>Ga0160420_100599_pt1 | contig 13800 bp, 25 predicted proteins | sample CelAP2metagpilot_FD_108197 | JGI IMG/M metagenome (GOLD analysis project Ga0160420, IMG submission 108197) | Phycosphere-associated microbial communities from algal ponds in Kailua-Kona, Hawaii, USA - Cellana AP2-5-5 metagenome pilot | ecosystem: Engineered > Artificial ecosystem > Aquaculture >... | reverse complement strand
TCCTTCTCTCCCGCTCTCCCTCCCTCCCTCCCTCCCTCCCTCCCTCCCTACCGCTGTACCCAAATTCCAGCGACATTGGCAAAATCGCCACCGACATGGCCACTCGATCTAGCGAGCAAATAATCATGCACAGAAAGGACAAGGCCAAGATACGCCAGGCATCGGGTGGGATCCCTTCGTCACCTTCTCCTCCCTGCTCCCCTCTCTTCTGCTGGTCGTCAGGCGACTGTAAGGAGGAGGCGTACAATCGCGAGGAAGAGGCGGAGGAGGATGGTGACAGGGGAAGGGGCTTGCGCGGCAAGAGGCGTACAGATTTCGAAGAACTAGAGGAAGAAGCAGAGGAAGGTATGGGTCCTCTTCTCCTCTTTCTTGTCGCGGCAGCTGTGGTTGCGAGAATCTCACATTCATATGGACCGATGCTACTGCTCTTGCTACTGCTGCCGCTGCCACTCGGCAGGGCATAAAGTCGAGGCGTTGCTGACCGTCTTCTTCCTCCCATGTTTGCCGCCGTCGCCCACATCCGGCTGCCGTGGTAAGTGCTCGTGCAGGAGGGTAGTGAGGAAGGGTGGGAGGGGAGGACGAAGGCTGCGTGGGCCGCCTTGAAAAAGACAACGGCGACAGCGGTGGCTGCTGCCGCTCTTGTGGCCGAGCGGCTATTTACTGATCTTCTCCTCCATGATGCCCTTGTACTGGCCGACATGCCTGTATTTGTCTGCTGGAGTGGAACAAAAGGAGATTTAACAAGGCAGGAAGGCGAGGACATACAAAAGCTTGGTCTTGTTATGCTTGCTTGCGTGTTGTGGAGGGCCAGGTGGTAGAAGAGAGATGTGGGCATGTCAGACAAGGTAGGAAAAGGCATTGAGAAGGCCATGAGTTTCTGATCCACCCATCTCAGAATTCTTCGCATGCGAGTGCTGGCATGGTCAGAAAGGGGCCGGCCGTCCTAATAGATCCGATCGATCGCCGAGGCGGGCGAGAAGCGCGTGTATATGATGGCGAGAGACTGGGTGATGCCTTGAGGGCCCGTTCGGATGGCCACAACGCACTCGCCGCCGTCTACTCCCTTCTCAATGCTCTCTACGCGCTCACCCAGGTCCTAACCACGGCCACCTTCACTCCTAGCACTTTTACACACTAGTATGGTTTATGTCAGGTGCAGGTGACTGGGGGAGTGTGTTGTGTTGCAGTTCTTCGGTTGGGTGGATGGCTGCTGCTTCAGAGGAGGAGGAAAGGAAGAAGGGAGGGCGGGGGAGGGGCAAGCATCGCGCCAAGAGCGTTCCTGCATTTGCCTTTCACCCTCACTATGCCTCCTGGGACGTGTATAAATATGCCCTGAGATGGCTAACCCCCCCTCATGTTTCCAAGCAGCCACATCCCCCTCGACCTCCCTCTCCGCCTCCATCATCCTCTCACTCCCTTCGTCATGTATGCTTTCCCAACCCAACCCGCACTCAATCCCTTCACACCATCGTCTTTGCTCCCACTCACAGGAAAGATGGTCAAGGCAGCCAAGGCACCCAAGACCGACGTGGTCACCAGGTATGTTGCATGGATACGGGCAACAAGGGGAGGAAGGGAGAGAGATGGTGGAGGATGGGGAAGCTGAGGTTTCCAGGAGAAAAAGGAGACGGCCTTAAGAAGCAGCCCCGCCATCTTACGTGCAAGTCCTGCTTGAAAGCCACCTCATGGGTCGGGACTGGTTTGCGGTGCTTGCTCCGGTCAAAATCGATTGTCTCTCATGAAAATTCCCTACGCCCATGCCTACGCTCATTTCTCCTCGTCACCAGAAGCAACCCTCCTCACTCACTCCTTCCTCTACGATCGATCGCCCCACTTTCCCCTCTTTCCTGCACAGGCTCTACACCATCAACCTGCACAAGCGTCTGCACAAGATCACCTTCAAGGAGCGTGCCCCCCGTGCCATTCGCGAGATCAAGAAGTTTGCGATCAAGGCCCTGGGCACCAAGGATGTCCGCGTCGACACTGGGTGCGTAGCCGCCCTCCCTCCCTCCCTCCCTCTCTCCGTCCCTCCCTCCCTCCCTCTCTTCTCATTTTTTCTCCTTTCGTGGGGCTCATCTATTTTCCTCCTGGGGCTCAGGCCATCAAATATGGACGGTCTAGTGTTTGCATGACCGCGTCGTCACCAGTATCGCGTGCGTGCTTCCTCCACTCACTCACCTTCCTCCCCTTTCTCCCTCCCTCTGCATCTCCTTCTCACTCAGCCTGAACAAGTTTATCTGGAAGCAAGGTATCCGCAATGTGCCTTTTAGGGTCCGCGTCAAGCTCGCCCGCCGACGCAACGAGGATGAGGAGGCGACGGAGAAGGTGAGGAGGAAGGGAGGGAGGGAGGAAGGGACAGAAAAGAGGGGTGCGACAACAGGGAGATCGACAAAAGGAAGATAGCAGGAGGGGTAGACACGGTTTAGAGAGAATCGGAAGGAAAGGTTGGGAAGGAAGGAGGTGGGAAGGAAGGAGGGAGGGAAGGAAGATATGGCCTTCGGGCACACATTATATTACTGTAGACGTACTGAACCCCCTTTCCTCCCTCTCTCCCTCTCTCTTCCCATTTCTTTTATTTGACAGCTGTACACACTGGTGACGCTTGTGGAGGTGGACAGCTTCAAGGGCTTGCAGAACGCTTCCGTTGACGAGTAGAGGGTCCGGAGAAGGGAGGGAGGGAGGGAGGGAGGGAGAGAAGGAGAGCCCTTACTGTCATAATTTTAATTGGTGCTTGACCTTGGCTCTGGTGTGGATGCATCTCTTTTTCCGGGTGGATCAGAGAGGGAAGGAGAGAGGGAGAAAAGGTTAATGTCTGAGGACCTTCAAAAAGAAGAAATCAGGAAGTTCTCCCCCATTATATTTCTTGTGTTCTTTTTCGTTCGATCTCTCTTGGTATTGCTTCTGCTCTATGTCGCGAATGTGCCGAGCGTCGAAAGAGGAGTGGGCCAGTCATGGGCGACGGCGGTACACGCCCAGGCGCCGCCCAGGATGGCAAGCACGGAAAGGACGAGAGGCTGGTAAATGGCTTTCGGTTAAAAGTAGGCTTACGAGCCTGCGTGTATTCGGGCCTTTGTCTTGGTGTGTGTATTAAACTTCGCACCACTCGAGATGTCTGTGTAACGCGAGAGTGAGAGAGGAATGATGAGAGATTATCTCCCATTTACGGGCAGTACGATGTATGTACAGTCCCTTTTCTGCTTTGTGTGTTGAGGTCACCTATGTGTATGTGTTTTTTCTGTTCAACCGTTTGTATCGTCTGAGTCTGTATGTGTATGGGAGGGGTCGAAACGCTCAGGATCAGCGCTCCTACCGTTTGCCACCACATTGTCACGCATACATGTAATGCACATATAAGCAACACACTGAGCACGGTTGGTGTTCAAAAAAGGCCTTAACAAAATGCTGTCTTATTTTTGTCTCTCTTCTCCCGGAAAAGAGGGACGAGTGATGTCTCCAAAAAAGTCATCCCCAAGAAAGTAAGGCCTCGTCGCATGGGCCACCGGGCCACAAACATTATCGCATTTGCTTCTCCTGACTGAAGGCCACCACCAGACAGGGCTAGGACTGGATGCTTGTTGAGGATAGTTAATTTTTAGTGTCTCGAAGTAGAAAAAAGCTTGCGACAAAAAGCCTTTTTGATCGCATAAGGCAGAGCAGGAGGAGGAGGAGAAGAAGGGGGAGTAGAAGGAGAAGAACCAGGGCTGTATTACTTGATGTCTTAGGATTTGTTTGGGTGGCTGCACTTGATACTTGTTGCTGCCGCTTGCTCATGCAGCAACAAATGCAACGTGACGTACTTTGTGCGTGCCTGAAGGAAAGGAGAGAGAGAGGTACGGCAGCAAAAAGGCGTGTGCTGCAGCTCGCTAAATTTTTTCCTCCGTGCGTCCGCTATCGCCCGATCAGATTGCACATCCACACTTGTGTCCTTGTGTGAGCGTGAGAGCGCGAGAGTAATCCAAGAAGAAGGCCATGTCACTTGAAGGCATATAAGGTTGGTTCGACATAAGCCAGAGAGGCAGAAGCTCGAGAGAGAGAACGGAACGCAAAAATAGCAAGCCCATGTCATGACTTTCACAGGCCTGCAGAAAACCGTCTCGACGCTCTAAAACCATGCCGCTTCTGCTGTGTTACCCGCACTCACTTACCACAAAAGCACAAAGTGCCTGTCTACCCACCCGCCAGGCACCTTGGTTTAGGTGGCCTGGATGTCATGTTGGGGTACTGACATGTGGTTGGTGGGTCGCTCTATTACAGTAGTAGCCAAGACCGCCCATACCCTACGCGATACCCTCCCTCGCGTTGCACGCACCTGTCGCCCCCACCCCTCCCAGTGCCACAGTGCTTTTGAGAAACGCATACCTAGGAAGGCTGTAGGGCAAGGAGTTGCCAAGAAAGGCTTGGATGCCTCTAAACTTTTGCGATGCCGGCCAAACCTCTCTTCTGTGGGCGCAACGACCACATCTCCCTGTGCACCCACACACCCCCTCCCTTCCCTTCCCCCCCCCTCCTTCCTCCCTTGCACGCACACAGCCATCGTCAGGCATGTCAAAGCGCGTGACAACCACATTTCCAACAAGAAAACGAGCGCTCGACATGCACCCTCCGCGCCGTCGCTCGTCCTTGGGCCTCATTCTTCCCCCAGCCGTCCTCCTCGCCGTCCTCCTCAGCCCGACCTCCACCGTTAATGCCGCCTTGCCTTGGGGCCGTGGGCGTGGAGGAGGTGACATGCATGGTCTCATGCCTCCTACCCCCCCCACCTCGTCCTCGCTCCCTTCCTACCCCCGTCACAACCACCGCCACCAACAGCACCAACCCACCCACCATGTAGCTAGCGCGACGGCCCACTTCCGGATGCGCCGCGAGAAGGGCGAGGAGGGGGAAGAGGAAGAGGAGAGAAGACAGATAGAGGAGCTGGGAGATGGGGGAACGGCAGGGGCTGACTGTACATACGCGAGTTTTCGTGCACAGATTCGGAGGGAAGTGGAGGAGGAGAGTCGGAAGGAGGAGGAAAGGGAGCTGAAGCGGACGAGGGCGGCGTATTTCTCCCACTTGGCGGAGGAACGACGACAACGGACAGCGGCAAGTAATAGGAGAGAGGGAGGAGAAGGTGGAGAAAGGGTGGGAGAGGGAATGGGCCTGGGAGGAGGAGGGTATGGGCGGGGAGGAGAGGTGGGGGAGGAAGAGGAGGATGTGGCCTCGCCCCGATTTGTGAGGAGAAACAGCGGTTCAGGAGGAGGCGGGGGGGCTTTGACAGAGCAGGAGGAGATGGAAGGGCCGTTACCAGCCTATTCCCTTTCCTCGTCTTCGTTCTCCACGCCTCCTTCCTCCATTCCCTTGGTCCGTCGCGCCGTTAGGAAGGAAAAAGGAGGAGGGAGGGAAGAAGGGAAGGAGGGGGAGGTGAATGCGACGGCCACTGCGGGGGTAGGCGCGCGGCAGAGTGTAGTGCATATGCAAGTTCACAAGGAGCTGCACCACCAGCAGCAGATGCTCTATGTTGACTGCACGATCAACAATCGGTAAGGGAGGGAGGAAAAGAGGGAGGGGAAAAGCGGCCTCCGTTACGGGTCCAATCGTACCTTGCTTATTCTTCCAACTTATCTCCCCTCCCTCCCTTCCTTTTTCCCTCCCTCCCTCCCCCAGCCGCCTCCGGGCCTGCGTTGACACGGGCGCCTCCACCACCGTGATGTCCCTGGCCATGGCGAGGGAATGCGGCCTGCTCTCCCACATTGATACGTCGGTGGTGGGGGGCGTGAAGGGCGTCGGATTTGCCAAGATCCTGGGGTGTGTGCACGAGGCCAAGATCCTGTGAGATGGGAGGGAGGGAGGGAGAGAGGGAAGGGACGTCCTTCACTTATGTCGGGGGTGGATGGGGTGGATGGGTGCATCTTTTTTCTTGTTATTTCTCGTCCTTCCTTTTTCTTTGCCCCTTATCGTTGGCCAACCACAACATGAACCTGCTGAGGGCACTCACCCTCCTCCCCTTCCCTCCCTCCCTCAGCCTGGGTCGGTTTCAGATCCAGACGCGGGTGTCGATCATCGACTCGCTCTCGCCCCCCTTTGTGATCGGACTGGATGTGCTACGGCACTGCCAATGCGTCATCTCCTTCCAGGACAAGGTACGGAGGGTGGGAGGTTAGGAGGGAAGGAGGGAGGAAGCGCATTCATCCAAGCATCCCCTCCGTCGCCGATAAACTTCCACAACTCAACTCTCCTTCCTCTTCCTCCCTCCCTTCCTCCCTCCCTTCCTCCCTCCCTCAGGTCCTCGTCCTTCGTAGCCTTGGCGGGGCCGTGGAGAAGAGCCGGGAAGAAATCGTCCCTTTTTCTATCAGCGCTGCCCCTCCCCAAGTCTTTGGAAAGGCGGATGGAAGGGAGAAGGGAGAGGAAGGAGGGGGGGGAGGAGGGGCAGGAGCCGCAGAGGAGGAGGAAGAGCCTTTAGGGTCGTTGCCGCCGTCGAGGGGAGGAGTGTCCATGGCAGGGATATGAAGGAGGGAGGAAGGGAGGGAAGGGAGGTGTGAAATGCTATCGAGAGGACGTGCGAGAGACTGTCGGTATATGCGTATGTGAGTGCTTTCTGAAGGAAAAACATGAATTTCGGTGAGAAAGGAAAAAGGTGCGAGAGTAAAAAGAAACGGAAAGACGGCGTGACTGTCTTGAACGTTAATGTTCTAATTGATTGTATGGTTGAGATTAATTCGACAAAGAATTTTAATACATACACATGAGAGTAAGTCAGCGACCAACAGCTGGCAAGAGGAAGCCCTTTGCCTCGTCCTCCTTCCCTCCTTCCTTCCCTCCTTCCCTTTCTCTGAATGTCCAATACGTCTTTTTTGATTCTTTTTTGATTCTTTTTTGATTCTTTTTCTCCCATTCCTCCTCTCTTTACTCCTTCCTTCCCACTACTCAAAACATCAACCCTCCTTCCCTTCCTCCCTCCCTCCCTCTTCACTCGGCCCTCGCCGCCGGCACCGCCTCCTCTCCCCTCCCTCCACCCACGACCCCTCCCTCCGTCCCTTCCTCCGCCGGCACCACCGTCCGCGGCATCCCGCTCTCACCCGCGGGGACCCGAGGCCGTCCCTCTTCCCTTCCCTCCACTGCTCCTACAGCCTTCACCGTCGCTAACGGAGCAGCAGCAGGAGCGGCGGGAGCAGCAGCAGGAGCCGCAGCAGCAGCAAGAGCAACCGCTGGAGCAGCAGCAACGGAAACAGGAGCGGTAGCAGGAGCAGCAGTAGGAGCGGCAGCAGCAACAACAGCAGGAGCGGCAGCAGAAGCAACAGCAGGAGCAGCAGCAGGAGTAGGGAGGGACGCTAGGTACTTCTGAATCTGCTCCGCTTCCTCCATGCCATAAGTAACGCAATCGCCAAAGGCGACGCCCGTCTTGTAGTTGCCACCTAAAAAGAGACCCGGATGTTTGTCGACCCCCTCCTTGACCGCCGCCAGGATGTCGAGATGGCCTTTGTTATACTGCGGAATGGCGGTGGGCCAGAGGCGGACGCCCAGCACCTTATGTATGATGTGTGTGTGTGTTTTGGGTTGGGATGAGCAAAAGGGAAGAAAGTTCATTTTCATTTTCATTTGTATCGTTGATTGATTTGGTTTCTACGTTCATGCATGCGGTTATTGATGTATTTGTGCATTTGTTGTACATGAACATTCTTTCATTCATTGATCTATCTATTCACCGCTTCACTGATTGGACCAGCCAATCAGTGAAGTCGAAAAGAGACAAATTGCTCATTTATTCATTCATTCATTCATTCATTCATTCATTTACGTATCTTTATTTCTGTCTATTTAACCAATAAGTGGGTCTACTTCGTGGCGGCAACCTGGACGAGGGAGGGAGGGAACGAGGCAGGGGAGGGGGGAGAAAGGAAAGGAAAAGAACGTACCTTGGGAGGAGGGGCGTCAGGCTTGAGCAGAACCTTCTTGATGTCCCGGTTGACTTCCTCCACGATCTCCTTGGAGCTCAGCTTGGCAATATCAGGGTCCTGGGCGCCACCAATGTAGGAGAGAAGCATGTTGTAGTCCTTGGGAGCGCGGCCGGGGAAGAGGGATGAGGACCAGATCGTGCCTGTGATGATAGCGCGTGGGTGCGGGTGTGTGTGAGAGAGCGGTCGACTTTCACTTGTTTTACTCATTACATGTGTATATATAGATGACTTAGATTTGCTTTACGTATCCATCCATCATCTACTTATCACCGGTCGGTCATCGTTGATTGAAAGAACCTGCTGTGAATTATTGGATCTCCCTACTTCTCCTTCTTCGTTACTCTTTCATCCACCCTCCCTCCCTCCCTCCCTCCTTACCCAAGGTCCGAATCTTCATGCTCCTCGGAATCAGATTCCCGAAACCCCGCAGAGGCTCCCGGAAGGCGGTTTTGGGGTAGGCCAGTGTGACCGAGGCCACCGGAGGGTAGTACACGTCGGCCAGGCGTGCCACTTCAGGGATGAGGGGCCGGAGAAGAGTGTTCACAACGTGTGCCGGGGCAGTGATAGCGATGGACTATGGGAGAAAGGGAGAGGAGGAGGGAAGGAGAGGGGGGTGGAGAGGGCGTCAGAGAAGATCATGGATAAGTGTAATCACTGCCTTCGACCCCTCTCCTCCTCCCTCCCTCCCTCCCACCTATTTCGCCGTACCTTGCACTTCACCCTCCTCCGTCCTTGCGGCGTCTGGAACAAGGCCTCGTACCCTCCCGCCTTGCCCTTCACCACATTCAGCAATTTGTAAGAAACCCGGACTTTGTCCTTGCCCATGATCTTGGCCACCGCCAAAGGCATCGATTGCAGCCCATTCTTGAAGGAGCCGAGCTGCCCTCCCTTGTAGACAGGATGCTCCGGTACGACGGGGGGCTTGGTGCGCTTTATCTCCTGGATTCGAAGGAGCGCCCCGTCGAGGATACCACGCCCGCCGAGCTCTTCCAACCTTTTGACCTTCTTCAAGGCAGCCTTCATGGAAAGCTTGCTCGGGTCTCCTGCATACACACCCGAGACGAAGGGATCGATGATCCTCTCGAACGTCTCTGCGCCCAAATGCCGCGTGACAAATTCTTTCACGCTCTCCTCCTTATCCTTGGGAGGCCCCCGAATAAAGCCCAAGGCGCCAAGGCCTGCACGGATCCGGCCGGGAATGGAGAGAAGGTTGAAGAAGGGAATGTCGCTCAACCCCCCCGGGAGGGCATAGAGCTTCTCCTTCCAGTAAACAAAGCGTGGCAGGGTTGCGTCGGCAAGAACCAGGTCGTTGGCCAGGCCCATGTCCACGGTGGCTTGCATGAGGGGGTAAGTGGGTTGGAACGAGTTCGGCCCCTCCTCCCAAAGGAACTGCCCGTCCGTTTTGCTTATCACGTTGCCACCCACCACGGGCTTGGCCTCCGTCAACAAGCACTTGACCCCGGCCTTGTTGAGGTAAAAGGCGGTGGTGGAGCCACTGATCCCCGAGCCAACGACGAGCACGTCGGTTTCTTCCACTTTTTCAGGGCCTGCAAACAGGTCTTGTAAAATTTCCCCAAGCACTTGGCCAAAGGAGGCGGAGGGAGAAGAAGAGGTGGGGGAGGGCGCAGAAGCGTAGAGAGAAGGGAGAGAGTTGGTGCGTTGCGATGAGGCGGTGCTGACGGTAGTGGTGGGTCGGGTGCTTCTTCTCAGGGCGGGAGAAGGCATGTGGAAGGCGTCGGTCGAGAAGAGGAGGGAGAGGAGTGCGGCCGAGAGGCCGAGAACGAGGGAGCGACGGATGGCTGGCATTAGAATATTTTATCGATGAGAAAAGGCGTACAAATGAAGTGTTGCGGGTACAGCTGCTGCTACTGCTGCGCTGCGACTGCTACTGCTACTTGTCGTACTCACGCGCGGCGCGTGGCAGCCTGAAGGGTGGAGAGCGTGGGAAGACAGAGAAGGAGAAGTGAGTCGCAATTTTTAGGGCATGAGTGATACGTGCAAAGGCAGGTGGTCTTGATGCTGCTGCTGTTGGTACTGTTGCCGCTGCTAAAACTACTGCCTGTTTTCTGTCGTAAGCCTGACTCCGCATGCGGTAGTCAAGGCACATGTGTGTGCTAGCTGGATACACTGCCTGGCGTTGAAATGTTCTAGGCAATTAGAGCGGGAGAGTGCAAAGTACCAGGATTCGGTGGAGATGGCTCCCTGTCCGGTGTTGGTTGTGGAGAGGTGTATTCGTGGCTGTGTATGATATTGTGCTTCCTGTGCGACAAGCGGAATGTAGCAGCTTGATCTTTGTTCCTATACAACACTCGTTCTTGCTGCATCGATCCACTCCCTCTCACCGTCTCATATCTGACCCGCCTTATTCCTCACACAGCACACACACGCACACCCACACACGATACAATGATGATAAACAAGACGATGGTGTAACATAGAGAAACACAGCTTTACTCGACATAAACCGCCGGCCTCCTCACCCCACCCGATCGGAATCATGACCATCTCTACTAAGACGACGCCGCCCCTCGAGGAGTCGCCCGCGGAGCTCCCTGATCTAGACCACCTGACAATGGCAGACTTCAGGCACATTTACGAGCCTTCAGATGATACGTTTTTGCTTATGGACACCCTGGAAGCCGATGTGGTATCCCTTCAAACCCTGCGGCCCCGCATTGTGGTGGAAATAGGGTACGTGCATGTGTATAAGACGGAATACATAGGTCGAGCTTATGATAAGTGAGGTCGTTCTTGCAGCCCCCCCTCCTTTATATCTGTGCATGTGTTAAACTATGTCTGCTCTCTGGCATGATATACTGATGACAGGGAGGGAGGAAGGGAAGCCATTGATCAAGACATGAGAAGATGAGAAGACGGAGAGAATGAATCCAACTCACCCACACACACATGTACACCCACCCACCCCACTCAGCTCCGGCAGTGGCTGTGCTACGGCCGTGTTGGCACGCACCCTAACCAAGGCATTGGGCCCTTCCCATCAAACCCTCTTCTTCGCCACCGACATCAACGAACGAGCAATTCGCGCGACTCGAGCCACAGCTGTAGCCAACCACGTGCGTCTTATTCGCGAGCGACTGTTTCTTCTCTCCCTCCTTTCCCTTCTTGATCCCTTCATGCTCTTGCCCTTCTTCTTCCTCTGTCACGCAATCACTCACCCAGCCAGTCCTTTCCCTCCTCCCCTCCTCAGATCCACAACCTCGAAACCCTTCAAATCGACCTCCTTCTCCCCCTCCTCCCCCGTCTCCTCCACTCCATCGACATCCTCCTCTTCAACCCTCCATATGTCCCCACCCCCTCCTCCGAAGTCGGATCTCGAGGCATCGAGGCCAGCTGGGCGGGAGGAGAAGACGGGAGGGAGGTTTTGGACAGGCTTCTTCCCTCCATCCCTTTATTGCTTTCACCTGACGGCGGGTGTATGTACCTGGTGGCAGTGAATGAAAATAGGCCGGAGGAGATTTGCGCGATGATGAGGAAGGCGGGTTTGCAGGCTAAGGTAGGAGGGAATGGGAGGGAGGTTAGGTAAGAGTGTATGGGCGAGGAATGTGGATCATTTTCGTGGTGATCGTTTTGATTGGCGTCATTACAAAGGAGGCTCATTGTCTGTCACACATTCTCTACCTACCCCTCTATTTCAATCTAGGCGGTCCGCACCCGCAAGGCTCGGAATGAGGTCCTGACCATCCTCAAGTTCATTCGGCCTTGACCATGAAAGGGAAAGGGGGGATAGAGGGGAGGGGTAGGGGCGAAATGCATGTGGCGAGGTGGAGAAGAAATCCATAAAACACCAGAATATCATAATGTGCGTAAAAGAAGAAAGTAAAAATTTGATCGTGATCGTCAGATTTTTTTATTTCGGGTGGCGAGAAAATGAGAGTTACCCTCGCTTTCTCCGTTCGCCTCCATACCCGGATGAGGGGGCCTCGGTCGGCTTTGCATAGGGCCAGTGTAGCAACACTACCGCCATACTCTTATTAAGCTCTTTCTTGCTGTGCAAGCGGGCATCTTTTACACTGGATGCCATGTCGGCAGCTGCAGGGATGGAAAGATAAGTGGTGGTTTTGCGCAGTTGTCGACCTAGCGAGGTGCCCCCCGACAAGTCCTTGTTCTGCATCCACCACCCCCCTCGCTCGTTGTTCTCATCGCAACTCAATCACGCCACACACAGGAAGGGGCTACTACTAGCATCGTCCTTCTCCAGCAGCTTGGGCGCCATGCATTGCGGCAGTGAGTACCCTCCTTTTCGTCTTTCCCTGCCGTTTTCCCTCTTCCCTTCTCCTTCCCTACCCCTATTCTTCATCACACAGGATACTCACCCCCCCCTCCCCCCCCCCCACAAACGCAGTCTCAGGCGAGGTGTGTGAGGAGCCCGTGCTCTCCCGACCGTCCGGTGTGGTATACGAGAAGGTACTGGGGAATAGGGGCAGGGATAGGGGTGCCAAGGGTAATTGTTTCTTTCTCCCTTTCTCAAAGCATCCGGCCGAGCGCTCACCTTCCCTCCTTCCCCACGCTGCACCTCCATCCCTCCCTACAATGCAGCGTGTCATCCTCAAGTATATTGAGGCCGAGCACAAGGATCCGGCCAATGGCGAGGAACTTACGCCCGACGACCTGATCACCGTCAAGAGCAGCAAAGGTAAGGAGGGAACGGAAGGGAGGGAGGGAGGGAGGGTCTGAGGGAGTGCGAAGACATGCATGATCTGATCGCCAGATTGCTTAATACCACCTAGAAAGTCCATCGCTGTGCTTGTTTGGCCTCTCTTGCTATTCTCTATAAAACTTTGCCGCATCTCTAGACGCATCCCTTCTCAATTTCTCCCCCCCTCCCTCCCTCCCTCCCTCCCTCCCTCCCTCCCTTCCTCCCTCCCTCTCCTCCCTTCCCAGTGGTCCGTCCACGCCCTGTGACCGCGACCTCAGTGCCCGGCCTCCTGGCCCTCTTCCAGAACGAATGGGACGCCTTAATGCTCGAGACCCACACCTTGAAGGAGCACTTGGCGGCGACGCGCACGGTACGCAAGAGGAAGGAAGGAGTGAGGGAGGGAGGGAGGTGAGCGGCCTCCAATCACCCATGTCTCGATGCGTGATGTATTACTATCCCTCACTCACAAGCATTCCTCTCCTCCCCTTTCCTTTCCTCCTTCCCCATCATCCAGGAGCTGGCCAACGCGCTGTACCAGCACGACGCCGCTTGTCGGGTCATTGCTCGCCTTGCCCGGGAGCGAGATTCCGCCCTCTCGCAGCTGTCGGCGCTCCAGTCCTCGTTCGCGCAGCGTGCAGTGGCGGAGGCAGCAGAGGCAGAAGCGACAGCGGCAGCTACGGGGGCGATGGAGGTGGTGCGTCGGGTGACTGCGAATGGAGGGAGGGAGGAGGGAGGGGGTGCAAGGAGCAGATGAAGTGCCTTTACCGAAATTATTCGATATTTCTTCTCAAAATATCAAGCGTCTCACCCTCCTTCCCTCCATCCCTTCCTCCCTCCTTCTCTCTCCTCCTCCTCTCAGGAGCCCACGGCCCCCAAGGCGGGCGATCTTAATACCCCTATTGGCATATCCGACGCCGTACTGGCCGACATTACCTCCACCTGGGAAGGGTTGTCCAAGGGGAGGAAGAAACGGCCTTTGCCCGAGGGGCTCCCGTCGCCGGAGGAGGTGGGAAAGGACGGGGGGAGGGAGGGAGGGAGGGAGGGAGGGAGGGAAGGAGGGAGGGAGGGAGGAAGGGAGATTCCGGCGGTACATGCTCGCCACTCGAGCACTCGAAGGTCCCTCACCCACCCCCCTCCCTCCCCACTTGGGCAAGGGGCCAGCGGTGCAGGAGCACGCGTCGCATCGCACGAGCAAACCCGGGGTGCTGGCGC
>Ga0160420_100598_pt1 | contig 13851 bp, 20 predicted proteins | sample CelAP2metagpilot_FD_108197 | JGI IMG/M metagenome (GOLD analysis project Ga0160420, IMG submission 108197) | Phycosphere-associated microbial communities from algal ponds in Kailua-Kona, Hawaii, USA - Cellana AP2-5-5 metagenome pilot | ecosystem: Engineered > Artificial ecosystem > Aquaculture >... | reverse complement strand
GAAGGAGGGAGGGAGGGAGGGAAGGAGGGAGGGAGGGAGGGAAGGAGGGAGGGAGTATGACGGATTAGCCCTTATCTTCTGACGATGCCCTCTTTGGATGTACTCTTAATCTATCCCTCCACACACCGACAGCAGGAGGAGAAGGAGGTGGAAGAAGAGAAGAAGGAGGAGGAGGCTGCTGCTATTGCTGCGTCTGACCCCATGGCGAGGGCAGCGGAGGAAGGGAAGGACGGCGAGGTCAAGGCTGAGTCTGTCGCGGCTCCTGCTGCTGGTGCTGCTGCTGCTATTGCTGCTGCTGGAGAGGAGGAGAAGAAAGAGGAGACAACAGCCGCTCCAAGGAAAGGTGAGTGAAGGGAGAGACAAGTAGGCTCAGGAAAGGAAATGCTCAAACTCATCTCCCTCCCTTCCCCCCCTCCCTAGCCCGCTACCCCTCCCTCCTCGCTGCACGGGATGCCGCCAAGCTGACAGCTGGCGAGGCAGCTGACGCTTTTGCCGAGGCCGTTAACGTGGCCGTCGTGAAGATCGTGGACGAGCTGGTGCCCACCCTGAAAGGCATGTCCCTTCCCTCCCTCCCTCCCTCCCTCCCTCCCTCCCTCCATCCCTTATTGGTTCAGCTTGTGTAGGCATCCTCATCCTGACACACACTTTCCCCTCCCTCCCTCCCTCCCTCCCTCCCTGCAGGCAGCGAGGCCCAGACATTGAACGGAGTGGATGCCTTGCTAAAGTTTATGGAGAAAGCCGGAGACATGTTCGCGCATGTACGAAGGAAGGGGAGGGAGGGAGGGAGGAGGGAGGGAGGGAAACGACGAAGAAGCCTGGAAAACTGAGACGCGTCTTCCTTTCATGGATCTTATCCCCTCCCTCCCTCCCGGCCTCCCTCCCTCCCTCCCTCAGGTGGCGCCGAATGTGACGGACATCGCCCCAGTGCTGTACCAGGGGCAGACCCCGCCCCGCAAGCTGGAGATGATCTACTCGCGGTAGGTGCCGGGGGAGGGAGGGAGGCGGGCGTTGGTGTCGTTCCCTGTCATGGCATGACGGCCTCGTCAAACGATTTGTTTGGCGGAGCTGGCGGCCCGTGGCGACCTCTCTAACCCTCCCCTCCCTCCCTCCCTCCCTCCCTCCCTCCCTCCCCCCTTGCCTAGCTACTGCCAGCACGCTCTGGTGGAGGACGCCTCCGGGCAGGGCAACGACAAGGCTGTCCGCATTCAGGAGCTCTTCGACATTTCCAACAAGAAGGCCGAGAAAATCAGCACCAAAATCCTCAGGTACCCCCTTCCTCCCTCCCTCCCTCCCTCCCTCCCTCCCTCCCTCACCAGCTCTCAGATTATTCTGATGGAAGCTTCCCCCCCTCTCCGTCCTTGTCTCCCTCAATCTCCTCTCCTCCTTTCACAGCTCCTCAGACATCGTCGTGGAAGTTTCAACCCTTCTCACCCCCCCCTTATCTCTCCCTCCCTCCCTCCCTCCCTCCCTCCCTCCCTCCCTCCCTCCCTCCCCAGCTCCCAGGACAATCTGATGAAGATGCTCGAGAAGCAGTTTGGAGCCGGTGGGGAGGGCATGGGCGATATGGGTGCTGGTAGGGAGGGAGGGAGGGAGGGAGGGAGGGAGGGAGGGAGGGAGGGAGGAAGGGAGAGATATCTTATCTAGTCGTCTGCAATGCCTCTCCGCAAGGCCCAGTTTTTTCACCTCCCTCCCTCCCTCCCTCCCTCCCTCCCTCTCTCCCTCCCTCCTTTTCTCACCCCTCCCCCATTCACAGAGCTGGAGAAGATGTTCGAGCAGTTTGGAGGCATGCCGGGAGGAGGAGGAGGGGGAGGGATGGGGGGTGGAGGGGCAGGGCCGGGGGCGATGCCGCAGAAGGAGATGGAGGTGAGGGAGGGAGGGAGGGAGGGAGGGAGGGAGGGAGGGAGGGGGGGAGGGAGGAGTAGATAGTAGATTTTTTTTTGTGGGTCCTTTTTTGAATTGGAAGGAAGGAGGGAGGGGGGGAGGGAAGGAGGGGGGAAGGACAGAAAAGATACTCATATGTTGTCGTTGCTTGGTTGTTGTGACCGCATACACACCCCATCGAAGACTCACATGTTGTTGTAGCTGCTGTTGATGTTGTCGCGGTTGTTGTAATCGTCATTGTGACCACACACTTACACACACTTCACAGGAGACGCTCGAGGCCCTCAAGGCCGTGGTGCAGCAAGGCGGGCTGTCGGAACAAGACATGGAGGTGAGGGAGGGAGGGAAGGGGGGAGGGTCACCATCATCTGCGCTCTCCTCGGAGGCTTTTCGGAGGATAGGAGGGAGGGAGAGAAGGAAGGAAGGAAGAACACCCTCTAACCTCTTTCATTTAATCCACAATCAACTAATTTATAGGAGCTCCGCCAAGCCTGCAAGTCGCAGGGCGTGGACCTGGAAGACCTTGTCCGTACAATGGAAGGGAGGGAGAGAGGGAAGGAGGGAGGGAGCGAGAGGGGGAGAGGGGGAGGGATAGCATCGATTACTAGAACGAGTCAGCGATACTCCATGTCACACACACCTGCGCTTACGCCTTTTCCTCTCCTTCCTCCCTCCCTCCCTCCCTCCCTCCCTTCTAGGCCTGTCGGCGGAAATGCCGCCCGAAAGCCAGGAGCTGACGAAGATGTTCAAGCAGGCCTTGAACCGCAGTTAGGGAGGGAAGGAAGGAAGGATGAAGGGAAGGAAGCAGGGAGGGAGAGTAGAGAGCCCTCTTTCTCTTTCTTCTTTGGCAAGAAGTGTCGGTAGGAAGGGAGAAAAAGGAGATAAGAACTGTCGGTTTATTTGGGTGGGACAGAGGGATTAAGAGGTCTTGTTCAGTCGAAGGATTTCATTTGTTATTATGCACACGGATTTGGAAGGGCAGGAGGGAGGGTAGCAGGTATTTGTTGTTTGTTGTGGGCTTGTTGGGTCGGGGTGGTGCGCGCTGGTAGTGGTGTTTGTTTAAGAGAGAAAGCGCAGCAGACAGCAGCGAGAGCAAGACAAGGAGAAAGGAAAGAAGGAGGACAAGAAGAAATTCATAGAGCAATCAAGAGAGATGAACAGAGTGGACGAGAGCGAGGGAAACGGGAGAGAGTTTGAGAGAGAGAGAGATGACATTAAAAAAGCAAACGGTAAATGGCAAATAAAAGGGAGGAGGGGAGAGAGGTGGGGAGGGGGGGCAAGACGAGAAAAGTCACATTACGGATATAAGACAAAGCGAAAGGAAAGATGCTAGTACTAACAAGAGAAAAGAAGAAGAGGAGAAGAGAAAGAAGAAAAAGAAGAAGAACTTGGTCCAATTTCCCACCATTCTCCCACGCATGGCCAAAAAGTATAGGTACGTAAACAATTCTAGCTTTTGCCGGCACGGAGTCGTGTACTTCATTTGCAACGATCTCAAAGCTTTTATGACACTTTGGTGAGAAACGTCAAAAGTTCGACTCTCGGGGGCAGTCGAACACCATCATACAACTTAAGAGTAACGCTGAAGGAAGCAAATACGCACATGCACGACACAACTCACACACACTAGAAATAATGATGGACATAAACCTCTGAACGCACAGCGAAGCAAATGGGAAAGTATCCAAATTGGTGTTAAGGAAGTATACACACTAAAACACATAGACAAATGATAAAGAGCACATCCTTTGATCTTACAATTGGTTGCATCCGTTTTCTGACTCCTAATCATGGGACACCGTCACCCTGGCTAAACGGCAATTGCAAGGGGAGGAAAGGAAAGACACGCACAAAGCGCGGGCCGGGGGTGATGACTGACCTCACATCAGAGGTATAAGGGTAAGTCAAAGCCCAGGTGGTGAAAGACACACGTTGGACGACTGGCAATATGACTGGGTCAATCATTAGTCGTCCTGTCATACGATTATGCACGACAATTAGTCGTCGTAGTCGTCGGAGATCAAGATGTGATGATGCACGACTACGACGACTATTAGTCGTCCACTCCTACGATTATGCACGACTTTTAGTCGTCATAGTTTTTCCTCCCTCCGTCTTTTATAGTTTTTTTTCCCTCCCCCTTTTATCTATGAGCCTTGGTGGTTGGTGGGTTTTTGGTGGACATCCACAAGCACATGTAAAGCAAGGGAGGGAAGGAAGGCAAGAAATGAAGGAATGAAGGATGGAGAGGACGGAGAAGACGTCACTCAAGAGAAGAAGAGTCTACCCTTTTGGTGTTTCATGCTTTTGCTTTTAAAATTTCTTCGATGCTCTCCGTCATTTTCTTCTCCGTCTTGCTCTCTCGTTATTTTTCATCTCTTTTGACACCGACAATTCACCTGCCCTTCATCCATTTACACACCATGCCCCTCTTGCCCTCCCTCCCTTGCCCTTCTTCCACTATACCTATATAATTGATCTCTTCCTAATCTCCCTCTTCGTGCCAATCCAAGAAACACACCACAACCACGACCTCAGGACACCTTCACTAACCCCCTACCCTCCCCTCTTCTTCGCCAACACCTTCCCTTTTGCAAGACCTGGCACTACCGTTCTATTTCTATTCCTTGTGACATGAGCACTTTCTCAATAAACACTACTTTATACTTTTGCCATTCATCTCTCCTTCCCTTCCTTCCTCCCTCCCACTGTCCTCTTCCTCTAGAGTACGGGAATCTGGTAACGCTGTGTGATTGTGTCTCGCGGTACGCACCCTCCCTTCATGAGAACAGTGCGAAGGGACGGCTTGAGCGCAGGAATGAGTTGACCTAGTGTGGAAAGCTATAAGGTGGTGGGAAAAAATGGAGAAGGAAGGATGGGGTGGGAGACCTTCGATGATGGACCCAAAAAGGAAGGGAACAAGCGCCCTCTCTCCCTCCCTCTCTCCTAGCCCTCCGTCTTTCTTACCAAGAGCGTTGCCACAAAGGTGAGAAAGATGCGTGTCATGATATAATAAAAGCCCAAAATCCGCACCAATCGGTATTTGCCAGGCGGGGCACACAAATGGAGGAACATATCCAAGCCCGCGAGCAGTTCTTTCGTCGTCGGAAGGGAAGAACGCCGAGCTCGAGGGGCAGAAGGCGCGGTGTACGAAGAGGCCGCAGCTGGATTAGAAGTAGAGGAAGTCATGGTGGTGAAGATGGTAGCGGTGGTTGAGATGGTGGTGGTTGTGCTGCAGTAGTTGGTGTTGGGATGGGTGGGGTGGGGACAAGATCTGGTGAGATATGGCATTCGCTCGTGGAGGACATTACTGGCTTTACAGCGGGATGTATGTCCAAACGACCATAAGAATGCGTACGAAAGGATATACGATCGCATAGATTTTCTTGATCTGCGACTTCCAGCATCACAAGTGCAGTCATCAGTCCAAGAACTGGCTCGCCTACGCCCTCTCGTCGTCGTCGGTCTAACGGATATGGCCCGGAGGAGGTTGTATTTTTCAGGACCTCAAACGAGAGGCCACATCACCTCGGGCCGAACTGCATGTGGGACTCCACGTGTATTGGAGCTATAAGGTGTAGAAGGGGCGTTTGGTTGGCGTGTCCTTGAGGAAGAAGCGAGAGTACACAACAAGAGGGAATTGGGTCTGAAGCAAATTGCGCAAACATGTTCGCGTTCGTCGAAGCAACCGAGCTGTCCCCATCCCACCTTTGGCAGCTCGCACGCCACGCATAAAAGAAACCCGCCAACAGCGACCTAGAGTGTAAAGCACAACATTTTTCCTTGTCATCGATGGACAAGCATGCGGAAGGAAAGGGTGATGGCTTGATTTATTCTCCTTGGCATGCTGCAGCCTTTCTCTCTGCAGCATTTTGCGAAGTCTCTCTCGAACAGCAACTGATGAGATATTTGATAGACAGATGCCTGAAGCCGCAATCAAGGCTGAAATCATCTTGTCTGGCATAGATCATACCACTTACAGGTTGCAATGGCGTCATCAATGACGTACTCGCTTCAGTCTCTTCAATTTACTTACCCACTTCTCTCCGACCCGCACTGATTCCCACGTATCTCCGTGTCTACCTTTGGATAAAAGTTGCTCTCGATGGGTATAACATTTGGGTTATTCTCCTATTCTCCTCTACAGCCTCAACATGCGAGAGAAGCAGCAGACAAAACAGAAAGAAAGTCCTACGCCCAGTCTCGAGTGCTTCCGCTCTTTTCCTACACCCTCATCCTCTTGCTACCCGCTCTTGGCTTGCTTCTTTGCTTTCCCGTTAACCAATATTTTGGGAGCGTCTTGCAGGGAGGATGAGCCTTTCTCTCTTTCCCGGTCCTGCATTTCGTCCGGTAGTATGCCTACCTCGGATTAGCGAACAATAAAGCAATTGAGAAGAGGCGGGAGGAAAATTAGATTAAGAAAATAAGACAGCAGACGCAAAAGGAAAAGATGAGATATGGAAAGCAGTAGAAAAGGAAAAAAATAAAAGAGAAACAGGGGAAAACTGGGTTCACCGATATTTTGCGGGGACAAGATCTCCAATCTACTCCCTCGACTATTCCTCCTTGGCCACACATGCGCACGAATATCCAATCCTGCTTGGTGAGGTCATAGTCTGGGGAAGGAAACTATAGCTGTAACAGAGCTCCAGAAGGAGGTTGGCTTAATGACGAATTATTATACGCCTGAATGATTCGCGTACACACTCCCATTCCTAACCATCCATTGCCTCCCCGAAATACATGTCAATGTCCTAACCATCCATAGTCTCCCCGTATTATCTATCAATAAATATAAAGACCCTATCAAATATTTCGATGTATTCAAGGGCTTAATCATGCTCAATATGCTTAATTATCGAACATATTTGAAATCCTTCTTATTTTTTGTGAGTGCCTGCGTCTTTATTTTGATGTGAGGAAAGTATGTCCCCAACAAACCCCAAAAAAGATCCTTATGATGCTTGGTATTTGTGGAGCCGCTGCTTTATGGCGCTGCTAGAGGATGGGCAAGAATGCCCCTCACCGCAACGGGCATCGTATCGTCCCTGACATCATCAGACCACACACCTCATCCCACCCGGAGGAGGATGGCTGAAACGCTTGCGCCCGTGCTGCCAACACAACCCTTATATTGCATGAGTGTCACGCCCGCACTCAATTACAACACACACACACACATACATATTCATCTACATCTACACAGCGTGTGCAGACCTCCTCGACCGTCGTGCCCTTCTTCTCCTCGTTTGAGCTCTCATCACTCAAGCATCGTCGCCAACCTCAACGCCGCATCGCTCATACACACACGCGCCCAGGGAGGGAGCTGAGATGCAGCAGCAACAGCAGCATTACGCTCCCCCTTTTCCTTCGCACGGCCAGGGCAGTATTCACGTGCAATATCCCTCCGCTCCTTCGGATGCTTCGTTCGTGTCCTCCTACCCTGCCTCTAGCCTGCCCGTCATACCGGAAGCAGAGCGCGAGGAGAGCGAGGAGAGCTATTGGAGGCGAGCGAGAGAGGGAGGCAGGGTACACTTAGGGGGACGCAAGATGATGCCGCAGCAGCAGGAAGAGTGAGTTGTAGTGTGTGCTCTGTGTGAGGGTGGCTGTGGGTGCGTCTTCAACGTCATCTCCCTCCTCCCATGAATGACGCATGCATTATAAGCGCCCTTCTTTACGTCTCTTTCCTCACTCTCCTCCCCTCTCTTCCGCCTTCCTACATTCCGATCACAGTCACGGCTACTTGACTTCCACCCACATGATTAATAAGCAAGAAGTGAATATCAACCAACAACAACAGTCGCTGGCCCAGGAGGCGGCGACGAGGCAGAGGGAGATAGAGGAAGGGATGCAGGTAGGGAGAGAATGAAGCAGGGTGTGTGGAGGGTGCAAGGGCCAGGGTTGAGGATGATTTTTAACTCACGTTCGCAATAAATCTTGGTATTGTACACCAAAGGCATTACGAGGTCGCATCCAAGCCATCGACGACAAGGTACGTCCTTCAAGCCCTCCCTCCCTCCCTCCCTCCCCCCCTCCCTCCCTCCCTCTGACACTCCCTCTGACGCCCGCCTCCCTCCTTCCCTCGCTTTCTCTTTCCCTCCCTCTGACACTCCCTTTGACGCCCCCCTCCCTCCGTCCCTTCACCCCTCCTAGATAAAGCGTGCGTCCCGGGAGCGCGCCACAGCCGCCACCCGGCTGCAAGCCAAGTTGGAGGGGAAGGTAAAGGGGCTGCGGACGGAATGGGACGGGCGAATCGAAGAGCACTTTGACTGGATCGCAAAGGAGGTAGGTAGGGAGGTAGGGAGGTAGGGAGGGAGGGAGGGAGGGAGAGGGGCAGGAGGTTGGGGGCGAGGAAGAATAGACTGTGTCATACTCGAGGGGGTGCATTTCTAATCCTCCCTCCCTCTCGCCTTCCCTTCCTTTCTCAGGCTCTTCCTCCTCTGACCTCTCGCCTCCTCGAGGTCGAAGACAGCACGCGTCACTTCGCGCATTCCGTGCTTCCTCCTGCCATCGAGGCGACCCTTCTCCTGGAGGGAGGGAGGGAGGCAGGGAGGGAGGGAGGGAGGGAGGGAGGGGTAGAGGCAATGAGAAGGGCGTGGGAGACGGAGAAAAACAAAGTGATGAAACGGTGGGTGGGGGGGAGAGAGGGAGGGAGGGAAGGAGGGAGGAAGAAGAATGAAGGTGGGATGCATTTCTTCCACTTTCCTTACGCATACCGTCCCTCCCTCCCTCCCTCCCTCCCTCCCTCCCTACCTCCCTCTTCTCCCTCACAACAGAGAGCAGCGGATCGAGCAGCGTCTGGCTGAGCACGTGGAGAAGACGGCTTCGGAGTTCGAGAGAGAGACAGGCACAAGGCTCGGTGCGGAGGGAGGAAGGGAAGGAGGGACGGGTTGAATGAATACAAATATCATCGTCCATGCGTCCCTCATGTTTCGCTCCCTTGCCTCCTCCCCTTCCTCCCTCCCCTCCTCCTTCCCTACCTTCTTCCCTAGCTGCTCTTCGTGCCCTCGAGGCTGACATTCGCGCCCCTCAACTGGAGCTCGTGGACGGAGAGGAAGGCTTTCAGCAGCAAGTCAAGACGACGCTCAGAGGTGGGGAGGGAGGGAGGGAAAGAGAGGGGAGGGAGGAGGATTGTCCTTGGTTCACGAATGATTCAGATTGACTTTCCCCTCTCTCGTTCCTTCATTCCTTCCTTCCTTCATTTCTTCCTTCCCTCCCTCCCTCCTTCCTGCAGAGCTGTACGACGGCGTGGCGATCGAGGCCCAGGCCCGTGAAGAGGAAGACTGCCTCGTGCTTGACTCTATGCTGGAGTCCCAGAAGGCCCTGCAGAGAATCATTCTAGAAAACTACGGGGGAGGGAGGGGAGCAGTAGGAGGAGGAGGAGTAGGAGTAGGAGGGGGCTCGTTCTTTTTGAGGCTCGAGTCGTGTGGGGAGGGAAAAAGGAGTCATGAGGAGGATGAGGAAGGGGTGGAGGAATGGGAGAGGTGAGGGAAGAAGGGAAGAAGGGAAGGAGGGAAGGGCAAATGTATTTTTAGTCGGGCCATGGACTGACCATGGTGGCTAGGTGGAGTTAGAAAGTGGATGCGTGCGTTAGGCAGCACACGCACACGGAGGAACCAAACCAAAACAACAGCTTCTACGACGAAAGCAAGAAATGTAGATCGGAAGAATACACAGGGATAAAAGAAATAGCTGATTCGAACCCACCGCATTCACTAAAGAAGAAGGGGACTACTTTATTCAGGAAAGAAAGATGCACATGGGCCAGTCGCAGTGCGTCTCACACAGTAGCCCTGCGACATCACTCGCCTCCTCGTGATCGTAATCTACCCCACACATCCACAAATGTGAGAAGCACGGGGCGATATTGAGCTGCTTGCTCCTTCTGGACATGCGGGACACAGGCTGACGCCGCACGGACAGTTTACTTCTACCTCTCCCCCCATTCCCCCCCCCCCAAAAAAGTAAGCATATCCACGTCGAGGCACATATATCACAAACCCCCCCATGTACTAACGCCACCGCGCTCACCGAAAGTCTAAACACCGGACTTTTTATAGCCGCCATATAGCACCTCTATCTCTCTATGCTGTCCCGCAGGACTGTCATTGACCTATCCCTCTCTCTCTCTCTCTCTCTCTCTCTCTCTCTCTCTGTCCCTCTCTGCAGACCCCCTCAAAAAGGATGAGTGTCAACCCCTGTCCAGCCGGCGCCCCTCCGACCTGGTACCCAGGCGAATGTCTCGTATCATCCACAGACGGTGTGGACTTCACACTTTCGCTTGGCCGCCTAAGTCCGTCTCAAGCTACGGCCACTTGCAAGGCGAAAGGTACCCTCCACTTGACCAACATCCGCCTTCTCTTCATTGCCGCCAAGCCCACTCGGAGTCCCGTCCCCAACGGGCCCGAGTTTTCTTCTTTCGACGTGGTAGGTTATTGGGAAAAAGGGATCCTGGGGAAGAAGGGAAAATGGGCACAGATGGGATGGACAGATGCCTTGCCCCTTACCTCTTGACTAAACCTCTCGCTTTCCTCCCTCTACGGTCACAGCCGCTGCGAGGCATTGTCGACGTGAAATTCAACCAGCCCATCTTTGGTGCCAATAACTTACAAGGCAAAGTCATGCCTGTCTCCTGCCTGGGCGCCGCCTCCCCCGTAGACTGGAAGGCGAGGTTTCTGGCGGGAGGGACCGACGTCCTGATTCCAAGCCTTCTGCGCCTCATGGACCAGCTCCACCAGGAGGGGTCGGGAGCGGCCGCGATGGCACAACGGCAGCAACAGCAGCAACAGCAGCAACAGTTTTGGGGTAGTGGAGGAGGGGGCATCGGAGGAGGGGGTGGGCTGCCTGTGGCACAGGCGGTGGGAGTGGGGGCAGGGGCCGAGGGAGGGGGATACATGGATCCGAATGATCCATCACGCGTGCTTGTGAACGCTCCCATGGTGAGTGCCGAAGAAGGAAGGGAGGAAGGGAAGGAGGTGTGTAGGGGGAAGGACAGCGTGGAAGGAAGGGTAAAAGCTTGCATTTACCTCCAAATCTATGACGGGCGTTTCAGCTCCTCCTCCTCGTACAGGCTACCTTCCGTCTCAGCGTCGACCCTTCTGTCTCTCTTTTCTTTTTCTCTCTCTTTCCCTCTCCCTCTCACAGGCGACAGCCTCGTATGCAGACCCTATGAACCAAGCCTCGGCCCCGCCCTCCGGCGGCTACGCCAGCTACTCAAGATGAAAGAGTAGAGGCAAGAGGACCGGAGGAAAATAATGAAAATGAATGAGGAGGAATGGAGAAGCATAGAGCCGGGCAGAAGGACATGGAGGCGTGAAGTCTAGTGACGACGAGGAGTGAAGGAGACCTGAAACCTGAGGGAGGGAGGTAGGTAGGGAGATAAAGGCGGGATTGTGAGTATGTCTGTGCAGTGAGGGAGCAACAGGTGGGAAACAAAGAATGTAAGAGAAAGAGAGAGCTGACTGGGTCGAGGCGATGCACAGTAATCCATTGACCACACTTGATTCGCTTTTTGTTATGTTATGTTTTAAATTAATTTCCCACGCTTTAATGTCTCTTTTGATCTACCTCGGTGCAATAACTCTCCTTCCATGCTAGCACGCTGATCTCTTCTCGTCAGGCACAGATAATGCTTCGTACTTTGTATGCCTGCCGTGTGGACGAGGTCTGCAATAGTCCATCCCCTCTCCAAAGCCCTTTCGCGCTTTTCTCCCCGCTCCTTTTATTCCACACCCTCCCTCCCTCCCCCCCTCCCGCCCTCCCTCCCTCTGTCCCGCCCGCGCGCCCTCCCGCCTCGGCCTCGATCCAATCGCAGTCAGGCACCAGGAGGAGGCGACAGTACCCGCCCCCCTCTGCGTTTCCTCCTTCACCCTCTTTTTCTCCATCCTCCCCTTCCATAGCTCCTCCTCCGATCGATCCACTGCATGAATATCACTACATTTATCTTCCTTCAATCATTACACTCACACTCAAACCGCTCTCCATCTCCCTCCCTCCCGTCCTCCCATCCCGACGTCTCTCTACCGCTTCTCCTTCACGCACCGAGCCAGCACTGTGTAGGCCAAGAGCATGACTGCGCCCAAATACACGAAGAGCAGCGTCAGGTTCAGGTCCACCCGCTCCGGACGAAAGCCTGCACACGAGGGAGGGAGGGAGGGAGGGAGGGAGGGAGGGAGGGAGGGAGGGAGGGAGAGAAGGGAGTGAGTACGTCGTGTTGCCCAATCCTGACCTGCCACTCGAATGCTCCAGTCCTCCCTCATGCTTCGGCACCTACCGAGCTGGGCAAGCACGGCCGTCCCGCTCTCCACGGGAAGATTGGTCAGTTTGCGGCCTGCGGGGAATGAAGGCGGATATGAACGGAATGAAGGCGGATATGAACGGAATCCAAAGGATCGGAGCCAAGATCCAAGCGCTCCCTGGGGGACATGATTTCGAGTTACGGAGCGCCCTCCCTCCCTCCCTCCCTCCCTCCCTCCCTCCCTCCCTGCTTCCGTACCCGCCATCTCGTTGCTGACGAGGGCCTCGTAGCCGTACTGGAAGAAGGACACGTACCGCAGCCGACCCAGCCACGCCACTTGCATGGTGTCTGGAGGGGGCGGGGGGGGGGGGAAGGGTGGTTCAGGGCAGGGAAGGAGGGAGGGAGGGAAGGAGGGAGGGAGGGAGGGAGGGAGGGCGGGCTTGCTGACCGAAGTTGACGAAGATGGCGGTGAGGAGGAGGAGGTGGAGCATGAGGACGGTGGCTGCCAGGATGCCGCCCATGATGCCTTGCGCTGCCGAGGGAGGGAGGGCGAGAGAGTTAGGGTGAATATAAAAAGAAACCTGTCGGAAGGAAGGAAGGGAAGGAGGGAGAGAGGGGGCCCGTCACCCACCGAGCATGCCAATGATGCCGTTGATGACGGCGGCGACACAGGACAGGAGGACAAGCGCGAGGGTGTAGTTGAAAAAGTACAAGCCCCCTCGGAAACCGACCAAAAGGGTGGTCAAGCCCGCGAGGAGGACGGGAGGGATGATCCGGAGGGGGATCAGGTCCGAGAGAAGCTAAGCAAATATGAGAAAGGGAAGAAGAGGGAGAGGGGGAGGGAGAGGGAGGGGGCAAGAAGAGTGGTTGTCAAAAACGTGCATGTATCTATCTCACCCCCCTCCGTCCCTCCCTCCGTCCCTCCCTCCCTCCCTCCGTCCCTCCCTCCCTCGATCCTCACCTTGGCAGTGAAGTAGCTGCCGGAGCCGTAGTAGCCATTGGCGTGCTCGTAGGCGTAGAGGGGCCGCTCAAGCCAGAAGAGAGGGAGGGCGCTCACGGACTGTGGGAAAAGGGAAGGAGGGACGAAGGAGGGAGGGAGGGAGGGAGGGTGGGTGAGGGTGTGCTGCATCCGAAGGCGCAGAGAGGCCGCTCCAGCCAGAAGAGAGGAGGGAGGGAGGAAGGGAGTGGGGGAGGGAGGGAGGGAGAGGAAAAGCTTCCCTTCAGGGGAACCGTTGGGAACCGTTGAAGAGAGGGAGGGCGAAGCGTACCGTGAACGCCAGAAAGAGCATTTCGAGCATGAAGATGCCCATGCGGTTCTGGATGGCGCTGATGCCACTGGTGGACCGCCCTGAGCCCAGGTACATCAGGCCGAGGAGGACTGGAGGGAGGGTTAGAGGGAGGGAGGGAGGGAAAAAAGGGTAAGAGTCTGATCTTTCCAGGGGCTGGATCATCCGGTCCACACAGCCCCTCCTCCCTTCCTTCCCCCCTCCCTCGATCGGGACCCACCGCCCAGGTAGATGTTAGCCAGCATGTGGGCGGCGATGAGCCAGGGCCGGCGCAAATGATCTCGGAGCATGCGTTGAGAGAGGACGGCAACTTGCACTAGGTAGGAGGCCGAGGAGGGGGAGGTAGGGCGGGGGGAGGCAGGGAGGGGGGGCGCTGGGATGGCTGTGCCCATATGTAGGGTGGAGGAGGAGGAGGAGGAGGAGGAGGAGGAGGAGGACGAAGAGGAG
>Ga0160420_100596_pt1 | contig 13900 bp, 24 predicted proteins | sample CelAP2metagpilot_FD_108197 | JGI IMG/M metagenome (GOLD analysis project Ga0160420, IMG submission 108197) | Phycosphere-associated microbial communities from algal ponds in Kailua-Kona, Hawaii, USA - Cellana AP2-5-5 metagenome pilot | ecosystem: Engineered > Artificial ecosystem > Aquaculture >... | reverse complement strand
CGCGCGTGTCGCCTGATGGACGAGCGTGTCTTATGTAGGACGCTCTATTTTTGGGTACCATGATTATCTGACGATGGCTTGTGGAGTACATAAGTTACTATCGCGGTGGACACGGCAGAGGGTGTCCCTTGACTTCTAAGGCGACATGATGTGGCCTGATCCGCTACTCTCGGGGACAAGGGCATCCGACCGGAACGAGTGGAGAGGCAATGAAAACGATACATTTCCGCTTTATGCAGTAGAATCAAATTAGCAGAAAGCTTTCAGAGGATTCTTCTTTCCCTTGTAGACCGTCTGCTGCGTCTTTCGCGCGACGTTGACGATTATGTAAACCAGGGAATGGGAGTCAGGAGGTCCTTTTCACGTGACAATTGATGAAACATTTTGGAAATACCGTTACTTTAAGTGGCGACATTCATACAAGTAGCTATACATCGGATCAGGAAAAAGGTCACAAGTGCAAATATGATTGATAAAAAAGAAGGGAAAATGTTTGATATGAGATGAATTTTGTTGAATTACGGAGATAGGAAGGAGAAGACGTGGGGAGAGAGAGAGTGAGTCTGAGAGATAGATAGAGAGATAGCGATAGAAAGATAGAGAGAAAAAGAGAGAGGAAAGAAGAGGGCTCGACTTGCCAGGGAAATAATGTCATACATGCTGGTGCTGGTGAGATCAATGAGAATGGTCTTCTTTGCATACTGAAAATGTACAAATGTTGGTATGTCTAATTTCGACTTGCACAAAACGCTCAGCTGCTGGAGGGTAGCCTGTGATGAGACTCGTCGTCAAGGGCGAGACGCGGCAAGGGAAAGTTTCTTGTATATTATGCGCAAGAGTTGGCGGCCCAATTTTCCCCCATCCCTCACATTGGCAAGCAGAGAAAAGAAGTCTCTCCACTTTGTGCTTGAATGACTTTCAATATACCTGTTTTCAAGCCCTTCAGGAATGAAAGATGATATGCCAGTACTACTCATCGGCCGCCATTAACCACAATTGCATTTGACGAACCCGTGACCTCCAGTAGGCGAAGGAGACAAAATGGCGACTGGTCTCTCTGTAAATCAATTCGGTGTCGGAGGAATTACACAGTAGCGGGAGCATATCTGCAACAGAGGGAACGAATTTCATGCTAGGCCCGAAAAGGGGCTGATAGAGCGTCTTGTTGAGACTGGAAATAGGCATGGTTCCCAGTCCGATGGCTTCCCAGTGACGGTAGCAGTCAGGTCGATCACCTGGTGGGGAAAGAAGAAATTTGGCCCTTGAAACCTCCGTATAATATACATCACGATCGACCTTCGGTCTTTTGGGCAAAATCTCTCGCTCAACATTAGTCTGAGAAAGGTACAGATGCTGTACGAGGGTATCTTTGATTCCGGAATATTTCAACAGGGCTTCTGCAAAAGTCTCCAAATTGATTTCTTTGATTCCATAGGGAAAAGCCGAATAGGTATCGTCGCTCTCATAGATTGGGTTCTGTGAGAACCAGTGTGCCACAATGTGATTCTGTCGGACACTGTCAGTCCAGTTAGACCTGGCTACCGCGGGTTTGTACCATTTGTGAGTAATCAAAATGATCCTATTTTCCAAGAGTGGGATGATGGTCTGGATGAAATTTTGCAGCTGGTCGGTCTGGCAGCATACGATATCCATGTGTGCAATATCTCGGGCATTGTCCATATCGACAGGATGCAAAGTGACTGGAGCGTAACGCGGCAAATCGGTGACTCCAAAATGATGGTTGCACAAAAGAATGGGAGAAAAGGGGTTGATCAGGACGTCGAGTAGATTTTGTTTTCCATCCACTAATTCGCGCTGCTGCAAGATCCTAACGAGGTCGTCGAATGGTTCTAAAGGTTCCTGTGATCTCAGGGTACTTTGACTTATGCTGTCATCGCGAACAGCCTGCAATTCACCGTCCCACAATGCTGGTCCATTATCCAACCATGTTATTAGAAGCAGAAGCAACAACGGAAACATCAGAGACGTAAAACGTCTCGCATTGATAGCCATCATCCCCTTTACGGCAGCATGCTTGAGTCCTTTTCCTGTATAAGGAATACGTACAATTTTATATGAGAAAAGCCCCAACCCAGAACGGGCGCGTGATGTGAGAGGATGTAGGAGTTGAAAAAAGTGAAAGAAGCCTTGGCGCCACAAAATGGGCCGGGATTTGGGCACTTTGGGGGTACGATGATGAGGAATAGAGGCGTCAAGGACGCACTTCCCAAAATCGGCCTCACGTCCTACCACGACAAGGTCAGTGTGCGTGAGAAAGCGCTGGTGACCCCACCAGTAACATGCTGCGGTAGAAAAAGATCAATTACAAGGAGGCGCACTCCTGTCAGGTCTACCAAGTCCGTGCACGGCTGTAGTTGATGCCCAGAAGAAAGAAGGTGTCAAAAGAATAAGAGAGGGACATGTACACACCGGTGAATTGTATAAGAACTAGCCCGAGTATTTGTCTGGTAGAGCGGGACGTATATGTGTTGGTCATGCAGGGGGGCCAGTACGGCGCTGTTAAGGGAGATGCTACGTAAGGGGAACAGGAAGGAAGGAGAAGTGGAGGAAAGGGGGGGAAACGAGGAGACGGAAGGAAGGGAGGGGGAAGAGAAAAAGAGACAAGGGGGGAAAGGAGGAGGAGAGGGATGAGAAGAAAGGAAGATGGAAGAGACAAGGAGAAGAAAAGGTGGGGAGGGTGGATGAGGGAAGAGGCAGGAGAGAAGGACAACGGGAGAAAAGGGAGCAGTGAGAAGGATGAAAGGAAGAGGGAAAGGGGGAGAGGACGGAGAATGGAGATGGGAGGAGGCAGGAAAGGAGGAGGCAGGAAAGGAGGAGGCAGGAAAGGAGGAGGCAGGAAAGGAGGAGGCAGAAAAGGAGGAGGCAATGGGGTTGAGGGAAATTAATATAGAATACAGATCAGAGTCTTCATGCACCCTGACTTGTGTTATCCACTCTATTGCTGAATCCGCTTGGCGATGTGCAAAGACGCGGAGGAGCATGCCGGTGGCACGGCATGTGATGTCGTCCACCGTCCTGTACATACCACACATAGCCCATAAGCAGCTTGAGGGAAATTAAGGATAGAAAGGAGAAGTACACACGCATGGCGAGATTTGAAAAAAGAGTGAGACAAGATCTGCCTCTACAACTTTATAGAAAGGCACGGATCTGGGCGATTTGAAGCTCTTCGGAAGACTCCAACCGCCCAGCAATTAGCCTTAATATTCATACAGCAATTTGGATATAGGTGCTGGCCATGAAGGGAAATCGGAATAGCCATGTAAAGAGAAAAGGGGAGTGGGAAAGGAAGAAGGGAGAAGGGAAGGAGGGGGCAATAAAGGGGAAGAGGAGAAGGGGAGAAGGAGACGGGGTATGAGAGGAGAGGAGTGGAGGGGGGGGGATGAAGGGGAGGAGGAAAAGGGGAGGAGAGGAAGGGAAGTATGGGAAGGGAGGAAGGGTAGGAAAGGAGGAGGAAAGAATTGATGGGAAGGGGAGGAGAGAAATGGGAGGAGGGGAAGAAGTGGAGGAGAGAAGGGAGGTAGGGAAAGAGGGAAGGGTGGGAGGGGAGAAGGTCAAGAGGAGGAGGGAAGAACGGGGGAAGTCGAGGTGGAAGGTGATGAAGATGTGTCCATTTCAGGGTGCTAGTGCGATGCAGATCAGCTAGCTTTCCGAAAGCTCCCTCGATGTCACCTGAGCCTGCTGGTTGTTCTTTCGCATAGAGGCCTTGGACACAGCGCGCAGGGCCCTAGATTAGTCAAGTTCGCCAAAGAAGGGAAAGGAGCGCTCACGCATCGAATGCATTGCCAGCAGTAAAGAAGGTTGGTCAATTGAAGGAAGATGCTGTGCGATGTATGATATATAATCTGGTATTTGCTTAGATGATAAACGCATGGTGAAACAGTGTGCCGAGATAAGAATTTGGGCGGAGATAGGCGCAAATGCTAGACGCCGTCGCACCTGCCTGCAGGTACCCGAAAGTCAAAGAGGCAGCAAGGATTTCCTTCTGACCCTCAGGTCATTACTGCACGCGCCAAATGCGGTGAGTTTAGAGGGACGAAACTGTTAATTGGAGAGAGGCAACCAGACAACAAAGCGTTGCATGCAGACCCTTGGCAACGGGTCAACCGCATGACAACTACATTGTACAGAGAGGAAATGAATTCTAGAGGAGAGGGAAGAATGCAAACACTGTATTAAGCAGACAATCGACTATTAAAATCAGTTTCTCATTTTGATAATCTTCAATATGAAGTTTCTCGAGCGAGGAGACGGCGATGCCTCCTTCTTCGACCTTCCTTCTCAAATGTGATGATTTCTTGCTAAGGAGCGAAGATAGACCACATACTCACGCATTTACGCAAATAGGGACACAGCCATGGAAGCCAACACCGATTCCGAGGATCTCCAGTCCCTAATCGAGAAATCCCGGGCTGCGGGTGCTAAGAGAAAGGAGTCAATGGGAAGCAAGAAATGTAAGTCGTGTCGGCATGTTCAAATCCCATCGCAACAACCACCGCACACCCTGACGAGTCTGTCAATTGACGGGGCCGCATGCAAACATTAGCACTTACGAAAAAGGAGGCGAAGGATGCGTGCGCAGAGTGCAGCTTAACTACTCTATGTGCTAGCTCCACAAACAGCCATCGTCATCCTCCTCGTCGTTCCATCCTTGCCACTCCACCTCTTTGCCTCCCGGTCCGAGAGCATACGTATACACCCACCGCTTCCTTTATCCCACTTTCGTCTGATCTATTCCACTATCGTATCGTGCTTACACATCTACCTCTGGCCTTGGCTTGACCCGTTCTCTTCCACCCCTCCACCCACCCACCTTCCCTACCTACGCCTTCAGCTGGTTCTTATATCTCAGCACGTGCCCACCTTTTTCATTCCCCTATCCAATCCGACCGCGTTCCCTCCCCCATTTGGCCCTCCCGAACTCCTCCACCACTGAGACCGACGTATTGGACGTTGCCACGCTACCAAGCCCTCTCCTCTTCCTCCATCGACTCTCCAATCGCTAAAACCATCATCGTATCCCTCTCGCCCTCCCGTCTCTTCCACCCTCTTCCCATCCTGCCTCCATCACAGCCTCCTACTCATCGCCTTTCAAGACCTCGCCGTTCAACTCCCTCTTCTCTCTCCCTCCCTCCTTCCTTCCCTCCCTCCCTCTCTTCCTCTACCACAGCCTCCTCATCGCCTTTCAAGCACTCGCCTCTCAAGAATCTCTTTCGTCGCCGCCTGTCGAAAAAGAGAGGAGCAGGTAAGAGGGAGGGAGGGAGGGAGGGAGGGAGGGAGAGAGAGGCACAGCAGGCTTTTTGGTCAAATTTCTTCCTCTTCTCCGTCACAAACACAATAAATACACCCTCTTTCCCTCCCTCCCTCTCCCCTCACCATCACAAACACAACATAGACACAAACTTAGGGCCCCAAGACAAACACCAAGACAACACTATGATTATTTCCTCCTCCTCCTCCTTCCCTTCACCCTCCTCCTTTCCTTCCTCCTCCTCCTCCTCCTTCCCTTCACCCTCCTCCTTTCCTTCCTCCTCCTCCTCCTCCTTCCCTTTCTCCTCCTCCTCCTTTCCTTCCTCCTCCTCTTCCTTTCCTTCCTCCTCCTCCTTGCCTTCGGCCTCTTCTTCCTTCCACCTCCCCTTTTCCTCCTCCTCCCCTCCCTCCCTCCCTCCCTCCTATCCCCTTTCCGGCACACCAGCCTCCTTGTCATCGCCTTCCTCCCGTCCCTCCCAAGGGGTCCATCCCACCAGCGTCGTCAGTAGTACGACAAACACTTCTACCACCAGCACCAGCACCAGCACCAGCAAGAACAACAGCACCAGCAGCAGCGTCACTACCAGCAGTACGACCAGCACCTGTATCGGTAACATCATCAGCAGCAGCAACAGCAGCAAACGGAGGAAGGGCGAGAAAGCCTCGCTGTGGGGAGGGCCGGGGGGGCTGCTACTGTTGGCAGGGTCGACCTTTTTGGGCTTCATTTCCTCGTACCTCCTGGTCATGCAGAGCGACCGACTCGCATCCCTGGAGCATGTGCAGGTGAAGGGGGAGGGAGGGAAGGAAGGATGAGGGAGGGAGGGAGGGAGGGAGGGGTGTCACCATACCAGTATATGGCCTGTCAGGGAGGGAGGGAGGGAGGGGGGGAGGGAGGGAGGGGTTTGTGTTACCAGCAAACGACCAGTCAACCGATCTACCCTCTCCTTATCATTCACATCCTTGCATGACTCCCTCCCTCCCTCCCTCCCTCCCTTGCACAGCCACAACAACATCCACATCATCAAGAAGCCTCCTCCTCCTCCTGCATGCTACCTCGGATCCCTCTCGCTTCCCTCCCTCTTCCCCTCCGCTCCTTCCCGTCCCCCGTCGTCATACTCCTCCCCGATCAGGAGGAGGGAGGGGGGGAGAGAGGGAAGGAGGGAGGGCATAGAAAGTATGGAGGGGAGAAGTCAGAGGTGGGAGGGAGGGAGGGCGGGAGGGAGGAAGCGCACTCGTATAACGCGGCGTTCCGGATGATGACGGAAAGGGAGAACTTATTACACAAGTACGGGCACTTGGAGGTGAGGAGGGAGGGAGGGAGGGAGGGAGGGAGGGAGGAGGGAGGGAAGGCGGTGGGTGGAAGAACGTCGAAAATTGAAGATTGACGCTTCCTTCCCTCCCTTCCTTCCTGTCCTCCCTTCCCCTCTTCCCTCCCTCCCTCCCTCCCTCCCTCTCTCCTTAGGCAAAGCTGACAAGCAGCAACGCCTACAGCCAAGGCGAGTCACACAAAACGCTGCGGGAGTACCTGCAGGAAGAATGGAGGGAGAGAGAGAGGAGGGGAGGGAGGGAGGGAGGGAGGGGAGCGAACGACACGATGTACTTGTTCGGAAATACATTTGGGGAGGAGGTAGGGTGGGAAAAACGGACAAAGAGAGGGAGGGAGAGAGGGAGGGAGGCAGGGAGAGAGAGAGGAGGCTTGATGTCACCGTCTAACGTTACATCTGATGGCCTCCCTGCCTCCCTCCCTCCTTCCCTCCCTCCCTCCCTCCTAAGTGGGCCTCCTTTTTGTCGCACTACCAACGCCCTCCTTGCCGGACTTGCTCCGACCCCGACGGGGCCTTGAGGTGGTTAAACCCTCCCTCCCTCCCTCTCTCCCTCCCTCTCTTCCCTCCCTCCCTCCCTCCCTCTCTCTCTTTCCTCCTTCCCTCTCTCTCTTTCCTTCCTCTCTCCCTCTCTCCCTCCCTCTCTCCCTCCCTCCCTTCCTCCTTCCCTCCCTCTCCCCCTCTCACTCTTTCCTCCCTCCCTCCCTATTTCCTCTCTCTCTCACTTCCTCCCCGCTTCCCCTCCCCCCCTCCTTCTTTTCCTCCCTCCCTCCCTCCCTCCCTCCCTTCCTCTTTCACTAGCTTCGGCCTCGGTCCTCGTCATTCCGGCGTTTCCTGGCACATCCACGGCCCGGGCTACAGCGAGGTACGGACGGAGGGAGGGAGGGAGGGAGGGAGCGAGGGAGGGAAGATGGAGACGACAGCGACGAAAAAGAAAGGACTCACACCACACCCCTCCCTCCCATCCCTCGCATCCCTCCCATCCCTCGCATCCCTCCCTCCCTCCCTCCCTCCCTCCTTAGGTGCTGCACGGACGGAAGAGGTGGTTTCTCTACCCCCCTTCGTCCTCCCCTCCTCCCTCCTTCCATCCTAACATGAGCAGCCTCCAATGGCAAGAGCACGTACTGCCCACGCTGGGAGGAGAAGGAGGAGGAGGAAGGAGAGAGAAAGGGAGGGAGGAAGAAGGATCTGGCATGGTCGTTGAAGACGGCGAGGTACGGGAGAGGAAGGCAGGAGAGTAGGGAGAGAGGGAAGGAGGGAGGAAGGGAGGGAAGGAAGGGAAAGAAGGAGAGGGAGAGAGGGAGGGGGGGAGGGAGGGCGAAAGGCTGTTGTCAGAAGCATGGGTAGATGGAAGCGGCCTCCACTTCCTTCCCTCCCTCCTTCACTCTCCCCCTCCCTTTCTTCCCTCCTCTCTCCCTCCCTCCTGCTTTGGAAGTAGTCTCATCTTACGAAGCAGCGCAGAATCATTCCCCTTCCCTCACTCCTTCCCTCCCTCCCTCCCTTCCTCCCTCCCTCCCTCCGTAGGAGATATGCCTAGAGGCAGGAACGAACGCCATGCCCTTCATCTGCGACATCGGCCCGGGGGAAATACTGGTGAGGGAGCGATGTATCAAAGCAAAGCTGTCAATATGATCAGAGGCTAGGCCATGGTGGTAATCAATCTCACCAAAGAGTCACATCAAATACGGCGTGGAATACACAAATCGAATCATTCCCCTCTTACCCCCCACCCATCTTCTCCTCCCTGCCTCTTTCCCCTTCCTCAGCACTTTCCGTCCATGTGGTGGCACGCGGTTCTCAACCTGGAGGACTACAACGTCTTCGTCTCCACCTTCACCCAGGAGTAGGACAAGGGAGGGAGGAAGGGAGGGAGCGATAAAAAAGAGGGGGCATCACACCAACGAAGCAATGAAGCGAGGGAGGGGGAAAGGTGGGAGGGAGGGAGCATGAGGAGGTTGTTTGTCCATTTTCAAATGTATACAAGGCTCGAAGAAAACGCGGGTATAATAATGAGAAAGACCTTGAGCAGATCGATGGTTGCGATGGAGAAACATGCTCATTTGGCTGGTGAATCTATCTCAAACATGTATTCCACATTTTTGCTTTCTATCCCTTCTCTTTTGCTCATGATGTATTCGCACAGCGTTTCCACTATCGCGTGTGTTTCTTTCCCTTTGAGAAGCCTTTTGTGAATACTTGATGCGCGTCCTCGTATCGAAGCGATGTCTGCTATCGCACAATGTCGGTCCTTGATTTCGACAAGGAGGAGCTTAGCGGGGCACCCTCCATGCCCTCCAGACATTTGCCGAGCAAGCCGCAAGCCTTCTCGGTGTATAATCCGACGCACTCAGAAAGGGGAAGCCTTGGTTGATTCCCTTGCTACCATATGTCAAGGCTTGCTTTCGCTGCCCACGTATGGCTGGCTGGCTGGCCACAGACAGACGGTAGCACCATGTGTGTCCACATGTCGTGCCTGTACTCCGCCGCCGCCGCCCGCTCTCTGTCTTTGGGTCCTCGTAAGGGCTTCATGCATCCATTTTAATGAGAGATTGCATCGTCCACCGCACAATGTCGGCCTTTGATTCCGACCAAAAAGGATTAGCGGAGCACTCTCCATTACGTCCAGATATTCACCGAGCAAGCAGCAAGCCCTCACGGTGTATATCCGACACACCAGATTGAAAATCAGGAAACCTTGCTGCCACACAATGAAAACCTTGCTTCAATGGCTAATAGATTGCATCATCCATCTCCCCCTCCCCGAAATACCGGCCTTTGATTCCGATCAAAAAGGAGATTAACGGGGCACTCTCCATGCCCTCCAGGTGTCTTGCCAGATGGCATGCTTGCTCGGCAAATATCTGGCTCCAGATCTGGAGGGCATGGAGGGTGACCCAAAGACAGAGAGTGGGCGGCGGCGGCGGAGCACAGGCACGACATGTGGACACACATGGTGCAACCATTTGTCTGTTGCCAGCCAGCCAGCCATACGTGGGCAGCGAAAGCAAGCCTTGACATATGGTAGCAAGGGAATCAACCAAGGCTTCCCCTTTCTGGGTGCGTCGGATTTACACCGAGAGGGCTTGCGACTTGCAAATATCTGGAGGGCAAGGAGGGTGCCCCGCTTTATCTCTTTCTTGTCGAAATCAAGGACCGACATTGTGCGATAGTAGACATCGCTTGGATACGAGGACGCGCATCAAGTATTCACAAAACGAAAGACTTCACAAAGGGAAAGAAACACACGCGATAGACGAAACGCTGAGCGAATACATCATGAGCAAAAGAGAAGGGATAGAAAGCAAAAATATGGAGCACATGCGAGACAGACACTCACTAGTGTGTGTGAGTTTCTCCATCGCAACCATCGATCTGCTCAAGGTCTTTCTCATTATTATACCCGCGTTTTCTTCGAGCCTTAAATACATTTGAAAATGGACAAACAACCTCCTCATGCTCCCTCCTTCCGACCTTTCCCCCTCCCTCGCTTCATTGCTTCGTTGGTGTGATGCCCCTCTTCTTTATCGCTCCCTCCCTTCCTCCCTCCCGTGTTGTACTCCTGGGTGAAGGTGGAGACGAAGACGTTGTAGTCCTCCAGGTTTAGAACCGCGTGCCACCACATGGAGGGGAAATACTGAGGGGAGAGAGGGGGGCAGGGAGGAGAAGATGGGTGAGGGTAAGAGGGAAATGATTCGATATATATATTCCACGCCGTATTTGATGTGACGTTTTGGAGATTGATACCGACCATGGCCTAGCCTCTGAACATATCGACAGCTTTGCTTTGATGCATCGTTTGATGAAACACATGCGTACATCCTCCCTCCCTCCCTCCCTCGCTCCCTCACCAGTATTTCCCCCGGGCTGACGTCGCATATGAAGGGCATGGCGTTCGTTCCTGCCTCCGTACATGTCCTATAGGGAGGGAGAGAGGGAGGGAGGGAGAATTGGGGGATGATTCTGCGCTGGTTCTTAAAATGGAACGCGTGCCTCGAACTCTATCGCTCACTCCTCCTCCCTCATCTTGTCATTCTTTCTTCCTTATTTCTCTTCTACTCTTTTCTGGCTCTTTCACCTGTCTCTCTCACACACACACCCTATTCTTTTCTGGCTCTTTCACTTGTCCTCACAGCACCAGGCACTGTGCACAAGGAGGCACCACCCAAAGCCGACGCCGATGAAGACGAAGAAGAGGTCAGCCTTCATTCCCTCCCTCCCTCCCTCCCTCCCTTCCTCCCTCTCTCCCTCCCTCCCTCATCGTCGACACACCTTACTCTCTTTCCCCTCCCCCTCTTTCATTGCCTATGAATTTTAGCCTTCCTTCCTGTAAGACTCACACCCTACCTCTCCTCCATCCCTTCCTTCCTCCCCTCCCTCTCCTCCCTAGGTCCTCACAGGCTTCACCTTGGGCCTGGACATGCCTTGGCTATCTCAGACCGTCCGCTTCGATCGCGATTAAGGCATAGAGATGATCTGGTCCGTGAGCCCTCTGGTAGAATACGTGGAAATCCAGGTAGCTTCCCGCCCTTCCCGCCCTCCTGCCCTCCCTCCCTCCCTTCCTCAATCAATTTTCCCTCGCAGTCATATTGAGCGAGAGAGATGGATAAGGCCCGCTTCCTGGCCGCCATGTCTCACCCTTTTTCCCACCCTTCCTCCCTCTCTCCCTCCCTTCCTCCTTCCCTCCTTCCCCAGGTGGCCGGGAACGGCCAGACCTCGCTCTCCATCGGCGTCATTTCCGGCAAGCCCCGGATGGTGGACACGCCCTACCACCAAGTCATGCTCCTCTCGGACGTAAGAGGTGTGCCTGCTGTGCCGCCCCCCTCCTTCCCTCCTTCTCTTTATCCCTCCCTGTTACTCCCTCCCTTACTCCCTCCCTCTCTGTCTTTGAGTCCTCGTAAGGGTTTCACGCGTCTATTTCAATTATAGATGACGTCATCCATCGACAAAAGATAAATCGGAGCACTCTCTCCATTACGTCCAGATATTTACCGAGCTAGCAGCAGGCCATCACGGTGTACAATCCGGCGCAGCAGATTGATTTCCTTGCTGCTACATGTTCTTGCTGCTTTCGCTGCCTACGTCGGAGTGATCACAACGAAAAATTTGCCCACTCTCCATGCCCTCTAGAAAAATTTGCCCACTCTCCCTGCCCTCTAGATATTTGCCGAGCAAGCAGCAGGCCCTCTCGGTGTATAATCCGACGCACCGGATTGATTCCCTTGCTGCCACATGTTTTTGCTTGCTTTCGCTGTGCACGTATGGCTGGCTGGCTGACCACAGACAGACAGGAGCACCACGTGTGTCCATATGTCGTGCCTGCACTCCGCCGCCGCCGCCCGCTTTCTGTCATTAGCCCTCTTAGAACCATCTCCCAGCTCCCATCTCAAATCCAACTGCCCATACATGCAGTGTCACAAATCACAGTCTATCCGAGCTTCTGTTGGCCCAATGACATTCGCTTATACGTGTTCCTATTCTCGAGAGGATATCGGGGCTTTTGGTCCCACTGCTGAGCAGCGGCGGGACCAAAGCCAGCGCGACTGCCTCCACGGAATGAAGGATTCTGTCGACTTGGACGAGAAAAAGGCACATGGCGGCGCGGCAGCCCTGTTCAGCCTAGCAACACTCTCTGCCGCTGCTGACCCGCTTCCCGTCTCCACGCCGTGTTACCCCTCGTCTTGGGCCTCTTCTCTCGTAGCAGCGAACCATGGTACGTTTTTGGAAGGCGATTGGTGCCCATCATCCCCCAACTTGCCTCCTCTATGCCTCGTATGTACACATTCTCCTGATCTGTCTGCTACATACACCATCCCCCGACTTGTACGTGGCCTTGTACATGGAAGCGTACGTGTACGACACACTCCGCATGATGTTTCTTTTTCATCTTTTCATTTTTCATCTCCCCGTCGCCATTATGTGTTTGGCCACCAGCATTCTGACAAATGCTTCTACGACATTGTAAGCAAAAAGAATATATACACAGGTATATCCCGCCCCGAGTCACACACAAGCGTCTACATGCGCACCAGCTACATGCAGCGCATCTATTCGTAGATGCGCACGCTCACTTCAACATACATACATACCCCCCCCCCCCCCCACACAGTCTTAGAACTTCAGAAGCAGGTGGTCGACAAATCATTGCAATCCTTTCTGACCCAGTACCAGCAACAGTTTCACCCGTCGGCCATTCATCAGCATGCTATCCTGGATGATAAGATGACCAAGGTACTCTCCCAGGCCTCGCCGTCTTTTCTAGCACAGCAGCACCACCAGCTCCAGCAGTATTTCAACCGAAGTCACCTACCACTGCAGCTTCATTACTTCCTAAAATGCCAAATGCAGCCAATTGAAAAGCAGCATATGATGGCGTCGACCAAGTGCTTTTCTATGAACGAGTTACCGCTCACCACCGAGCACGTGGAAGCCAAGATCTACCCACCGATTGCACCGCTGAGCGAGACCCCTCTGCTGCTGCAGGAGATTCGAGCTGGTGTGATGGGTGTTTCGGTGGGACGGCTGCCTGGCAGATACTCCAAGATCATGGGAAAGTACCTTCCGGTAAGAGAAAAGAGAGATATGAGCATGGTGCTTGCGTATTTTATCAACCTTTGTTGGGAACTCACTCTTTGTTTGTCTCCATTCACTCGTTCTTTATCTACATCAGAGCACAGAGAAGCAGCGACGAGCAAGGAAAGAGGACTTGTCGGGATTAACGGCAGAGGAGAAGGTGGAGCGACGCAAGATTCGCGCACGCATGTACAATCGCTTGTCTCGCTACCGGTGCAACCGGTTGCATGGTGACCTGCACAAGGACGTGAGTCGCATGGAAATGTACAAGAATATTGTTGAAGATGCGCCGGACATGATATGTGTCATCTCCCCCGACATTCAGAGCCAGGTGCTGTACATCAACAAGACCGCTCGATGCATCCTTCACGCTGAGCCCGCGCAGCTGGTGGGGTCCAGCTTCTGGAATATTGTCCACCCGGAAGATAAGATGGCGCTGTTCAGGGCACTCACTGCGGTCTCCGCCTTCAAGTCGGTCGGGAAAGTGGAACGGCTACGCTGTCGTGTTGTCACCGACAACCCCGGTATATATGTATCTGTCCGGATGACGCTCGCAAACGGGATGCAGGGCATTGTCTGCGTAATGTGCCACGAAGACCCTCTGTCTACCGTTTCGCGCGTGTCGCCTGATGGACGAGCGTGTCTTATGTAGGACGCTCTATTTTTGGGTACCATGATTATCTGACGATGGCTTGTGGAGTACATAAGTTACTATCGCGGTGGACACGGCAGAGGGT
>Ga0160420_100595_pt1:5000-13903 | contig 13903 bp, 16 predicted proteins | sample CelAP2metagpilot_FD_108197 | JGI IMG/M metagenome (GOLD analysis project Ga0160420, IMG submission 108197) | Phycosphere-associated microbial communities from algal ponds in Kailua-Kona, Hawaii, USA - Cellana AP2-5-5 metagenome pilot | ecosystem: Engineered > Artificial ecosystem >... | reverse complement strand
CGGGCCAAAGAGTCAGGTCGGGCGTGTATGCACTGGTGTCCAGGTGCAGCGTGGTGAGGGAGGGGGGGAGGGAGGGGGATGAAGAGTTGAGGCTACGTTCTATTCCTGCATCCTCCTTTCCCTCCCTCCCTCCCTCCCTCCCTTCTTTCCTTCCTACCTTGAGAAAGACGGGTCTGCTCGAGGTCAGCAGTCGACAGACCTCCCTCATCCTATGGTCCCTCCCGAACCGCATCGCTGCCTCTTCCTCCACCAGCCTCAATCCATCCCTGTCCGCCTTTAGTGCCGTCTCTTCGTCCTCGTCCTCTTTCTCCCCTGCCCTACCCCCCCTCTTCTTCCCCTTCCTTCCGCCTGTAGCCCCTCCATCAGCCACCCCGCCCGTGGCACCTGCTCCACCGGCGGCAGCAGAAGCAGCAGCAGCAGCAGCGGCGGCTGTGGAAGGCGGAACAGCGGAGGAGGACGAGAAGGAGGAGGAGGAGGAGAAGGAGGAGGAGGATGACTCCGTCTGCAGTGCAGCCAGGTCTTCCCTCCCGATCAACTTGTAAGCCTCCACCCTCCGTCTCTCCCTCTCTCCCTCCCGCCCGCCCGCCCCCAACATGGAGACCATCGCATGCCTCCGAGCAACATGCACAGCGTCGTAAAGAGGGAGGGCAACCCCGGCGGGAAATGTCCGTAAGTCTTCCCTCTGGATCCCTTCCTCCACCATCGCCTCCACCACCCCCCAGGCAGCCCTCCCTCCCTCCCTCCCTCCCTCCCTTCCGCCTTCCCTCCCTACCCCCTTTGTCGCGCGGAGGAAGCGAACGATTTGCCGCAGGCGTATACATGAGCCTGCCTTTACCAGAGCAGCACCAACAGGGGTGGTCAAAGGGCAGGGTGGGAAGGAGGGAGAGGAATGGGAGGAAGAAGGGCTCCGGGGGAGGAGGTAGGAAGCCGCGATCCATTCGTCGATGGGTAGGGGGAGGGGGAGGGAGGAATGGAGGGGGGGAGGGAGGACAAGCAAGGGAAGAGAGAGGAAAGGATCTTCTTCCTCCCCTTCCTCCCTCCCTCTCTCTTCTCCACCTAGGTACCGCTGGTAGTAGGCGAGAGAGGGATGGAGGGAGAGGGCTCGGGACAAGGCCAGGAGGAAGCGAGCGAGGGGTCGGAGCTCTCCCCAACGTAACGTGTGAAGGGTCAGGTCTTGGAAAACGAGGTGAAGAGTCTCCATTAAGGGGGGTAGGAAGCGAAGGAGTGCAAGGGGGGGGGTGGAGAGATGGGGAAGGTGGACGGTGGGAGGAGAGGGAGGGAGGGCGGGCGAGAGGGAGGGAGGGGGCAGGGCGTGAAGGAAGGAGGCGTGAGCTTCGCTGTATTCCGAGTGAAAGGAGCTGGAAAGAAGATCCGCGAAGAGGCTGCTGCTGCTGCTGCTGCTGCTGCTCCTGCTGCTGCTGCCACTGGTGCTGTCGCTGTAGCTGCTGCTCTTGTCGGCATTTCCTCCCTCCCTCCCTCCTTCCCTTCCATTCCTCCCTCCTTCCTTCGTTGCAGCCAGCAGCAGCTGATTGACGACTACACAGAACGCAGACCAGCCAGGTCGTGACGCTACAGCCACCTCCTGTGTCTTACTCATCACCACCCCTCCCTCCCTCCCTCCCTCCCCCCTGGTCAAGCAGTCCACTGCATGGGCCACGTCGGCACGGAGGGGGAGGGCGAGGGCAGGAGGGAGGGAAGCGTGTAAGGCATCCAAGACTGTGGGGAGGAGATGATCTGCGTCCAGTTCGTGGAAAGAGAGCCCGAGGCGGACACGATCACGAGACCCGTCGTTAAAGACGAGGTTTAGTCGCTCCCCCACCACGCTTTCCAAGGCAGCGATGGTCTTGCCTTCTTCCCCTACCACCCTCCCGTCTTCAACCGAGAAGGACACGAGGGGTGTTAGTGCGGTATTGTTGCTGTTGCTGCTGCTGCTGCTGCTTATACTGGGCTGGTCGTGTGGGTAGTGGAGGGTGAGCTGCCCGTCCAGGCCGAGGAGAAGGAGGGGGGATGGGAGGGAGGGAGGGAGGGCAGGGTGGAGGGAGACAGCAACAGCGGAAAGGCAAGGGAGGGGCGGGAGGGAGGAAGGGTTGAGTGAGAGGGTGATGAGAGAAGGGGAGAGGGAGAGGTGGGCGTGAGAGAGGAAGAGAAGGGAGGAGGGAGGTTCCGTAGTGGTGGTCGTGACGGGGACGGAGGGGAGGAGGAACGCCAGGAGGATGGAGGAGGAGGACAACGAAGGAGGGGAGGAGAGAAGGGGGGCACTGCTTTCTCTAACATCCTCCTCGCTGCTCCTGCCGGAGGAAGAGGGCGTGGACGAGGGCAAGGGGGAAGGGGAGGGCGAGGAAAGGAGCAGGACGCTTGTCGCAGGGGACGGATGGGAGGGCAAGGCGCTGGTGAGACGTAATGGTCGAAAGAGCACCTCAGGCCTTTGGTGAGGGAGATAGGAAGGGTGAGGGAGGGAGATAGGGAAAGAGGGGTGAGTGAGAAAATATGCGCAGAAATAAGGGGGTTGGAGGGAGAAAAAGAGGGAGGGGGAGGGAGGGAGGGAGGGAGGTGGAACTTCACTTCGCCTCCATGCACTCACACACAGAGTACGACAAACACACCCGGCAACCACTCACTCACCGGATGGGATGTTCATGTTCATGGTAAAACCCTCCGCCTTCCTCCTCTTTCTTCCCCTTTCCTCCTCTCGTGGGAAGGATACTCGTCCCTCCTCCGCCTCCGCCTCCTCCTCCTCCTCCTCCTCCTCCTCCTCCACCACCTCCACTGCCGCCGCCTTTGCCGTCATCTCCAGCCGACGACAATCCCAGGACCGACGCCAAAAGCTCATCGCTGTGTGATTGTGTGTATACATATGCAGTGCATGGGTTCAAGTAATAAGCGCGTCGAGCCGAATAGGAAAGGCCCTCTGCATGGATGCATCTTCCTCTTTCCCTCCCTGTCCCTTCTTTCCTCCCTCTCTCCCTCTCATTTCTTCGTTCCACTTACCGGCTCTGGTGTGTGGAAGCCGCATGGTATTGCGACGAATCGTCCAACAACAACCTCCCTCCCTCCATCCCTCCTTCCCTCCCTCCCATCCCCAGACTGCTCCTCCGTCTTCCCGCGCTCCCCTCGCTCCCGGTCAAACTACTCCTCCTCCTCCTCAAGCTCGTCCTCGACCTCCCTCCTTTGGCCGAATCCCTCCCTAAGCTATCTCTTATGTGTTCCCCACCTCCCAAGCCACCAATAGAGAAAGAAGCCTGTGTAGCTGTTGAAGCCCTCGACAGATCTTTTTCCTCCTCCTCCCCTTCTTCCATCCCTCCCTCCCTCCCTCCCGCGCCCCACCCCTCCTCCTCCCCCTCCTCCTCTTCCCCCTCATCCCCCTCCTCTTCCGTTGAAGTGGGATGAGCCAACCACACTCTATGCTGCCCGTTTCTATCATTGTAGGTTACAATTATCGCCACGCCCTCCCCTCCCTCCGGCCCTCCCCCATGCCCTCCCTCCCCGCTTGGCAATCCAATCTCCTCCGTAAAGATAACCCGCTCTTGCGCATCACACAACAACACTGGCTGCTGCTCCTTCTCCCCGTCAAATGCCACCTTACTCCCTCCATCCTCCCCTTCCTCCACCACCGCCACTGGTTTCAGCTCCTCTAGAGGGTGCCTCAGCGAAAACAAAGAGGGGATTGGTTCGGGCCGCAAACACATTGTCGCCTTCTCCTCTTCTTCTCCTATCCTCCTCACTCCTCCCCCTGGTCCTTCCTCCATCACCATCCTCATTCTACCTTGCCCTCCTTTCTCGTCCTCCCCCAGCATCAGCACAGCTGCTTCCCCCTCCTCCTCCTTTTCCACTTCCCCCTTCCCTATCTCCAACCCCTCCATCTCCCATCCTGCCAGCTGCCGTTGAATCAATAAGCCCTCCTTTCCCAACGCCCACAATTTGTGTGTCTGGCATGGTAGAGCCACCTCATATAGGTCTCCCTCGGGTGGGTACACGACTAGCAACTCGGAGTCACGCAACACACACAAGCACCGGGCCTTGCCCCCGTCAAGTGAGAAATATGCCCATAGGGCTTGCAGAACAGGCGTGGAGAATGTCCATTGCTTGTAAACGTTCGGCCCGCCGAGGGGTCGCCAGAGGACGCGGCGGTGGTCAGGCGTCAGGTACAGCTCCTCGTCGTGCGGTTGTGGGGTAGGGGGAGTGGAAGAAGTGGAGGAAGACAAGGATGAGGAGGGAGTTTTGGACGATGGCAGGATTTGCCAGTCCGCTGAGGGGGGTGTATAAGGCTGCAGGTAAGCCCGTAGCTTGGGCGGCATGTCTACGGTTGCCTATGAAGTGTAGAGATGTTACGTAAGACCCGGAGTAGATGAAAGTGGTGGTGCGTTGCGGAGGGAGAAGGCGACATCGGCGATGAGTAACAGACAAGCACAGGCAACGCGTGTAGATGTCCATAAGAATGCTTAGGTCACAAGCTCTTTCGCGCGACCACCAACTACGGAGGGAATGTAGACAAGCAAAGGTCGTTCATATGGCCGGCTTATTTAGTTAGCACTCGGTAACGAAGAGCTTGCTGCTTCCTTGACCTCCCCTCCCGCCTCCACTTACGGTCTCAAACGACTTCAGACTTACATAGGCATCGCAACCGCGACATCTTTGAGGCACAGATACGCACAACCCAAGTAAACTGTACGCTCTTGATCGAATCTTCCCTCCCCACCCTTTCTCGTCAGCCCCCCGCGAGAAGTCTTGCTCACACTATCACAAATCTTCCCCAAAGCAGGCAACGCCAAGCACTGAATGCGCCTTCAAAGCTGCCATCTTGTTCCATTTGCCCTCCTCCTGGAAACATATCGCTCGCTTTCCTTCTCGATCCGAATGCCATCAACGTCCGCTGCAGCCCACCGACTTGTTATTGTGCCTGGTAATGGTGGCGGCGACGTAACACAGGCCAACTGGTACGGGTGGGCCCAACGGTCTTTGGCAAGTCTGCCCGGAATCGAGGAAGTCCTGCTCCAGAATATGCCGGACCCTTACACGGCACGCGAGAGCATTTGGCTGCCATTCATGAAAGACAAGTTGAAATGCGATGCGTCCACCATCATCATCGGTCACTCGAGCGGGGCCGAGGCCGCCATGCGCTTTGCCGAAACCAACCGCGTAGCAGGCTTGGTACTGGTATCGGCGTGTGTCACGGACCTGGGTAATGCCAATGAACGTGCGAGTGGCTATTACAGCAGGCCGTGGGGATGGGAGCGCATCAAGAACAATGCCGGATTCGTTATTCAATTTGGAAGCTCGGATGACCCCTTCATACCATGGAACGAGCATCAAGCCGTTCATGAGGGGACAGGGAGCGAGTTGTATGCGTCCGACAGCGAAGGACACTACATGACTGTAGATTTCCCGCTGCTCAAGAAGGTGTTGGGCGCAAAGTTGAGTGGTGATCCTGGTAAGAAAAAAGAAATGGACTAACACGAGGCAAAACCTGTGTTTTTTTTTCTTAAGCATCTTATTCAGTTTTCTTTTGTTCTGAGTGAATTTTTCTCCGTCTTCGTCATTTTAATTTTTCTCTTGAGGCATCATGGGTCTGTACATGGAGTTGGAGAGGTCTCCGAACGAAAAAGGCAGCAGGATTCAAATTGCAAACGATTGTAAGATCTCTCAACGCGGGCAGAATTTTCCAATTGCCCCGTCCAAGAGAGTCAAGCATTCATGTGTCAAGTATTTTTTGAGAATGTATGGAAGTGAGTGAAATATAATGATATATGCACATGAGAGAATGCACGCCAGTAGCTTTTGTCAAGGGTGAACATCAGAGCAACCAAAGTAGCTCGAAATGTTCCTCTAGACAAAGAGAGATCCAAGGAAAAGAGATCCAAATGTGTTCTTCTCATCTTACTTCTTTTTTATCTTTTCCTTCTTTTGCCTCGGTTCGCTCGTCTCTGTGCCCTCTTCTTCTTTTTCGTATTTTTGCTTTCTTTGACACATACACTTATCTCATACTCCAGCGCGCCATGTTTCGTATAAATCATGCTCTTCGTCTTTTGCCTTCGTCCCTGCCAATATATAATTTTTCCTACATACAATCCATCATTCCCTATCCAGAATCATCTATAAGTCTAAGTGATCTCTTCTGAACTACCTCCGCACGCATAAAGGTACGCTCATACTTGTCTTTTATTCCTTAAATTCCAAAGCTAGAGTTTATGGCCCCCGAGAAATCAATTATCTGCAATCAAACACACTACTTCGCCCCTCTCTTTCCCTTTTTTTCTGCCTTCATCCCTTCACTCTCCTCTCTCAGTCATTTGCCTCGCCCAGGACTCGGCCGAAACATAGGTGGGGCCATGTTGGCGCTGCCTCCATTGTCCACCTCCATCAACGCCCCTGCCGCCGAGCGCGGCGTCACATTAAAGGCCAGTTCGGAGTCCGCCCACGTCCCACCTTCAGGCTTCTGAGCACTTATTTCCAGAGTCTGGTCCCTGTCGAGGGTCCCAGCGATAAGCAAGCGCGAAACTTGGGTAGTGATGGTTTTCTCCAGATACCGGCGAATAGGACGGGCGCCGTACTATGTGATGTGTGTCACGTGATGGGAATGAGGAAATCAGGTTCAAGAATTTGAAATAAATTTTATTGTTGGTAAAGATGGAAGCAGGCCTCTGCATTGCAAATTTGAGTTGGCTGGAAAAAGCAGCTTTTAAAATCAAGAAAAAACAGAATATGTCAGGTAGATATGCGGCACACATGGATTTTTCAAACCCGAACAAAAGCTCGACGTAATATCGGAGCATACCTCAGGAACGTAGGCCTTAGCAAGGACATGGTCCAAGCCATCTTCAGCTAGGTGGATCTCGATATTGCGGTCCTTGAGGCGGTTGGAAATGGCGGCCATCTGCAGTTGCATGATGGAGCGAAGCTGCTTACGAGACAAGGGGCTAAAAATGACAATGTCATCGAGCCTATATTTCAGGGTATGAGGAGGGGCACATAAGTAAGAGAAAGCAAGTTTGTCGATCTCGCCAAAGGAAATAAAATGAAACCCGATACGATTCACGGCATGCATGGTAGGTCAACATCGCATATAATCTCGATCTCCACCTCATGCTTCCAAAGGAACGATCCTCATACACACAAACATATGATTCGTGTAAAATATTAGGTAAACGTACCGGTTCAAAAACTCGGGGCGAAAGTGACGGCGGACGACAGCCATGACCTTGCCTCGGACTTCCTCAGAAATGATGGTACTGCCGCCTTCCTTCTTACTCTTCTTGTTGCTACGCCCGTTGCCGTTGCCGTTGCTCGCCGAGTCCTCATCGTCGCTCAAGTTACCTTCATGGAGAGTTTAATGGAACAAAAAAGTGAGAGCTTGTAGGTCACATATCTTAAAGCAAGGTCAGAAACGACATGAGACCGAATATCAATTAAAAATATCAATTTATACTAAAAAAGTTCAGAAGCGGAATAAAGGCACTTACTGGTAGAGCTATCGAGAGCTGCCTTCTGCAAGTGCTCGGCGCCGAGGTTACTTGTGAGGATGATGATGGTGTTCTTAAAGTTCACGATGCGTCCTTGGGAATCTGCGCGCGAAAAAGGTGTACGGATACGGAAAAATTGAGCACAAGTCGAGCTCAAGTGTAGACCAAAATGTTCAAGTCTCAGAAACATGTGTCAAGCTTCAAACAAGCTCGCCGACGCGTGCTATAGCAATCAAAGAGAGAGCAATCACAACATATCACGACCTCTTTTTTCCGTTTTCAAGTGAGCAATATACAACATCACGTACCAGTCAGTCGACCGTCGTCCAGGACTTGTAGCAAGACATTAAAAACGCTCTGTGGTGTTTAACCAAAAAGTCAGGAAAAGAGGCAACAAGTTAGCACTCGAAGGCAATAGGTAAGCTCTGACTTGGAGGGCAAAGGCAGACGACATTGTATCTAGGACGCTAGTCTATTCACAGATATCTGAGCAGGGTTCAAATATTTTTACCACACGTACCACGTGGGCTTTCTCGACTTCATCAAATAATACGACGCTGTATGGCTTGCGACGGACGGCCTCGGTGAGTTGCCCCCCTTCATCGTGGCCTATATAAGACAAGGTAGAGAAACAAAAAGGGAGGGAAGGATAGAAAAGCGCGATCAGTAAATATTGCGACAAGCAGACAAGCTCATGGTAATTTCTTGGTCATCCCAAATATAAAGAAATACACACCTATCTACACGCACAAACTTACCAATATACCCAGGGGGAGCACCGATCAGACGAGCAACTGCAATGAGAGGAGGGATTTTCGAAGAACGGTAAGTTGACAATTGAGTAGATGGCATAGCTCCTGCAGTCATTCCCTTTCGATCTTCTTACCGCTGTGCTGTTCGCCGTACTCGCTCATGTCAATGCGCACCTGAAAAGAGGAAGGGAGGGAGCGAGAGGAAGGATGAATAAGGCATCGCTTAATTCACTAAGCTGCGGGAACGCTTTGCATAAGTACCGAGTGGCGCCACGTACTCGCACGAGTCATCTTCGGCTTTTCCATGCATTCGATTTGGACAGTCTCTCACTCAAGCCTGGCCAGGCTCCTTTCATGCCCCCCTCGAGTTTCACATACCATGTGCTTTTCGTCATCAAACAGCTCCTGCGCGAGCGCCTTAGCCAGCTCGCTCTTTCCCACTCCAGTCGGGCCTATGCATAGGGAAAAGGAGGGAGAAGGCGGAAAGGGATGAGTCTCGGTCTGAGTGTATAACCACTCTTGATCAGTTACCGCCTACTTTCCGTCCCTCCCTCCTCCTCTGAATTCTCGATGTCATGTCCTCCTGTCATGTTTCTCGTACCCAAAAAAAGGAAGCTCCCCGTGGGCTGCTCCGGGCGAGAAAGGCCCGCGCGCGAACGAAGGACGGCTTGCGCCACGGCCTCCACCGCTTCCT
>Ga0160420_100594_pt1 | contig 13911 bp, 31 predicted proteins | sample CelAP2metagpilot_FD_108197 | JGI IMG/M metagenome (GOLD analysis project Ga0160420, IMG submission 108197) | Phycosphere-associated microbial communities from algal ponds in Kailua-Kona, Hawaii, USA - Cellana AP2-5-5 metagenome pilot | ecosystem: Engineered > Artificial ecosystem > Aquaculture >... | reverse complement strand
TCCTCCCTCCCTCCCTCCCTCCCTCCCTCCCTCCCTCCCCTTCCTATCAAAGACCCTGTCCGCCCGCGCTGTGGCCAACCGCACGGACGCCTGCTTCATCCGGGTCATCGGTTCGGAACTGGTGCAAAAATATGTGGGAGAGGGCGCGCGGATGGTCCGCGAGCTCTTTACCATGGCCCGGAGCAAGAAGGCTTGCATCATCTTCTTTGATGAGGTACGCCGCCTGCGTCCTTCCCTCCCTCCCTCCCTCCCTTTCTCCCTCCCTCTCCTCTTTTTCTACCACCATGTCTTCGCCCCTCCCTTTCCCATCCCGTGTCCTGTTTTTTATTTTTATTTTTATTTATTTTTATTTTTAAATTACATTTTTATGTCTTTACCTCTTTTATCCGGGTACCGTGTTGTCTCATCCTCAGGTCGGGCAAAGAGCCACTACTCTGACTTCTGCATACTCACCCCTCCCTCCCTCTTTCTCTCCATCCCTCCATCCCTCCCTCCCTCCCTCCAGGTGGATGCCATCGGTGGGAGTCGGACGGGCGGGGACGAGACAGGCAGTGATAACGAGGTGCAACGGACGATGCTGCAGATCGTGACGGAGCTCGACGGGTTCGACCCACGGGGGAACATCAAGGTAAGGAGGGAGGGAGGGAGGGAGGGAGGGGGGAAGGAAGGGAAGAATCCTCGACGTCCTTGTCCATGCACACTCAATCCGTCCTCCCTCCCTCCGTCCCCCACTCCCTCTGTCCCTCCCTCCGTCCCCCCCTCCGCCCCACCCTATCCCAGGTGCTGATGGCGACCAACCGGCCTGACACCCTCGACCCGGCCCTCCTTCGTCCGGGTCGCCTCGATCGGAAGGTCGAATTTGCTTTGCCCGACCTAGAGGGACGCGCACACATTCTCAAGATTCACACCAAGGCATGTCCCTCCCTCTCTCCCTCCCTTCCTCCCTCCCTCCCTCCCTCCCTCCCTCCCTCCTGGCTGCTTCGATGGCAAGGTGGGCATCAACTCCCCACCTGAGCTCACCACCTTCCCCTCCCGCCCTCCCTCCCTCCCTCCCTCCCTCCCTCCCTCCCCCCCTCCCAGGCCATGAATGTGGACCGTGACATACGTTTCGAAGTGATCGCCCGCCTGTGCCCCAATACCACGGGAGCGGAGCTGCGGAGTGTGTGTACTGAGGCTGGGATGTTCGCGATTCGGGCGCGGAAGAAGAGCATCAGTGAGAAGGATTTTATGGAGAGCGTGAATAAGGTAGGGAGGGAGGGAGGGAGGGAGGGAGGAAAAGGAGGGAAAGTGTGTTTTCGTGTATTGCTTGGTTCGACAAGGAGGGAGGAGAGAAGAAGGGCGGAAGAGAGGGCACTGTGTATTCACTTACACGTTTCTCCCTTATTGCTTTCCTGTTACTTTTTCGTTTCAGGTGATTAAAGGGTATCAGAAGTTCTCGGCCACGCCCAAGTACATGGTTTACAACTAACACGGAGGGGGGGGAGGAAGGAAGGAAGGGAGGGAGGGTAGGTGGGAGGAAGAAAACGGTGGTGTGTGCAGATATAATGACGAGGGAGGGGAGGAGGCGCGGCAAGGGTCAGATAACATCATATTGCCCTTCCGCCCGGGCAAGCAAGACTGGGCACAACGAAAGCAGGAACGAAAGAAAGAAGAAACAAAACAAAGAAAGACGGAAAGAGACAGAGAGAGAGAGAGAGGGACCAAGTGATATGAACATGCGACATTTTGTCCTCCTTCCCTGCTCCCTCCCACATCGAGTTGGAGGTCATCCTCTCAAGTGCCTTTTTCATTTTCACGATGCCCGTCCTCTCTCCCCCTCACCGCCCTCCCTCCCTCCCTCCCTCCTTCTCTTCACGTTGGAGGCGGCCCTGGCGGTGGTGGGGGCACGAACGCCTTGCTCTTATCCTTGAGAGGCTTGTCCCACGTCACCTCGTTCGTAGAGGCCTTCCAAAAGTACCAGTACTTACTCTTCTCGTCAAAGACGGGCTCGTAGCCGTCCTCCACGTTTTCGGCTATCTCGGGAGGGATGGGGGGCGGAGCCGAAGCAGGGGAGGGAGCAGCGGCAGTGGCTGGGGTGGTGTAGGCGGCGGCTTGCATAACTTGTCCGTAGTATTGCTGTGGAAGGAGGGAAGGGAGAAAGGAGAAGGTCAGGTGGACGATTGGCCCTTGAGGCAAGGTCGTGTGGCGGACGTGAGAGATTTTTCAAGAAGGAAGAAGATATACCTGCTGCTGCTGTTGATAATATTGGTTGTAGTAGTCCTGTTGGCTCTGCTGATACTGCTGCTGCAGCTGTGGTTGGAAGTGGTGTTGCTGCTGCCATGATCCATACGCCTGGTGCTGCGGCAGCTGTTGCTGCTGCATGTGCATGTGCTGGTGGACTCCCATTCCTCCAGCTGCTCCTCCTCCTCTCCCTCCACCGGCGGCCAGGCTTCCATACGCTGCCGAGGGGGATGGCACACGGGGGCTCGCCGTCGCTGCTGTAGGCGTGGCTGTCGTGGTGGTGGCAGAGGCTTGGATGGTGGTACTGCTTGTGCTGTTGGAAGAAGGAGATGGCACCCGAACTGGTGTCGGTCCAGGTGCAGGAGCAGGAGCAGGAACAGGAGCTGGCATTGGAGAGGGGGCACGGACGGGCACGGGGGCGGGTGATGACGCCCTCTGGGGAGAGTCGTCACCCCAACGTGATTTGCGGCTATTGCTTAAGGAACTGCTACTGCCACTGCCGGATTCTTGGAGGCCTCCCAGACTGCTGCTGCTGCTGCCATTGGTGCAGGTGCTGGAGCCTGCGGCGGGGGCTGGGCCGCCTTCTTTGGTCATCCATCTGTCAAGAAAAAAGTTTGAGGCGGGAGTGGGTGGAACGCATGCGTGAGTGTAAGAAGGAAGGTCAGGCATAATAACGGAGACTATCTATAGAGCAGCAGCTCTGGTAGCGCAATCGATTTCCCACATTTGGTAGGGCGGGCGTAATGTGTGTTAGGTTCAGGACGATGATGAGCGTTGTTGCGGAAGAATAAAACAACAGACGAGACACGTACATCAGAAGCACAAGACACACAGGTACTTACGCTGGTAACGTCATGCCCCGGCCTCTTCCGCGGCCGGCCATGGCTCTTGGTTGGTGTGCAGTGGTCGAGTGGATGAAAGAAAGAAGGCGCGCTCGCGGAAGAGACACCCCTGTCTGTTGGGTGGGAGGGACGAAGGGCATGAAATAAGCACAAACAAGAGCATAACGCCCTGCGAGCGACACAGGAATAAGTGGACGGACAATGAGACAGGAGTGTGCAAATGCCAGGACGCGCTCTCTTGCCACGGCGACAAGCCCCTTGCCCCTTGGTCGCACTCAGCGACACGAGCAACTGTGTTTGTCGAGGCGGGAGCGCGAGCACGCATGGCCCATCGTGTGCGAGGCAACAAGGTTCTCTCATGCGACAAGCCTGTACACGACGGGTGCAGTCCAAAGCACAACCACGGGGCCTTAACAAATGGGGCAGTAGTGAGAAAGTTGCGGAGGTAGAAGGAATAGGGAAAGCAGCAAGCGGGGCACGCGTTCCAGCACCAATCTACCAAGCAGGGAGTGTGCCAAAGCGACAGTCAGTGTAATCATTAGACATATAACCTGTTGTTGTTCTACGCATAAATGAAGCTGGGGAATAGCGCCCAGCTTACAACTGACCAAACTATACGTGCGTTTTTTAAAAAAAAATTACGAACTCGTGTTCTAACATTCTCAATTCCTTTGGGAGCCTCGATTATTTACTAGCTTCTCCTCCCCCTCCTACCCTTTCTCCTCCCTTCCTCTTCTCATTCCCCTCAGTCAACACCGCCAATTCTGGGAAATAGTCTCCTGGGGTCTTGCCCTTCCCATCCCTCTCTTCCCCTCTGGCTCCCCTTCCCAGCAACAACAGACACATTTCTTCATCCTTTCGTTGGGCGGCGATATGGAGAGGGGAGGAGGTGGAAGGAGGAGGGGAGAGAAGATTGATGTCGGCCTTGTAGTCGAGAAGGAGACTGACAGCGGGAGGGAGGGAAAGGGCCACACAACGGTGGAGGGGGGACAAACCTTCCTGTGAAAAAGGGAGACAGGGGGGTAGAAGGGAGGAGAAGGGAGGATGGAGCAGAAATTTACGTCATACCGCGACCGGAAAGCAAGAAGACTCTTTCTTAAAGAAAGAATGGAGGGAAGAAAGGAGGGGAGAAGAGAGGGACTGTCTGTTTCTACCTCGTCCAATGCGTCAATTCCTCCATCAGCTCCAGCGCCGTGCTGGAGGAGGAGGGTGAGGAGGAGGAGCAGGGAAGGGGCTTCGAGGGAGGCAGCGTTGCGGGCTAGCAGATGCAAGGCAGCACCGGACCCTAGGACAGAGAGGGGGATGCCTAGAAGGGAGGGAGGGGAAGGAGAAGGGAGGGAGGGAGGGAGATAGGTAGGTAGGTAGGTATGGAATAGTCTGCAGCGCGATATGGGAGGAGAAGAAGGAGAGACGGAAAGAGGAAGGGAGGAAAGGGAGAAGAGGTACCTGAATCGATAACTTTCATGAGGGCGTCGCTGTCGCCAAGAGAAATGGCATGGGTGAGGGCAAGGGCGCCAAAAGAAGAATGTCCGAGAAGGTGCGTCTGGTGGCTGCTGTTGTTGCTGCTGCTACTCTCACGGTCGGAGTATCCTCCTCCTCCTCCTCCTCTTTCTGGTTGGTGTGTCCTCATGCCCTGGGAGGGGAGAAAGGAAGGGAGGGAAAACAAGGGCGGGAGGGAGAGAGGGGAAAGAATCATAAGTCACGAGGCGAAGCAATGCAGGGGGCTCTTCGCACCGAGCGGACGGCTCTAGTTGATTACTGCGTTTACACTGCTGGTAACACTACCAGTCATACTACAAGTACAACCACCACTACCACGGCTGCGACTACAACGGCAACAACTCCTTCTAATCCTCTACCCATAGGCTGCCATTTCTTCTTCTACATCATCTTCGAGGTCCTCGTCGTCCACACCCTGCACTCCCAATGAGCCCTGCGATAGGTGGCTTCCCTTCATTTTGATAAAGGGCAATTACTATCCATGCCCATTTTCTTAATCTTAATATTCTCGGCCTTGTTCTTGGGATTCTATACGCCCATATTTCCTTCTTTGGTTTGGATTACATTGTGGGAAAGGGGAGGCATAATCACTTTCTTGTCTTCATCCCATTAAATGAAGATGGGCTTGGCAATACAGAGAGGGCCGAAGCCTCCAGGGGTACTGATATAAAGCGGTGGTGTGGCCATGCCGAGACACCGCTCGCATCTTCTCTACGATTTGATTCAAGTCTGTCCGGAGGGGTTTCTCCTCCATCTTCTCTCCATCTTTCCTTCTTTCCTTCCTTCTCATGATATAGCTACTCTCTCTCCTTCTCTTCCTCTCCCTCTTCCTTTCTTCCCTCGTGTTCCTCCTCCACGTCCTCATGCACTGCTTGATGAGCAACCGCCACCTCCTGCCCCCACTCCTCCTCTTGCTCATCCTCCCGCTGCGGCTCCTCCTCTTTCCCTTCGTTCCCTGCAAATATGTACAGATGAATTCAGTTCCCGCTAAAACATCTCTCCCTCCCTCCCTCCCTCCCTCCTTCCCTCCCTTCCTCCTCTTACCATCGTCGTCCACCCGTAATGACGCGAGCGTTGACGCAGCCAGCGCCCTCCCCGATGCCCTCCCTTCTTCCCTCCCTCCTTCCTCTCCTTCTCCTCTTCCTCCTGCGGCAGGAGCAGCACCAGCAGCAGCAGCGGCAGCGAGTAAGGCTCGTGCGTCCTCGCTTTCCTTGTTGTCTTGCGTCAGCTGGCCAAACTCGTTGACGCGTGCGCGGTCGACTGAGGCAGGAAGGGAGGGTGGGAGGGAGGGAGGGAGGGAAAGCAAGTGGCGGATTCAGCATTCGATTTCTGGAGGATGACCGGTGGACAGAGGGAGAGAGGGAGAGAGGGGAGGAGGGAGGGGAGGAGGAAGGAGGGGAGGGAGGGGGCACTTACCCGGGTAGATGTACCGTTGGTAGAGCATGATGAAGAAGATGACGTCGTCGCGGAAGCATGAGAGCCGATGCATGGTCGGCATTTTGATGACAAAGGCGAAGACTGAGGCCCGAGGGGGGAGGGAGGGAGGGAGGGAGGAAGGAAGGGGCACGTGAACGACAAAAAGAAGGGATTTCGCAGGAAACAATCTTCTGCTCTACGTAGGTCGCTTCTCTCCTCCCTCATACGCTGACGTTCTCCTTCCCCCTCCCCTTCCCTTCCTCCCTCCCTCCCTCCATACGGTCGTCAATGAAGGTGTTGAGGGCTTTATAAACCATCGTCCGCCAGGGCAAATGGGCCACCGATTTAAGCTTATAGTTGATGTAGAGCTTGGGGAGTGGGGGAGGGGGGAGAGGGAGGAAGGGACCGATGAACGAGTAGACGAAGAGAGGGAGGGAGGGAGGGAGCGGACGTACCTGCGGTGTCATCATGACAAAACCAAAGACGTAGACGAAGCCGGTCAGGCTGGTGATGGCCCATGAGTACCATCCCTTGTGCTCCTCCTGGAAGAGGGAGTAGGCAGCGTATCCTACCATGAGAGGAGCGACGACATAGCTGGGAGGGAGGGCGTCATGAAGCTTCGTGTGTGGCCAGCTGGACCACTAGGAGGGGAGGGAGGAAGGGAGGGAGGGGCTGAAGGAGGGACGTACAGCAGGTGTGCGGTGGCCTCAGAATCGTACTCCTGTGTCTTATTCTGAGTGTAACTTTCCACGGCCGAGAACGTAAGACGAGGAAACCAAAAGCGGGCGCCGGTGGCGGGGTCCGTCCAGCGGAGCTGAAGGAGAGGGAGGGAGGGAGGGAGGGAGGGAGGGAGGGAGAGAGGGAGGGAGAGCGTCGTCATTGCGTTGTCTATGGGTTGCGTGTGTGTGCAGCCCCTCCCTCCTTCCCTCCCTCCCTCCCGCCCTCCCGCCCTCCCTCCCGCCCTCCTTTCTACCGATGTCAGCATTCCCTTCTGGACCTTCCATATCTCGATGAGGAGGCCCATGCCGGAGGAGAAGAGCACCATCCATGAAGTGTCGTTGTCAAGGAGGTAGAGGAAGATGACGCACTGGAGGAGAAGAGGGAGGGAGGGAGGGATTGAGGACGGGAGAGAGAAAGATTGGGTGCTCCAGCAGTCTCGGTGTGAAGCATGCCTCCTCCCTCCCTCCCTCCCTGCCCCTCTTTCTCCTTCCCTCCCTCCCCCTCTTCCTCCCTACCTGAAAGAAGGTATTGATGACGATCGTCCTCAACGAAAGCCCCTCCAGGCTTTTGTTCTCCTTCCAGAAGGCCACGTCGTTTTTGAAGGCCAGCATGTCGAAGAGCATGTGCAGGGCCGATACCGAGGGAGGGAGGGAGGGAGGGAGGGAGGGCGGGGTATGTATTGCTGGTTATTTTCCTTTGTCCTAGAAGTGTGCGATCCGGCCTCGAGGAGGGAGGGAGGGAGGGAGGGACGGAGGGAGGGCGACTCACTATCAGGGTGATGACCAGGAGGATGGGATTGGTCTCGAGAAACATCCTCTTCACCGTCTCTCCTTCTTTGTTTATGTCCTCCTCTGAATCGCCCGCAGAGGTGGAGAAGGGGGAGGAGGCCTGCGCCTTCCATTGCTGGTCTAATTGGGTCTGGAGGGCGGGAGGGAGGGAGGGAGGGAAAGAGTGAGTGAGTGAGTTTGAGTCTCGTCTTTCTTTCTTTCTTTCTCTCTTTTTATCTCTTGTTCAGTCTCTACGGCAGCAGCTGAGAAGCAAGCGGCTACCTACATCCTTCTCAATCGTTAATCTAGGTCTGGAGGGAGGGAAGGAAGTAGGGAAGGAGGGAGGGAGGGAGGGAGGGCGGGCATGCAACGTACCTGCATCTGCCACTTGAAGAACCCCACAGGCTCGTATTTGAGAGAGAGAGGCACCACAGCCACGCTCTCGTTCAAGGGAATGAGGTGCTCCGAGAGGAGCCAAAAGTCGTTGAGGTAGATGACGGGGGTAATGTACCCGGAGGTAGGATCGATGTCCATCTAAGGAGGGAGAGAGGGAGGGAGGGAGGGAGGGAGGAGAGGGAGGGGGAGGGAAGGGGAGGGGAGGGGGGGAAAGGCATTAATCAATCCAGAGGCGAGAGGAACGGCTAGCGCGGATCGCCTGTCGACGTGCCCTCCCTCCCTCCCTCCCTCCCTCCCTCCCTCCCTCCCTACCTGCTCTACCAAGTTGGCCGGCAGCTGACTTGTCTTGGGCCATCCCTGCCAGTGATGGACAAGGGAGAGGGTGAGGTCGGGCTTCCAGAAGGAGAGGATGGTGGGGGGAGGGTCCGCTTCTTCCGAGGACGAGGACGAGGACGAGGACGAGGACGAGGAGGAGGAGGAGGAGGAGGAGGAGGAGGGGCAGGAGGGATCGGTAGAAGGAGGGAAGGAGGAAGGGAGGGCGTCACCTTCTGCGGAATCGACGGAGGAGGGGGAGGAGGGGGAGCCGAGGAGGGCCTTGAGCCTCTTCCCCTTCGGCTTCTTCTTGTAGATGTTCATGGCTTTGGAGAAGGGAGGGGTTGAGGAAAGGTGTGATATGACGAGCCATTAGTGACTGATAAAAGCAACTTGGACTCTTTCCTCCTCCCCTCTCTCCTCTAGATTCTTGACTAAACCCTCCCTCCCTCCCTCCTCAGTTTAGCTACCTACGTATCCTCTTGTAACTCCACCGCCCGCTTCCGTCCCCCTCCCTTCCCCCTCGCCCTCTCTCCCTCATCTCTTTAGCTACGTACGTATCCTCTTGTAACTCCACAGCCGGCTCTCCTCGTCGTCCCAAGGCAGGTCATCGCGGACGAACCACACATGCGCGTAGATGCTGCCGTTCTGTCTGGCTGTTTCTGAAGGAGGGAAGGGGGGGGGAGATGGGGTAGGGGAGGAGTAATTATTTCACCACATGCCATTGACTTCAAAAGGAGCCATTCCAAACATCTCATTAACATGTATACATGGATATTTTGTGGAATGCGTACGCGCATCGCATGCCTCCCTTCCTCCCTCCGTCCCTCCCTCCGTCCCTCCGTCCCTCCCTCCGTCCCTCCCTCACCTGTCAAGGAGACGTTCATACGCTTCTCCCGCGTGTTACCCTTGGACCAGTCGAACGTCAGGCCCCTCTCCTCCCACAGCAGGAAAGACGGGTGGTCTCGCGGGCGGTCAAAATCAGGGTACTCTGTCAAATACACCCGCAAAACCTGGATGAGGGGGGGAGGGAAAGAGGAAGAGAGGGAGGGAGAGTGTGAGCGAGTGGGTGGAAATGAAAGTTCTAGCAAATGACACGTATTCAGGAGTTGGGATATGAAGTATCTATCTACGCAAAGGCAGTTTTCAATACCGTCGTCAAACCACCCCTTACAGACAAGCATGAAGGCATCCTTCCCTCCCTCCCTCCCTTTCCACTCTCCCATAAAGCTTACCATCGGCGTCCCCTCATGCCACAGCATCCGCACCGGGCCATTCCAAAGCCCATTATTTCCTTCCTGTCCTCCTGCCCCGGCATGGAAAGAGGAAGCCCCCGGTTTCGGTCCCCCCGTGAAGGTCTTCATCACGTTATTCATCACCCACATCATTGTCACTGTCTTGAGGACGTGCTGTAGCATGCCTTGCCAATCCATCTGCGGTCCTCCTCCTATTCCTCCTCCCCCTCTTTGCCCCGGTGGCCCGGCCCCAGTCCCGGTGAGGATGCCGTCTACAGCCGCCATCGTCTCTTTGACAAAGGAGGAGCAAGAGGAGAAAAAGCCCTTAAAGGCAGCGCCTGGGCCCACGGATGGCTAGGAAAAACCTGCCTACTCCTGCTCCTGGTGCTCGTGCTCCCTGTCCATTCGTTTGTGTGGCGTGTGTAGGTGGGAAAGCGGATGAGTAAATCGAAGAATAGGAAGGCGGCGTGTAGTTCTGCAACCGACAGCAACGTCTTGAGCGAGCAAGTGAATCAGTGGGTCGCCCTTGTGCCACACATTCAATAATACACCCGTGTTCCACACCCGCTGGCCTGCTGTGTGAAAGTTTTGAAGTTCGCTTTACTCCTGACCCCTCTGTCTCATTCCCACACCCACACAGGGACGCACACACAGCCACAACTCTGCCCTAGTCTCATCGCTGCTGCGCTGCGTGCTGCGTCATCTTCGTAGCCGCTCCATTTACCTACACTGCACAGCGCGATGGTAACTGCTGCCTTCAATGTCGCCGCCCCGTTGCTTCGTGCCAGCTGCAGAAGATGCACTTCTTCGACCAGCCAGATAACGCAGCGCTTTCTGGCTTCTTCCCCTGCCAGCGGACGGGTACGCATTAGGACCCTCTTCCCTCCCTCCCTCTTTCCCACCCTCCCTCCCTGCTCTTGTTCGACAATCACCGTATGTGCGTCCATCTAAACTCCTTACATCTCTATCTCTTCGCATCCCTGCCAACGTATCCGGCGATTTCTATCTGCCTGTGCGACCGTTGTGTCGATCACCTCAATCCTATGTGATCATGCCCTCCTCTCCTCCCTCCCTCCCTCCCTCCCTCCCTCTATTCCTCTTTTATCAGGCCGCCGCCGCGCACCACGGCTTGGAAATGACCCCCGCCACGAAGCGAAACAACCGGTTGGTGGCTCTAGCATGCCTGGCCTTTGCCGGCTCTGTGTACACGTACTCAATCCGCAAGCTGAAGGAGGTGAGGGAGGGAGGGAGGGAGGGAGGGAGGAAAGGGAGGGCGGGATCTAGGTTGGGAAGCATAAATTCACTGTCTCGTGTTGTTCCTGTTCTTTTCTCTATCCCCGGTGGTATTGCCCATTCGCCAATGCTATCACCGCCCCGCTGTCCCTCACACACCTCTCCCCATCCTCCTTCCTCCCTCCCTCTCTCCCTCCCACCCTCCTCTCCCACAGGAGGATCTGAACGATTTGGAGGAAGACATCACTGTGGTTAATTTACACGAGAGTGGCCTCAAGGCGACTAAATTCAAGGGCCTGCTGGAAGAGAGCCAAAAGAAGGAGCAGGAGAAGGAGGAGGAGGAGGAGGAGATGGAGCGCCAGAGGGAGAGGGGGGTGGTGCCGGGTGTGGCAATGATAGCGAACGAGGGAGGCTCGGAAGGAGAGGGGGGGAAGGTGGGAGGGAAGGCGGGCTGGAAGAAGTGGGTGTTTTTCTGGCAGAAGTAAGCGCATGCAGAGTAGTGTGGACGGCTGAAAAGAGGGATAGAGGGAGGGAGGGAGGGAGGGGTGTAGTTTTTGCGTGGATAGTCCACAGAGGAGAAGCAGAGAAAGAAAAGGCTTCCACGTCGTTTTTGTAAAGAAAAAAAAGAAGGTCAAGAAGAACAAGCAGCATCAGCAGCAGCAACCCGAAAAAGAATGAGTAAGATGAATTAATTTACCTCTACGCCAGTTGAGAGAGACCTTCAGGGACCAGCTACATGTCTTATATACAGGTTTCGTAAGAAACTTTAAAACGATGTCTACGATGGATTATGTGTTCCCGCTGCTTCCATCCGTTTCGTTAGAGGGGGGGAAGAGAAGGAAGGCAAAGAAGGATGAGGCAACGATGCATTCATCACGACGTTTACCAGAACATCAAAGCTCTCCCCTTCCCCCCTTCCCCCCTCTCCCTCCTCGCACAAGGTAGCCATTTTCTCCGTTAGTTTCAGCACCGTCTTCCTCAGACTCTTGGGGGGTGCAAAGTTAATCGTTGTACTCATCCCTCCCTCCCTTCCCTCCTCCTCCTTATCTCCCTCGCCTTCCCCTCCTCCTCCTTTCCCTTCTTTTCCTTCTATTCCAAGCACCCGTATCCTCACTGCCTTCTTCACCTCCTCCTTCAAGGCCTCCTCCTCCTCAGGCACCGCCAGGAGGGAGGAGTAGAAAAAACGGACGTCGCCCGTCCCGACGCTCTGAGTACCCGTGGATACGGTGACGAGCACACGCCGTGGATGCCCCCCCCGCTCCTGCAGCGTTTTGGTCCCTGTAATGGTCGTGCGGTTCAAAGTGTCGGACACATTAAAGGGAGGAGGGTCCGCGGTGAGTAGAAAGGGGAGGGAAGGCAAGGGAGATGGGGATGCCGTTGGCCCGTCCCCTCTTATTCTTCGTCCTGGCTCTCCGACGTCTGAGGGCATTCGTTGTTGTTGACGTTCGTGATGTTGTTCATGTTGTTGATGTTGTTGCTGCTGCTGCTGCTGCCGTCCTTCCAGTTTGGACATGGCCTCCTTGGCCCGGCCTTGCGCGATGAGGGTTTCCATAGGCGTGGCTATCCGCTTGAGGACATGGATGAGCTCGATCCTATAGAGGAGGAGGGAGGAAGATGGAGATGCAGGGATGTGGGAGGGGATATGAGGGAAGGAAAAGCCACCACCGGCATAGAGAAGACAGAGATGGATTAGACAGAGATGCAGCTCTCCATACGGGGACGCAGCGCAAGGGATTACCCGGGTGGCTTGACTAAACGCGACCTGCACTTTAAGGGCGCTTCCTCTGAGAGGATTTCATAAATGGCGCGTGCCGATGGAGCTCGACACTTGACCGTGCATAGCATGACGTCCGCACACATAAAATCATGGAAGCTTTTGACCTCCCTCCCCTCCCTCCCTCACTCCCTTCTCCCTGTACTCACTCTTGTTTGGCTGTCAGCGCCAATGTTTCGAAGAGCCGTAAGAAAAGGGGGTCATCGAGGTCGTATGTTAGGACACGGAGGTAGGCCATGACCCTGTGTAACCATGATAAGTTTTAGCAGACATCGAAGGAGGAGCTGGCATGTAGAGTTTATCGGTGTTGAAGCATCAACGAAGTCAGCGAAGGTAGTGCCTTTCCGGCAAGCAACAGGGCCATGACACACACTGTGTCACACACTTTGGGCACACCCGCGGCACGTAGCGCACACAGGAAAGGCCACAGACGACAAGCGCGTCGAATTGCACTTAAAATTGGCGTGGTGTGAACAGGGGAGCGAAAGCCACGCAAAGGTTCCTCTTCGACCGCCCTGATGTCTAGCGCATGCAGCCACGCGCGCCTTGGCCTTGGCCTCATTTAAACTTTATCTTACGCACAATACCCACTTAATACGGGGACTTGCTTGCGTAAATTCTGCCTTTGAGATGGTGGCACATTTTTTGTGGTATGGCTCATCCGTTCTCACGCGAATCCTCCCTCCCTCCCTCCCTTACTTATTCGGACATCCAACCGCAACGACACTAAAAGAGCATGAAAGACACTCTCCGCATAATCGTCCTGGGGGATGAGGGGGTGGGAAAGTCCTCGCTCATCTCGGCTTTCGTCTCACAGTGCTTCCCGGAAAAGGTGAGAGGGGGAAAGGAGGGAGGTTGGAAGGGATTTTATGTATGCGGGAGGGGAAACAAAAAACGACAACCACAACATGATAAGGGACAGGATGGAAGGAGAGACCGAGAAATATAAGAAACAGGGGGTCCTGTACAGTGCTAGACGGAGAAAAAAAATCGTGGTTAATGTGCAGGTATAAATCGAAAGTAATCCAAAACCCTCCTTCCTTCCCTCCCTCCCTCCTTCCCTCCCTCCTTCCCCCCCAGGTTCCCTCTGTCCTCACGCCCGTGCAAATCCCCGCCTCGGAGTCGTTGGAGAATGTGGCTACCGTAGTTATAGACACGGCGGGCTCAGCCCATGTCGATCAGCTTGCGGTCAAGATCAGGGTGAGGAGGGAGGGAGGGAGGGAGGGAGGGAGGGAGGGAGGGAGGGAGAAGGGCTCGCGCATTGCCGTAGCGCTTCGTGGTAACCCACCACCTTAAGACGAGAACATGTACAGCTTACCGACGAAGACATATGGAGCGTCTGAGCGCCCATACAACACCCTTCATCTCCCTCCCTCCTGACCCTCTTTTCTGTCCTTTCCATCCTTTCTCCCTCCCTCCCTCCCTCCCCCTCCACAACCTCCCGACATCCCCACCAAAGGAGGCTGACGCCATCATCCTCGTGTACAATTTCGAGC
>Ga0160420_100591_pt1:0-10000 | contig 13980 bp, 26 predicted proteins | sample CelAP2metagpilot_FD_108197 | JGI IMG/M metagenome (GOLD analysis project Ga0160420, IMG submission 108197) | Phycosphere-associated microbial communities from algal ponds in Kailua-Kona, Hawaii, USA - Cellana AP2-5-5 metagenome pilot | ecosystem: Engineered > Artificial ecosystem >... | reverse complement strand
TGGCAATGAAAAGCCACATTTTGCTCGAATGTCTCGTATGCTGTGTGGTTGACACCTTATTTGCCTTCTTGTGGGACACGATTTTACCTTTGGCTACTTGACTAGTTACAATGCGCACAATAGGCATAAATATATATTCGCCTGAAAGCACGGGAGTGTACAAGAAACCTTCTTTTGAGCATTTCCCTGGTTTGGACGGAGAAGAAAGAATATTGAATCCATGCTCTTCCCTATTTTTTCCAAGACATATTCTTTCTTTCATTGTCTTGTCTTGGTTTTCTATGCCTGTCGTCTCGCCTACAGCGATCAAAAAAGTCAAAATTATAGCTATTGCCATTCCTATCCCTGTCTTAGTCGTAATGCCTCCCTCCTGCACAGACATATATACCGTCCCTCCCTCCCTCGCTCCTTTCCTTCATCTGTCCCTCGCTCCCTCGTACCCTCCATCGCTCCTCTGTACACCTGTCTCTCCCTCTTTTTCTGACACGAGCCCCCTTTTACCATCTCTCCCTCTCTCCTTCCTTCCTCCCTCTCACTGGACTTTCTCATTATTGACATGAATCAAACATCGTCAACGACGAGCACGAGAACGATAATGAGCAGGCACGGCATTATCAATGCCACACCGCCCTTTCACACTAGTTACGGTCACATACACAAAACCTGACGCGCATGAAAATGCACGTACGCACGCAAACACGCACGGGCCCCGCAGCACACATGCATACACCTAAGTATTGGCAAGCGCCTTTTTTCCCCGTTAAAATAGCTTGTCTTCTAAAATTCCTTCCTTCCCTCCCTCCCTTCCTCGTCCCTCTTGGACCAGCCAGCCAGCCTCTGCTTGAGCACTGCCGTCACCCCCACCAGACCGACCTCCCTCTCTCCCTCCATCCTTCCCTCCTTCCCCCTTCCCTCCCTAGTCCACAGTGATCTTCCTCTTGAGCGCCTTCATGACCGGGAGCGTCGTCACACATGCCATGAGGGCAAACACCACCAGCAGCGGCAACACCTTCTTCTCGTACTCCCAATCCTCCCCCTCCCCGCCTCTCCTTCCATCGTCCAGCATCCGCCCCACCCCGACCTGCACGGCCAGGATGCCCGCGTCATCCACGGCATGGATGACGCCCAGGGCCAGGCCAAGGGACCGCGTCGGAACAAAGTACGGGATGGTGGTCCATAACGAGGCACACGAGAAGGCATACCCCATCGACACGAGCGTGAAGCCGGGCAGCCAGCCGAGGATGGGAATGAGGAAGGGGAGGAGGGAGAGGAGGCCGAGCGAGGTCAGGAGCATGGACCAGAGTAGAGTGCTCCCCGGCGGCCAGAGGAAACGGCGCAGGAAGGAGGAGGGGCGGGAGGCCGAGAGAGGTTTGAGCTCCCTGTCGACCAGGGCCCCCATGGGAGGGGAGAGGAGGACGGAGAGGGCGGGGAGGAGGGAGGCGCCGAGGGAGGCGTGGGCCGAGGAAAAGTCGAGATGAATCTTGAGGAAGTCAACCGCGAAAGTCTCGAAGGGCATGAAGGCCGCGTAGAACAAGAGCGTGGTGGCGAGGAGGAAGAAGAAGGGCCAGGTGCACAGGTCCGACACGCACACGCGCAGGGCCTGGAGCAGGGACGACAGCTTGCGGGAGCAGCAGGACGGGCTGAAGTAGGCAGGGAGGGAGTAGGGGTGGTGGTTGGCCGTGCCCGACACCAGAGATGCAGTGGCTCGGTGGTGTCCGCCCGATGCGCTGCTCCCCTCGTCGCTCCACTTCCCCTCGTCGGAGTCGCCCACCAGCCGGGCTACCGGCACGCTTCCCTCTCTCCCGTCCTCCCTCCACCCCTGGTAATGCCCGCTCTCTTCCAGGTCCAGCAGCTCCCGCCTCCCTCCCTCCCTCCCTCCCTCCCTCCCCTCCTCCTCCTCCTCCTCCTCCTCCTCCTCTTCCTCTTCACTTCCCGCCCACGTACCATCAGAGGCCCTCCTCCTCACGCCCTCCCCCCCATCAACTCCTTCCACTCCTCCATGCCTCAAAAACGGCTCCACGTGCTTCAGCTTCCCCAACAGCGGCAGCGAGCACAGCAGACAGCCCACGGCGATGGCGCCGCTCGTCCAAATGCTCGCCTTATAGCTCGCAGGGCTGCTCTCTGCCACCAGCGGGGATATGAAGAAGGCCAAGAAAGTCCCCAGGTGCGTCAGGGAGAAGGAGAGGGCGAAAAAGAATGACATCTCCCCGGGGGCGCACGCCAGCTTCAGAAACACCTTTTGGGCGGTGGTCAGGCTGCCTTTCCCTACGCCCATGATAATCTGAGAGGACGCTAGGAGCGCCACGGACTGCGGGGGGGAGGGGGGGAAGGAGGGAGGGAGGGAGGGAGGCAGGGAGCGAGGAAGGGAGGGTGAGTGTCTGGGTGTGTGGTGAGGAAAGAGGAAGGGCGGGAAGAAGGGCACGACAGGAGAAATCGAAACAACATGGCGGCAAAACACCACACATATTGTGTAAGGTGTGACTACAACTACTACCTCTGAGGGGCAAACAAATGACACAGCTGTAATGGAATATAATGTCTAACTGTGACCATCATATCAGAGGGGGCAAGCCATGTAGTCATAGCGTCACGTACGTACCCTGGTGGGCAAGGAGAGGGTGGCGCAGGCGCTGCCGAGCGCAACGATCAACGCGAAGAGGACACAGCCCTTATCCGAGCCCATGCGGTCGATGAGAGCGCCTCCCAGGGGCCCTGCGATGATGTTGCTGTAGTGGGGTGAGGAGGTGGAGGGAGGGAGGGTGGGAGGATGGATGGGTGTTATGTTATGTGATGGGAGGTACAGGTGCTGGTGGGTAAGCTCGGGAAGGAGGGAGGGGGGGATGGAGGGAGGGAGGAAAGGGGTCACGACCTTTGCGAAACACACTAAGAGATCTAAACCTCACCACGACCTCCTCTCCCTCCCTCTCTCCCTCCTTCCTTCCCTCCCTCCCTCGATTACGTACCTTATCGCCGGCAGCCCCGCCAGCGCCCCGAACAAACTCTTGGAGATGCCGAAGCCCTCGATGATGGCGGGCGAGACAGCCGACAGCACCGTCTTGGCAAAGGCCGCGCCGAAAGCTACCCAGCACGCGGCCCACAGGAGAAAGATGTGCCCCCGGGTGCCGGGAAGGCAGAGAGCCTTGGCCTTTCGCCTCTGGGCGCGGGTGGTGCGGGCGTAGAGGAGGGTGTGCAGGGCCTTGGGAACCACGTGGTCGACAAGTAAGGAGAGGGAGTCGGCCTTGTTGAGAGGGGGGGGCCGGGGGGCGTCCGGGACGGAGAAGGAGGCAAAGCGGGTGAGGGGTTGATGGGAGGAAGAACCCTGGGAAAGGTCCCCAGCCATTTTCCCTTGTTTTTCTAGTTCCCGGCGTTGAGCCAGGGCGGCTTTCCATCGGGCCTCGAGCTCTTGTTGGAAGGGAGAGAGGGCCGAGAGGGCAGGGACAGAGACCATGTCCCCACGGCTCTTCTTGTTGCTGGTTGTGAGGCGCTTGACCTTCTTGGTGTTTCCTGTGGGTGTACTGACGACGAGGCTTTTCTCGAAGTCGATATCGCTCAGCGTTAGGGAGCGTGGCCGCTGCCGGTACCGCCGGTCGATGGTGGTGGAGACTTTGTTGTCGACGGAGGGGACGGGGGGGGGGGAGATTGGTGGGAGGAAGGAGACGGCCCTGTGACCGGTCTTACTGTTTTTATTGTTGTTGCTGCTCCTGCTGCTGGTAAAGTGGGTGGCTGCGGCGGTGCCAGTGGCTCGGCGGGGCATCACGCAGGAGGACGAGGAGGATTCGGGGGGGGGTCCAGCGGCACCGGCAGTTCTGGCATGATGATGGTTGTTGCTGCCGCTGCTGCTGCCGCACGTCAAATCGCACAGACTGGTCGAACTGAGGTCATGCCCACTTCGTGTCCGCCGCAAGGGTGGCCGGGAGCAGGCCCGTGGGCTTGAAGGTCGTGAGAGCGGGGATGAAGATGGAGGAGATCGAGAGGGGGAGGATAAGGAAGAGGAGGATGCCAGGCTGTCGCCGCTGCCGTGACTCCTTTTGCTGGTCAAGGTGGACTCACTGCTGCTGGTTGCGGTCGTGGCGGTCGTCATCCTGTGTACGTGAAGATTGATGATATGTGGGGTGGTTGATGGGTGGATGAGCTCTAGCAAACGAGCACAAGCTCCGAACGAGCGCAGGGGATGCCCCTTCTGTCCGTCTGAGATCCGCCCAGAACGAGCAGGAAAAAATACCTGACTGCTTAACCGTGTCACGGCATCATTAGCTCGCGATCTAAGGTTTCATACATTGTCGAAGTCGGCTCAAAGCGCGTCGTGTTTGGACAATCTGAAGCACACGGACGCACTCGTGACCGAATTTGCCGTTTCGGAGCAACTCCGCATCTCATCGAATCTCTCAAGACGGACATGAGATACTCGCGCGGGAAGGCCCCCACGCCATGTACGTACGTGCGTTCTTCAGAGAAAGGTGGCGGTCACCCACTGCAGCCGCGCCGCTTCTGTGTGAGCGAGGCATTTGGTCGTCGAATCTAGGGGCAAGGAAGCAAAGCCAAGCCTCTATCCTAAAGAATATGCGATGTCCAGCCGGGGGACGGCATGTAACAAGCAAAGGGGACACGAGAGGGGGGAAAAATCCGCGAAAGAAGAGGAGGAAGAGGCGTGAGCTACGCCGCCTGACCAGAGCGGAGGGAGGCGACAGCAACGGCCTTGACTATGCTTTTGGGTAGGGAATTTATTGCAGAGTTTATATGCGTGGGTGTCATTGTGATCAAGTTAATTTACAATGTCTTGATGAGAGAGACAGATGGAGGAGCAATGCATGTGTGACAAAGTGCGGCTGGTTTACCTGCCTCCCAACAAAACCCCGACTGCTCTCTGCGCGCCTGTGAGAATGCGTGATCAGTGATCATTGGAGTGTACCAGAAGGCATAATATGCAAGGCACAGCCCTACCCGAACACTTTCGCCTTGCTTCGACAGCGTTGAAATGGAACCCATAAACGAATGCATAAACCCACACCTACAAAAACAGCACGGCTAAGATGGGCAAGCGAAAGGGAGGGAGGTGGAACAGCTACGATAAGGTATCAAGTTCGATACATGATCGCGTGTGATTGAGAGGTGGAAATATACCAAATGACTTTTGTCGTCTTACAGGCCAAACACCCTTCCCTAAGTCTTGTCCCTTCCTTCCCTGAGACCAATTCTCGGATTTCGAACAGACACGGCTACCACCCGAAAGAGCGCGTAAACGAGGAGATGCCTTTGCATCTGGCGGCGGCAGAGGTACGAATAGTGTTTGTGGATATTGGAGTGACAGGAAGCGGAGAATAGGGAGGAAGGACGGAAGCAAGGAGAGAAAAGAAGAGAAAGCGGTCGCAGTGTGGAACATACGCTCCTATGTTTTATTGCTCTTCTTTGTCTCGCACTGCTTCGGGGCTCTCTCTGTCTCCTTCCCCACCCCCAACTCTATTCATGTAAAGGCTCGTGATGATGCTATCCGTCGCCACCTCATATCCAGCGCCACTGTCTCCGCCGTTGGCGACTCCTGCTGTATAACATTCCACTGGGCGCAACGCGAGAGAATGACAAGGGTTGGAGGTGCGTTCTGTATGACTTTCTTCGACATTTCCGTGTGTAGTCCCCAATCTGTGGAGCCTCTTTAATCTCCCCTTCTAAGCAACTGAACTCCCCTCCTCTCCCCTTTTCTCTCCATTTCCGTCTCCTCCCCCTCCCTCATGTCCTGCCCGCTTCACAGCTGCTGCAGTACCAGGGAGATGTGATGATTAAAAGGACAACGACGACGAGCTCATGTCCCCCCTTAGGGCCATATATCGGTGTGTGGGCATGGAAGGAAAGAGGAAAAGAGTGAAGGGGGAAGTAAGACATGTGTGTGACGCTCTCCTAGGGAAAGGAGGGAGGCAGAGACACCTACCATGAGCTGGTCAGCTTCTATCTGCCACCGTGACATGCCTAGCTCCTCTCCCTTTTGTCCTCTCCCTTTCGTCCTTTTCAGTGGACCTCCATCCCCCTGCCCAGCCATGAGCAGCAACCCAGAGGATGGATTAAACATTCTTCTCAACTAGCCCAAACTCCAGAGGAGGAGAAAGGGATTGAGAGAACGGTTGACTTAACTCATTCGGGAGGACGGGAGGCAACAACAGAAAACTTTCACCCGCTACTGCCGCTGCCCCCGCCGCCCGTCACCCTAGGTGTCCCACGTTGAGATGGAGAAAGCGAGATGCAGGAGGGAAGGGGAAAGGGGGAAATGGGGCTTGCCAGGGTTATGACGGGCAAGAGCTAGAGAAGAGGGCGAGGTCGGAGAGATCAGAGGGTAGAGATTGGCGAGTGAGTAACGAGAGAATAGTATGCAACATAATGAGAGTAATGCTTTGAAATACCCCGTTATAGTGGTCTTCGATATAGACTTAAAAAGAAGGAAAGATAGACGATATGGTAGATTCTTTATAGTAAAGTAAAGCAACTACTGCCCCCTTCCCGTTTTCCCCCCTCATCCTTTCCCTCCCTTCTCCTTGTCTCTCGTTTATTTTCCTCCTTTGCTAATTCTCCAATACTTTTCCTACTCTTTTCTCATGCTATCAGCTCCCTTTCCTCCCTCTCTTCGTCCCCTCCAAGAGCATCACAGCTCAGCATGTGTTTGACGATTCGCTCCTCTCTCCATTGATTGCCTCTCTCTACTCTCTTGTTCATTTCCAATTGCACGCCCTGTCTCTACGAAGGCTATACGCCCGGGCCAATCAACGACTTCAATCATTAAATATTGCCGTCAACATTGTCGATATGAAAGGTGAAGTGTCCTTCAATGGATGGCGGCGGCGAATGCGCTGCAGCCACTTCATCCGAGTTACTCTCACAAACATACCCCCCAACCACCATCAGCTGACACTCTACTGACACACATTGTATCCACGCATGTACATGTAATTACACGCACCACATGAACGCGTCTGAATACGAATGTACACCTACATGCACGCATCAATGCACTCCGCACCAGCACCTGTAGCTGCAGCGGCTGCCACCATCAACAGCAGCTGCAGCAGTACAGAAGTGGCGTCTGTGAAAGAAGCGGAGACAGCATTGGTAGTAGTGGTTTCAGCAGTAGTAATGGCTGCAGCAGCAGAGGCGACAGTCACTGCAGCAGCAGCAATAGCAGCAGTAGGAGCCATAGCAACGGCGGCACAAGCCCCACAGGCACCGCCACAACCACAACCCACCGCCGTTGCCACCGCCACCACCACCACTACCACCACCACCAGGTCCATCACCACCAGCGCAGAAGGCAGCCATGGGAGTGATGGTATTGCAGCAGCAACTATGGCTATAGCAACGGCACTTCCGACAAACGAACAACAACCACTAACACGGGCCATCGTCGTTGCCACCGAGTCTACAGCTACTACCCGCAGCAAGTGCCGCTTTCCCAAAAAAGTGAGAAACAGGCCTACTTTACCATTCAGCGTCCACTCTCAGAAACCGTTCGGCACTAAAAGAGATAACATGTACTGTCTCTTGATCGACTAAATATGGGGTATGTCCATCTTCTTCCTGCCCATTCTAGGAAAGAAGGTCTTGAGGAATGAGCTTGCCCATGTCCATGCGTATATGTGAATGACAGAGAAGGAACGTAAAGCAACTGAGAACATTAAAAGCAAAGAATTGTGATGATGGGCTTGCCTGCGATTGACCGGTCAGCAGCCGTCAAAGTCGCAAACGACTGATTGGACCTTGCCCTTCCTCTCTTGCCCACTCTCTCTCACCCTCTCTTCTCCCCTCAGCCCTCACTTACACAGCGAATTGCATAGTCCTCTCCTCCACTTCTGTTCTCCATTCCCTCCCTCCTATATTCGCTCCTTTTTGAGCATGCTTTATTTTGCTGTCTTTATCCACTCTACCATGTGTGTTGCGATCAGCCCCGTGGTCAGTGCGAATGCTCAAGGAAGGCCATCGTTCAAGGAATGCCTTCCTACTTAAGTCTTTCTGTCATAAACTTACACTTGCTTCCTGCTTCGGTTGGGGTAGAAGCGAAAAAGGAGGCATCCCTCCCACCAAATTCTACAGCAGCCAACCCCTACGCATGCTGTCTTCCGAGGTAAGAGGAGTGGAGAGAGAGGCGCCTGAAATCATCGCTGTCGTCTTGCCTTGGGTTAGACTGCTTAAATGTCGCAGATATATTCTGAAAGGGAGGAAAGAAAGATGTGAGGAGATGAACAGAAAGAAGGAAGCGTAAAGTGATCGAGAAGAAAGTATTTTTCAAAGAGGTCATAGTGCCCAGAAAGCCTTCGACTCTTTATTTAAGAACGATGGCAAGTCGAAGAAAAAGAAGCCGGAAGAGTGAGGATCAAACGATAGATCTGCACACTTCCCTTCGTGCCCGTACTTATCTCCTCGCTGCATCCTCCGCCCTCCCCTTTCCTCCCACCTACTGTATGCCCTTCCTCCATCTTACCGGCTGCAAAAAATGTAGCTGAAATCGGTATGATCTGTGGGAATCAAGCTTTGGTCTAAGACGCGTGCCATGCAATGCTTCTGAGCCGTATTCCCTCGAATTTGCGTCCATACGTTGGACGACTATTCTGCAAAAATAGCCTGTACGACTGATAATTACGATAGTTGTCTATAGTCGTCGATAGTCATATGATTAATCTAAGTCGTGCATGATTTCCATCGAGAACGACCACTAGTTGTCGTAGTCGTGCATGATTTTCATCGAGCGATTACTAGAAGTCGCCGCAGTCGTGCATAAATATCATCAAGCGACGACTATTCAGTCATCGCAATCGTTCATATCTTCATCGACCTACGACAACATACTACTTATGATCATCACATCGACAATGACCACTGTGAATTGTCGTTGTCCAGCGGCTTAGAAGAAAGTCAAAAGTTGGACGACTACTCTGTATAGATGGCCTGTATGACTGACTATTATTTTAGTCGTCAAAAGTCGTCGATAGTCATGTAATTAGTGGTAGTTGTGCATGATTTCCACTGAGTACGACAACGACGACTAACAGTCGTGCGTGATTTCCATGGAGGACGACTACAATGACTATTGGTCGTGCATAATCGAAGGACGGGACAACCAATGATTGACTAGATTATACCGGTTGTCGTCCAACGTATGGTCCGCACCAATGAAGGATCAGCTCACCGCATTGCCCCACCACGTGCTCCTGTGGAAGTGTTGATGTGGGCAAAAATTAATTATTACGGGTCTTGTCGTTGCTCTCAAAAAGATAAATGTCTTTTCCGCCACTCTACGTCCTTTTGGGCGCTACAGAGGGCCCATCTCTTCCCCAGGACGTCCCTTCCTGTTCTCTGTGAGATCTTACATTTTCTTGCAGGTTTCGTCTTGCCGTACCTCGAACCGAAAAGTAACGAAATCAACGAGCGAGTCCTATCAAACAGTGATTGAGTACCTATAGTGCTTGTGAGATATATTGGGTGGCATGGATTTTCAAACCCTCCCCTTCCTTGCTCGTCAGCGCACCATCACCTAAATAGGAGAGAGGATGTAAAATACTCACATTCCCCTTTCTTGTTCCTAAGCTTTTGTAGAGCAGCTTTAAAAGGATGCAACGAGTGTCATGAATCTGCCGTATGAAGCGACGGTGCGGAAGAGCAAAAGCGGGTAACTCGTTGGTCTTCAACCTTTGGCGAGCGTGAGTGGGCCTTCCCCTCCCTTATTTCTCAGCGTATCCAAATGAATCTAAAGGAGGGAATATCACGTAAGTCAATTTTTTACGCATTATGCCCTATCGTGTAGCAGAGCATTTTTAAAGGAAGCAACTCATGCCGTGAATCTTCCGTACGAAGCAATCGTGCGAGAGGGAAGAAGCGGGCAATACGTTGATGCCGCTTGACCTTTGGCGAGTGTTGTAAGTGCCCTCCTCTTTCTTAGGGTTAGGGTTAGGGTTAGGGTTAGGGTTAGGGTTAGGGTTAGGGTTAGGGTTAGGGTTAGGGTTAGGGTTAGGGTTAGGGTTAGGGT
>Ga0160420_100590_pt1 | contig 14009 bp, 23 predicted proteins | sample CelAP2metagpilot_FD_108197 | JGI IMG/M metagenome (GOLD analysis project Ga0160420, IMG submission 108197) | Phycosphere-associated microbial communities from algal ponds in Kailua-Kona, Hawaii, USA - Cellana AP2-5-5 metagenome pilot | ecosystem: Engineered > Artificial ecosystem > Aquaculture >... | reverse complement strand
GCCACCTGGCCCCAATGTTTTTCTGCCCTTTCTCCCTATTAATCCCGGGGGCCCCCCGCCCCCTCAGGACTCGGGGGGGGGGGGCGGTGGTGGGTTAGAGGACGGGGGGGGGGGGGGGGGGGGGGGGGGAGGGAGGGAGGGAGGGAGGGAGGGAGGGAGGGAGGGAGATACATTCATAGCCATGACAGAGTAGGGGGTTCCTTAGGTCTTGTGAGAGCTTGATTATATATTACTGAGTTAGTCTCTGGTTTAATATGAGTCATGACCTGTACGTAGAATTATTTCCTCGGCATGTCCCTCCTTCCTGTCTTTTGCATTCGCCAATCGCTTTTTACGCTCCTCACTTGTCCTACTCCTCTCCCTCCCTCCCTCCCTCCCTCCCTCCCTCCCATTCTCTCACGTTTCTCACCACAGACCGGCATCCTCGCCTTGTTCTTGGGCTCTCCGTTCCGCTGGCCAGTCGATGGAGCAGCAGCTGCAGCCGACGGGCAACCACCACAGCAGCAGCCGCCACAGGAGGCAGGAGGGGAGGGAGGAAGGGAGGGAGGGGCAGCTATGACGTTTTGGGACAAGGCGAAGAAGATGTGCTACACGGGAGCACTGCCGGGAGGGGAACAGAGGTGGTGGATAGAGGGTTTCGTGCTCGGGGCCTCCTTCTTCCTCTCCCTCTTCCCCACCTGGATTCCGTATGCGGTGGTAGAGGGAGGGGCGGAGAGAAGGGAGGAGAGGGTGGAGCCAGCAGTGAGGGAGGGGCTTGTGCAGGGATAAGAGGGATAAGATGAAGATAGGCAGGAAGTGTGGTGAAAAACGATTTTCCAAAGGACGGAGATGAGGGCGACTGGGGAGGGAAAGATGGAAGGAGGGAGGAAGAGTATGGCACCTGGACTGCTTGGTCACGGTGTGTACACTGTAGTCAAGCGTCGTCTTGGGAGGACAAAAATAGTGGCAGCAGCAGCAGCAGCAGCAGCCACGTTCACCTACAGCAGGAACATGATTAGAGATGTAGGTAGATAGATAGGAGAGGAAGGGAGGGAGGGAGAGTACCCTATCGATGCACGCTTACATAAAATAAGGCAAGGACCAAAATCGACACTGGGGTTAAGATGCAACTACAGACACCCCCATAAGATGATGAGAAAGTGAAGCGAAGTGATGTGAGCAGACAGCCATAGAGAAAAAAAGAAGGGATAGACTTAGAGACGGGGATGGAGGAAGAGGGAGAAGGAAACTTTACCGAATGAAGAGATACGCTGCTTTAATTCCATTAGATTTCCTTTCGTATTTCTTTCTGCTCTCCTTATCCGTGCCTTTTGGCGTACTTTGTATCATTGTTGACTTGCTTTGTGTCATTTGAGTGCACCCTCACATTAATTGCGCGTGCCGAAGCAGGCCGACACTTTGCCGTGCAGATGATCGCACTCACATGGGTAGGATACTCAGATCATGCGCTTTTGAGATGTCTGGGGCTTGTATGGCTGTGATACATCCATATCCGTCCTATTTGAAAAGAAACCAGGGACGTATGCCGACCTCCTCCCTCCATAAATGGCCCACACCAACGCTCATCAGCGAGCCAGAGGCAACTTCAGCTTGCCTTTCACGGCATCCATTTGATGGTCACCTAGCATTATTATACGTAGCTTTGCTTGCTTGTAGTCTGCCATGTAAGGGGATGATGCAGATGGCTCTGTACCAATGCCCTGGTCGAAGTCACAGTCCGCCTCGGCCTTCGAGCAAGCACCATGCATGCATGGGTATCATCCAATCGTAGGCCTCGCCAGTCCCATATTCCCATCCGCCCGCTATTATCCATCCACTACATTGCACACAGGCACACAATCGACAGCACATCAACTGGCCAAGAAGCTTGCACAAGCGAGGCAAAGAGGTTGGAAAGGCCCTGACAGGTCGGCATGTTTTCTCCCCTTCCTTTTTCCGGCCCTCCCTCAACCGCCTCTTGCCCCTGCTTATGCCCTCCCACCTCCACCTTCCCAATCACTCCCTTTTATTAACCAGATGAAGTCCCGCCTTCAAAAATATTATAAGTGAACACAATTTGCGTCAGTCATGCTAGAGAGAAGAAGGTGGCACGGCCGCGGGCGACCACCACCGGCACTAGTCCTCGTCCTCCTCGGATGCTGCTTAAGGAGCCATGCCTTCCTACTCCTCCCCTACCCTACAACTCCCATATCAGCACCAGGAGCAGTATCATCGCATCACGAGTGGCATGAAAGAAAAAGTGTTGCCGCATTGCCATTCCTTTCTAATATTTCGTCACCAGCATCAATTCCATCATCACCACCATCGCAGCCTGCGCCTTCAATGCCGGGGAAACGAGACAAGATGGCGCCACTGGTAAGTGCATGCATTAACACGTGTGTGAGTGAAAGTGTGTTGCATTTATTCTTGGATTTGAATTAGTGCTTTGGAATGTTCGTTTGATGTATCGTGCGACACGTGCGCACTTACTAGTTAATCACCATCCCCCTCGCCCGCTCATTCCTCCCTCCCTCCCTCCCTCCCTCCCTCCCTCCATCCCTTCTTCCTTCCTCCCCTTTCTTCTTGGCCCCATTATCCCGTAGATCCAGCCCCTCGACGTTATGAAGACGTCAAGTCTCCGCAAGTCCCTCTTCCTTTCCGCAAAGGTCTTGAATCTAACGCGTGCTTTGGATACTTATGAGGTAAGGAGGCAGGGAGGAAGGAGAAGAAGGAATGAGGGAAGGTGGGGATGGAGAAGGTCAGCGATCGAGTCACGAGGGAGGAAGGGAGGAAGAGAGGGAGAGAGGGAGTGAGTATTGAGTATGACACGTGGTTATCTGCTCACTAGTTTCCTACACAACACACGCCTTGCTCATACCCTTAATAAATATTCGCACATCTCTAACACACACCTCTTATAAAAATGCACATCCGTCTAATCTAAACAGGAGATGAAAAAGCGAGGGCGGACTTTGACGCGGGACGAGTGCAACACATTGCTCTATGTTTGTCAGGAGGCAGGAGGTCCCGAGGTGAGAACCACTCGGGGCGAGGGAGGGAGGGAGGGAGGGCGGGTAAGAGGAGCAACCTATCCCATGCATGCATACCTATACCCTCCCTCCCTCCCTCCCTCCCTCCCTCTCTATCAGACGACGTGGAATGTCTACAAGGGTCTTAAAGGCGCTTTCGAGGAGGACGAGAACACGGCCGTCGTCCTCATTCGCTCTCTGGCCGAGCAGGGGAGGCTGGAGGAGGCGCTGGCGATGATAGAGGGGAAGAACGACAAAGTCGGTAAGAGGAGGAAGGGGAGGTAGGCAGGGGAGGATGAGTAGGTGGAGAGAAAGGGGAGGGAGCAAGCTGATGGTTTGCATCCCCGGCCGCCTGTACGCTCGAGGTGACTGAAGGAGCTCGGAGTGGAAGCGATGCTACTGCTCACTCCCCTCGTGTCCCTCCCTCCCTCTCTCCCTCCCTCTCTCCCTCCCTAGACTCGAAGAGGTGTGTCGTCTTGCTTTTCATGCCCTCCCTCCTTCCCTCCCTCCCTCCTTCCCTCCTTCCTTCCTTCCCTCCCTCCCTCCCTCCTTCCTTCCCTCCCTCCCTCCCTCCCAGGCAAAGGCAAAGCCCCTCCCAAGCTGAGGATGTACACGCCCGTCCTGACCCGGCTGTGGAAGGCGGGAAATGCGACAGCTGCCAAGGAGGTGTGGGAGGGTATGATGGAAAGGGGGGCGGTGCCGAATGAAGAGCACGTGGTGTCCATGGTATGAAGGGAGGGAGGGAGAGAGGGAGGGAGGGAGAGGAGGAGCGAATCGAATCGACATGATAGAATGGGCGCCTTGAGAACGTATGCACGCTTGCCCATGATGTTTTCCTCCCTTTCCCCCCTCCGTCCCTCCCTCTCTTCCTCCAAGGTGGAGTGCTACGCGTCTCAAGGACCGACCGTCTTTCGGCAGCACCTCGACGACATCTCGTGCCTCTTGAATTTGTTGGGCAACAAGCTCGTGCTGAACGTGACGGATGCAGGTAGGTAGGTAGGTGGGTAGGGAGGGAGGAAGGGAGGGAGGGAGGAAGGAGGGGAAGGAGATCTTTCGTGTGGGTATAAGAAGACACCGACCTGGGCAGCTGCTGATTGGCGTGCCCATGCCACTGATACCTTTCTTCCCTCCAACCGTGCGATATTGTCCACGAATCATCACTGATGCCTTCCTTTCCTCCCTCTTCCCCTCCCTCTCTCCCTCCAGGCATTGAGACCCTCCTGAACGCGTTCCCGTCCGGCGGTCGTGGTGGTGGAAAGGTAGCCGCAGCCCGCGTGCGCATACCCGGAAGTGGGGTGTGTCCGCATTGCCAGGGACAGTTGCGGCCGTTACGATTAGACCAGGAGGAGAGGAAGGAGCTGAGAGAGAGGTGAGGACGGGGGGAAGGAGGGAGGATGGCAAGGTGGCGAAGAGGGTCATAAACATCACGTCGACGGAAGCCTTGCTCGGTGCTTCCCTCCCTTCCCTAACTCCCTCCTTTCCTCCTTCATTTAATTCTCTCCTTCATCATAACCCCAGGCTCCTTGTCCTGGCGGAGGAGAAACAAGCAGCCTGGAAGAGCGCGGGGAAACTCGTCCTCTCCTCTCTGGCCTCCCCTGGTAGCGGCACCAACGGCTCCTCCAACGGCTCCTCCAACGGCGCCAGTGGCAGTGACAATAACGGGCCGTCCCCCTCGAAAATCATCTCGTTGAGGGCATTAGAGGTGGGTGAATACAAGCAAGAACGAGCCCTAGAGACAAGACTGAGCATCTCTCATCATCGTCCCCTCCCTCCCTCCCTCCCTCCCTCCTTCCCTCCCTCCCTCTTTTATCCCTCAGGCCTGGCTGAATGCCCGCCCCCCTTTTGACGTGGTCCTCGACGCCCCCAACATTGCTTATTACGGACAGAACTTCGGGGACGGGCGCTTTAATTTCAACCAGATCGATATAGTGCTGAAAGCCTTGAAAGCACAGGTAGGTGTGTAGCGTGCGACGTCGCCCTCCCTCTCTCCCTCCCTTCCTCCCTCCCTCCTTCCAACCAGCGATCATTTGGAAATATGTAATAAGTGCCCTGTTTCATCCCTTCCTCCCCTCCCTCCCTCCCTCCCTCCTTCCCTCCCTCCCTCCGCAGGGCAAACGTGCCTTCCTGGTCATCCCTGTCAAGTACACGAGTCGCCGGATCCGGGACCATGTTCATCGGGAAGAAGGGCAGGGAAGGGGGGGGGGGAGGGTACGGGCACTGGACGATGAAGAGACCGCCATGCTCGAGGTAGAGGGGGAGGGAGGGAGGGAGGGAGGGAGGGAGGGAGGGAGGGAGGAAATGAGGGAACCACACCATATCTTTAGGCGTCTTATTTAGATCACGAGGAGTACCGGCGTACATCGAGCCTTGCTCCCATTTACCTCCCCCCCTCCCTCCCTCCCAGCGTTGGACCGATGAAGGCATTGTGTACCGCATCCCACGGGGACAACTCGATGACCTCTACTGGATGTATGCCACGGTGGCCGCGCGGTATGTTCGGAGGGAGGGAGCGAGGGAGGGAGGGAAGGAGAGAGGGAGGGAGGGAGGGAGGAAACACATGGCTGCTCCCTGAAGCTGGCCTTTGACCTGTCCACAGGCTTATCCTCCCTCCCTCACTCCATCCCTCCCTCCATTTATCCCTCAGGAGCGACACGGCCTCCTCCCCTATGATCGCCATCTCTAACGACTGCATGCGCGATCACTGGCTCGACCTTCTAGAAGCCCGGCCCTTCCTTCGCTGGAAAACCACCCAGGTACTTTCGTCCTCCCTCCCCTCTTCTCTTTCCTCGCCTTGTGACTAAAGATGACCCCTTCCTCCCTCCCTTTCTCCGCCCCTCCCTCAGGTGCAATCTTACCGTTTCGATTACTCAGTCGAAGACAACATGCCCCTCCGAGTGACCTTCAGCGAGATGGGATTCTCGCGGGAGGCACAACGCACTGCCTCATCCTCCTTCTCCTCCTCCTCCTTCTCCTCCTCCTCCTCGATCGCTCCATCATCGGATGCCGCAACAATAGTTACATCCGGAGGGGACTGTCTACACCTCCCTTCAGACAAGGCTGAAGACGAATGGCTGTGTCTCGACTTCGGGCAAGCACGGAAAGAGCTAGATGCTCTGATAGCAGCAGAAGAAAAGGCCTCGAAAAAGGGCAGTAAAGATACAAGTACCACGAGGGGCTTCGGCTTCTTCGTCCGTCCTCGTCCAGGAGGGCTGTATGCGGGATGGGGTGGGACAAAGAAGAGGAAAGGGGAGGATGGGCATGATGGAGGAGCAGGGGGAGGGGGAGAGGAAGGGGTTAGATAATCATTTGGTTGGTGACGGCAGATGACCAAGTGCCGTGAGAAACGAAATCTAGACATACGCGTAACGTAATGCCTTAAATTTATCCAAATTAATTAGACTCTAGACTCCAGCAAAACATTGCAGCAATAGCTTCGAAATGACAGTGACTTCAATCTCGCTTTTTTGTGCTTTTACGCCTTCAGTGCATTCCTTCAGTGGTACATCTCTCATCATAATGCCCGCCTTTGAACTATCATTCCCTGTGCTCCACACATTTATAACTTCCCTTCCTCGAGGAAATTTACGTTATCTGTGCACCAGTCAGACATGTCGACGGTTCGGACTAGCTCACCATACACAACATACTAGTGGGGCGAATAAGTCATAATGGGATGCCCGAAGATCTTGATCCATATTCTATTACAGATTGTAGCCTTCTGGCCTTTGAAAAGCCGGGCTGGATGTCTGCGGGGTGTGTCAGATGAGACTTCTAAAACCCCATTTAATGTGCTGTTGGGTTGGCGAGCGACAGCGAGTCATCCCAGGCGATGTCCGCTTGACTTAAGGGCAGTCTTCATGCCTCATATCTGTGAGTGTGTGTCTCAGTGTGTGGAATAGTTTGGCAGGGTACAGGCGCAATGTGGAGACAAAGACAGAGCGTCAGGAGACATACGTCCCCCGGCTCGATAACTCTCGCCGGTGTGTCTCTCTCTGGGACCATAAAAAAATCTTCAACCCCTCTCCTCTCCACCCACCTTCCACCACGGACTAGGGACAGATGTTGACGGACGAGGAGGCATGGCAAACATTGGCCCCGTTTCTGAGTTTGGGCGTATTAAAGACGCGACAAGTGGCATCCATGCTCAAGGCCCCCCTTGCCCGGCGCGGGGACCTTTATCAGATGCTGATTGCCGAAGCCTACCGGACGCGAGAAGCAATGCGGCGGATTTGTGCTGAGTGTGGAAAACGAGAAGGAGAGCAGGGCATGGGAAAACTCAAGCAATGCGGGAAATGTGCCAACATCTGGTAAGGCGAGCGTGCTGGAGGGAAAGAGGGGGAGAGCAAATAAGGGATGATGTCAGGGAGTGGACATAGGGATTTATTGCATTGATAAAAAAGCCCTTTTGAAAGCATGTCCTCCTCCGTATACACATAGGTTATAGTTATAGTTATTTCCTTTCTGTATGCTTATTTCCTGACTCTACCTTTGACTCTCCTTCTTCCCTCCCTCCCTCCCTCCCTCCCTCCCTCCTCTTCCTTCCACAAGGTATTGTTCCCGCGACTGTCAACTTGCCAACTTCCACTCCGGCGTCCACAAACAAGCCTGTACTGCCCTCAAAATCGCGCGGATCTGCCGTGAAAACGAGGGAATCCGCTCACAATACGAGGAGCAATGGTTGAACAAATATCTGGTCGGTCTGCACCGAGAGTCGATCATGACTTGGCCTGAGGGACATATCCCGGAGGGATGGACGGCCTTCTTCGAGACGCGGGGCATCTCACAGCAGGCGAGCGCGAACAATAGCAGTGGCATGGCCTTGAGTGAGGTGTTACACGAGGGCCTGACCATTGCCTTGGCGGCGAAAAAGTTCGGCTTGCTGGGCAAGGAGGGAGGGAAGGAGGGATGGGAGACGAAAAAGCGGCCATTTCGACTGCATGTGTTGGGGGCGACGGAGACGGAGGAGGCGCGGCGCCTGCATTTGACCATGGGAGAGCTCTATAAGCTGCTGTATCCCTACTACTATGAAGGCAAGTCTCCTCTTTCTGCCTTCTCTCTCTCCTTCCCTCCTTCCCTCCTTCCCTCCCTCCCTCACATTTTCCCCTCCCCTTCAATATTTTCCTCAACCTCCTATCCCACTCCCTTCCAATGATATGTCCATGGTCTGACCGCCCTCACTCAAAGCTTCCTCCCTCCCGTTTCAGGATTGGAGGTCTCTCTCTTCGGTCCCCAGCTCACGTCCCTCACCACTTTCCGCGTGCCTCTTAAAGGGTTCGAGGGTGGGAAGGAGGGCGGGAAGGAAGGCGGGAGGGTGACCGTGGAGAAGAGCAATTTGCTGTACCATGATTGGGTGCTGCGGCATGGAGGAGGGACGGCGCCTAAGCCTGATTTGGTGGTGGCGTTCAACAGTGGAGCGTATACTGGTGGGAAGGAGGGCGGGGAGGGAGGGAAGGAGAGAGGGAGGAATGGAAGGATGAAGGCTGGGAGGGATGTGGGAATGATGTAGTCTGCCTGGTTGAGTTTGTCTCTCCTTTCTTTGCATGGGAAAGTTTATGACGTTCTCAGAAGTGTCGCAATTCCTCATTTACTTGTCCCCGCCTCCTTTTCCCTCTTTCTTTACCGTCCCTCTTTCAAGGGAACGACCACCAGGAAATCGACGGCTCCATGTGGTTGCCTACCCTTGCCTACATCATAAAAGCCCGCCTCCCCTTACTTTTGACTATGTACGATGCCCTCGAAGGGAAGAAGACAGTGGATGTCCTTCAAGCTAATTACAAAGAGGACTTCTGCGCCAACATTATCTGGGGGCCTGAGCTTAATCCGATGCGTTCCTTGGTGTTGGAGGAGACAGAACCGCCTGCCTTGCAGCGATATGCCAAGATGGTCATGGATGGCGTGATGGCGGCGGGGGAGGACGAACCAGAAGACAGAGAACTAGCGAAGTTGGACTTGTCACTATGTAATCGCACGGCCGGCAACTCGCGGTTTTGGATTGGAGTGCAGGGGGAAAAGGATAAGGAGGGGGGGGGAAAAGGGAAGGGGGGGGAAAAGTGATGTAACGAGACGGCAAGAGGCAATATGTGAGGAAAAAAATTGTTAGTCATAGAATAAACACATGTGGCCCGTTCATTTGGTTGGTGATGGTTTTCGCGAGACATCGCCCGGAGCTGTTGCTTTTGTTTTGGAAAAGGGTGAGGAGGTTAACTTCTTAACTTTTTGACTGGCTAGGAAAGTGAGGCAAAATAAGGCGGTGTGTAATTGTTGATATAACAAGACTGCTGCACACTCCACTGTGCTCATGCTGCGGAGCGTGCTCGTAACAATCGCAGCATTGCGCAATTTCCAAGCATCCGCCCTATGACACGGCAGTCGGCAGTCAGAACACGGTTGCACGGCGTCATATCTTATCATAGCCATCAGCAGAAGTGAGCAGGGTGTCTTTCGAGAAGGCCATCCTTCAATCTTGCATGCCGCGTGCCTTATATCGGTATTTTAGTCCTGGCTGGTACAATTTTGTGCATCAGCTTGCCCGGCATGCCCACCATATCCTCATCATATACTTCGCTTCGTGAGCTGTGTGAGCCTACACCATCCCATGTGCATGTTCATGTTTTTGTTCTCATTCAACCCCTCCCGACATACATTTCCCACATGTCCCAGTAGACCAGCCATGATGGAGCGGTTGGTGTCTTTCCGCATCTTCGCCGTCGCCTTGGCCGTGGCCATGAGCATGAACCAGGGGTTGGGGTTCGACATCCGTGAGCTTTATGGCAAGCCCGTCCAGGGCTCGGTAAGTTTGAGGGAGAAGGGGGGAGGAAAGAAAGGAGAGGGGGAAAATATACGGCACGGTATGTTTTTTTACATTGTGTGTGGTGGGTGAAACCTCCCCACTAAGGGAGGGTGTCTTTTCAGTGTGTGTGGTGGGTGAAACCTCCCCACTAAGGGGCGGTGTCTTTCAGCGCCGTTGGGCGTCCCTTTTTCCTCACCACACTCACGCTCCCTGTCCCTTCGCCTCGTCATCTTCCGCCCTCTCCCTTCTTCTCTCCTCTAGCTCGTGTACAACGATCTACAGCACGCGCCCGCGCAGGGCCACTGCGCCCTGGGCCCGCCTACTCCTGCAGGCGTCCCCTCTGAGATATCCAACATTAAAGCTACCGTCGGCGTCAGCTCCCAGCTGTATGCATTTGCGCCCTGTGGCACGTGCTTGCGGGTCTTCCTTCCAGGCGACGAGACCATGGACGTGATTGTAAACGGTGCGTGTGATATGACATGGAGCAGGGACGAGGAATGTGGAGGAAAAGGGGAATGAGAGGGAGGGAGGACGATGGACTTAATTCTTAATCAAAATTCCCTACCGTTCTCCTTTTCCTCTGTCTCTATCTCCCTCTCTAGACGAGTGCAAAGAGTGCGAGTGGGGCACACTGAACGTGGGCCAGAACGGGGAGGGTCGAGTCCCCGTCTCCTGGATGGCCATCCCCTGTGCGACTGGAGGCACTCCCATCTCATATCTCATGGTGGTAAGACATGAGGGAGGGAAGAGACGAGGGACGACGGGGGAAAGGCTGGAAGGGGAGGATGAGGGCTGTATCCATCGTACCTCTGAGATCGTCGGTCATAGGCTAACCATCACATCCCTCCCTCCCTCCCGCCCGCCCTCCCTCCCTTCCTTCCTTCCTCCTACCCAGGACTCCAACGAATGGTTTCTCAAGATTCAGGCTCGCCTGACGAAGTGTCCGGTAGGGCAGATGCGCGTGCAGGGCGCAAATGGTGCATGGATGGAGGGCGTTGCCACCCCTGATGATCACTGGCAGTTCACACCGGTAAGGAGGGAGGGAGGGAGGGAGGGGGGGAGGGAGGGTGGAAGGGAGAGAGGGAACGGAGAAAGAAATGTTTACTTATTTCGGGCATATATCTCACTCCACAGACGGCGCCCATCAAGACACCTCTTCAAGTCAAGCTTACCTCCATCTTCGGAGAAGAAAGTACGTACCGTTCTCTACCTTCCCCCTTCCCCCCCCCTCCCTCCTGTCCACAACCACTTCCTCACCCTCCCACCCATCCTCCTCCTCCAGTCACCGACTCTCTCCCAGCCATTACGAACAATATCCAATCGGGAACCATGAATTTCCGTGACTGTGGCCCTCCCTCTTCGCCCGTCCAGCAGCCAGCGGGGCCTGCTCCCTCCGCGCCCGTCCCTGCCATCCCCTCCACCCTCCCTCCTCCCTCTTCCGACAATGATACGGCCGCGGCCGTAGCGGCTACACAACCGTGGGTAAGTGAGGAGGTTATGAGTTATACTAGAACAAAAGGAGGGAGGGAAGGAGGCAAAGAGGAAGGGAAGGAGGGAGGGAGGTTGCACATCCATCTTGGACTGCCGTCGCCCATTAAACATGCCTTCCCTCCCTCCCTCTCTCTCTCCCTCCCTCCCTCCCTCCCTCCCTCTCCCCAGATCCCTGTGCCCACAGCGGATCTTCCTGCGCCGACAACGGGAGTTGTCTTGCAGAACGCATCATCCACTCACATCGTAAGTACCGCAGGCAAGGAGGGAGAAAGGGAGGGAGGAAACAGGGGCGGGAAGGAAGGAGGGAGTAAGGGAGAGTTGCCGTGAATATTCTCCATGAACGACAGGAAGAGGGAGGGGGGTTACAAGGATGGACATAACGGAGGATGGCTGGAATCAATAAGTTTGAACTCATTCTTTCTTTATCTTTCTCTCACTACACACAAATATATTTATATATATGTACATATGTCGGTGTTTTAGACGAATAACGGCACGCACGAGATCAGCACATCTTGCATCGTTACCATCGTGGAACTGCCGGATGCCAACATCAAAGGCGGGAATGGTACGTCCTTCCTTCCCTTCCTCCATCCCTTCCTCCGCCCCTTCCTTCCCATGCCTGTCGTCTGAAAATATTTCTCTTCTCTCCCTCCTCTCCGTTTCTCCCACCCACACAGCAACAAGTACCAAACCTGCAGACGACGACCCCCTCGCCTCGTTGGCTGCACAAGGACAACATCGGAAGCTGCTGCAGCAGCAGCAGCAGCAGAAGCAGCAGCCACCGCAGCAGCAGCAGCAGCAGCAGCCACAGCAGCAGCATGAGGTCAAAGTCCTCCCCAAGCCCGTCGCCAAGGGCCCTGTAATCGAAAGCTACTCCTCGGTCCACAATTCCATCACGGGCCACCAGCTCAGTATCACCAAATGCATTACTACCGTCAAGGAAAGCGATGATGTGCATCCCTAACACCTTCCCTCTTCCTCCTTCTCATCCTTAGCCGACGGTGGCTGTTGGTGTTTCACCTCCACCAGCGATTGGCGATGCTGGTGGATATAGAGGAGACATGGAAGAAGAAGTGGATGGAGGGGAGAAAGATATAGGGGAAGAGAAGGAGGGAGGGACTCTTCTGCCATTTTTGTATTGTACTTTACGTTGTTTTCATCGATGTACTGAGCGAGATAAAATCAAATCGTTATCATAACAGAAGAAAAATAGAGAAAAGAAGGAGGACATTAAAGGCAACTTTCCAGAAATCCCCAGAACCTTTCAGGTGGGAAGGGAGACGAAAGGTTGACACAATCACACTGCTACTGTTGTGCGAACAGATGCAACGGCAACCACCAACGCTTCATTCGATTTTTTAAATTTTTGAATGCATCTTTTTCGCCCCAGACCTACATTTCTTTACTCGCTTTAATCTTTCCTTTTCCCCCTCTCCTCCTGTCCCCGTCATCTCCTCATACGCACACCCAAAATTCTCTTTTCCCTCCCTCTCTCCCTTCCTCAGCGGTATCGGCTGTAGTTGCTCCTCCCTCCTCCACTCCTGCTGCTCGGCCTCTCCCTCATGTAATCCGGGGAGCGTGAACGAGAGCGCGAGGGGGACCGAGGCCGAAACCTCCTGTCCCTGTCCTCATCCCGCGCTTCCCCCCGCCGGTAGCTGCTGCTACTGCTGCTGCTGCTGCTGCTGCCACTGCTCCTCTCGTACCTCCGGTAATCACCACTGCTGCTCCCCCCCCTTCCACGGTCGTAGGACGAGGAAGTCGAAGAGGCTGGTCTGTAACGGTCCTCGACCTCCCTCCCCCCCTCCCTACTTCTGCTGCTCCGGCTCGACACGGCAGCTGCTGCTGTCACTGCTGCGGCCTTGGCCGCCACAACCGCCGGGTTCAACACGGGCGCAGCGCTTATAGTGCTGGGTGCCTCGTACGCCGATCTTCCATTTGACACCCCTCCCCCTCCTCCGCCTCCTCCTCCTCCCAAGCTGCCTACTCCTCCCCCACTCCTCGTCACCATCCCCCTCGAGGACGAGGACGAGGACGAGGACGAGGACGTGTAATAATCTCCATTCCCTCCTCCTCCTTCCCCCCCCCTTTCCCACCGACTTCCCCCCTTCCCTCCCCCTCCCCCCCCGGCGTTACCGCTTCCGTCCTGCGCCCTGGCTTCGGCCTGGACGTAGGGGGCTATGCGGTCGCGCAGGGCCTGCATAGACGGGTGCACCTGTATCAGGTCGGTGTGGGTGTGTTAATTGACGTGAGGGAGAGAGAAGTGACGAGCAATGAATGATGGTTGTTTGTGCCTACTCTCCCTTCCCTCCCTTCTTCGCATTCTCACACTGTATTCATGTAAACGTCCGCTCCCTCTCTCCCTCCCTCCCTCCCTACGCACATCGATTTTTTCTGTTTCCCCTTCCACTGCCTCCAAGCACCGACAGAGGGCAGCAATGAATTCTTCGTGGCCCTGGGGCATCAGATCCTGAGGGAGGGAGGGAGGGAGGGAGGGGAGGGAGAGTTGAGTAAAAAGCAAATACTTTTGAGGGGTAGGAGGGAGGGAGGGAGGGAGGGAGGGAGGGAGGGACGGAGGACGTACGCGCTTGCGTCGGCCGCTCTCCAACATGCAGGCCAGGAGGTAGATGAGAGTCTGTCGGGCGTCTTCGATGAGGGCTGTGGCTTGGGGGCCGCCGGCGATCTGGGAGGGAGGGAGGGAGGGAGGGAGGGAGGGAGGG
>Ga0160420_100589_pt1 | contig 14019 bp, 15 predicted proteins | sample CelAP2metagpilot_FD_108197 | JGI IMG/M metagenome (GOLD analysis project Ga0160420, IMG submission 108197) | Phycosphere-associated microbial communities from algal ponds in Kailua-Kona, Hawaii, USA - Cellana AP2-5-5 metagenome pilot | ecosystem: Engineered > Artificial ecosystem > Aquaculture >... | reverse complement strand
TGTCTCGTTATGTAAATTCACAAAGGCCTCTGCACCCTCCACCCAATAATATCGATTAAGCAACTCACGGTACAACCGTGAATACATCCCCTTCCCCGGCCCTCCAGCCGAGAAGGAATCTCCGCCTCCCAACAAAATCTGCATCACGCACATGGCCACCAAGTCCTTGTCATGCCATCCCGCTACTTCAAACCCCACCGCGACGCGCGTGAAAGGATCTATACTTTCTGGCTGCTCGATCCGTTTCTCTCCTCCCCGGTACACTGCAGCAGATCGTTGGGAATGGTTCCCCCCGGAAGATAGCCCTCCAAAATGCTTCCGAGCCAGGGCGACGAACGACTCGTGCTCCACACCGGCTGCAGCCAGGACCATGTTGCGTGCCGTGAAATGCCGTGCTTGGAAGGAGCGAAGCTTCTCTGCGGTCAGCCTGTGTAGACATGAATGTGTAATGGTGACTCCTGGTCTTTATCCCTCGGCAAATCTCCTTCTGTTACTCTTTTCACGTTCTCATCAACCCGTCCATCCACCCACCTAGGTAAGGTCTCCGGCGTCACAAAATGTGGCCGCCCCAAAGCTTGGCCCGAATAGGCAGCTTCTTGAATTGCTTCCTTTACCATTAATTCAGGCGCCATGCTTTGAAGGTGCAAGCCTAGAATCATTTTGGACTCCTCCACTTCGTCCACGTCTGAAAGGGAGACAAAGTGAAAGGAGTGATAAGAGAAAGTATGCTGGTGGTGCCCCTTGTCACAGGAGACAAAATAGTCAAGCATATACAAATAATACACAAACGATTATGGCACACTTTTCACAAAACATAATACTTACCAATCTTTGGATGCAACACAATGTCTGCAAAAATCTGAAACGCTTCCGGCAGTGAATTTCTTAACACATCCACAGACAGCAACAGTTGCTCCCGTGACGAGTTTGCGGTAGGGATAGCCCCTAAGTCATCCAATGCGCTGACAACTTGTTGATGGCTCATGCCGTCCGTGCTTTTGAAAGCCATGGCCTCGAACAAGTGACAGACACCATCTTCCTCCCCGGGCATTTCGTCGCGGCTCCCGGCATCGACTACCACGCCGAAGGTGCAGAGCTGTTCGGTGTGGTGTATGCGGTGCGATTGCTGAGAATGGGCACATCACCGAGGAAGCGCTTGCTTCACTTATTCGTCTCCTCTCTTTTCATATCCACAATTATAGCCGCTTACGTCGGTCCGCAGGCATGCTCTGGCACTATAACGGTACTGACTTACCGCGCCATAAGTTTCTTGAGTGGCCACGCGTAGGCCGTTCTCAAGCGTCGTCATTTTCGTCACAGGGGCTTGCAATTCGCTTAATGGCTTGGTGGCTGCTACACCTTTAATGAAAGTTAGCGAGGCAAAAAGACGACAAATGTAAGCTATGTACTTTCCCATACTTCCTCTTACTTCCTCTCCACTTTCCTTTTTTCACTCCGCTGTTGCCGCCTAGCGATCTCCGCGTACCTGGTAATACTGCGTCCATCCGAAAGCGGGCCAAACGATCTTCGATGGCCTTGAGATCTTTCTTGAGAGTCTTGGGAACCTGGGACTTACTTGTGGTGACGCCAGGCGTAAGCAGAGCCTGAAGAGATAGTGGGAAAAGCTGGTGAGAAAGCGGACTCTACCATCATGTGATTGCTACGACACACACCGCATACGCCATCCCCCACTCCCCGTATGCTTATTATAATATCCATGTACCTCGTCCGGGTTGCTGGTATCGGCACTGGCACGGCTTAGAAGGCGGCCAGGGGGGGCGAGGAAGGCGAGGCTTGCAGGAGCATGCCTCTGCAGCGGTCTGGCCAAAGCAGTCGAGTGGCAGCGGGGTATTCTCCGCAGGGCTTGAGCCATTGCTGTGCGAGGCTGTCTTATCTGCCTGTGCGTGGTTTGTGTGCGTAAGTGCCCTGAGACTGCGTGTATTGAGAGATTGTGTATCTAGGGAAGCAAGCAGCGGGGTGGTGTGGTTATCGAGCCCCACTCGCTCATCACTGCCCCAGACCCAATGCAGCAAGCAAGCAAGCACTCCTCTTAACCCACAAAACTCAATCACCACTTCGTCAATTACACAGACGTTGCCTAACAGCTTTTTGCTCAGACCATGAGCACGCACGACCGAACATTGGTCCCTGTGAGGTAAGTGACCTCCTGCCTCCAGCCATGCGTTTGGCTACGGGAGACCTAGGACGGAGGTGTGCTTCTTTATTTCCATCTATACTCACCTTACTGCACACATAAACATACACATACACTACCACACACAGGACGGCGCTGACACTGGAGGAGCTAACGACCAATGAGGACTTAGAGCTGTGGCTTTTTCGCATGCCCCTGGATGTAAGTCGTCCCACCCCTACCATTCGACCTCCTACCCCTCCCTCCGTCAATTCACGCCCCTCTCTCACCTCCCACCACCATAAGTTCAATGCTGAGGAGCTTGCTAAGAAGAAGATCAAAATAAATGAAGCCGCAGAGGCAGGAGTCGTTCTGCGAGTCACTGACGTCCAGAGAGCAAGGAGGGAGCTGGATCAGGACGACCAGGATGAGGATGGTATGCCATGCGCAGAAGCAAGCGGGGACAGTTACGAGGTGCTTCTGGGCAACGCCTCGGAAATCGGTTCTTATCAAGTGCTACTTCAATCATCAGGGGACGCACCAGGGGTGCTGCGGGTTGCTCCGTCTATCAACAGGCACTTCGTCGTGGCCCAATTCCCTCCCAATACTACCTGCGCTGCTACTGATGGCGAAAGTATAGATGGGAGGCAGTCTTCTACTATGACAGTCGCACGTCCGTCTCGGATAGTGGTGCCATACACACACGTTCCACAAATTCAAGGTTTGGAGGCGCGATTTAAAATGCCAGGAGCAGGCAGCGCCCCCCCGCCCCCCCGGTGGTGGAAGGAGGGTGTAAGGGAGGTGGAGAAGGAAGAGAAGGATGACGGGGAAAAAGCGAAGGAGAAGAAGAGAATAGCAAGGGAGGGAAAGGAGGAGAAGGGGAAGAAAGAGAAGAAGAAGAAGAAGAGGAAGCATCGGGCGAGTGATGAGGGTTTTTGGAAGAAGGAAGGGAAGGGAAAGGAGGAGGACATGTCGTCGCCTGAGAAGAAGGCGAATAAAGACCACAAACAGAAGAAGCCATCAAGACGGCAAAGTGTGTAAACACTTATCCTTCAGTAAATGGAAAAAAGCAAATCAAAATGTACCTACGGAAATCAATAAGCAAAGACACCTCAGGATTTCCTTGCCTCTGGAGGTGAACCAACAGTTTGCTTGAATTCCTTCCTTCTAGCGACTGCTTACTTGCCGCCTCGATCCATCCACCATGTACAATGACTCAGCCTCTACTCTTTGCATCCTCCTGAGAAGAACCAGCCAAAATCTTTCTGCCCTCCGCATCCTTCCGTCCCTCTCCTCCCTCCTCTCCTCAAAATGAGCTCACCACAATATTCTCATACCTCTTCGCATGGTCCGGATCCATTCTCCCCAATCGTTCAAACAGGCCTCTACTCTCTTTCCGCAATACCTCCCCTCTCCCTTCCTCCCCCTCCTCCCCCTGAGACGATGCCAACTGCCTCAACAAGGACGCCAACGTCAGCACCGCCCACCGATACCCTCCTCCCTTCCCCTTTGCCCCTCTTTCCTCCTCCCCCTCCTCCGCCAGCCCCCTAATAATCTCCACCTCCCCCTCCAAAACCTCCCGGACAAACTCCTTCCCTCCCTCCTCCCCTCCCTCCCTCCCTCCCTCCTTCAGGACGAGAGAGATTAAGTACTGGTGGTACCACCAGGCGGTTTGATCGTCCGGCTCCGTGAAAAACGCTTGCTGTACCATGTCTAGTTCTTGCCTGAGGAACACTTTAGGGTTTAAAGCTTGTCCAGATTCCGTCAAGTGACCAGAAAGGTAGGCCGCGCGGTGATGGAAGGCCGAGTAGTTGCTAGGGAGGGAGGGAGAGAGGGAGAGAGAGGAAAATGTTTCGGGTTTCCATGTTACGAATCAATAAAAATGTATTTTCCCATGCAGTCCACTAGATTGCGTTAAATCACACATTCTTTACTTCCCCCCTTCTGTCACTGACCTGAAGTTCTTATAGATCCTGGCCGTTGAAAACTCAAATTCGTCCGTGGCACTCCGCCCAGGGTGCTGACTCACCACCCACCGTCGATAGTTCCAACAGTGAAAATTTCGTTCGTCCACGTCCAAGAGTTGCGCACACAAGGCTACCTCTTTATCAAGTGTGGCAACAAGTTGCGAAGGCGAAGTAGCGGAGGAGCAAGAGGGTGAGGAAGCAGTACAAGGAAAGGCATGCTCCAGAAGCCAGCGGCGGTGATGCCATGCACCGTAGGACTTCGGATTCTTTTGAATGCACTCTGCTATCATGCTTAACTCTGTCTTTAGAAAGGAGGTTGGTGGCAAGGCATTTTCCAATTCTCCCCCCGTTTCTCTCGCGTATGCTCCTTCAAGCTCATGCCGTATCACTTGACTGGCGGCTATGGCTTCCTTGCGATGATTCCATAATGTGTACACGTCGGGATTTACACGCAACAGCTGCGCCGACAAGGCCAATGCCTCCTCCAACTCCTTTCTCGTTGTGACAGTGAGGTTTTGATCATTCGCCTCACGTCGTTGCTTCAAGGCGAGGGCGACAAGCTGCTTGTACTTGTGGACCTTGTCCCTGGCGGCTTCTTTTTCTGCCTCGCTTCGGGCCAAGAGCGCAGCCTGATTCTCTGCCTTTCGTCGGCCGTGCATTATCGTCCGCTTGGCCTGTGCGTGAACGTGTGGGAGGGCTTGGATGTAAGCAATCAGGATGGGGAAGTGAGAGTGGGGAGGACTTCGAGTCATCGCTGGGACCTTCGGTGCTTGGCTTGGTCAACGGTGTACACTCTTTCAAAGGGGTTTCCGCATAATTAAATGTCGCAAATGGAATGAGAGGACTCTTGGACGGGCCAATATAAGCTTTGGAAGATGACATGTCCGTGTTTGGACGGAAGGGCTGTCTTGCGAACCGTCGGCTTGGCTCGAACTCCTGGCGGTATGATTTTGTTCCACCGTCATGTGACTCCCTTGCGCTTTTGTCCAAGAAAATTCCAAAGGTGCTTATTGATCAGGCTGCTGGTATTTTACGTGGCCGTTCTGCCTCAATTTCACGCAAAAAGAGGCCGACGAATGGGGAAGATCCTCTTTTTTGACCTCCCCCCTCCACCACGCACTGACACCTTCTAATTTGGACCAACTGCACCGACCCACCCACCTCACCGCCGTGACACAGATCGACCAACCATGCGATATATTTCGGTCCTTCTCCTCCTGCTCCCTTGGTTCTTCACTACGACAAATGCCAACCCGGTGACCGCCTGGAACGACGTACTGCAAGATCAGGTTCGCGGTAATAAGATCGACCCCAACACGGCTTGCCGCTATGGCGCTCTCTTGCACACGGCACAATGGCAGGCCTTCCGAGACAGCATTGGCCAGGGTGCAATGCCTGAGACCCAGGCGGCGGCAGTCGCGGCAGTTGCGAGCGCGGGCAAAACGGTGCTCCTCTCTATCTTCCCCAACGTGACTGATAGAGTAAATGAGTTGTATGCCCAGCAAGCAGCAGCAGCGGTGCCCACAGACCGAAGCGCCACCCTCACTAGGGCGCTACTAAATGACCGCGCTAAGGACGGTTCTAGCCCCGCCCCGCCTCCGTACAAAGGGGTGGAGGAGGTGGGCAAGTGGCGCCCCACTCCTCCCGCCTTCAAGGCAGGCTTGACGCCGCACTGGGGTCAGGTCAAGCCTTTTAATTTAGAGAAGGGCGATCAATTTCGTGTTGCTGCACCGCCAGCCTTGGACTCGCTCGCCTTTAAAATGAGTTACCTAGAGGTGAAGCAGGTGGGCACGAAAAATTCCACTTCACGCTCTGCGGACCAAACCGAAACTGTGTACTTCTGGAGCGGGGCAAACATTGAGATGCCCTGGTATGGTGTTCTCAAGCAAGTGGCTGAAAACTTCACCCTCGCCGAAAGCGTCAAGGCCTACGCCTGCATGGCCACCGCGATGGCTGACGCCCGCATTGCTGCTTTTGACTCAAAATATTTTTACAACAGCTGGCGGCCCGTGACTTCGATTCAGGTTGGCAATAATGTGACAGACTTCCCGGCGGATCCGGCATTCGAGAGTGAAATTATGACACCGCCCCACCCTGAATTTCCCCAGGGGCACACTGCCACTGCAGAGGCAGCCGCCACCGTGTTGAGGGCGATTGCTGGGAAAGACGAGGTGCCCTTTGTACTGACCTCAGAGAAAGTTCCGGGGAAGATTCGCGCTTACCCTTCCTTCAGCGCTGCCTCATATGAAATTAAAGAGAGTCGCACTATGGCAGGGGTTCATTTTCGTTTTAGCGGAGACCGGAGCTTGCCGTTGGGTCAAAACGTGGGGAATGCTGCAGTGGTGGCGTACTCTTACAAGCCGGTCGCAGCTCCCGGGTTGCCGGCGAAAAAGGTGAAGAGTATGAACAAAAATCTGTTGCGACGTGAATAAGATGACGAGAGTTATGGTGTGCGGGGGGGAAGAGGCCGGTCGTGCCGGCGTGTTGAAAGCAATATATTGTGAATGAAGTCAAAACAAGAAATACTGAAATGTGAAAAGAATGGCAGACTGGCAATTACTGACAGCGACAGAACATATTTTGTCGTGAGAAGGAACGTAGAGAGAAATCTCTCCGTCAATTATGCCTTTTCAAAACACGGTCGCTCAGATGTCCATATAACGTCACTGTTTGTCCCCATTGATTCACAAGTTTATAATCGGTAGAGCACGTATAATTGTCATTTCTATCGAGTCACGTCTCAATATGATGGCACCTGGCTGGTGTCTTTTTTCCCGGGCTTTATGTTTCAAAGGGCATAGAGGTAGGAGGAGCGACATACAAAGGAGCAAAGGGATCGCGGGAAATAGATTCTTCCAGGATCGTCTATCTTGATCTAACAAAGAGTCCTTGAATCAACCCTTGAAATCCTGCAAAGACAAAGTTGCATCCTCTTTGTTGTGAAGAAGAGCATGCATGGGCCGTCCGCGCATTTCTCTTTCGCCGCACCAATTCGGAGTCAGATCAACCCCAAATCCAGTGCTCAACACTCAGCAATCCCAATGTTTTTTCATACTTGTCGTGAACTTAAAAATAAAACACTCCCCTTCTTACACTAAACACCCCATCCTCTCACAGTGTCCCTCAATGGATGATCAACAACACCTAGCGAGACTCGAGTCGCATGACTCCGACTCAGAATCATGTTTTTCCACCAACAACGCGTTTGGACAGCTTCACTCCCCGCATACTCCTTTTATTCGTTTTAGTCATCAGCGGCCGCGCCGTCATGCATTCTCGTCCTACGCGCTCTTCACGTCACTGCTAATGTGGTTTGGAGGAGTGTCCGCCTCCAGGTCCATGCAGAGGTGGGCTTGCCCAACCTGTCACCCATCTGGCTTTGTTGTGTCCTCGTCACCATCGCCATCGTGTCTTTGGCGGTCTGGCCTCTCCCACCACCCTCAGCAGAACCACGCACGCACCAGTGGCAGCCTAAGCATTTTTTCGAGAAGGTCAAGACGAGGCGATGTCCGCTGTTCCGTAGACGCAGGCCTGGCACTTTACGACTTGCAGATCTGGGCCAAGGAATTGGTCGACACCCAACTGACGCATCTCACGCCCGTCAGCGGCGCCGTCCTGTATGGCGCCGGCCTCCTTACCTCCCTTTCCCCTTGCGCCCTCTCTCTTGTTCCTCTGACTATGGCTTACCTCACGGACGATGGTACCGACCCTTCCCGCGACCAGAAGACCCTCCTCTTCCGCGCTGGCATGTTCACTGTGGGGCTAGCCACATCTCTCTCCGTCCTCGGCATCTCCGCTACCTTGGCTGGGAAGCTTTTTGGATCTGCTGGTGCAGGGGCATTGGGCGCGGCACTTCCTTTGACGGCATCGGCTGTGGCTATTGTCATGGGCCTTAATCTATTAGACCTGGTTAACCTCAAGCTCCCCTCATTTGATGCCACCTTGCAATTGGACAAATTTCCCCCCTCCCTTCAAGCCTTCCTCCTGGGCGCAACTTCTGCACTCATCGCATCTCCGTGCTCCACACCCGTGCTTGCTTCCATTCTAGGATTTGTAGCCGCGTCGGGCGAGCCATACCTTGGGGCAGGTCTGCTCTTTTCCTATTCATTGGGTTACTCCACCCCGTTGCTGCTGGCAGGTATTTTGTCGGGAACAGTCACTTCATTCATCGCTAAGAGGGGGGATGGATTTTCGTGGGTCACACCCGCGACAGCCGCCATGCTGATTTCATATGGGACGTATTCGTCGTTGTCGACCTTGTTTCCGCCATTGGGCTAGGGGAGGGTAGGAGGAGATGATTGGGGGAGGGAGGGCGCGAGGGACCGATCAAGCAAGAAACAGGCATTGGATGTAGGTATGCTGTCATTTTAAATCTTTGCAATACAAAAAAAGGCGAGGAGAGAGTGTGGTAGGCATATAAAGAGAAAATGAAAAATGTGTGGGATGTAGCTTTACACCGGAAATGGACTTGGTGAATGAGAAAGTAGAAAATAATTCGAAGAGCGAAAGAAGTTCAGATGGAGATGCCGCCAACTGGTGAAGGCGAAGCAAAGGAAGAAGAGCTAGGGCTGGTCGTCCTTTGCTTCTCCCTGGAGGCAATATGGGCAGAACCAGCGCGTGACACTGTAATTTAAGGAAGAGCCTCGAAGCCAAGAGCATTTTACACAGGCCTACTAATCTTTTCTTCTCTCCGTTTTTAATGACTCTTCCTTTCTAATTTATGTGGAATATCCTAGCTGTGCTGTACCTCATATTTATACCTTTCGTGTCGGTACATACTTGCTCGCTGTCTTGCTTACATCCTCCTCTTTTTGAAAGACTTCATGGTCCTTACCTATTGATGATTAGTACACATGTGGAGATAAGCACATGTTCTCTGCTTTCCATATCGTGTCGCTTCCGTGCTGCAGCACGCCGTGTTACCTTAACCGTCTCCCTCCTTACCCACCTCTTTCAAGCTCTTGATCGCGTTGGTCAACAAATGATCAGTAAACATATGAGGAGAGAGAACAATCCCATCAAAGAACGTCACATCCCTCACCCGTCTCAATTCATAATTATACTTTGCTTTCCCTCTTCGACGCCCGCCGCGACTGCCGTTGCTGCTGCTGCCACTACCACTGCTGTTGCTGGAGGAATCGGGGAGTGGCAAAGGGTGAATATAAAAAATTTCTCCGGGTGGGTACAAAGCTACTGCGTCCAAATCCCCTTCTGTAGCAGCTGCTGCTTTTGTTGCAGAGTCCGTCATGTTTCCGTCCATTTCTTCCACCGCCGAAACTGACACCCTCTTTTTCTCTTCAACCTCCTTCCCTCCCTTCTTCCTTTCCCCCACGACGGGTAAGGCTGCTTTTGCCTGCTCCTGCAAGCCTTTGAAGGAGTCCGTCATCCATTTCGAAGCCCTGTTCTTCACTTTGTCGACCTTATTGGAAGAAGAACTCAACAACTCTCTCACCCGGGCTTCCACTTGGCTCTTGACTGCGGAGGCTGCCATGTGGGCTTTCTCGGCAATTAATGCTTGGAGCATGGCTTGCACCGCAGTGATATCCATGGGTTTTTCATTCCTTTCGGCGGCCCGGGTGATATTGGCATCAAAAAGGGCCTGCTCGTTTGCCTCTTCTTCAGCGTCGTACTCCTGGTCGAATGCGTCGTTTTCGACGTTTGAAACGCTGCTGCTGCTGCTACTACTACTACTGCTGCTGCTGCTGCTGCTGCTGCTGCTGCTGCTGCTGCTGCTGCCAGTGCGTCTCTGCTCTGCTTTTAAGATCGATGAAGGAGACAGAGTAGGATCAAGAGAGGAGGGTAGGTAGGAATCAAGGGCGTCGAATTTGATGCGTTCAATATAATCTTTGACGTACACAATCTCTGCATCGAGTGTTGCCTGGTAATCAGCTATCGCCTGCTCCAACACTGCAGTTGTCTCCTCCGCCATCTTCTTCGTCTCAGCTGCCATAACCAGTGACGCCGCCACTCCCTCCTTATCTCTTACCGCTGCAACTCCCGCTGCATCCGTCTTCCATTGTTGCTGTTTTTGCTGCTGCTGATCTATCAACGGTGGGAGGCAATGCGCCAAGACGCCACTAAACGCTTGCTTTAGCCCTCTTACATCCAATACTTCCCCCCCCTCCATCACCGATAAAGGAGGCCAAAAGTTTTCCCACCCTTCAGGAAGCTGTCGCTTGGCCTCGTTTGCCTTGCTTGAGAGCATGGCCGTCAACTGCTTGGTCCATTTCTCCCCTCTCCTCGTCACCTCCCCATGTATCTGCCGACTCCATTCATCCCCCCTCCTCGTGAACTCCCCCGCCACTATTTCACGAATGATGCCCACTTCCTCATCCACCAACACTCTTCTCGCTCTCCTCTTTAACTCCTGCAAATTCCTCGTCGAGCATCTCGGAATCATGTCATCCCCGAGCACAACAGTCGTGATAATTTTCCGGGTCAATGGTGCCGATGCCACGTCTTCCGACAAAGTTGCAGGAGTGCTAAACCCCACACTTTTAACCGGCACTCGCACCCCAAACTCCCCTTGCAGCTCCAACGCCGCAACTGCAGCAATCGCTCCTCCAAGACTATGGCCCGTAAACACTACCTCAACCTGATTTCCTGGATCTATCCCCTCCTCCCTCTTCATTTTGTCGATCGCCCGCCATATAACCGGCCTGACCATTCGTACCAAAAAAGTTGTAGATTCAACGATTCCCTGATGACAATAATGCTCCCCCCCATTGTATCGCCACATGCCAGGAGCCATGGCAATATTTATCGCCGCGTCCGTCACTTCTGCCGTCCCCCTCACTACAACCATAAGTCGTTTCGTCCTCCTCCTTCTTGTAGTACCCACTCCTCCATCTGCCCTTAGGACGACGTGGCGAGGGATGCAGACACCGCCTGTGTGCGAAGAGAGGAGCTCCCACCGGTTGACAGGGCCAAGCTCTGGAGGAGGAAAGAGCCAATCTTTATCCGAAGGAAGATCATAGACATTAAGGCACAAAGTTGCATACTCTAAAAAGCGTTTGACATACAGGCGACGTTTTAAGGCGGATAGCGGAGGAGAGACAAGCGTGGATGAGGGGTGGCGGGCCGGGGAGTGGGTGCCTTTTTTTGTCTGCTGTTGGACGACTTCCCGAGCGAGCAATGCCATGATAGCCAGGACTTCGTCTCCTTTTAGGCTGCCGCCTAAGGCCTTGTTGGCTTCTTTTATGTCGACCAATGCCTTGTCAAGGGAGAGTTTTTCCGGCGGTGTGTCTTTGGGGAACTTGGAGGCAGCACTCTTCGTGTATCCACGTTTGCCTGGTCCGGTGGCTGGGCCAGCCGGCGACTCGCAGTACGTGGTCGTGCCCGACCTGATGCCACGTTGCATGGTGTAGCAAGTAACGCCTCCCAGACCCGTGCGCCAGAGGAGAGAAGAGAGCTGTTGGCGGCGCAGACTGTACATGATAATAGTGTTGAGGAGGCGAAGAGGAGGGGAGGCCTTATGCACCAGAGGAGCACCTGTTGGAAAAGGAAAGGGGGTCGAAGGTACGGGAATGGTATGAGCACGGGTTTAAGTTTGTAGCCAGACGTGTTGAGAGGTGTCTGGTGTGCATTTACAAGCGTGGAGATACCAGATTGGGTCAATTTTATTTTTTTGCGCTTTGATGCACTTAACCTCCTACCCTCGAGGCCAGACCCCCTCACCCGTCGCCGAGTCAAGTCCAGCGCACTGTCTCACTGCAACTGCTATAGTGTCCAACATATCCAAGCGGGCTTTTGCTGCCCCGGGAACATCCCATATACCGGAATCTATCCCATAGCTTTCCTATTCCTTATTTATACACAGGAATGAGCTCATCCTGTCGTCTTCTTCCCCGCCTCGATTCATCTCTTCTTCTCCTTCTAGTATTCCTCTCGCAGGCACACGCCTTAATTTTCAAGCCCACCCACACAATAGCCATGCAGCTCTCCATGACTTCCCGTGACCCGCACGCCAACATGCCAAGTATGTAACGCTTTGAGGGAAGGGCAGAAGAGTGACACCGCTCTGTCTGCAGTATTCAGCCACCCAACCTCTGACTCATTATAGTCCATATCTGAGCACTTACGTTTTATTTGCCTGCCGCATATGACACCTCGTTGCTACACGTCCTATCTCTCGCTCGCTCTTCGACACAGTTTTTGGCCTGGGCACATGGCGTTCGGACAAGGGCAGGGTCAAAGACGCAGTGATGGAATCCTTGCGCGTTGGCTATGTCCACCTCGACGCAGCGCAAGTGTACGAGAATCAAGAAGAGGTAGGAGAGGGCTTGCATGAGGCCAAGAGCAAAGGTTATGTGAAAGAATTGAGCGATGTGTGGATTACGAGCAAATTGTGGAATACGGACCATCGTCCTGAGCATGTGCGCCCGGCATGTGATCGAATTCTGCGCGAGTTGAAGGTACCTAAGATTCAGCAGCTTTTGATCCATTGGCCGACGGCCTTGAAGAAGCTGGATGGCGCACCGTTGTGGCCGAAGGATGCAAAGGGGAATCACGCGTATGATTCCGAGGCGGATAACAAGGCCACATGGCGGGAGATGGAGAAGCTGGTCGATGAAGGGTTGGTTGAGACGATTGGCTTGTCGAATTTTAATGAAGAAGAGGTTCAGGAAATTCTCGAGATTGCGAGGATCAAGCCTGTGTGCAACCAGATTGAATGCCACCCTTACTTGCCACAAGACGAGATGCGCACCTTTCTCCATTCCAAGGGGATGGCTCTGGTGGCCTACTCCCCTCTATCGAATCTTGACCCAAACGATGCCAGCAAGCCCTGCGCCCTACGTGATGACACCATTTTAGGCCTTGCGAAAAAATACACCAAATCGCCCGCTCAGATCATCTTGCGTTGGCATGTCCAGATGAAGAATGTGGTTATTCCGAAGACTGTGACGTTGTCCCGAATCAGTGAGAACAAGGAAATTTTTGATTTCGAACTGTCGGAGGAGGACATGGCGGCGATTGGAGAGATGGGAAAGAAGCATCATCATCGGCTGGTGAACCCTGGCTTCCGTGCGGGGGGAGCACCCGTGTTCAAGCAGTAACAAAAAAAGGAAGGAAGTTTGGGAGGCAGGGGGGGAGAAGGAAGATGCAGGGGCACTTGCCGTACACACACGGAAAAAAAGGAAATGAAAAAGGACGTGAAACGTAAGTAACCACAGGGCGATTAAGAGATTAGAAAAAAGAAATAATTCCCCAAAACTGAAAGAGTAAAGTGAAGAGTGAGAATGACTGTTGTACAGACCGCGGGCAGGGCCGATTTTTCTTGCGAAGCACCCGGCGTTTTGATTGTTTCGTTCGTCTCCTCCGTCTTCTCTTCATGCCATGGTATCGCATCAAACACATACACCCGCTATATTTCTATTCCTGGGCTGCTGTCTTTCACCTCTTTTCCCCCTTCTCTCCACCTTATTTTCTTTCCCTTTGTCTATCTCTCTCCCTATCTCTCTCTCTCCATCATCTCTCCACTCTATTCCATTTGGCGCTTCCTCGTCGCTTCGCATCTTAGTTTCCTTCCTCTAGTTCCTCTTCTCTGAAAGGATTGATGTTTTTCGTGCGCCACTTTCCACGCGTGCATGTCGGCCGCAGCGGCCCGTCTTTGCTCTCACCCCCCAACCAAGAATATGTTTTACATCAATAGATCTCCGAGGAGAAAGACAAAAAGAGGAAAGTCAACAGAGATATTGCCTCCTCAAACGCAACAGCATCCGTCTGACACCCCCTCTTCCCCTTCCTTACCAATCCCCTCCTCTCTCTCTCTCTCTCTCTCTCTCTCTCTCCCTCTCTCTCTCCCCCTCTCTTTCTCCTCTCCCTCCCCTTACCATACTCCCATCCTCTCATCCCTCCTCCCCCTCCCCCTCCCCCTCCCCCCCCCCATTCTCACCACTCATGCGACACTAAGACTGC
>Ga0160420_100588_pt1 | contig 14071 bp, 23 predicted proteins | sample CelAP2metagpilot_FD_108197 | JGI IMG/M metagenome (GOLD analysis project Ga0160420, IMG submission 108197) | Phycosphere-associated microbial communities from algal ponds in Kailua-Kona, Hawaii, USA - Cellana AP2-5-5 metagenome pilot | ecosystem: Engineered > Artificial ecosystem > Aquaculture >... | reverse complement strand
CCTCCGCACTGGGGTCGTGGGAACGCCGGGGGAGGGTATCTTTCAAAGCGGCCTCGGCAAGGCCGGGAGGGGGAAAGGGAGGGAAAAGGGGGGTGAGGGAGGAAGGGAGGGGTCAGGAGAAGAATCGTTTCGGTCATGAATGATGTACTTCAAGAAGGCCCAAAGGAAGAGAGGGAGGCCCAGCCGGAGGGAGGGAGGGAGGGAGGGAGGGAGGGACCTGGTTGTAACGCGTGAGCCAGGCAAGGAGCTGTCCTCGGTTCTTGATCTCGTACTTGGCTTGATACTGAAACCACCCCGGCCTATCGGGAACCACGCGGACCTAGAAAGGGAAGGAGGGAGGGAAAGAGGAGAAGAGAAAAAGAAAAGCGTTTGCGCGGCCTTTGTTTTCCTCGAAACTTTCTAGGGTTCATCATCCTCTCCCCCCCTCCTCCCTCCCTTCCTCCCTCGTTACCTTGGGATGGCCTTCCAGCAGTTCATTCACGCCTGTGTCCAGCCCTCCGTCTGGCCGCAGGTCGACGCCAATTTCCTTCAGGAGCTCGTCTGCCGACACCTGGGAGGGAGGGAGGTAGGGACGGAGGGAGGAACGGAGGGAGAGGAGGGGAATATAATCAGATGGGAATCGTAAATTCCTCTCCCCTCTCTCGGCACGCTGCGGTCGAAATGGACTGCAGAGGCAAACATTTACACTCCACCCGCCCTGCCTCTACTTGCCCTCTTTCCCTCTCTCCCTCCCCCTCCCTCTCCCCGCCTCGCACACCGGTCGATGCTCGGGCACGCGCTGCAGAAAATTGACCACGTCGAACAGCTTGTCTGTATTCGGACGGTTGCGACGGGGGTCAATTCTTCGTCGAGGAAGTTGAAAAAAGGAGTGGAACGATGGAAGCGGGGTTGGAGGGAGGGAGGGAGGGCAGGGAGGAAGGGATGTGTTGGTAAGCGATAAGACGCACGCGATAATAGGACTCATGGGTACAGGCAAGCCTCTCTCAATCTACCTATATCCTCTCCTCCTCCATCTAACTACCCTGTACATACTTCGCTGCTAGAATTTCTGTCGCCGTTCGTCGAGGCACAGGGGGAGAGGGTGCTTGCTGCTGCTGCTGCTGCTGTTGTTGTTGACCTTGTACGCCGGCACCTCCTGCTCCACCTGCTACCTTGCCTGAGCCCTTTTCCTCGACCTGAGAGAGGAACTGGAAGCCATACGAGATCTTTTCCCGCGGGTCCGCCATTGGACACTGCCTCTGTAGGTAGTGTTGTGAAAGGGGGAGTAAGGGGGGAGGAGAAAGAGAAAATAAAGCAAGTGTTGGCGAAGTCTGTGCGGCACGAAGCCCGGATGAGAGCTGTCGATAGCTACTGCAGGTGCTTCTGCTGGTACTGGTGAAGCCTTGTGGTGGGAGTCGTCTCTGTGGCTTGAGAATAATAATGTGTTTGCGTGCGGCCTTCATGAAAAGTCTTCCGGGTTGGTGCGCCGTGACTTAACTTGTTCCTTTAATTTTTCTATAGTTCTGTGTTTGATGATTATAGGGTATTATGAGTACACCGATCATATCGCTCTGTATAATGAGTTATGAGGCTGAATTTGCCCAGATATAGGGGGGGGAGGGGGGGGCCTCTGGGCCTTGTCGCTTGTCGAAGCATGGTGCTCAATCCCGTGATTCATTCCTGCCCTTGTGTGCGGCTCAAGACAAGAATTTCCGTCGTCCTCCAGAGAAGTAATCGATGTTCAGTATTCACATCAGTCCCCGTTCTTCTGAAAATGCCTCCAATCTCACTTATACTATTCCTTACGTATGAAAATACATAAAAATTAGCCAATATAAAATATTTCCATGCTATTAGTATGCCTTCCTTTTTCCGTCCTTATTTCCCATAAAGTGGTAATGACAGTCGTGGGTGGTGTCGCCTTTCGTGTGCCTCCCGGCCTTTGTTATCGTCGTCGATGATAGTTTTACAAACTTATGGCAGCACCCACAGGATTAAGCAGAGCTGGCTTCCAACCAAATGCAGCGATGATGGTGATGCAATGGTAAACCACACATGGACTCATCCAGCCTTATGCTACAAATCTATCTAATCCTATCGCCGCTTTAACAAAGACATGAAAAATAAAATAAAGTAATTTCAACTGTTTCATTCAAGTTATCCCATATAAAAATTGTTCTTTGATCTTGTACGTGTCCTCATCCCTGGCACTTTCCCGACGTGCCAAGCGTAGGGCATTGCCGCCCCAACGCCACAGCACATCGGTTGCCTCGTTGTGATCTCCAAATAAATAGAAAGTCACACATCTTTCCTCCGTCCTCGTCCAATTCTCGTTCCCTTTCTCCTCGTCATGTAACACACTCTCGATCTGAACCCGAGCGGAAGAGGAGTGACCAGATTGGCGCCCCCCTCCTTCGTCCTCAACCTCCTTCCGTCCACATTACTTCTTACGTCTTCAAGAGAAGTCTCTTTTCCATTGAACCCCTTTTATTCGTTAAACCCCTTATTCTTTATCATTATTTCCCTTAACTCCCTCCCGTTTACTCCTTTTGGTAGCTCTCTCTTCCTTTCTACGACCTTTGAACAATTGCTTTTTTATGTTTACTTTACTTCTCTTCGTGCCCTAGCTGCAGGTCCACTCCACAGAGCCGGCTTTCCATTCTTCTTCCCTCCCTCCCTCCCTCCCTTGCCAATCACGATCAGTTTGTAGCCCGACATATAAAAACACTCACGATAGACCCGTCATCCGTACTCTCGCAACAGCCTCAGTCGGCTCAGCTTCCCACCCCAAGGGAGAAGAGAGGAGAGAGAGCAAAGAGCAAGGAAAAAGTGCGGGGATACCGCACGGCGGTGGAAGTAGACTGACAACCCACCATCTATGAAACAAGCCACCTTCCGCTCCCTCGCCCCCTCCTCTCTTTCCCTCTTCATCCCTGCATCGAACCCGGAAGTGCGATAGCCAAGATGAAGACGTTTACTTCTCGGGCTGCTCCTCCGCGGCGTCGGCGGTGAGCTGAGGGCGGGTGGGAGAAAAAGAGGGAGGGAAAGAGGAGGGGTAAGGTAAGTTACAGGTGGATGTAGGCTGGAGGGAGGGAGGGAAAGAGGGAGGGAGTGAGGGAGGAGTGGGGCCTCACCTTGCGCTGGTTGCCGGGATCAGTGGCTTTCCACTGGTTGTTGGGGAAGTTCGGGTTCCACTAGATGAGGAGGAGGGAGGGAGGGAGGGAGGGGAGGGATATGAATGAGAAAGGAGGAAAGAGAGGGGCACTAGGCACACACACAGATGCAGAGGATGGAGGAATGGAAGAAACGACAATTTGATCAAATTAAAATAGAAAGAGCTACTTACTTGGTTATTGGTGTTTGTCCACTGCTGGTTCGCATTCATCTAAGGCGGAGAAACATCGTGGGAGGGAGGAGGTGAGTGAGCGGTCCCAGAGAAGACAGTGCGAGAGGGATAAGAAACATGGCAGAAACACGAGAGACGATGATGAAAGAGAGACAGATGATGATGAAAGAGAGTGAGGGAGAGAGAGAGAGAGGGAGAGAGGGAGAGAGAGAAAGAGGGAGAGAGGGAGAGGGAAGGAAGGAGGAGTATACGGTACGGGAGTTACAAAGAGTGAGAAGATGAAAAAAAAAAAAAAGGGGGGGGGCGAGATGCAGTCATTAGGGTCCGACCTCAGGGGTAGACTTACCTGTCCGTTGTTCCACTGGTTGAAGAAGGGCACCTGTGAGGAGGAAGGAGGGCGAGGGGGAGAGGGGGTTAGAAGAGAGCAGGAGAGATAGGTAGGGGGCAGGAAGGAAGAGCCCCGGGATGCACGAGGATTCAGACTCACCTGGTAGTTGGGATATTGGTTGTTCCACTGCCCCCACTGCTGAGCGTTCCAGTTCCGGTTGTTGGCGTTAAATTGAGGAAGCTGGGGGAGGGAAAGGTAGGTAGGAGAGAGTGAGGAGGGGAGGGAGGGAGGGAGCAAGATGAGAAACTATGGAGGGAGCAGAGAGAATGGAAAGGATCGAACAACGAGGGCGGAAAAGAAATCGCACCTGATTCATCGGATTCATCTGAATCCACTGGTTCCACCGCTGGTTGTTCCACTGAGAGGAGGGAGGGAGGGAGGGAGGGAGGGAGGGAGGGAAGCGAGGTGAAATGACGTGAGAAATGATAACCCAAGGCGAGAAAAGAAGCCAGGATGAAGGGAGGGAGAGAAAGATAAATCCCCTTGTGAGGATTAAATTAGGGTCGTGCTTAGACTTACCTGATTGTTCGGGTTCCATTGATTCCACTGGTTCCACTGCTGGTTGTTCCACTGATTCCTCTGCCACTGGCTCTGTTGTTGCCACTGCTGCTGGTGCATGTTCCACTGCTGCTGGTTCCACTGAGGGAGGAGGAGGAGGGAGGGAGGAAGGGGACAAATTGAGTGGGTGTGAGGGGAGAATCGAGACAGGAAGGGAGGGAGGAAGGGAGAAAAGAGGGAGAGGGGGAGAGGGGAAGAGGGGGAGGGTACAGCAGTCATGACGAGGCTTACGTTGTCGTTCCATTGGTTGTTCCACCAGTTGTTGTTCCACTAGGTAAGGGGAGCGAGGGAGAGAGGATGGGAGAAGGGAAGGAAGGGAAGGAGGGGTGAGCTCATACAACCGCTTCAATCATCTTTGTCTTTCCCCTAACGCCTGTCTCCGACCATGCCACCCCATAAAGGCACACAGGGAGGTCTCGTCAGGAGAGGAAGGAGGAAGGAGGGAGACTTGATCATCCTCAGGAGAAGAAATGCACTTACTCCGTTGTTGTTGTTGTTGCCCCAGCCCCACCCCCAATTGTTCCACGCGCCCTTCTTCCACCCCCAATCTTTCCACCCCCAGTTGTTCCACCCGTTATTCCATCCGTTACCCCAACCGCCTTTGCCCCAGCCGTTGTTCCACCCGTTGTTCCATCCGTTGTTCCACCCGTTGTTCCACCCATTGTTCCACCCGTTGTTCCACCCGTTGCCCCATCCGCCTTTGCCCCATCCCCACCCCCAATTGTTCCACCAGCCTTTATCCCAACCCCAGGTCAGCTGCACGGAGGTAAGGAGGGAAGGAGGAGGGAAGGAAGGAGTGGGGAGGTGATGAAGTGAGAAACGCCTCTAGGGAATGTGAGAGGAAAGGGGAGAATACGACACAGAGAGAGAGAAAGAGAGACGGAGAAAGAGGGAGAGAGAGAAAGAGAGAAAAAGAGAGAGGGAAGAAGGGAAGAATATATATATATAGAGAGAGAGAAGAGAGATCAGTGATGGAGAGAGAAGATGCTTTTCTCTTCCTTGGCACACGGCAAGGCATGTGGAGGCGACCTCTCCCCTTTCCCCACAAGGTGAGGAGGGGATGAACGAACAAGAATTGAGAATACAACGCAAGAAGGTAGGCATTCAACATGACTTACCCGGCGCCCGCGGTGCGCTTGCTTATCGTGAGTATTCTCCGTTGTTGTCGTAATCGGGGCGGTCGCGGGGATCTCGTGAAGCTGTGAAGGGAGGAAGGGAGGGAGGGAGATAGAAAGGGAGGGAGGGAGGGAGGTAGGGAGGAGATCAGACATAGTTGCCTGTGTAGTAGGAGTGGCTGCAGAGAAGAAGGGAAGGAGATTGACTCGGAATACGATGCTATTGCAATTCTGGTACTCAGGGTGAAAGGGATGGGAGGGGGGGGAGGAAGGAATTGTTGGAGGGGGCGAATGACGTACCATGCGGTCATGCTTATGATTGTCCTCGAGGTTTCCGGTGTTATCAGCCAACTGGAGGGAGAATGATACGGGGCAAAAACGGGCTCAGAGAGGTAATGCACGGTACTAGCCAGCTTTTGGACGTGTAACGGGATCTTCGGGGCTCTCAAGAAAGATACGAAAGAGAAAAAGACATACAGGGACAACACCTTTGCGGAACACTTACCACGTCCACATTGTCAGTCACCGCAACAGTGACTTCGGAAGTCTCTTGTACCTTTCAAAAAGTGGGTGTGAGGAGGGGGATGATGGATTTTTTTAGACACAGCTGGGCTGTTCATTCCTCGATATTTGCCATGTGCGTCTCCCCTCCCGATCCTGCCCAGCTCATGTCCCACCCGCCAGCCCCGTTCCTACAGACTCACCTTGCGAAGGTTGGGCGTATTGGTGGCAGTGACCAGAGCCACGGTGCCAAGGAGGAGCGTGAAGCAGTGAAAGCGCATGGCTGATCTCTGCTGTTTGAGCTGTGCATGTTTGTCGGGGAAAACATCAACCAAGGGGGCGGGGAGGTTGTAGGAAACAAGGCAGACGAGGTAAAGTGCAGGCGGCACTTGTGTACGTAGCCGGGACAAAGAAGGAGGATTCCAGCAGCTCAAGCATGCACCCAAAAAGAAAAGTGGAGCACGCACAGGAAAAAACAGTCATTGGTGAACTGAGAGGCGAGAGTCCACGTTGTCTCTTGAACGCATGTGCTGGTAGGATACTTCTACCCGCAGGAACAGCTCTCGGCGACTGTGTGCAGTTGCAAACAGATCTTGTTATGATACCCAAACTCTTGCGAATGTACCAATATCAGTATACATCTGAACATGGCGAAAATCACGTGGACTTGGCTTTCTGTCTGGGCGTGCTAAAACCTTTGCGCAAAAAGGTTTGTCCATAAGGGAAGGGACAGCAGGTGGTTGATGTTGTCCGGTTGATGGGGCTTCAACGAGCCGATAACACCCCCACTTCCTAGGAACATAGTCTGGCCATAGTGCAGGGGGCCAAAACCCTCAAAACACGACAACACACTTGGCAGTATTTGATCTTGTCCATTACGTCTACTTCAGCTTGAATTGAATGGGTGTTCGATTGGCACAGCCCACAAAGTGCGAATCGACCCCTGATGTCATTTCTGGCACAGCAGTCATTCTGTTCTGGATGAGCAGTATCGGAAACTTAAAGACTTTTCGGGGCCCTCGCCCTGCGCCCGACCCGATGTGGCTGAATCCTTGCATCACAAAGTGAGAAATTGATTCTCCCATGTCATAAAATTTCGAGGTCTCCCTTCAAATACTTCCCATATCTCAAGGGCGTACACGCACACCCATCGAGTTGGTACCCTACTCTACGTTAAATACAAACATAAAAAGAAAACCCCCATAAAGAGGACATAATGTGCCAAAAATATAATGGCTGCATTTCCTTTTGGCATGCAAAATATTTTTTCCTTGTGGCAATGACCTAAATGTGGCGTGCGTGCATTCTCCCTCAATATTACCATCTCCCAAAACTTGGCAGCATGACCCCCTGCCCAAGACATACTACCACAATAATTGCACATATATGATGAGCATGATAATTGCACATATATGACATATATGGTGATTACTTACTCATTAATCTTCCTGTCCTTCATCTCCGTCCTTCCTCTTCCAGAAAAGTACAAAGTCCGATCATCCTCTCCGTTTCCATTCCACTTTTCCCCCGTTTTCTTCGGAGACACTCCTCACAGGAATCAAAGGGAGAACATGAACCAGGCTGGTCGCTTACGTCCCTCATCGAACTCCATAGTGATCAATTCTGCCAACCTTTCACCCCCTCCTTTCCTCCCGGTCCTCCCTACCCTACCTTTACTTCTGGGGAGGAGACTACCATGCGACGTTTCCCCGCGGGAGGACAATCGCAGAAAAGGATGGGGCAGGTACGCGGGCCGTTGGGGCAAATGGATGTACTTACAGGGACGAAGGGGGGGAAGTCCTGGGAGGAGGGAGGAAGGAGGGAAAGATGTGAGACTCGCAGAAGAGAGTGAGATACGGTTCCATAAGTAGACCAGCCTTATTTAAATTATTACTGTAACGCATGAAGACCCTCCCCCGACGGTAGAATAAATAGCAACTTACTATATATAGTTTCCTTTTCGCCTTCTTATGGAATTTATCAACTGAGTGTATAAATTTCCATTTTGAAAGGGTCCTCAGAGGTTGGCCTGTATGACATTTCCCTTCTCAAAAATTAAAACCAAAGCGACAAACTTTATAAAAGTGTAAAGGCATGACTTCTTTTCGATATTTTATTCCTGTCGAGAGTGAGATGTGTATGTCAGAGCTACACAAGCCTCAAAATATTTCAAGCACAAAAGAGCTAATCACCCCTCCTGGGGGGGGGGTTATGCTCTGCACGGTACAGCGCTGGCCTGCTTCGCCATGCGCCATAAAAAAGACAAGGAAAGACTTGCTTGACGACATTCCAGGCTCCAACCGTCCACAGTCTACCTTGCTAGGAACACAAGTAGTTATAAAAAGAAAGTGAAGGACGCTGGCTTTCATTTCATAATGCATCATTGTCCTAATCATCCTTATAATAGAGAAAAAGGATCAAAGGTTATATACTATAGTTTTACCCGGTCTGAGAACCCAACGGTTTGAGCCTGACGAATCGCGCATTTTACCCCTTGTCGAGCAAATAGCCCCTTAATTATATCTGTTCGATGCGCGCATGAACGTTAGCGATGCCTTCAGTTTACGCAGCTACGGACATGGGCAGGAACTCAGCTGCGGTGAGAATACGGAGCCGAGTAAGAGTCGTCGTGTGAGGAGTTGAGTAGTGTGGTGATGCGTCGCTAAAGCACGCACATGGTCATGACGTAACACCTCATCCCCCGCCCTTTCCTCTCTCCCTCCCCCTGGACCATCTAGATGGCGTCGCAATGCCGATGGCATGGCCATAGCCTGCTCCTACTCCTTCTCCTGCCGCTCGTTGCGCTGGCATTTCTCGATCTGCCGCTGCCGCTCCGTCCTAGCTTGATGGCAATAAGCAGGAGTAGCAGCAGCAGCAGCAGCCACCTAGGCAGGCCAAGCGTGGCTCGACTGTTGCGGCAATATAGTGGAAGGTGTAGCAATCAAATTTGCAGGGCCACAAGTACGCAGGTTGGTCTATGGATAAGGTGGGAGATCAAATGAAGCCATCTGATGCCTCCCTCCCTCCCTCTCCCTCCCCCGAGCACAACCATTATTACCACCGCCAGCAGCAGCATGAACAGCATAAGAAGAGGAAACAAAAGAAAATCTTTAATCATTGCAGTGAAGGGAAACGTAACTCGTGATACTGATCGCGCTTCGACAGTCCTCTTACGCCACCATTCCCGTCCCTCCTCCTCTCCCTCCTCTTTCTCCTTCAGGCACCGCCACCACCACCACCACCACTAGAGGATGAGATAGAAGATCCTCATTCGATTGCGGCGGTCAAGCGGCACGTCCTCCGGTATGTTGATGCCAAGCGCCGCCGCCAGAGCACCGATGAAGAGGAGGGGGTGTGCGAGATGACCCGCGTGTTGGGGCGAGAGGGCGAGCTAGGCATCCAGTGGATGCCAGGGGGGAGCACCAACTACAAGTGCGTGGGTAGGGAGAGGAGGAGGGAAAGAGAGAAGGAAGGAGGGAAATGTGCCTCCTCAGTAAGCTCACTCGCCGTTCTTTTCCCTTTTTCTCCCAGCTTCCGCCTCTACAACAAGCGCCTTGGGGCGGAGAAACACTCGGTCTTCGTCAAGCACGCCAAGGATTTCGTCCGCGGCTTTACAGAATTCGCGCCATTGAGCAGAGACAGGGTGTGGTATGAGGCAGAAGGAATCAAGGAGCTCTCCAAGGTACGCCTCAACTCCCTTATTCTTTCCCACCCTTCCTCCTTCCCACCTCTCCTCCATCCTTCCCTGCCTCCCTCTCTCTTTTCTCCACTCGCACACAGCGGTGGAACAAAATATCCAAAGCTGTAGTCATTCATTATTTTCCTCTCTTCCTTCGTTCCTCACTCCATCCCTACCTCCCTCCCTCAGTACCTCCCCGGTGGGTTTCCTCAGGTCTATCTTGTGGACCGAGCTGAAGGTCTCTTCGTCTGCGAGTGGCTCGAGGTGAGGGAGGGAGGGAGAAAGGGAGGGAAAGAGGAAGCAAGGGAGCGAGGAGGCGAAGTGAATCTGCTTGGTTCCTTTTCTCTTTTTCCTGCAATCAACCCGCCTGACCTCATCAATCTCAACCCCTCCCTCCTTCCCTCCCTCCCCCCCTCCCTCCAGGCCTACAGCTCACTGGCGGACTCTCTCGCCCAAGGGGACGTCGTGTCGCGGACCATTGCCCCCTCCCTCGCGCGGATGATTGCACGCTACACAGCCGCTTCCTACCACCCTACCGTCGACCCGCCTCCGTACTACGGGAAGGAGGTCGGGGGGGAGGAAGAGAGGGAGGAATGGATGGAAGGGGACGGCGGCAAGAAGTGGGATTCTTCCCCCTCCTCCTCCGGAAAGCAGCACCAGCAAAACGAGGATATTACGACTGCTGCTGCAAGAACAGCAGCAGCAGCAGTACGACAAACAGCAGCAGCAGCGCCTCACGCGTCCACCCACCCCAATCAAGGCCATATCGACTTTTGGAGCAAATGCGTCTTCCCCCCCCTCCTCGCCGCCCTCCCTTCCTCGTCCTCTTCCTCTTCCTCCCTCCCGCCCTCTCTCCCTCCCTCCCTGACCAAGCCCCACCTATTCCCGCTCTTGGAAGCGCTGAATAGAGAGGGAGACCTCCAACGGGCCGTTTGCCGTTTGTGGGGCAGTTACAGGGAGAGGAAAGAGTCCCTTGTCCACGCTGACCTGCACTGCAAGAACATCTTGGTACGTCCCCTCATCTTGCCTCCTTCCCTCTCTCCTTCCCTTCCTCCTTCCCTCTCCTTGTTACTACGGACATTGGAGTGCTTGTCTCCCACCACTCCTCTTTTTTTCCCTCCCTCCCTCCCCCCCCCTCAGGTCCGCTCCACCCTCTCCCTCAAGGTGGTAGACTGCGAGAAGTACATGAGTGGCCCCGCGGGCCTCGACCTGGGACAATTTTCCGCGAACTACGTGTGGTATATCGCTACTTTCGCCGTGGGCGCTGATCGGTACGCCACCTCGTCCTCCCTCCCTTCCTCCCTTCCTCCCTCCTTCCCTCCTTCTCTCCGTCCCTCTTTCCTTCCGTTCGGTACCCTTGGCTTGTATTTTATATTAAAAAATATATAATATATTATGTATATATTATTATATATTGTCCTCCCCTTCTTCCCCCCCCCCCCTCTCTCTCCCTTTCTCCTTCCCTCCCTCCCTTCTTCCCTCTCTCCCTCCCTCCATCCCCAGCCGCGAAACCGTCACCACCATGGAGAAGGCCCTTCTCGGCGCCTGGACTACCTTCATTAACGAATTTAGACAAGCACTCAACAAGCGCAAAAAGGATGAGGCAGCAGCAGCTGCAGCAGCAAGAGGCCTCTTCCCTTCACTCCCGCCCTTCCTCCGACGGGGAAAAGACGAGGGAGGGAGGGAGGGAATGGAATGGGACACCGAGGGGGCACTGCAGTCGATCCTGTTGGAGGCGCAGGGGTTTCTCGGGATGTGGCTGTTGTTCCTCACTATCGCATGCCCGGTGGAGCTCATGGAGATATGGCCTCCCTCGGCGCGAGGTGAGGTGGGAGGGAGGGAGGGAGGGAAGGTGCTTTCTTCTTCCCGACGTGCATGCCAACCCACACCCTCCTCTCCCGCCTCCTCCTCCCCCTCCCCCCTCCAGATACCTGCCAGCGTGTCGACAAGGAGGGCTACATCCAAGCCGCGCAAACCAATCTCGTCTGCGTGGCTGCCGCCCTCCTGGTCGACTACTACCGGGGCCTTCCTCCCTCCTCTCCTCCAGCGGCTGCAGCAAATGAGGAGGAGGACGAGGAGGGAGGGAAGGAGGCCGCACTTCGCGCCATGGCCCTGGACCAGGACGGGAGGGAGGGAGGGAGGGAGGTATCCTGGTCGTCGCTCATTGAGACCTACCCCCTGCTGTCCCGGGAAGATCCTCGCCGCCTGTTGGGTTTAATCCGCGAAGGGATCTACTACTCCCCCGCTATGGACGAACAAGCAGCCACCGCAGGGGTTTGCTAGGCATCCCCTTCCCATCCCTCCCTCCCTCCCTTCTCTGATCGTCTTTTATTCCGCCCTCCTTCTTTTCCTCTTCCCCCCCCTTACTCCCATCCTCCTCCTGACGAAAAAAGAGACTTTTGGGCAAATAGGGTGTCCTTCCTCCCTTCCTCCTACCTTCCTTCCCTTCCTTCCCTCCCTTCCCCCTTCCCTCCCCTCCTCATTTTGGTGAGTCTAATCCAGTCTCCTCCCCCCCTTGAGTTTTTTTGTTTTATGTGTACATACGAGGAGGAAGAGGGTGTCGACGATGTGAATCTGCGAGGAGGATGGGAGGGGGAGGGAAGGACAGAAGGCAACTAGGGGAACGATGGGGGCGACAGATTTATATTGAGGGAGGGAGGGAGGGAGGGTGAAAAACAAAAGCATTTGGAAAGAAAATTCGGCATGGGAGACAGTGAAGTGGAAGTATAACACCTGAAGAATTGATTGTTATGCGATATAACGACTTAAATGCGATATAGTGACTATTATGCGATATAATGACTATTAGGCGATATTATGACTATCTTGTCATTCAGATGTAGCGAGAGGTGCGTTTATATACCACCGGCTCTGAAGCAGAGAGGTCTATCTGTATATTTATGATTTTCCCACATGCCTTTGTGAAGAGACGTTTCTTCCAATCTCGCCCCCTCTTCCTTTGTAGCACGAGCTGCTGTTACTCCTACTCCTACTACTACCGCGGCTGCTGCTTCTACTACTTATACTAGAGCTGTAGATCCCAAGTCAGGAAAGTCTAGAACTCGCGGGGAGAACAAAGGACAAAGTGAGGTGTCTTGTCGTCTCTCCTCGCATATGAGGACTTCTGGTCTTGCCTTTTTTCTTTGTCGGTCTTCCTTTTTCTTCATCATATGAACGATTGATTACTCCTTTTCATTTTTGTGCGAACATTTCCCCGTCACTCCCTTCCTTCCTCTCTCTCTCTTCCCCTTCCTTGACTCGCATCGATCCGATCTGCATTTTGAAGGGGGTAGCTTTGTTCAAAATGACAGTCACATTTAGATGAGCCCTCCCTTCCTCCCTTCCCTCCCTCCTCTTTTGTCTCCCCTCCTGCCCTCTTCTCCTCCTCCCTCCCTTCCGTTGCTTTTCTTCTTCTCCTAGAGTGGTTTTTGCCGTGTACGCATGTTGAAGTTGAACGCCTTGTTGAGGGCGCGAAACCAGTCGGCGGTTACGTTCTGGTGCGTCACGGTGGGGAGTGGGTACTCCGAAGTGGAGACCTTGGGAGGGAGGGAGGGAGGGAGGGAGGGAGGGAGGGAGGGAGAGAGAGAGGGAGGGAGGAAGAGAAGGTGATTGGAAATGAGACAAGGGGAAGGGAGGGAGGGAGGACGGGAGAGAGAGAGGGAGGGAGGGGTCAAACCTACCTCGAGCACGTCTCCGTCCATCAGGCGGTGTCGGAAGCGGCCGTCGAAGGAGACCCACGCATGCGACCTCACATCTTTGGGCATGCACAGGGAAATGACGGCCGAGTCGGGGAAGATCAAAGGACGGAAGGAGAGGGAGTGGGGGCAGATGGGAGTGAGGAGCAGGGCTTGGATACCCGGATGTACCATGGAGCCGCCGGCGGACATGCTATAGGCCGTAGAGCCTGGAGGGGGGGAGGGGGGGAGGGAGGGAAGGCGGTGAGCGGCTGAGGGAGGGAGGGAGGGCGGGAGAGAGGGAGAACCTACCTGTCGGTGTGGCGATGATAAGACCGTCGGCTTGGACGGTGGTGACGTACTGGTCGTTACAGAAACAGTCGAGGGAGGCCAGGTAGGGGGAGGAGCCTTGTGCGACAGAGGTAGGGAGGGAGGGAGGGTGGGAGGGAGGGAGGGTGTTTGGTGAGTGTGACGAAGAGAGGGCCTGCGAATAGCACAGGACAGGACAGCAACGAATGGAAAGTCGAGACGAAGGGAGTGAGTGAGGGGGGGAGTGAGGGAGGGAGGGAAGGAGGGAAGGAGGGAGGGAGGGAGGAGGGACGTACCTCTTTCCACGACGGCATCATTCATCACGGCCAGGTCCATAACGACGCTGCCGTTTCGGATGATTCGACAACGGAGACGCATCCTCAGGGTTAAACTCACGTCCTGAGTCAGCACACGCTCGACGGTGGGGTAGATGTCTTCATACTCGAAGGGGAGGAGGAAGCCTGCGGGGGGAGGGAGGGAGGGAGGGAGGGAGGGAGGGAGGGAGGGTGGGAGGGAGGGGGG
>Ga0160420_100587_pt1 | contig 14071 bp, 17 predicted proteins | sample CelAP2metagpilot_FD_108197 | JGI IMG/M metagenome (GOLD analysis project Ga0160420, IMG submission 108197) | Phycosphere-associated microbial communities from algal ponds in Kailua-Kona, Hawaii, USA - Cellana AP2-5-5 metagenome pilot | ecosystem: Engineered > Artificial ecosystem > Aquaculture >... | reverse complement strand
ATTTGTTATCGTACTTCTTCATCTCTCTCTTTGTGTGTTTCTTCTCCTGTTTGTTTTTTTTATTACTCCCCGCCCCCCGCGACGGACAGGCGGGGCGGGGGGGGGGAGGGGTGGGGGGGGGGGGGGGGGGGAGGGAGGGAGGGGCGTACCCTGCAGGCGGGGGTTGAGTTCGAGGAAGTAGAACGTCTTGTCCTCGTTGGTGAAGAGATACTCCACTGTACCCGCATTCACATAGCCCACCTGAGGGGAGGGAGGGAGGGAGGGACGGACGGACGGAGGGCAAGGAGGGTGTCAGTCAGTCAGTTCTTGCGCTTGATATACGGACGAAATGTCCCGTAAGACGTCCTCCCTCTTTCCCTCCCTCCCTCCCTCCCTCGCTTCCTCCCTCCCTCCCTCCCTCTCCACCCACCTCCTTGGCGAGCTTAACGGCGGCCCGTTCCATTTCCTTCCAGACAGTGGGGGGGGCAGCCACCGGCGGACCCTCCTCAATAATCTTCTGGTGCCGGCGTTGGATGGAGCAGTCGCGGCCGTTCAGGGCGATGGCCTGCAGAGAGGGAGGGAGGGAGGGAGGGAGGGAGGGAGGGAGAGATTTAGAGAAAAGTTGTTGTGGGATGGTGGCAGGTATGGGCCCAACAGACAGGAGAGAGGATGGAAGAAGCGTAAGAGGGGGTGATGGGAAGGGAAGGAGAGGGAAGAAGGGGGTGGTGGGGAGGGAAGAAGGGAAGAAGTGGTGGGGAGGGTTGGAGGAAGGAAAGGAGTGATGCGGAGGGAAGGAAGGAGGGAAGAAGGCACTGATGCGTAGGGAAGAAGGGAGTGATGGGGAGGGAGGGAGGAAAAGAAGGAATAAGGCACCACCTACCTGTCCATGGGCATCGGCCAGGAGCTGCACTTCGAGATGACGGGAGGCAGGCGCCAATTTCATCACAAAGATGGGCGAGCCCGGTACCTCCCCCTGGACCTGCCGAAAAAGGGAGGGCATGCTACGGAGGGAGGGAGGGAGGGAGGGAGGGAGAGAGGATGACGGCGTGAGCGCCCCTGTCTGGAAGACCATTCAATCTCTCCTTTCATCCCTCCCTCCCCTCCTCCTCTCCCTCCCTCCCTCCCGCCTTACGTATCTGCATCCTCCACCTTTCGGATGCCCTTCCCTCCTCCTCCCTCCGAGGCCTTCACCATCACCGGGTAGCCTATCTCGGCGGCGGCCTTGAGTGCGGCCTCGGCCGACAAAACGTTCGCCCGCGCGTAGACCTCGTCCGAGAGCCTGGGGAGGGGAGGGACGGACGGAGGGAGGGAGGGAGGGAGGGAGGGAGGGAGGGGACAGGAGGATGAGTCTTCTAAGGATTGTTTTGACATAATGAATGTCGATCCCTCCCTCCCTCCCTCCTTCCCACCCTTCTTATCCTCCCTCCCCCCTTATCCTTATCCTCCCTCCCTCCCTCCCTCCCTCCCTACCCGCCCGCGGCATAATCACAGACGATGCCGTTCCCATTCCAGGCAATCACCGGCACGCCCGCCGACTGCGCAATAATTGTGGACCCAATCTTATCCCCCAACGCCCGCATCGGCGCGCCTGGAGGACCGACAAACACCACTCTCCGATCAGTCTTGGCCAGGGAATCGGGCAAGCGAGGATTCTCACTGGCATGGCCCCACCCGGCCCATACTGCGTCGACTTGCCACCGCTCGGCGATCTCGACAATGAGCATGACGTTGGCGTAGTTGTTGTTGTTGGAGCCTTTGAGGAGAGGAAGGGAGGGAGGGAGGGAGGGAGGGAGGGAGGAAGGTGTTCCGACATTAAATGAAAAAGAATAAAGTGGGGTTGGTGTCACTTCTATGGCTCCCTCCCTCCCTCCTGCCCTCCTTCCCTCCCTCATGGCTCATACACAACCTCACCCGCGGTGCAGCTTTCATATCCCTCCCTCCCTCCCTCCCATCCTCCCTCCCGCCGTACCTCCGGGTACGTCCACCACCTCATCGGCCATACGGATGTACTCGGCATTGGCACGCATGTCGTCCGGCGTAGCCATCACCACAAAGGAGATAGCGCGTTCGTCCTAAGAGGGGAGGGCGGGAGGGGAGGAGGGAGGGAAGGAGGGGTGGGTGAGATTTCATGTCTACGTGATGTTTGTAGAACTCATCAATGACCGACAGACCTCTCCTTCTGCTATCTGCTGCAGACACACCCCTCCACTGTACTCCTTCTCTCGTCCTCCTTTTCTTCCTTTCTCCCTTCCTCCCTCCCTCCCTCCCTACCTGGAACGTCTCAAACGCCCAGCGGCGAATGGATCGAATCGCCTTGACCGCCGCAATTCCATTGTTGGCAATTAGTACTTTCTTTATCGGACGTGTTCCCCCCACGTGCTCCACGTACTCTTCCACCGTCGAAAAATCCGCCCGCGGGGAGAGCGGCCCGCTGGTGCTGCTGCTCGACATGGCAGGTGCTGCTGCTGCTGCTGCTGCTGCTTCCGCTCACACCCACGTGCAGGATAACGAGCGACCACCACCTGCGTGTGCCGTTCCTTTCCTTGCGCTTGCGCTGGTAAGACTGGTAGGTTATGGGAGAGAGGGCAGATAGAGCAAACGACGCCCTGTGAAGTATGTACGCGTGTGAGATGAAAGGGGGAGGGGGGGAAGGGGGAGGGAAATGAGGGCGAGACGATGAGGAAAGTGGCTTCATGCATTTGAGCTCACGACTGCCGTGTTCAGGCCATATTGCTTCTCTGTGTATGTCGCGTGCCGTTTAACCTGTTGTTGTTGGTCAGCTGTGTCCAGAGACCTCGGCTTTGGCTTGCCCTCCCTCCCCTCCTCGTTCTCTCTCATGGCGCTCATGAGCAAGGGGAGCCACGCACATAGGAGTATCATCGAGGGAAAATCCAGGCCACGACAGAAAAAGAGGACACATACACCGGCCTAGACAAGGGCCAAAAGGCCACACGGAGACAAGGTTGCCGTGACTCTTGCGTCAGGCACCGCCGTCGCTTGCTTGCCCCTCGAACCCAAGCTTTTCATTTCCAGCGATCGAGTCGTAAGCCACGCCTTGGGATGATTGGACGCCCGCCAGCTCCTCGCCCCTCCGGCTCCGTGCTTGTGGCATGCTTCAGGCTGTCGAAAGCGCCACAGAAGAAGATGGTGGTTGTATTGGTGGTGCACATGGTGGTTGAAGTGAGCTGGATGGAGCAATAAAGAGATGGGTGGGTCGGTCGGTCTTCTCCTCTTCCTCTCGCCTCACCAGCACGACGCAAGCCGTCGGCCGGTAGGAAACGAGACGACAACCCTAGCGTTCTTCTCTTGTACTTACGCTCCAACACTAGCGTGATTGCTGAAAACATGGCAAGGGAATGAAGAGAGAATATGACCGGCCAAACAGAGATGTAGTCTGTGCAAGTGTTGGGATGGGTGTGCATTGGTTTTGTGCACCCGCAACAACAGCAACTCTCACAATATCCGGGTACTGTGTTGAGGAACGCGATGCCCTGAGCACTTCGTTGTCATGACTTAGTTTGTTTAATTGTACATTTCGTATTCACACGCCTCATCTATGAACTGTCTGCATGCATGTAGACGCTTGTTTTCTTGGGTAAGAACGCAAACAATGTTTTTTGCCGCTTGTTCGGTTCTGTGCTACTTGCTGCCTCACGGTCGTTCTGACAGTCACTCTTCGTCATGATGGGTGGCCTGAACGCGTCCCCGCAGGTTCGGATTTGGCCATGTCCTTCCCTTGCCACTTCCTTTTCTCTCCTTGCCTGCTTCTCCCCTCTCTCTTTCCTGTTATCCTTTTTTTCCTTTTCCCGATCCTCGTCCTCCTTCACGTCTTCTCGCGGGGTCTGACAAAGAGCACACGCCACCCCCGTGCCTTCTTGCACAAAAGTGCAGGCAGTACAAGCCCATCGATACACCCTCTTATTTGTTACTTCTACTACTGCTGGTGCTGGTGCTGCAATGTTGGTGCCCTTTTCCTCCTCCTCTCTCATCACCCCTTCTTCCTCATCCAGCCACACCACCTTTGAAGCCTTTGCCCCATCACCCTCCTTCACTCTCTTTCCCCTTCCTCCCTTTCCCTCGTCCTCCTCATAATCCAGATAAACTACCTCCCCCTCCTCCTCCTTCCCTCCCTTCCTCCCTCCCTCCTTCCTCGAAAACAAGGACAAGAACGCCCTCTTCCCCTCTGTGGTATCCACCACCCCTCTAAACCGTTTAATCATTCTTTCCTTGGACTTTCCGTCCGTCCACACGGTTGGGACAACTTGTCTCGGTCTCAAAAATTTCACGAAGGTCATTAAATCTGGAAAGGGGGAATGCTCGCTGTACGGAATCAATCGGATTGTTACCTTGGCCACCCGGCCCTCCCTCCCGCCCTTCCCCCCTGCCCCTACTTCGTCCTGGTCAAATTTTTCGCGAATGGCGTTGCGGATGGAGTATTTACTACCCTCCGCCCATCCCGTGGGAATGAATGCGTAGATCCTCGTGTACCCCCCACCCCACCTTCCCTCAACCCCTCCTTGCCTCCCTCCTTGATTGGAGCCCTCTCCCGTTTCTCTGTCCTTGTCCTCCTCGTCGCCCTCCTCCCCAATACCTCCCCTTCCTTCGACCATGTTCCTCTCTCCCTCGCCATCTCCTTCTCCCCCTTCCTCCGCCAGCTTCTTCTCAAGGTTGGCGAAATTCGGTTTATAGAAGGGCCACATCTCTCCACAGAAGCCCATGCGGCACACGTGGAGGCACGTCCGGGTTCGATCAAGGGTGAAGGAGGAGGTGGGGGAGGGGAGGGAGGAAGGCGAAAGGCTGCTTTGTTCCTCCTTCCCTCCTTCGTTTCCCGGAGAGGGGAGAGGGGGGGAGCGGGGGGGATCGAGGCATTCCAAAACCTTCATTTTGGCTTTGTCGACATAGATGGGGAGGTTGGTCCGACGGGCGACATCCATCAAAACGCGCTCTTTCCCAAGGTTATAGGCACTGAGGAGGAAGAGGGTTTTGTGCCGCCTGTGTCGCCTGCTCGGAGGGAGGGAGGGAGAGAGGGAGGAAGGGGGAGAGGACGGGAGACCGTGTCCTGTTTTCGGTCTGTCATTTTCTTGGAGGCCTTCCTCAGCGGGGGGCACGGAGGAAGGGGGAAAGACGGAGGAAGCCGCGGAGCCTGCCCTCCCTGCTTCCTTCCCTCCCTCCCACCCTTCCTCTCTCAACCTCTCTAAGATCAGGTCTCCCATCAGCTCGATTGCGTCTTGTTGTGGGGCGAAATCATACCGAGGGTGGCAATACGTCGTGTCTAGGAACACCGTGTCGATCTTTCGCGCCACTGCGGCTCCCTTTTCTCCTTCCCGCCCTTCGTTCTTGTCGGCTGTGCGGCTGTTGCTATTGCTGCTATTTTGGGGGTGCTGTATCATCTGCTGCTGCAGCGACGGCGCTGGTTGCTGCAGCAGGGCAGGATAGGAGAGCATCTTGGGATGAAATCGCATGTCGCCACAATGGAGATACAGCTTGTAACTGCTGTAACTGCTGCTACTGCTGCTACTGTCGCAGCTACTGCTGTCCGTGCTACCGCCTTTTTCCCTTTTCGCATACCGATTCTCGTCATCAACAGCAGCAGCACCGCGGCCAACACCACGACGGCCTCTCCCTCCTTCTCCTCCTCCTCTTCCTCTTCCTCCTTCTCCTCCTCCTCCTCCTCCTCCTCCTCCTCCTCTTCTTTCTTTTCCTTCCTCTTCAGGAGGATTTTCAGGGACCTTGAATAACAACATGCATGCTCCCGGACAATGGTTGGCGTCCAACAACGTCACCGTCAACGCTCCCTCCCTCCCGCCCTGCTTCCAACCCTCCTTGTCGCGGGACAAGGTCACTTCTTTGTCCATGGGCAAGGCACAAATGTACCGGGGTTGGATACACATGACACCCACCAACAGCCTAGCTGTGATCTCCGAACAAAAGATGCGACCCGTGTTCCAATCGGCATTCAGGCCTTGGTAGTGGTCCCCGTGAAAGTGGGAAAGGAAAAAGAGGGCTTCAGTCCGCAGGCCAACGGCAGGACGGTGATATTGACGAAAGGCGTCGACCAGGATGGCGGTGTTGGGGACTTGGTGGACTGATATATCCTTATTCATGTTGGTTGTTCGGTGGTGGGAATGTCTGTTGGTGCAGCTGTTGCTGCTGATGTGGCGCTTCTAGTTACTGCTTTCCAGTCACACGCCACACTTTCCGCTCCACCGGCGGTACGGCATGGAAGATCTGTACGGTTTTTTTAATGTAGTGATGGTCTGAGTGAATCTCGAGAGCGGCGATGGTACACGGCGGTGGTGGCACGAGGGTAGGTCTCACAAAACGTTGCGTCATCATCCTTCTTTCCCTTTGCACCCTCTCCCACTCAAAAACTACCCACAGATATCGAAACCATGAGCTAGGCTTCGTTAAGTAGTAGCAGAAACTATTGAAATCGATGAACTTCTCGGGCACACAGCGTTTCTATTGGTTTTTGGCTCGAGAAGTACCATGTTGTGAAGGCTCATCAACCTCCCCAACAAGAAAATATGTGCCTTCAAATCTGTGCCAACTGGGCGGTGTATGGGTTCTACAAATGCCATGCAAAGTGAGGATAAAATCTTCTCATGTATACGACAAAAGATTATGTTTGCTACATTCTGAGTACACAACCCTGGCCCTCAGTGGTTGTAAATGGCCTCCAAACCATGCCCTTTTCGCCGCTCAAGTCCCGTTATCCCTTTCCCGTTTGAAAAGTATCATCATCATGACTTATTTTCCATTTTTTCCCTCCTTCTTTAACACACCAGGGCCATAGCACCGCCTATCTCTTCCTCTCTCCTCGCCTACTCGCCTCAATTTATTGACAGCCCCTTTCACGTAAAGCCAATTACGAGCAACACCACTAAAACAATCAGCAACACGACGATGCACAAATACAACCGACACACAGTGCTCTGCTCCCGAAGGCGTTGTGCATGCCGCGCTTCCAACCTCAAGGACGACGCTGCCGCCTCCACATCGCCATCGATATCATCCAACAGCTTCTGATGCATCGTCGTCTCGTCCCTTATTGTCAGCCCCTTCATCTTCAACCTATCCACACCCTTTCCCAGATCCTCTAACAACTCATCCTGCTCACTAATAATCTCCCTTCGTTGCTGCGCCAGCGTCCGAGGTCCCATCCCTCCTCCTCCTCCCACCCCTCCTCCAGAAAACGAAGAGGAAGCTGCGCCAACTCCTCCACCAGCACTGGTACTACGATTGCTACTGTTGATGACAGAGGCTTGTGTACGCAGGCCCTTGACCAGCTCCCGGCGACGCACGACCTCGGACTCGGTTCTATGGGAAGGAGGCAGGCAGGGAGGGAGGAAGGGAAGGAAGGACGGAGTGGTGTAAGTGACTGAGGAAGAGACATAAACCGAGCGATGAGAAAATCAAGGCTATTCGAAACCACCAAGTAAGGGTAAGGCTGTGTTTGGGAAGGAGGCAGTGAAGGTGCAGGCGCGGGATCGGGGAGAGGGGAGAGACTGTTCAGGAATTGTTGAAGACATAAAACACAGCGACAAGCCCTGCATCTTCGCCATCTACACTACCACTATCCTATTTCTCTTTCTCATGAGTCTTGGGGATGTAATATGTGCCAACAACCCTGGCACCCATGACGACGGTGGCAGACGGGAGTGATCAAATCATTCCCAATTCCCTCTCGTGCGGAACAAACACGTCACATACATATTTACACCTAGGTAGTGGGATGGCGCACTGCCGTCGTCTCTCGTCTGCTTAGGCCCCCAAACAAACTTCCCCCCTTCTCCCGCTGCTTTCCCCTCATCGGTGAACAGACTTCGAAAAGCCCGCCCTACACAAGGTCCCTCTTTCCCTCCTTCCCTCCCTCCCTTCTTCCAGAACGTACACGCCAAATTGCCCAGGATTTTTCTCCATCAATCCCAAGCGGTAGTCGAGCTTGTCGATGCTCTGCTCGAGATTCGCCAGTTGCTGCCGCGACGAGGAGGAAGAGGAGGCAGGGGCGGAGGATGAGCTTCTAAGGTTTATGACAAATGCCCTTGAGCGTTTGTACTCCTCCGTCCATTCCTTCGCGGTAAAGGACATGGTGATTGCCTAATGCTGTGTGCAGCGGCTGCCCGTGTGCAATGTGTATGATGTTTGTAGGTGCGAGTGGAAAGTGTTAGGTCCATGGAACTGTGTCTCCGACAGAGCGGAGTGTCGGCAAGCTTTCTTCATCTCAAGGCCATCATTACTGCTCTCGAGGCCTAATCCCAAAACCACTCACACAAAGCATCAGAACAAGTAGGCTTTCCATTTTGACAATAGAATTGTCATATGCGGTAGCGAAGTGTTGCTCGTCGCATTGATCCTGCGTTTCAGTCTCATGGTTTTTCCCCCTTATCACTTGACCTCCCCCCCACCACCACACACCGATCAATCACTCCGCTTTCCACACTAACTCCAACCGACAAACCCGCAAATACAGCAGTCAAGGCAATGGCAAGGTGCGTGGCAGTTATTCGTGGTGCCCCCGGTGATATGGAGATGTCCATTCAGGGGTTCATTCGCTTCGAGCAGGTAGGCGGGAGGAAGGAAGGGGGGGAGGGCCAGGAGGGAGGTAGGACAAGGCATTACCTCGGTATTTACCCACGCACTGCACATTTTAACCTGACACAGGCATCAGAAACGACGCCCACGATCATTGACGGCGTCATCACGGGCTTGGCACCCGTAAGTAGATTAATTCCTCCTTCCCCCCTTCCTTCCCTCCATCCTTCTGCTCACCCTCCCCTCCCTCACCTCTGCCTCACCACCATGACACATACAGGGACGACATGGTCTGCACGTCCACACCTTCGGAGATTTCTCTGAGGGTCTTGCAGGAGCAGGTACGCTTGTTTTTACTCTCCTGTCCCCCCCACTCTCCCCTTCCTCGTCCTTCCGTGGAACAGATTTACGACCTCTCCCTCCTTCCCTCCCTCCCTCCCCTTCTCCCTATCAGGTGGGATCTTCAATCCGTTCGGCAAGGCTCACGGGGCACCAGATGATGAAGAGCGCATGTCGGGAGACTTGGGTAACGTGGAGGCCAACGCAGAGGGGAAGGCAGAGTTTCACCTGGAGGTGAGGCGGGGAAGGAGGGAGAGGCCGAGGGAAGGAAAGAAAGTGGATTGAAATGAAGGGTGGGGGGGGATTCGCGTCGATGGACTTGGCACAGGCCAAGTCGGGAAATGAAGAGTCGAGGATTCTTTTCATACATGACCATCGTCGATATCACAGTCCTCATCGCCCTCCCTCCCTCTCTCCCTCCCTCCCTCCTCCCCTCATTTGTCCCTCCCCTCTTCCCTCCATGATCCTTCTCTCCTCTTTAGGATAAACACGTCCGCATTATAGGCGCTCATTCCGTGATTGGGCGCTCGGTGGTTGTCAAGGCGCAGGAAGACGACCTTGGACGGGTAGGGAGGGAGGGAGGGAGGGAGGGAGGGAGGGATCGGAGGATACCTGTGTGGGGATGATCGTCGCTCTCTGCGGCTCAACTTATATCCTCCCTTGCCTCCCTCACTCCGTTCGCCTCTCCCTTGTTCCTGCGTAGGGTGGGCAGGACCAGTCGTTGGTCACGGGGAACTCGGGGCCACGCATCGCCGGTGGTGTGATTGGAATTGCACCCTCGATGTGAAGGGGGGGGGAGGGGAAGGGAGGGGGGAGGGGTAGGGCTTGATTGAACAGTCAGAGTGGAGAGGAGGGGAGGGGGAGGAGTGGTAATGTGGGTAAAGGGAAAGAAAGGAGGGAGGGAGGGAGGGCGGGAGGGAGGAAGAGAACGTGAAAGAAAGTAAGAATTCGTCTCAGTGATCGATCAATTTGTTCGTTTTTGTCTTCTTTTTTGTTGCTTATAGGCCGGTATGAACACACTCCGTTTTTGTTCTTCATCTTACACATCTTAATCCAGACTCTGTCCAATTTGTAAGATTCATTTGATCCTCTTCAATCATTCAACCAGTCACTTATTGTGACTAACCCCATCACCGGGAGTGTCATCCCTTGGTCGCCTTTCATTGCTTCTACTTCCTCTTTCTCTCTTTCCCTTCCTTCCCTTTCTCATCCTCCTCTTTCCCTCCCTCCTTCCCTCCCTCCTTCCCTCCTTGCTCCACAAAACACAGCTCCCCGTCTTCCCCCCACACTACCAAAGGCGTCGTCTCCTCTTTCTCCTTCCCTCCCTTCTTCCCTTCCTCCTTCCCCCCGGCTCGGATGATAGGCATTCGTCGCTGTTCTTCCTCTTGGCGTTGGATCTCTTCCAGCATGGCCATCTCGTCCTGCAGGATCGATCGAAGGAGGGAGGGAGGAAGGAAGGGAGGGAGGGGGGGAGGGAGGGTGAAAAAAACCCTTTACCAACGTGCCTCTGAAAATGTCTGTGGTAACTGAGATATACTGATGCCTGTCGCGATAATAAATGGAGACCAAGTCTCGTGTTGATGGGAGGGACGACGGATGAGTGTTAGAGAAGGGTGGAGGGAGGGAGGGAGGGAGGGAGGGGAGGGAGGGAAGGGTTCAAGATGCACATACCTCATGCCGTTGCCATCGTCGCAAGCCACCGACAACTAAAAACATCCTGGCATGTATTTGAGCCGTTGCTCTTCTCCATGATGCTGCAGCTGTCAGTGGTGGTGGTCGTCGTAGTCGTAGGGTGAGGTCGAGGCATGGGAGCGGGCGGAGTCGGAGCATACCGGGTCGTGACCTCCTCCCTCGGTTGCTTGCAGCTAGTCGTGCTTCATTTTTTGTGCCGTGCAGGTTGGTATTGTACCCAACAAATAGATCGAAGGTGGGGGGGAGTACTGTCGCACGTAGCCGCCTATGCATATGGTGAAGGTGAGGGATTGATGTGAGAACACACAAGGCAAGGCTTTGAGTGTCGCGCAAGTAAGGAAGCATTTCCTAACGCCCCCACACACCGACACCGATCCATCGAACTCCGTGCAATGAGATGTTGTAAGCCCTCCACAACGACCACCATACTCAGCAGCAGCAGCAGTAGAAGCAGCAGGATGAGAATAAAAAGCTTGTACCAAGGAGCGACCTCTGTCTTCTATTGAAAACTCTCCCTCCCTCCCTCCCTCCCTCCCCCCTCGCAGGAAGACCATATGTCGGACACTATAAGCAAGGAGGAAATGCGGAAAGCGCGCCTTCGAGCCTTGGGGCAGCAGCAAGGTGGCGGGAGCGGTAAAGAAATCGAAGGAGATGGGTACGCAGATGTATTGATGCCTCGATGCTGGTTCCTCCCTCCCCCCCCATATTCCCCGCCCTCCCTCCCTCCCTCTTTCTCCTCCTTCTCCTTCCAACCTTTAGCTTCCTTTTTGCCTCACCACTCACCCATTTTCTTCTCTATCTTTCCTGACAGCCCGCCCGAGACCGAAGAAGAAGGCTGGATGGTGGTGGACGCCTCTGACCTTCCTCCTTCTAACCCTTCTGCTTCCCCTGCTGCTCCTGCCGCCACCGCCAGCAGCGATGGCCGTCCTATGACAGATGCAGAAATGGACGCAATTCGTGGGGTAGGTTTTCCCCTATTGCTCTTTATCGATTTCTCCCTACTTCCTTTTCTCAGTCGATTCCTAATGGCTTCCCCTCTTTCTTTCTCCCTTTCCCTCCTTCCTTCCCTCCCTCCCTCTCTTCCTCCCCCTTCACAGCTCATGTGGCCCCCATCCGCCACCGGAGACGACCTCTCCCGCTGGCACAACCAAGGCTTCATCTTCCCTCCCTCCCTCCCCCCTTCCCTCACCTTCGGTCTGGCTCAGGGCCAGGGGGGGCCGTGCGGAGTCCTGGCGGCGGTGCAGGGAGAAGTGGTTCGCCTGTTGGTATTTGAGGTACGTCCCTCCCTTCCTTCCTTCCTCCCTCCCTCCCTCCCTCCCTCCCTCTCTCCTTATCTTCCCTTCTCATCACATCATCCTGCACAACCTCTTGCGCGTCTATGTACTGCTCAACAGGGGCGCGACGAGCATGGCAAGGAGGGAGGGGAGGAGGAAGGGGTTGAGGGCGGGAAGGAGGACGCCGCTCTTCCTACTCCTGACGCGGCAGGGGCTCTTCAGGCGCTGGCGCGGGCGTTGATTCGTGTGCTAGAAAGGGCGAGGCCTACGGAGAGGGAGCTGGAGGAGGAGGGAGTAGGCATCAATAGCAGCAGCAGCAACAACAGTAGTAGTAGTAGTAGTACTGATAGCAGCAACAACAAGAACAATAACAGCAGCAGGAGCGAACGGGGGCAGATCTATCTGGTCACGCCCTCCCTCCCTCCTTCCCTCCCTTCCTCCCTCCCTCCCTCCTTCGCCTCCTCCTCCTCCTCCTCCTTCGTCCTTTCCCCGCACACCCCGCCCAGGGAGCTCGAGATTCGAACGTTTCCTCACGCCCAGGCAGCCGTTGAATTTTTAACGGAAAGGGGAGGGTTGGCGCCGTTTCAGGTAGGGAGGGAGGAAGGGGTGAGGAACAGGGAGGGGGAGAGGGAGGGAGGGAGGGAGGGATTGCCTTGATTATCATTTCCTGTGATTTTATTGATTCCCTCCCTCCCTCCCTCCCTCCCTCCCTCCCTCCTTCCTTCCCTCCCTCCCCAAGTCCCCTGCCGGCGTGCTCCTCTTCATCTACTCCCTCCTCCTCACCCGCGGTTCCTCCCTCTCACGAGGAGACACGGATGACCCCGAGCAGACCACCTTAACGGGCAGATTCGGTCATTGCTCACAAGAGGTGCGCATACACGCCCTCCCTCCCTCCCTCCCTCCCTCCCTCCCTCGGCCTCGGCTTAGAGTAGGGAGGTAGGCAGGGAAGGGGGGAAGGAGGGAAGGAGGGAAGGAGGGAGGGCGGGTCGGCTCTTCCTCGTCGATCCGAGTTCAAGAGGGACAAGGCGCTGATCCCTCCCTCCCTCCCTCCCTCCCTCCCTCCCTCCCTCCGTCAGCTCCTCAACCTCCTCCTGGTGGGCAGGGCTACGTCCAACGTCTTCGACGGGGATAAAGAGCTCGGTGACTCAGGTAGGGAGGGAAAGAGGGAAGGAAGGAAGAAGGGGTTGGAGGGAGGGAGGGAAGGAAGGGAAGGAGGGAGGTAGAGAAGGGAGGAGGAAGGGAAGGAGGGGGGGAGGGAAGGAGGGAAGGAAGAAGGGAAGGAAGGAAGGAAGAAGGGAGAAAAGGAAGGAAGGAGGGAGGGAGGGAAGGGAGGGAAGGAGGGAAGGAAGCGCATAAAGAAGGAATCTAACCCCTGCCACCCTTCCTTCCTTCCTCACCTCCCTCCCTCCCTCCTTCCCTTACTCCCTCCCTCCCTCCCTCCCTCCAGGTTTGAAGCTTCGGGGCGTGTCGTCACGGGCCACCATAGGCTACTTAACGCATTTGGAGGCCCTCCGATACGTCCAGGTAGGGGGAGAGGGAGGGAGGGAAGGAAGGAAGGAGGGCACAAGGGCCTTGCAATACATCCAGGGAAAGAGGGGAGGAGGGGAGAGGAAGGGAGGGAGAGGGGGGGATCGACTGACGGATTCACTAACCCTCCTCCTCCCTCCCCTCCCTCCCTCCCTCTCTCCCTCCCTCCCTCCTTATCTCAGGTCGGGAGCCATTACAAGACGCCGCACGTGCCGATCTGGGTCGTGGGAAGCAGCAGCCACTTTACGGTGCTCTTCGCGCTGGAAAAAGGTGCGGAAAGGAGGGAGAGGGCGGGGGGCAGGGCGGGGGGGAGGGAGGGAGAGGAGGAAGGGGGGAGAGAGTGGATAGATCTCTCGATTTGCAGCCCTTTGATTCCTCCCTCCCGCCCTCCCTCCCTCCCTCCCTCCCTCCCTCCCAGGCTGCAACGAAGAATCACGGGGCGAGGAGCTGCTTGCCCGCGTGCAGCGCGTCTTCCAAACGCACGACCCCTCCGAGGGAGGCTTCATCCAGACCAGTGACTTGCAGCAAGGTGGCCCTCCCTCCCTCCCTCCCTCCCCCCCCCCCTCCACCCCCCCCCACCCCTCCCCCCCTTCCTTCCCCCCCGCCCTCTCTTTCAGTAGCATGGAAGTAAGGAGGGGGGGGGGGAGGGAGGGAGGGAGGGAGGGACTGAACCTCACAGGCTTTCCTCCTTGTCCGCCGATGGACCAATAACGTTCCTCCTTGTT
>Ga0160420_100586_pt1 | contig 14114 bp, 17 predicted proteins | sample CelAP2metagpilot_FD_108197 | JGI IMG/M metagenome (GOLD analysis project Ga0160420, IMG submission 108197) | Phycosphere-associated microbial communities from algal ponds in Kailua-Kona, Hawaii, USA - Cellana AP2-5-5 metagenome pilot | ecosystem: Engineered > Artificial ecosystem > Aquaculture >... | reverse complement strand
TCCTCACCGTGTCTTTTTTCCTCTTCATCCTCCTCCTCCTCTTCATCCTCATCCTCATCCTCCTCCTCCTCCTCTTCTTCTTCTTCTTCTTCTTCTTCTTCTTCTTCTTTTTCTTCTGCTGCTGCTGCAGCTGCTGCTGCTACTACTACTAATTCTTCCGTCTCCTCATCCTTTTCCTCCTGCTTATCATCATCCTACTCATTTTTCTTCTCCACCTCCCTTCGCTTGCCCTACTCCTCCACCTGTCAGCCCCCTGCCGCCAAGTGCGAGCGTCTCTGCCTTACAGCCTCCTCTTTCCATCCATCACGACCACCTATTCTTCCTGCTGGTGCCGGCAATCCAGAGGACGCTGCCGCGCTATATGCCCCTCTTTCTCCCTGCTTTTGTACCCTATCCTCCTTCCCCTTCTCCTCCTGGCCCTGTGTGGGCCGTCCGGGGACTTTGCCTGATCGAAAACCTGTCAAAGTCGCTAGTAAAACTCGGACCAAAATTAGGGATGAATATGCAACGATTTCTTGTTGGAAGGCTCCTCCTCGTATGCAAGTCCTAGAGGACGCAGGTTGCATGCGATAATTCTAGAGGGATGTGGGAACGGCAAAAAGAACTACACTTGTACCTATCCTATCCTATCCTCCTCATCCTCCTCCTCCTCCTCCTCCCTTTTTTTTTTTTTTCTTCACCCTCGGTCAGCGTAGCAGCAGTAGCCCGCTGTCCTCTCTCCCGCCCTTCGAATCTTCCTATTCGCCAGCAGCGGTTGAAAGCAGACATGTCTCGCTAGATAGCTTGCCATGGGAGAGCGTCTCTTTTGGGGAGCTGGCGGCGTTGGCAGCAGCCCGGGGGCATTTGCACGGAGGAGGTGTAGGAAGGGGAGGGAAAGAAGGAGGAGGAGCTGGAGGAGAAGAGCAAAGGAAAGAGTGGGGGAGTGCGACTGATCAGGTGGCACAGTAGGAAAGAATGATAAGAAGAGAGGAGAAAGAGAAGGAAAGAGGCGAGAGGCCGAGAGAAAGAGAGAGAGAGGGATATCGGAGCCCGGAAGACAAGTGGTAATAGCGTAGAGGTAGCGTCTTCCCCAAAAATTTTGTACTCAGTAAAATTTGTGAGGACCGGTGGACAACAAGAAATTCAAACGCCGACGACGAACGAAGACCGACCGGCACCTCCCTCCCTCCTTTCTTCCTTTCTCACCTACCCCGACGCTCACGTTGACCTATCTCTTCTTCGTCCTTTTCTTGCTTGACGCGCATACTTTGATCAAGAATCTTCTCGATCCATAATATCCTCTTTTTCGACTTAAGGCACCACGATGGAGGGAACACTTAGAGTATCGGTAGATGGTCAAGCTGCTCAGAAGGAAGGAGAGAGGAAGGGAGTGAGGAAAAATAGATTGGAACGACTTCAATCAATGCAGAGGTTCAAAAAGACGATGAGGGAGAAAAAATAGCTGTGGCACGCAAAATTATTGCAACACAAAAAGATTTTACTTCGCGCTTAGCTCTTTTGGTAAGGTCCTTCTCGTGCCTCCAATCTGTACCAAATTCTTCGCGGAATTTGACGTGGCAGATGCCACGGCATCAGAGAAAGTGAACTTGAGATTTAAGTTCGAACGAGCAGAAGAATCAGAAGGCAGGGCAAGCATTGCCTTCAGAGAATAATCATCTCTTTCACATCCGATCCACATTTCTACAGGGAAATGGAACCGACGCAGGTCCTTGCGGCCCTCGTCAGCAGCTGTCCACCACGCTCTAGTCGAGAGGCCCTGGTTATGGCGTGCCATGGGGTATGTCTGCTCCAGCCGGACCTAGTGCCGTTGTCCTCCTCCTCTTGGCCTTCACTCCTCAATGCATTTCGCGAGAGCTCCGAAGGTATTTACCCGACCCAGGAGTTTTCCGTACAGGATTCGCAAGCATGTCAAGAAGGACGAGGGCAAGGGAGGGCAGTGGGGGAGGAAGATCATATGTACATAAAGCCAGTAGGTCATGGCCCCTGCAATGACGGTCGCGACGACGCTCGGGAAGTGAAAAAAGAGGGCGAGAACGAGGCTATTCTCGTCTTATATGGCCGTCGGCGTGGCCTCAGTGAGGCGTTGGTGCACCGGCTGGAGCTGGGTGTGCGGGACTACATCCTTCCTTCTGCTCGTGGCAAAAAAGAGGACATAAATGAGGGAGGCGTGGCGGAGGAGGAGGAGAACGAGAGAAATACGGTGCTCATACCTGGAGGACTCCAAGAATGTCATTATGCATATGTCTGCCGTTTTGAGGCCCTGGCAGCATGTCTCGCCACACACTTCCTCAGCAAACTCCGTCCCGAGCTCTACGCAGCGCGCCAACTCCCTTCCTTCTCCGACGTGATGCGGACCGAGGGAATCCCCACTTCCTCCTCCTCTTCCTCCCCGTCCTCGCCCTCCTCCACATCTTCCTCCTCACCCTCCTTGCTCCTTAACGAGCTGCTCCATTTCTTGTCCTGTTCCTCCATGATCCGTCTCTCGGCGACAGCGCGGCAATACCAACAGTCCCTTGCCCAGGAGGAACGCACCTGGAAAATCTTTCTTCATCGAGACTTTCCTGTCGCTGCTGCTTCTCTGGCTTCTTCCTCCACTACCTGCAGCAAGACTGCTAGTAGCGGCACCATCACCACTGCCACTCCGTGTTGTCCTCCCGCGCGTACCGCGTACCGCTGCCTCTTTCAGGCCCGTCCTCGTCCCCTCCCCTCCCGTCTCATGTTTCGCCCCGATGACAGGATGATGCCCTTCTACCACCTTCCTCCCTCCCATGTCCACCCCCTCTACCCCTCTTTCCCTCATCCCCTCCACTACGCGTCTGGTGGTCTGGATGAAGAGAGGACTGGTGAGAGGAGCGGGGCCGGGGAGGCGAGGCCGAGGTTCCTGCCTGCGTTTGGGATGCCACCTTTGTGGTACCCGGGGAGACGGTTTTTGAGGGTGGGAGGGAGAGAGGAAGGAGAGGAGTCTGATGATAGAGAGGTATTTCGGAGATAGGAAGGTCAGGGGGAAGGAGGGAAGGAAGAATGTGTATAGAGGTGGGTGGGCGGGTAGGGTAAGATCAAGTGCGGGAGGGAAGAAGGCGACTGATAAAGGAGCAGACAGACCCGGAGGAAGAACATGAAGGTTTAAAGATAGAGTGTGTGAGGACACTTGGGCAGCATGTCGGTTGGAAGAAAGCAGAGCCCTCCTCTAATTGTGAATAAAGAAGGAACATTGACCCAAAGCCGCCCAAAATGCAAGATACGTGGGGAGTCTTCTTTCCCTTCTTAAATTTCATCGTGTTCAATGCAGTAGTGTCATCATCGTGTTATCAATGCCTTCATCATGAGCTATCTAGCGCTGTTATCACTTCTCTTTCCCCACGGGGTTGACTGGCACAGCGGCAGCAGTAGCGGTAGCAGTAGTCTGAGGCCAAATCCGACCCAGATGAGTCCTAGCGCTGCGACGGGCACCACGGAAGACTCGGCGCTTGTTGTCGTGGTTGTCGTGTTTGTGTATGTCGGTGGGAAGGGAGGATGAGAAGAGGCAATATGGGAAGTGCAAAAAACATTTTGAAATCATATATGCGTGCTCAGTTCCGATATCGAGTCTAGCTCCCTCCCTTTTTCCTTCCCTCCCTCGCGCGCTCCCCACTTCTCCTTCCCTCCCTTCTCCCATCCCCCCTCTCTTCTCCTTCCCTACCGGACGATCGTGACAGCGCCCGGGTCGTCGATGAAGTCGGGGTCCTCCCAGTGGACGAATCGGTAGACCACTTCCTGTGGCGATAAACCTTTAAGCAGGGGATGGCCCGTGGGGTTCAGCGTCAGGTCCTCTGCAAGGCTCCTGGGGAGCCGGTGCAGGGCGAGGAAGGGGAGGAGGATGCTGTCGGGCAGGAAAAATAGAAGCTTGATAATCAGCATGTAAGTGAGGAAAAGGAAGGGTGCGGAAAAACGCACGAGGACTTACCCGAGCAGGCAGATGGCTGCTCCCAATATAACACGGAGCGCTGCTGTCACGGAGGACACCAAAATGAGGCTGTCCTTGCTATTGCCCAGCAACTTCTTCGTCCTCCTTCGCGCCTCAAATCCCATAACGGCACAAAGTACAAGAAAAGGAAGTACCCACGCAAGATCTCTGGAGACTTGCAGAAGTTTTAACAGCCTCTCGCCCGTCATCGCAGCAGCGGGAGAAAGGTCGGTGAGGGCATGTACGGTCAGCGCATCCAAGCCCGGCACCATGACTCCTATTGATGCCCAATTTGGCAGCACGTATAAAGTGACAGAAGAGCCCGGTATTTCCGTAATGGGTGCCAGAATTGAAAAATAGGGATATAAGTGGGCTGTGGAGGGATACGGGAGGGTGCTGTCGGCCAAGGGGCTATGAGAAAGCCTCTCCAGCAGCTCGTTCGAAAGTAGACCGGCAAGAGCGAGGAGCCCTAGCACTGCCAAAGCATCGAGGGACGGGATCGAGGCGTGTTTCATAACTGGAGATGACGACAATGGTAGGCTGTAATGCAAAGGCAAGTCATCTTTATCCTCAGTGATGGCTAACGCCACCATGGCTTGTCTCATGGCTTGTCAAGAGTGATATTGCTCTTGCGGTAGTTGCTCGGCATGCGCGAATGGACCTGTAGTTGTGTGAGAGCGAGACGAAGGGAGCAGAAGCTGATTTAAGGGTCTCAGACAAAGAAAAAAAATGATGGAGTTCTACAGAATCCTCGGCCCCAAGAGTGCTAATTCCCTGGTGAAGGAACAAACGAGGAGAAAATCGTTTCGCATTCGAAAGGCCGTTGCACCTCCAACCTGATTCCTCTCTCCTCCCTACCACCCCTTGCTTTTCTCTCTAACATGACCAGACACGGACTTCACGGGCATGAATGTGAATGAAGTCAACTTGATGTTGAATAACTCAACAGGTATGATGCTCAAAAAAACTTTTGAACTCCACGCACAGAAAGAAACAACAAAGTACGCGTCCTCCTGTGCAAAACATATTGTTATTTCAAAAAAGGACTTATTGCCACCATGGGCCGCATCATGTCTTCTCATCCCGCTCCAACTCTGCACACTACGCCAGTCATAAACCGTCGTTGTGTTGCTATTTCATTAGTGCCCGTGCTCACCATGCCCCCATTTTTCTGTACACTCGCATTTATTTATTTTAATAACATTCGTATGCCCATCGCATGCCACTTCTTCTCCTGGCTCTTTACTTTCTGGCCTTGTGTAGCTGTCAAACACAGCATACTACCTATAGAAGGTCCGCCCTTCTTTCGAAGAGCAAGAGTCAAACACACATACACACACGTATTACAATCAAAAACCCATAGTCGCTCTTCTTCCCATTTCTAAATGTTCCTCTTTAATCAGATGAATCCATCGAATACTATCGAATACCAGGCTGTCTCCAATCCGGCTCCCTCTGTCCCTCTATCTTTCTTTGTCTTAATTATTACCAAATAACCAAGCCTGCCACCTGCACTTTCCCCCTGGTATTCTTCAGTTGGATGCGGTGCATCTTCCCGTCCGCCATGGCTTGGGGCAAGGAGCAGCCACAGTCAATTTTATAGACAGAGTAGATGGTCCAGTCTACCCCCCCACGGTACTCGCAGGTGCTGTCAGTAAGGAGGAGGTAGGGCGACCCATCCGGGCGCTTTTGGGCCACCAGCCTTGTCTTGGTCGTTCCCTTCTTCTTTAGTGGTGACGCTGCTGCTTCTCCCGTGATGACGCTGCCGGTGGGTTTGCCACTCCTTATGCTGGGACCAGCACGGAGGGAGGTGGTGGAGGGAGTGGAAGCGTCATTTTCCTTCTTTTTGTTCCTCTTGCTGCTGCTATTATTGCTGCTGCTGTCACACATTACCACCTTGATTTTTCCGTTCGGCTGCACCTGCCGACACAAGCCGTCTTCCCCTCTCTCCCTCTCCTTCTCGTGGACCATCCCTCCGTCTTTCCCTCCCTCCCCGCTGCCCCCCTCCTCATCCTCCTCTACCTCTTCTTCCACCACCTCTTCCACCATCCGGGTAGGATATTCTGGGAAAGAGGCATTCAGGTACATGCCTTGGCTCCCGTACATCAACACGCACAACGTGCTCGCCTAATGGGAAGGGAAGAGAGAGGGAAGGGTGGAAGGAGAGGTTTCGTATAGACGAAGGAGAAAATATTGTTGTCTAAAGATCGTCGTTTTACCGTAACCTAAGAAACCCAACCGCCTTCCCTATCATTCCCTTCCTCCCTCCTTCCCTCCCTCCCTCACCCCTATCGGTACGATGGAATCGAAGTCGAGCGTGGCATTCTCACTCAGTGGCGACCAGGTCTGCTTCCGGTCCGATCGCTTCTTCTTTCCCCCACTGAAGATATCACTGCTCCCCTCGGCCTTCTCCGTCCAGAGGGTGTAGTTCGATCGAGCGACAGGCACCAAGTCCAAGGCGCGGCCCTGAGGAAGGGAGGGCAAGAGGGAGGGAGGTGAGATGAGGTGAGTGTTTGATTCGTAAGGAGGAATAGATTATGCTATGCCCGCCCTCCCTCCCTCCCTCCCCCCCTCCCTCCCTCCCTCCCTCCCTCCCTTCCTTCCTTCCTCCTTGCCTGCGTTAAGGTTAGGTTGCACGACACCGTATGCCCGCTCGAGCCACTCGAGACCCTCTCAAACACCTCCAACGCAGTCGTCGACAGCCGCGCCCTCACCGCCCCCTCCTCCTTCCTCCTCTCCTCCTCCTCCCTCTCCTCCCCCACGCCCTCCCTGGCCGCCTCCCCGAACAGGCTGTACAGAAAGTTGCCTAGCAGCCGGTGCCCGTACTCGTTAAAGTGCTGGTTCTCCCCACAGTTCGCATACAGCTGCTTTCCGACCCTATCCAGCTTCTCGTACAACCCGGGAAACTCCGACTTGTGAAGCTCACTCCCATTCCCCAACAGCAAGCCCGGCAACGTCCTCGCCCCTCCCTCCCCCCTGCCCTCCCCCTCCTCCTCCTCCCTTCCTTCAAGAGCCCACGCCGGCGGCACATAGTCCACCCAAGGTGCCACGCCGTGCACGAACGAGATCAAGGGGACGTCCATCGTCTTCGCAGCCGCTTTCAACCATCCCCAAGTGCGTTGGAGGCCGCACTGAGCCGCCCTTATGGGCCCGTCGGACCACCAGCAGAAGTTCTTGGCCACTGCGACGGTCAGCACGGCGGGGCTCCTAAATCGGGCGTGGTCGAGTAGGAGCATGGCAAGCAGGGCCTGAAGGAGGGAGGGTGGGGAGGAGGGAGGGTGGGCGGGAGGGAGGGAGGGAGGAATGCGTGGGCGAAGGAAAGAGAAAAGGCGCTACATGCATACATACGCAGTAAGTGAGGAACATAAAAAAGAATGCAAGTACATAGGTTTTTCGATCCCCTTTATCACACAAAGAAGGGATATCGGGAAAGAAATAGACTCGGAGCCTGGAGCGCTTCTTCCGTTCCTCCTTCCACTCCCCCAGTGCCCCCCTGCCCATGCCCAGCCCAAGCCAACCCAGCATTTTCCCCCATTCAGAACAACACTTCAACAAGCCAACACACATACACACTCCTCTTTCCTCTTCAAGCCCCACCTCTAGCCGCACGCACGCACCTCGTACTGGTCCAGCGTCGAGTCAAAGTTCTCCCCAAATTCCACCACCCACACATCAGGCACCCGCTCCGGCTGCTCAGCCACTAGCGAATACACCTTCATCGTGCAGAACAAGGGCAGCATAAATCCTGCCCCTCCCTGCGCCATATTCACAATCTCCGCCCCAAACAAGATGGGGGAGGGAGGTACGGGCCCCTCCCCACTGTCCGTGTCTCGCCCCGCCAGGAGGGAGGCGAGGACCTCGGGGTAGGAATCCTCCATGTCTGCCACGGCACCACCAGCGGAAAACGAACCTCCCAGCACGGCTATTTTAAGGGGACGTTTCTCGTCGTTGGCTTTTTGGATGGCTCCCGCGAGTCGGGCCAGGCTCCCGAGGTGGGCGACACTGTCTTTGCTGGCTTGGCCTTTTCGCATTACACGCATATAGTCCCACCCGGACCGTTGACGCAGGGCTTTGGCGGCTGCCGCGCATTTGCTTTGGATCGTCTCGGGGAGGGGGTTGGGGACGGCGAGTCCTGTGGTGGAAGAGGAGGAGGAGGAGGAGGTGGAGGAGGAGGAGGAGGGCGAAGGCGATGGCGAGGGGAATGGCGTGGGATGAGGCGGAAACGAGGAGGATGGGAAAGGGAAGCGGAAGAAGAAGAGGCCAAGGATGATCGTGCTGGCGACACAACCTAATGTTGCGAGCCGGCACGCTGTGGACGCGCGTTGCGGTCCCTGGGATTGCAGCCCGCTATTGGCCGAACCCAAGCCCTGGTAGCGCTGGGAATTGCTCATTTCTTATCTTGCTCCTCTGCCACCAGAGGTTCGCTAGTAGTGGTTCTATCCTACCTTCTTCTCGGCAGGGAGCCAATGGGAGAAAACAGTGTGTATGCAGCCAGATTCGCACAAGTGTATTGAGTGTAGGTGTGTAGAGAGTCGGAAGAGGCGTGAGGGGTGGCACAGAGGGACGTCGAAATGGCAGGCGGCCGGAGGAGACAACAACGAAGCTGCGACGCAAAGGCAGCTTTTTTACCAGGAGCCTGTTTGATTTACGTGCAAATATCATGGTAAATAATTCAGGATGCGGTCGTACAGCTTGTTGTGGATTGGTAAAATGAGGAAGGGGAGGAGGCAGAAGGAGGAAGCGGGTAGCGTTCAGAGAAGATGCTTCTTCGCTGTCTTCGTTCTCTCTCAACTGACACCGACCACACATTCATCTCCGTCAAGGCGGCCTCAAACTGCAGAAAAGGCGAGCAGGGGAGCCCTGGCAGCAGCCGCGTGGGCATTGCGGGGCAGGCAGGCCATTTGTGACCAGCTCTCTCACCTCCGACCACCACGCGTCTTGCTTTCGCTTCCTCCTCGTCGTCCTTCACTAAATTTGCATGCGAGGTGATGCCTGGTCGAAGGACGGACAATGCCACCGTCGCATGGGTTCTCACATAGCACTTAATGCAGAGGGGACGATTGCTGGCATGGGGGCGTTAGAGGGGATGCCGAGTGCATCGGCAAGCAGCTTTGCTTGGCAAGCTGCACTTCTCTCGCTCCTTTCCCCCTTCGATGAAAAACTGCAACCAGGCCAGAAAGTGCTGCTATTCGAGGCATGCAACTTCCCCTCCACCATCAAAACATGCTCACCTTTTCGTCACGAAGGTCGTGCTTCGCCTTGGCCCCGTGGCATAATGCGCACTCGTTGCGTGGTACGGGGCGGCCACGAATTACTCCTTTATGTCCCTCGCCGCCTCTCACCCTCCTTCCTTTCCACCCTCTCCCCATCCACACAGGCTAAGACCTCGCAAATTTCTTGGTATAGCCGTAAGAGGGAGAGGGAGATAGAGTCAGCAAAAAGGAAAGAGAGATGGGGGCGTATCTGAGCACCCCCATCACAGATAAGGAGTCCGAGGACGGGGAAGGCGGTCACATACGATATGGCGTTTCGGCCATGCAGGGTTGGCGCCGGAGCATGGAGGACGCTCATGTAGCTGTGCCTGCGTTGAAGGGGGACGAACGGGCGGCGATCTTCGGGGTGTTTGACGGACATGGAGGGAGAGAGGTAGCGCATTTTGTGGCGCGACATCTGGTTGAGGAGGTGGTGCGGAGGGGGGAGTGGGGGGATGGGGCGTACGAGGAGGCGTTACGGCAATCATTTCATCGCATGGACGACATGCTACGGCAGGAGGAGTACGACCCCGAGCTTAGGGAGTACAAGGCAGGCTTGGGGCCCGCCACTACTTCCGCTCCGGCACCAACTGTGACTGTACAATCAGCAGCAGCACCAGCAGCACCAGCACCAGCAACAGCAGCACCAACTCCAGCAGCAACAACGACAACTACTACTACAACAATTGAAGCGACGACAACAGCAGCATCAGTGACTGTCTTAAACAGCAACACGGAGATGGAGATCGTGGGAAAAGATGTGGGAGGCGGGGGGGCTAAGGTAGGAGGGGAGGGAGGGAGCGGTCGTCTGACGGCGCAAGAGGCAATCGAAATGCTGCAAAAGATTCTGGTTATTAGCAACGCTGGTGGGAAAGAAGGAGGAGAAGGGGTACCAGCAGCGGGAGGAGGAGGAGGACGTGGAGGAGGAGGAGGAGGAGAAAGCGGAGGAGGAAGCAGAGGAGGAGGAGGGGATGGGATCAGTAGTGAGAAGGCCGCTGCGCTGGTTGCGGCGATGGGTGCAGCGTTAATGAGCGGGGAGGAGGAAGGAGAGGAAGAAAAGGAAGGGAAGGAAATGGCTGCGTCAGTGGCACTGGCGCGGAGCAGCATCAGCACTCTCGTCTCGCCGTCAGAGTTGGTCATTCCGGACGACGACGTTTTGTCTAGAGACGGAGAGGGGAAGGGAGGGAGGCAGGAGGGCTTAGCGTTGCGACCGGTGGGGGACCCCTTAGCGAGTAAAGAGGAAGGGAATGAGCAGGGCACGCCCCGTAGTCCGCTTCCCTTCGTTGACGCGGCGAGTGCGCTTCTGAGAGCACAAGGTGTGACTCCTCCGTTTCAAGGGGGGCCGAGGGGGGAAGAGGTGGAGGGGGAGGGAATGAGGACCGTTGCCAAAAAAGCGGCGGCGGCGGTGGCGGAAAAGGTGGTGGAGGAGCTGTTGAGTCATGCGATGGAGGGAGAGACCGTGCTGGAAGAGGTCAATGACGAGGGCGAGGAGGAGGGGGATGAGATGGAGCAGGGGGGTAAAGAGGAAGAGGAAAGGATGGAGGGTTACAGCAGCAGCAGCGGCAGCAGTAGCGGCAGCAGTAGCATCATTATAAGTAGTACAGGCACCGGTGGCACGAGCAGCACAAGCGCCAGCACCAACAGCGTCGTCTCCTCCTCCTATCCTCCCCCACCTTCCCCCCCCTCCACGTCCCCCTGCCCCACCGCCGTCCGGAGCGGTATCGGCGGCTCTCGACAGCAGTGTGCCTTGCCCGACCATCGGGTGCAGGCTGGCTGCACCTCCGTCGTAGCCCTCCTGGTCGATAACGACCTCGTGGTCGCCAATGCGGGCGACTCGCGCGCGGTGCTGTGCAGGAAAGGGACTGCCATCGCTTTGTCGGAGGATCACAAGCCGCTGCAAGACAGGGAGCTGGAGAGAATAAGGCGCGCGGGGGGTTTCGTCACGGAGCAGGGGAGGGTGAATGGGAATCTGAACTTGAGTCGATCAATTGGGGATTTGAAGTATAAAGGTAAGGGGGGAGCGAAGGGGGCAATGGGGGGAGGGAAGAGGGAGCGGTGTGTAGTGAGGGAATGTCGCGATGTGGATGATGCTCTGCGAGTTCGTTTTCTTCTCCTTTGTCTAAGTCTTGCCCACTCCATATTCCGCACTCCATTCATCCACCGCTCCTTCACTCCCTTCCTCCCTTACCCAGGCAACACTGCCCTCCCTGCCAAGGACCAGATGATCTCGGCCGAGCCCGACCTCGCCCGCATCTCTCTCACGCCGGACGACGAGTTTCTTGTGCTCGCCTGTGACGGGGTGTGGGATTGTATGACGAACCAGGAGTGTGTCGATTTTGTGCGGAGCAGGCTGCAAGCCAGGAGGGAGGAAGGGAGGGAGGGCGAGCCGTTGAGCAGAGTGGCGGGGGAGGTGGTGGATGCGTGCCTGGCAGACGACCCGCGGAAGACCACGGGCATTGGAGGCGACAACATGACCTGTCTGATCGTTCAGGTGGACGAGAGGGTGAGAGGAAAAAGGGGGGGGGTAAGGCGAGAAAGTAGGAGATAAAGGAGCCGAGAGTGTCGCTGTGGGAGGTGGGAGGGAAGGGAGAAGGAGGGAAGAAAGCAAGGAGGGAAGAAAGCAAGGAGGGGGGGAGGGAGGAGACACATGATGGGCTGAGTGTGATGTGGATTGTGTCTTGCGGCGCTCTGATATGCTGCTGATAGCATGCACTCACGAAGTGCAGGGAGCAGGAAAGGAGGGAAGGAGGGAGGGAGAGAAGTGACTTTAAGTGAGCGTATATTTTTATGTTTATTTTAAGACGGCGCTCTTACAGGGCGGCAGGCAGGTAAAGGGCGCTGCGAGGGCAGGGAGGGGGAGGAAAGTCACAAAAGAAAAAGTGAACAAGAACCAGAGAAGGAACAACCGGGAAATTAAAAAACGAATCAGGAAGGTCAATGCAATGACAGAACGTTAAAACAGCAACAGCCGCAGCACCACCATCACCAGCAGGAGTCAATTCGTTAATGTACGACTGCACGCAGTAGATGACAGACGGAAAAGACTGAAGATAGCAACGAGTAAAGAAAGTGAAGACGTCACCAAAGCACGGCAGGGTACGACGACGCTCACTAGTAGCGCCCCCTGCATTTCCTCATGCTTAGCCCATCACCGCGCAATTGTTATAGTTCCACTTCCTCATCCTCATGCGTCTCCTGTGGCTTGTGCTGTATTCGATATATTCGCGCAATTTATCTCTGCCTCTGCCTCCGTCTTCTGAGCGTCCCACTAGTGCTGCTTTCTTTCTATCACTCCCTCATCCTTTCCTCATGTACACTGCTCCTTCTTTTCCCCCTTTCCTTCCTCGCCCATATGTACTCTATACTCTCTTTTCCTAACACACCTCTTCCTCGGGCATCAATGTACTCTCTCTCCCTTACACCACCTTCATAAAATAGGCGCTCCATCTTCCACCCATCTAATCCTCTTTCTTCTTTTCTCTGTCGTTTCTTATATATTGCCTTTTTCCTGATATCTTGTCCGCACATCCTCCCCCTCCACTGACTTTTACTCCCGACTCCGTATGCCGTTTCCTTCCGACTCCAGAAGCCGTCTTATCTACATTCGTTTCCAGCATCACTTTTACATGCACCCCTCTTTCGATCTTTACCATGTCCCTACACCCTTCCACTCGTTTATACCAAAACACTCTCTTCAGTTCTCCTTCGCCTCCTCCTCCTCCTCCTCCTCCTCCTCCTCCTCCTCCTCAGCTTCCTCCTCCCCACCCTCATCCTCACTCTCACTACCCCCAGTGCTCCTCCAGACGTAATCGCTACCCTCATCACTGCTCCCGACATAGTTGCTATCCTCCTCCTCCTCTTCTTCTTCCTCCTCTTCCTCAACATCCTCCTCACTCATTTCCCCAACATGCATATCGAGATCCAAGCCCCCTATCCCCGGGGGCGACTGATATTCCCCCGACGAGGAAGCCTTGATGGCCAAGGGCGGCGTTAAGTACAGGCTGTGCATGTCACCCTTTTCGTACTCACACCATCCCCCGTACACCAACAGCCTCTCCCCCGTCAAGACCGAAGCATGTGACAAACGCGGGCCAGGCCGCCGCTCAGTCAGACGCCGCAAGGGGTGGAACTCAACAGTCTTGGAGTATCCGTTCCCGCCTGCTTGCCCCACCTCCTGCACCTCCATCACCCCCACTGCGTCGCTCAAACGCGAGTCCCCCCCAAACAAAAGCAACTTGGCCCTCCCTTTCTCCCTCACCGCCAGCTGCAGCCCCTGCAGCGTATCAGCCTCCCCAAGACCCCCTTCCTCCATCAGCACATGCGCCGTGTGCGTCCTCCCGGTGAAAGTCTCATGCCTCTGAGTCGGGGCCGCATTCCGATCCCCCCCCGGCATCGTCCATCGCGTCGGCCACAATAACGACTGCCCTCCCAGCTCATCCTCCTTCCTCTTCTTCTTTCTTCCAACACCACTCCCCCCCATCTGCTCTTCCTCCCCTCCTTCCTCCTCCTCCTCACCCTCCCCCTCCTCTTTCTCCTCCAATGCAATGAAATACACCTGCTGCAACAACTCACGCCCATTCCGCAAGAGGTCCGAGCCATCCGATCCGCCCACCACTACCAGACACCGCAAGCCAGGCAGGAAAGAGCAGCTGTGACCCATCCGTCCTCTCGGTTCCGGGCCCTTTAGCACTGGCCTCGCCACCTCCCACACGCCCCCACCCTCCCTCCTTCCCTCATCGTCCTTGTCGAAGCCATGGAAGGTGGGAAGTTCGGGCTGCATGATGGCCTGCCCGTGGTGGATGCCGCCGAGCAAGAGGTGACGCAGGGGGGCAGACAGAGAGGAGGAGGAGGAGGAGGAGGCGGAGGAGGAGGAGGAGGAGGAGGAGGAGCATTTAGAAGGGGGGGAGGAGGAAAGCAGC
>Ga0160420_100584_pt1 | contig 14249 bp, 15 predicted proteins | sample CelAP2metagpilot_FD_108197 | JGI IMG/M metagenome (GOLD analysis project Ga0160420, IMG submission 108197) | Phycosphere-associated microbial communities from algal ponds in Kailua-Kona, Hawaii, USA - Cellana AP2-5-5 metagenome pilot | ecosystem: Engineered > Artificial ecosystem > Aquaculture >... | reverse complement strand
GGAGGCACTGGCCTACCAGAACAAGGAGCTCAACAACGGCCGCTTGGCGATGGTCTCGTGGCTCGGAGCCGTCGTGGGCGCTAGCCTCACCGGTGGCGAGGACCCCGTCGCCACCCTCCTCCACAAGCTCGGTAACTAAGCCGCAGCCTTTCATCTGGAATCTGCTTTGGTCAGAATGTCTCGTGGGAGAGGGTTTGGCCCTGGGTCTTTCCTTTCCCGAGTCCAGGTGTCCTTTCGGAAGTGAGTTTTCAGTGGTGGGTTTGCCATTCGTACATTTTATGGTCGTACATTTATGGTGATGGAGCCCCTCTGACCACTAGGCTGTGTACTCGTTATTTCTTTTGTTCGCTGGCGACTGTCAACGAGTAAAGAAAAAGAAGTATTAGTGCTGCGTGGCGATTCTAACTGATTCAGCTCTTTTCTCTCCTGGTTTCTCGCTCTTTCAGTTTTTTTTTCCCATGTAGTGTCACCATTATGGGAACTGCTTTGGGAGGTGAGCACAGTTATCGCAGCAGAGAAACATGAAGCGTTGAGCAAAGCATGCTCAGGGGACAAACTATTTAATTACCTCGTCACTAAAACAGGGCAACAAGCCAACCCCCTTCTTCCCGGATTCTCGTCCGCGCGCCCGAGTTTCCCGGCCCACCAGTCTGGTGCCTGTTCAAAATACACATATATGCTATGTACAATCAAGGCTTGCCAAAATCCAAAACTCTATAAAGGCCTAGTCCCTAAATACCGAAGTATCGAGATGACAGAATAACCTCCTCCGTCGGGCCGGCGGTCAAAAATGGTCCGCACCCTCGCCTTGCTTTTGCCATTTTGCCTATCATCAACCCCCAGACGCCTCAATCTGTCTTTCAAAATCATAGTACCAGTACTATTGATGGTCGAAAAAGTATATGGAGAATGGTATTGAGGTCAGGGAGTGTATGATTTTTGCTTGGAAAAGAAAATGGAAGCAGCCATGCTTTTTCCAATTTTCATAGCTCATCTTGCCACTTTTATCCGCCATAAGACCCCAAGACAGCTATCGTGGTGCCTGTTAGCCTGTTAAATGGATACATCGCTGCCCGAGGAAGGGCCAGCTACAGAGACCGGAGAGCTTCTGCATGCAAGGCGCCGTCAATCGCTTCGGATGATGGTGGCTATGAGCCTGAACCAATCCTGCAAGGATGCCATTCAAGACATCCTCCTCCCCTCGTCGGACTACCTCGACAACAGATGTAGGTAAATATGCCGTGATAGCTGGTCCTATCTTCCTTGCAGAGTATTGGCTCAGAGTTTTCCCTTGCCACCGAACAATTTTCACGAATACCTCTTGCCCCCTCACACCTCGCACACCCATCGCAGCCGACCCGAATAACAAATTTCGGGAGCTCCTGATTAAGGCCAAGGAATCAGGACTGACATGGGACGACACGTTCTCGCACTTCACTTCCGCACCTGAGACCACGGCCGCCATTTCACAGAAGGACTTCGCCGCGGGCCTTCAAAAACTCAGCTCCAACACCTCCTGCGACGTGACACAGGTAGGTATAAAAGGCAATGGCGGCAGATTAAGTGTTTTCGAAATATTGGATGAGTGTGCTCCAAACGTCACGGCCACGCTATTTCGTCGGTTTTCAAGAGCTCCCCTGTGCATCAGACTGTGTGGACAAGGTGACGGATTGTCATTACACTTTCTCATGTCTCTACCCTCTTACACTAAATAGGCGGACATCGAGCAGCTGACAAAGAGCCTTATGATGGAGGAAACGAAGCAGGTCTCTCTGGACGGGATTAAGGCTTTTGCCCTGGCGATCCCGCACGTGTCCTGGAAGGTAGAACGCATCCGTCGTCTCTCCTCAGCCTTGTCGACTGAGGAGGGCACAAGCACTGGCAACTGCATCCCTGAACAGGTAATTTTACTGCTTCCTAGTATATTAAAGACAGTATGTCGAGCTTTTGATAGCTCATGCCAGCATTATAATCTTTTCTCGTGCAGGCACCCAAGACTCAAATCAAGAAGAAAACATCGACCACTAAGCCTTCTCCGCCGGCTGTCGCCTCTAAGATGACTTCCGCACGCTCACTCTCGCGTCGGGAATCGTCCACATCAACAGGCAAAGTAGCCTTCTCCAGCAGTGTCCCGGCTATGCGGAGGAGCCGGAGCCGCATGTCCTCTTCTGCTTCTATACCAGATTCTGCTTTGGCAGGGGCTTGTCGTCCGCTTCCTCGCAAAAGCAGCAGCAAAACCACCCCGGAATCTGTTCTTCAAAAGAACAGCGGCAAAACTATTCCGGAACCTGTGCCGCTGTATTCCAAGGTTGCTTCAACCACAGCGCCTAACCCTTTACTTGTCGATGTACGTAGCTGTACGTGCATGCGACAGCGCTCATCGCACAATCACAGTATTAATTTCATACATGACATGTCTGAACTAGGAGCTGGCATACACACCTTTGGTCAGCCTCGGGTTGATCGCAACCTGCTCGAAATTTATGTGGCGGCAACAAGAAAATCTTCTCATCTATCTACATAGCCATGACACCCCCCCTCGCATAATTGCCATCGTAGCACTCAACGAAACTACACAAGAGGTAAGAGTTTTCTTCCGCGTACGGTTAAGAGAACAATATACATCTGGCTAGCGGGCTTGTTTATTTTCTTTTTTCTATCTATGAATAGGAATATCCGCCTATATACGTCAACCGCGACCAGATTCCCCTGAATCGAAAAGCAATTGAAGCTCTGGCAGACACCAGGTCGGCTGTGCTCGGGAACGAGGAGGACCCTGCGGGCATGACTCCCCTACAGCAGGCCGAGCGCGACTATCTAGCCCAGTACCTGACGCAGCGATTGGTCTTGGAGGAGAAACAACAGGGTATCAATGCCGGTCTCCGATCAAAGCGCATCAACATTCTTCCTCAGACAGGTGAGTGAGGGCGGGTGGGAGGAAGCTGGGGGGGTGTATGGGAGAGAGACGATTTTTTGATTTTCTTTGTGGTACCAACTAAATAGAATCATTTTCATTACCTTTTTCTCACTTTATCCAAAATGGCTATGCGCCACAGGCGACACGTGGAACAGCCTTTTGACCGAGCGGCCAAAGCTCCTCAAACCTCCTGCTCCTGTTCATGGAGCACGCTTGATGTCCTTGGAAGACTTTCACAAGGCGTCAGCCGAGATCACGAAACTCACCACCCAGGCACGGAGTCATAGCACAGGTAAGTTAATCAGGTGGGCGTTAAAGCAAGATCTGCCGGGCGCCAGGATTTCGAAATGGACGGAGGGGTTTGTGAAAACTCCTCACACACGCACTCCCTCACATCCTTCCTTCTACAAAGCTGCCAAAGTTTACGCGACCAAGACTACGACGGAGTTAGATGGTCTGTCTGCTATAGAAAAAGGTAAAAGAGTCGGAAACGACTACAAGGATATTTAAAAAAAAAGAAGGAAAAAAAATAAAGTTACGCCACAGAAGTAAAAGATAGAGTTTGAGGATCGAATCGATGGCGCGCCGATATAACCGGCGAATTCCGCAGACGACGAGCGACGAGCGACGAGCAAATGTTTATATGCCGCGGTTTTCTCTGTGGCAGTGCACCTCAAGAAGGGTCCACTTTCTCCCCGTTGTTTTTATGCCTTGATAGGACGCTCTGCAGGAGATTGAAAGGCATTTGATGCCGTGCATGTGTGGCCCTACAGACTCGAGCTAGCTCGCCAAACAATCAATACAGCAGTCTGACCTCGCGCGCTGGCAATTGCGAAAAGGCGATGGCCGCAAAGATTTGGTGACACCACCGGCTGTTGTGAAGCCTCCTCCCTGATTTGACTTGACCGCAACAATCTCATCTTACCCTGGCTCTGTCTCTCTCCTAGCCTTCCCGCGCGTAATTTCTCATGTCTCGGACACTTGTAATGGGCAATCAGTATTTGCAGCTCCCCTTACCAAGGGGATTCATCTCCCAAAACAGGAGGGGCGCGTGCTGCGTCGTTCTTGATTTTTTGGTGAGCGCGGCTGGAAGGCGCGTGAATGCGCAAACGAACCACCCGGGCGGGTCGTGCCAATCTTCCTCCTGTTGTGTACTGTCTTGTCCTCGGTGGTTTCCCGTGATGCTCATGTTTGTGTTCAGGGGACAGACGTCGTCCAAGCTCCACCTCGTGTGCGCGTCGAGTGCCGCGTCGCTGGCCTTCAGACCGCATCTTCAGAATCGCTCAAGAAAAAAAAACAGCCTGCGGGCAGCTTGAAAGCAGGCACATGTGGTCGACATACACTCACCACGTCCCTTCCGTCTTTCCCCCCCCACTAACAGCAACACCTAGCAAATAACCCATTAATTCACATGGTCTTACGGCCCCAGCGCCAACGCCGCGCGACGGCTGTGGCGGCCGCGGCAGCGGAGGAAAGGGACGCGGCCGCTGCCTCCCTCGCTCCGTCCTCAGTGACGGGATCTAGTGCCGCATTCAAAACTCCTATGAGTTTCCCCACGGCCTTCCCTAATCATCGCGCAATGGAATGTAACGCAGGCAAATCAATCGTAGATATCACTGTCAAACCCCGCAGTGTCGCCGTGACTTCGGGAAGCAGCAGCAATGGCGGCGCTGGGCGGATCAAAGTCCCTCCCGAACCCTTCGTGCGTGAGGATGGGATCGGAACACAGAGTCATACAAGCTCCTCGTCCACCTCTCCCGCCTCCTTGGTGTCCTCCTCCTCCACCTCCAAAAAGAGCCAGACACCCGAGTTCCTGGTTAAGCTGCATCGAATTCTTCTAAACGAAGACAAGGATATCATCTATTGGGACAATGGTGAGTGAATCGAACAAGCCTCCCCAAAAAATGTGCCGCCGCGGACAAAAATAGAAAAAGTCCAAGGGAGTGATCTGAAGACAGGGCGTTTCCAATACTGACATCACATTGAGCGTGTGCGTGCGATTCCACATTTTGAGGCCGGCATTAATTAACGCAAAAAATCGATCTATGGGATCTCTATTCGCATGTTCCGGACTTCTTCTAAGCCAAGCAACATCTCTACCCTCCTCACATAATTCCCCTCCCCTAATTCATGTGTGACCCTGTGCTTTCTATGAAGCCGCAGCTCTGCCGCCTTCTCTCATCAACCCCCCTACCTCCCCCACGCCCTTCCTCCTCCCACCCCCATTCCTCTTGCAGGTCAAATCCACGTCCGCAATCCCACCACCTTGGGTCAGAATGTCCTACACAAGTACTTCCGCCACAGCAAGTACAGCTCTTTCCAGCGTCAGCTCAATTATTTTGGGTTCCGGAAGACTCAGGGCAAGGGGAAGATGAGCGCATGCACGTACACGAACGTCCAGCTGTCGGGAGGGAACATTAAGAGCCTGTTGAACGTCAAGAGGAAGAGCAGCACGGGCACGGGGGGCAAGGGCGAGGGAGAGGAAGGTGGCGAGGAGGACCTGTCTTTGCTTGTGGAGGATTTGGAGGAAGGGACGGACTCCGACGGGGGAGAGTCTTCGGAAGGCTATACTCCCGTGACCGTTGGTCAGGGCCTCAAGCGAGGGGCTCCCGTCTCCTTCTCTGCATCCTCCGCCTTGTCCATGTCGTCCTTGTCTTCGGGTGGATCGGAGGGAGGGTTAATGGCGAGGAAGCGTGTGCGGTCCTCATCCTCGTCCTCGTCCTGCTCCTTGCGGGGAGGGGGTGTCGTCTCCCTCGAAGAGAGTCTCGCGGCGGACGAGGGCTTGGAGGGGGAGGAGGGAGGGGAGGAGGGCAGCCAAGGCAACACTTCTGCGGGTGCCCTCTCTGGCTACTCATCCTCCTTGTCTGGGCAAGAAGAAGAGGAGGGGGAGGAGGAGGAGGACTACGGGGAGGACGAGGACGAGGACGGGCACGACGCCTATCACTCGTTTCCTCCCTCGCAAGCAGCAAAGCATCGTCAGTCGCACCTTCACCTCCACCTCCCACCCCACCACCACCACCAGGAGCAGCAGCAGCAGCAGCAGCAGCAGCAGCTACCCCTCCGACAGGGCGGTCATCGCCTTTCCTTCACTCTCGCCGGCGGCCTCCGCACCTCCCATGCCTGCCCGAACCCCTCCACTTCAATCACCCTCTCCTCGGGTAGCACCACTACCACCACAGCGACCAGCAGCAGCAGCAGCAGCAGCAGCAAAAGCCTGAAGCCGCTTGACGTCAATGCCCTGCCCACCTTCTCCACTGACGTGCTCCCCGCCCCCTCTCCTCGCGGGGCGGACGATTTTTTCCCCTCCTACCTTACTGCCTTCGACCCTCTAGGCGACTCGGCCTCCTCTCCCTGGGCGTGGGCAGAGCCCCCTGTCAATGGGAGCCTCTCGTCGTTGTCTCTCGAAACAGGGTGCGGCATGACCTCTCTGAATTCCCTCGATGAGGGCCACAGCAACCACTCAGCTTTTGCCCGGGACGAGGACAAGGGAGGGGCCAGTGGAGGAAGGGAAGGAGGGAGGGAGAGGGAAGTTCTGGCGTCCATGCCGTCGGCAGCGGCGATTGCGGCCGCGGCTCTGTGTAGCCCCCGGGGGGAGAGTGCGTTTTTGCTGAGTGTGGAAGGAGGGGGAGGGGCGACCGATTTCTGGGGTGGGGGGGCCTCGTCTGCCTCTTCGTGATAGTCGTGGAGGAGGAAGGAGAAAAGCCGTAGTCGCAGCACTCACAGCAGCAGATTGATGAGGTACAAGAATTATGAGGAACTCTTCCGCTGGATAAGAGAATCAGAAAGGAAGAAAGAGGTTGGCTGGTACGTAGAGGAATCTGATATTGAGGACGAGGAGGAGGACGAGGAGGAGGAGGAGGAGGAGGAGAAAGACGATGACGAGGCTCACAACATTTGGCGGGCTTGGTCATTTCATCTCCCTCCCTCCCTCGCTCTCTCAGTCCCTTGCATGGAGAACAAGGCTTTGAATCAAGAAAGCATGTACACTTACTTTCACCCATAAACCGCGGCATCCCGAAATAAAGAACATGAGAAGAAAAAAAAAAGTAGAGAATCAGAGAATCTCGATACTCGATAGGCAGGAAGAGAGGTCTGGCTAAAGAACCATGATTAGATAGTCACAGCAAGAATTAGCGAGGCCAAGCGACGAGAGGGAGTGATGGAAAAGACGGGGGATGTAGGGTACGAGAAACACCGCAAGTATTACGACAAGAAGGATGCTTCGACCATGGTCTGCTCGGGAGGTGATAGAGGGCAGGCGGATGTATGCACCCCATTTTTAGAACGCGTGTAGGCGTAGTAGGGGTAGCACGTGCATACGGTCACGCCATTTTTTTGGTCACGGCCCACACCAAAATATATTTTAGTAGCAGACACCAGCATGATGAGTGTATCAGCCAAGTAGCAGCAACAGCAGCAGCAATAGTAGTCATACTAGCAGTAAAATAATCAGAAAGCAGGAGTGAAATTTCATAGGGGGAGTCAAAATTTTCATACACACTCACCACCACTTGAACTTTCCCTTTATTGAATACAATTTTTATTATTCAATTTACCTATCGACCGACTCAGAAGAAAAACCAAGGGAGAGCGAGTAAGAGAGAATGGGAGCGAGGATTCTATGTACAAGAGTAATCCTTAACTTAAGTATGAATTATTCGAGGCTCCAAAAACATACAGCCTAAGCACGAACAGCGGGAGCACACACGACGAAGCCAACATGTCGGGGTCGAGAGAGATCGTGATGTCATTTTTTCTCGTCTCTGCGTCTGTATGTGTGTGCTTGTATGTGTGCGTGTAGAACTCCCAGGAGCGGGTGAGGCAGACACCAAGGACACGGCGAGACGAAGATAGAGAGAAACGTATATCCATGTGTGTGAGGTCAGAGAGAAAGAGAGAGAGGGATGAGCGGGATGAGATGATTATGTATGTGTGTTTTTGCATTTTTTTCTGATTTTTTCATCTGTACATATATGCATATATAAATGTGTTTGTTTGTGTGTGTGTCTGTGTGTGTGAGAGAGAGAGAAAGAGAGACGGATCGCTTCTTTGAATTCGCGTGTCCGGATGGAGCCGAGGGTATAAGCAAAGAGTAAGAGAGAACAAGGTGCATGCAAAGAAGTGAGTGAAAGGGAGTAGATGGAGGAGTAGAGTAGTCCAAGCGAAAGCCTACCTATTATACCGTAATCATTCACGTGAATTCTTTTTGCCATCCTCAAATTGAATGTACCCATCTACTCATTAATTAATATATTAAACACCTCCTCATATAAACGATGCGATAAAGTCGAAAGAGGTAGAGAGTGAGAAAGACGAGCGGATGATGGAGGGCAGCATTCAGTAGAGTTTTTTTTCCTCCTTGTCAATGTCAAACACCATGCATGATGATTATCCATTTCCTCTGAATTCAGGTTTTCTGTCCCTTTCCACGTTGCTCTCGTAATAGAAGACTTGAAATAAGAAACCACCCAAAGAATCCTTACTTGCTCTTTTCTTCATTTTCTTCATATTTCCATGCATGCTTCTTCGAGCTATCCTCCGTCCTGCCTCATCCCTGACGCGTGCTCTTGTCCTCGTCAGACGGCGATTTTTGTGACAAGCTTTCCGTTTTTCTTCTCTCTTTTCATGGAACTGTACATAAAAATACTGTGAGAAATGATGAGTCGCCCACACACAAGAAGACGAGACAGAACAAGAAGGAGCAGAGGAAAGTAGCAGACATAGGGAGGGAAAGCAAGTCATGACAGTGATAGCCACCTTGGAAATATGAAAGAAGTAAACGTCTACAACGCACAACGCAAACAAGGAGAACGGAATTGAGAAAGAAATAGGGGAAGAAAGAGGAACGAGAGATAAGTGAGGGAGGAAACCCTTCATGCGTAAGAAATGTGATACCACCATAAGCGTGGGAAAGTAGATCTCGTTTTGCTGATACAGCGGGAGAGTAAGGTCGTGGGTAGAGAATTGAAGTACAGGGGCGAGGAGCAGCAAGGCAAGGAGGTGGAAGAGGAGGAGCAGGAGAGCTGGGCCAGGCTGATTTCTCGCTCATCTTTGCTTCCTACTCACTTTTTCTTCTTCCTCTGCTGCGTTTTTCGGGTGTTTCTATTCATCCGTACGGTAAAAGAGTGCAGCATTGTGTGTGTGATAGATATGGGCATGCATGCACAACAGAAAGAAATCCACAAACGTTCAACAAAGGACACTTTGTTCCGTCAAGCATATTGTTGTTATTCTTTGTTCTTCCCATTTGATTCCCTCTAAAAGCTGCAGCCGACAAATCAGCCAGGGCATGGAGACGTATGTTCTTGGTCTGCATGCGGTCTACTAGAGCGGGGGGATGAAGACTCCCTTATCTTCGCGGCTTCTTCTGTCTGACTACGAATCAATCGTCTCCGCATTTCTTTCATTCAACCGCAGCGGCATCCCTAATTATTGGTATTTCATATTTTTCATATAATTGATTTGATTCGCTTCCCTCCCTTCCTCTCTATCGTATTCCTATCTCCTGACTTTTGTGAGAGCCATTGCTCTTGCTTCTACTATACAAAATGCTCCTTTTCCTTTTCAGAATCCCTGTCCTCTCTTTATACAAAATTAGAACCCCGCCTTCCATGAGGGCCTTGCGGCGGCTGCGGCGGCTGCGGCTGTTTCCCTCCATTGGGATTGATAGTGCTGCTGTTGTTGCTGCTGCTGCTACTACTACTCCCACGGACCACGTCGCTCGAAAACCGTGTACGCGAACCCCCTCCTGCCCCGGCACCTCTCCCGGTACCTCCCCCACTGCTCTTCAACAAGCCATCGAACGGATCGTCGTTGCCGCTGGTGCTGCTGGTGCTGCTGTTGTTGCCCCCCTTCGCCTCTCCTCCCCCTCTTACTGGAGTGTTGGCAGCAGAGGATAAGCCGATCCCCGCGCTGGGTCCAGGCGATTTGGTGACACGGGGAGGGACGGCAAGACTGGTGCTGCTGCTACTAGTGGCGATAGGGGGCTTGAGAATTGCAGTGAAAACGTCGTCGGGACTGTTACTTATGGCGCTGCTGTTGCTGTTGAAACTGCTGCTGTTAATGATGCCTACTTTGGTCGTCGTAATGGGAATCGGTGCAGTAAAGGGGTTTTGCTGCTGCGGCTGCTGGAGAAATTCGGCGGGAAATGCATTGGCTTTGGGAGGAGTGGACGACGGACTGGCCCCCGCGCTGTGTGGAAGAGAGGGCTGCAGCGGCAAGTGCTGCTGCTGCGGTTGTTGCTGTTGTTGCTGTTGCAGTTGCTGTTGAGACTGTTGCTGATCCTTCCCTCCCATTGGACCTGCCCATCCTACATTTGCTCCTCCTCCGCCGCCGCCGCCGCTGCCTCGTAGCTGTCCTACTTCCTCCGCCAGCCCCTCGCACTTCTCCTTCATCTTCTCGAACCGCTTCTCAGTATCCACCCGCTTCCTCCTCTCCTCGTCGATCTTTTCCTCCAACGCGCGATTCTTCTCCTGTAGCCTCTTCATCTGCAAGTCCACCTCCTTTCTTCTGCTCACCGCGGCCTCCACCTCAATCTTCATCTGCTCCAACAAATAGGTTAATTTCCCCGCCCCAATATCCTTCCCCGGTCCCGCCGAGGAAGGCAGGGAGGAAGGAGCGTCATGGTGGTGATGCCCCGCCCCACTCTTCATACCAATGCTCAAGTGGCCTGGTCCTCCTCCCGATCCCCCTCCTCCCCCTCCCTTCTCACCCGTCCCGCCAGGCGTGGTCGCCACTCCCGGGGTGGTGGGAGGGTGGGAGGGAGGGTGGGAAGGAGGGTGGAACGACCGTTCCATGTGCGCTAGTCTTGACAAAATCATCTCGTTCTGTTGCCGTAAAAGCCGAAAATACTCGGGTTCGTGGACCGAGAGAGACGATGCACTTCCTGATGGTCCTATCCCCGTATCGTGTAAAGACGTTGAGGAAGCGAATTGGAAATGGGGAGCATAAGTCCCTCCACTGGCACTCATTCCGGGCGAGGCATCCTGCTGCTGCTGTCCACGATGTCCATGACCAGTCTCTCCGCTTCCCTCCAGGTGCAACGCAGACGAAGAAGATCGGAGGGAGCTCCCTCCTACTCCTCCCCCTCCTCCTCCTGAGGTATGTGCTATATCGAGATGCTGCGCCGATGAAGCACGCATTAAGGAGTGGTGGTGCGTGTGTTGATGATGCGGCGAATGATGGTGTCCTCCATGAGGGTGGGGAGGAGGGCGGGAGTGTGGGTGTCCATGAATGGTGTGATTACCGCCATGCCCGCCCTGGTTGGAGGTTTGGTGTGGGTGCTGCTGGAGATGATGAGGATGCTGCGAGTGGTGGCCAGGCGGGTGCCCTTCCATGTGATGAATAGGGGTTGATACTCCTGAGCCCTCCAAAGCTATTTCGGGGAGCTCGCGGACGGTGAAGCGTCCTTTCTTTTCCCCCCCCATCTTGCTCGACTTTCCCAGAGAATCCGTTAAATCTGAGACAGTGCTCATATCCACGGTACCCATGCGGTGCGAGGACAGTTGTACTTGGGGAGCGCCAGATGATGATGTTTCATGCTGATGCTGGTGATGGGAGGAGGAGGAGTGCGGGCGGTCGAAGCCTTTGATTCTTCCTCCTAATATGTCACCCTCAGGGTAAGACGCTTCCTCAGCCTCGGCTGCCTCCACCTGCTTGACCCGAAACCGGCCCTTGCGCTCCGCGAGCAAGCCGCTCCCTCCTCCTCCCTGCTGGTGCTCAGATGGGGCGTTGGTGGTGCCGGCAGCGATGGTGGAGGCAGCGGAGGAAGACGCCAAAGACGTAGACACAGCTTCCGACATGATGAGCGAAGGAAGGAGGAGGATGGTGGGGAGTGATTTGCTCTCTACACAGGTAGCCTGACCTAAGATAACGCGAATCGCGGTGAGACGCCCACCTGTATGCTATAGGGGTCGTGGTGAGGGAGGGGGTCTTCATTAGGAGGGGTGCGGGCCGATGAATTCGTCTTCGAATGAAGCAGTGCTGAAATGGCCGCAGAGGTCTGCCTCGCTGGGATCCTCCTCTTGGAAAACCCGCACCTGTTACACCCAACAAACTTGCCGATCTAGCTCTCGCACTCATACATAACACAGATTTCAATGCTGATGTTACGGGGTGTGAGTGGCTGCGCGGGCCGCCGTAGTCTTTTTGCGAAACGGAAAGCCTTGCCCTCCTCCATCTCCTCCCCCTCATCGACCTCCCCCCTCCCTCTATTCTATGCCTCATGCTCCCGTTTTGCGTCAAACAGCAGTTTGAGGCCCAGGACATGGGCGCTATGGAATGAAGGATCAGGATCACGGCATGAGGCCGGAGCAGCAGCAGCGGCAGTAGGAGGAAGACGAGGTGGCTTGTTATCCACCAGCATGCAGGCGGGCTCGTCCCAGCACCAGTACCAGCGTGGTTACGCGACCGGGGGTGAAGGGGGCGAAAATAACAACAATGCTGCTCGAAAGACTTATTTGGGGGAACCCTTGGAGTTGACGCCCATGCCTTTTAATGCTTGCATGCTCGACACGGACACCATGCGGGTGACGGACACGAGTGACTTTACGACGCGGATGCTTGTCACAGTGCAGCAATTGCGCAAGGAGGGGAAGAGCAGCTTGTGGGCACGGGTACATGCACTCAACGGTCATTTGCTTGGGGTCCTTGGAACGTTTGGCTTCAAATGTCATCATTGTGAGCCGGATACAGTCGTGATGAATCTTTGGTTGCAGCCGGGGATGGAGAACAAGGTACCGCCTTATGCGACGCACTTGGTTGGAGTAGCAGGTAAGCTCTCGCTTTGGACGTGGAGGAAGGAAAGAGAGGGGGAAGGAGGGAGGGGGAAAGGGATGCGACGCACTTGGTTGGAGTAGCAGGTAAGCTCTCGCTTTGGAGGGGGAAAGGGAGGGAGATGAGAGAAGTCTCATAGTGCGCTGTTTTTGGGCGACTTCGAAATCCTCCTCATCCTCCTCCTCATCCTCCTCCTCATCCTCAGCTGAAATTTTCCATCCTTTGCAAACCTATCCCACATCGTAATTCGCACACTCACCTCCAGGATTTTGCATGAATAAGAAGGACGAGGTGTTACTGGTCAAGGAATGGAGCAAGGCCGTGAGCGGATGGAAGCTTCCAGGAGGTTATGTGAATGTGAGGGATTCGTACAGCCACATTAATAGCTTGCTTGATTTATGAGAGTGCCTTGTTCTTCGTACTTCATCATCATAATATTTCGCCAACCATCCTCATCCTCCATCCCACCCTCCCCTATCCCCTCCAGCCGGGCGAGGAATTCGGCGCTGCCGCCGTGAGGGAGGTCGAGGAGGAGACAGGTGTCAGGTCCACGTTCCAAGGACTGCTGGCCATGCGGCACCAGCACAATCTTTCCTTCGGGGTTGACGACATTTATGTCGTCACGCACTTGGCCGCCGAAACGGACGAATTGCGACTGCGTTCGTCGGAGATTGAGGACGCCCGGTGGGTGCCGTTCGCGCAATTTCAAAAAGAGGCCTCCCACCCCATCTTGAAGACCGTGGCGGAGCTGATGAGAGGATCGGTGGGTGTGGAACGGACGATGGATACTGCCGTGATCGTCGAGAAAGAGCATCCTTCGATTTTGCCGAACCGGCCGCCGTACAAGCTGTACCACGCGCCTATACCGGGAATGAAGTGAGAAGAGGGAGGGAGGGAGGGAGGGAGGGAGGGAGGGAGGGGGGAAGGGAGGAAGGAAAGGAGGGACGGGAGACGAGTGTACAATTTGACGATGATGATGCGTGTATATGCCATGTGTGCGAGTCCGCGACTGCATGTGAGGAAGTAACCAGGGGAGAGCAAGAAAGACAGGAAGGATGGAAGGATCGGAACGGTGGCTGACTCAGAGGGCATCCGTCCGTTGCACGCGAGCGCGTGGTTGTTGTAGGAAGGTGACGCCAGCCTTGTCTTTCGTTTTGGATATCTTTAATATAACCCATCTTTGATTCTCGTTGATAATATAATCCCTCGTGGATAATATAATCCCTCGTAAATGACATGATCCCTCGTGAATGATATAATCCCTCGTGGATAATATGACTCCTCCGTTTTTCGCCACCGATACCTCCCCTCTCCTTGCCCTTTTGTCTTCTGTCCTCCCTCCCTCACTCTCTCTCCTTCCCTCACGTGCTGCTGTTTCTGTTCACGCCCCCCCTCCTGCCCTCTCTCCCTCCCGCCCCCGCTCCCTCCCACATCTACACTCTTGGCGCTGCTGCCTCCTCTCGTTCCCCTTCCTTCTTTTCTCCCCCCTCCTTCCCTCCCTCTCCACTGACACCACCCGCAGCAGCAGCAGCAGCAGCAGCAGAAGCAGTGATGACAG
>Ga0160420_100583_pt1 | contig 14267 bp, 23 predicted proteins | sample CelAP2metagpilot_FD_108197 | JGI IMG/M metagenome (GOLD analysis project Ga0160420, IMG submission 108197) | Phycosphere-associated microbial communities from algal ponds in Kailua-Kona, Hawaii, USA - Cellana AP2-5-5 metagenome pilot | ecosystem: Engineered > Artificial ecosystem > Aquaculture >... | reverse complement strand
GGGGGGGGGGGGGGGAGGGGGGGGGGGGGGGGGGGGGGGGGGGAGGGGGGGGGGGGGGGGGGGGGGGGAGGGAGGGTAAGTAGCAGTCGAGGAAGAGGAGGAGAAGGAGGGAGGGGATGAACCACCAGCGAGGAGAAGTCTATCGTCGAGGGAGAGAGGAGGGAGGGGGGGAGGGAGGAGGACCTACCACCGAGGGTGATGACCAGGTCTACTTCGTGGTGGCTGTGGTTGCGGGCGCTCTGGAGCTCGACCACGTGGATGTCGAAGGATTCGAGGAGGTCGTGTCTCAAGGGAGGGAGGGAGGGAGGGAGGGAGGAAAGGAGGGAGGAAAGGAGGGTGAGGTTGTGTCGAGTTTGGGGTGGGAACATGAAAGGGAGGGACGACACAAGCGTTAGAACATACACACGACGTGCACACTGAAGGAGGGAGGGAGAGAGGGAGGGAGGGAGGGAGGGGATGGCGTTGGCTCTTACTTGACTTGTCGCTCGACCAGCACCCGCACGCCTTCGCGGGCTTGCAGAAAGTTTGTGATATCGGCCACGCGCTGAAGGATGTCGCAGGAGCCTCGCTTCATGAGGAGAAGCACGTTCCGGGGCTCGTCGAGCCAACGGAGGGAGGTCTGAGGGAAGGAGTAAGGGAGGGAGGGAAGGAGGGAAGGAGGGAGGGAGGGAGGGAGGGAGGGAGGATGTAAATAAATTGGCGAAGCAACCCCATGCCGTTCCACGTCTGGATTACGGAATGACAAGAATGGAAGGAAGAGAGGAGGGGGGAGGGAGGGAGGGAAGGAGGGAGGGAGGGAGGGAAGGAGGACGTGCCTGCTCTGGCAGCCCTTTTTTGGCCCCCCCTAAGATCTGCCCGTCCTCAACTACGTCGATGCTCGTCACCGTCTGCCACCGCCTGCACGAGGAAAACGTCGAGTGAAAATAGGAGAGAGGGAGAAACGTGAGTCTTGGTATGTATCGAAGCATCAAATACACGTGTATACCTCAAGCTGGTTTTCCTTCTCCTCCCTCCCTCCCTCCCTCCCTCCCTCGTACTTGTGCAACTCAAACCGTGCCCGTCTTGGATGCGGTTCCCTGCCTTTTGCAACAACCGTCTCTCCAAGCGATGCCTCGCTATTCATCTCCTCGTCCTCCCGGGTATCAGGTGCATCCTTCCCTCCTTCCTTCTCCTCCTCCTCCTCCTTCTCCTCCTGTCCTTCTGCCACCAGCGGGGGCCAAGGGCGAGGAGGGTCGGGTCTCCTTCCCCATCCTTCGTCTTTTTCACCAACCTCTTTTCCTTCGCGGAAAGCACTGAGGGTAATAGAAGAGGTGCTGCTACTCCTGCAGCTGCTGCTGCTGCTGTGTCTTATCCGTGGTGTGGAAGCAGAAAGAGAAGAAGGAGGCAAATGCCAGGCATGCCGCGTCTAAGTAGAGAAAGAAGGAGGGAAGGAACGAAGGAAGGTGTATATGTTTCAATAAAAGCTAATGGTCCGAGTAGGATGGAAAAAAGGAAGGGGGACTGGGAAAACTAAAGCTGCGACTTGGTTCGGGCAGGCGTACCGGGAAGAAGCTTAACAGGACGAGAGAGAAGAGGAGTAGAGGTTTGGACAGGTTGCGACGAGCATATAGCAGCCAGCGTGGGAAAGAAGGGGACGAATCGGGGGTGGGAGACGGGAATTGACACGGCGAGGGCCAGGAGGGGCAGGACTGTGTTGATGTTACTGCGGGGAGGGGGATGGTGCCAGCGACAATGGCCTCTGCACCCATGGCTGTCTATGCTGTGGCCGTCGCCGGTGGCCACTTCCTTGGCAAGCTCTTTATCCCCTCAAAGCAGCTAGTTTGTTTAGGAGGGATCTATGTGTAGGGATAGGACGTGGGTAAGGGGGAGGTCAGAATGGAGTACGTGAGTGAAAGGTGTCGTACGTGCTCGCACCGGAGGGGATATCAATGAGTGAAACCTCAACCATGCCCCCGTGTCCGTCTCATGCAGCCTAGCTTCGTGTCTTACATTCAATTTACTTTGACTCAAAGGGGCTCCCCGAATGACAAACGACGGGTGCATGGCGCAAAATGCTCAGTCAAGCTAGGGGTGGGAGGCGAAATCTTAGGGCTCGGTTACAATTGGTTGCCCTCGTTCTCGCGGATGGCCCATACAAGTCACGTTCCTTTTTTATTGATTTACTTCTGCATCCATTATAATCATGGTGGCATACATGTTATTCCCCATTAAAAAAATAAAATAATATCTGAGTGTCTCTTGCCGCTGCCTTTTGGGGCTTACTTGCATTATTACATCATATGAGGTCAGGAGGTAGTGACACGACATGTCTTTCGCTCCTATCCAGGCGTCTCCGGGCGGTCAGACTACATGTCTACCTTTTCCAGTAAAAGGGCGGAGGAATACAAATTCACATATCAATATTCAGGTGGACGCCCACGAGATAGTGCTATCAAACTGCTTCATCACCTCCTTTCAAGTCACTATAGACTTCCGCCCCTTTGTTCTCCCAACACCGACATGCAGCCGCTGGGCAATATCTCCATCCTACGGCACTGCCACATGTATCCGTCTCATCCTCATTTCTCTTTTTCTTTCAATCGTTCTCTCCACTTTTTCCCCTATCTCTACTTCTTTTCATCCCTCTCCTCCTGTCCCTTCCTCCCCTTCTCTTCAGAGGCTTCTACTGCTCACCTGGGAGAAGAGGAGTTTGTAATCCAAAAAATGCACGATAAAATGCTGCCCAAAGGACCTTAAAGCTAAGTCATGAAGTGTATAGTCAAGTAATCAGTGAGCCTGTACAATAGCCGCATCAAGCTTTGGTGAGCGAATGTTTACGCAACGCTGCTCCTTTTGCTTCATCCTTTTTGGGAACATTAGAACCGAACGCTTGTGTTTTTTTATTCTTTCTTTGTCATAGCTATGCATCCTGCTTCCCACAAAATTCCTGCGATGTTAATTTTCGTCCTTCTTTCTGCTGAGGCATGCCTCCTCCTCTTCTCCCTCCTCCTCCACCTCTTCTTCATCTTCTTCTTCCTCTTTTTCTTCTTCTTCTTCTTCTTCTTCTTCTTCTTCTTCTTCTTCTTCTTCTTCTTCTTCTTCTTCTTCTTCTTCTTCTTCTTCTTCTTCTTCCTCGTTATCTTCTACTAGTTTCCTTTTGTGTACATTTTTATTTTATTTTCCTTTCTCCTCGACCATCGCAGAGCTTGTCCACCCTCGTCATAGAACGCCATGCTATCAGCTTTTGGTTGCCCATAGCAGCCTTTCGTCTTGTAGCTGAATTAAGGATCACTTTGCCCCATACCCTTTCAGCCAAGAAGTCTCTGTCCTGGCGTCTTGGTCGACTGTGTAGTCAGGCTCAAAAGTGTCATGATCCTCGTCCCACTCAGCCTCCTCTTCCGCAATATACTCAAGACAAGAGGTGAACGAAAAGGCGAAGGCGAGCTCTAGCAGGACTGCGATTTCCCCCTTTTTTTCTGTATCATCGTAAATGTGCTTTTTAATTCGCTTATCAAAAAGACAGTATTTTACAAACGCAAGTAGGGGCATCAGCAATGTGAGGTAACAGACGGCGTTGCCTACCGTACCGTTTTTGCGCAACGAATACAAACAGACGGGAAAACGGTTATCATCACGGGACGGGACACACGCACGCTCCTTCTTCTTCTTGGGCTTCCGAGTACCTTGCCGAGGCTGGCTCAATGGATGATTTCCCCCTCTCTTTCCTTTCGTTTTATATCTGTGGCGAAAGGGGGAGAAGGATGTCTTGAGAACTTGTATTAATCGACCAATAAACCAAGGAAATTCCTACGGAGAACACCCGGTGCCCTCAGCAGCATTTTTGCTCTCCGTCCCAGCTCAGGACCTCTCTTTCTAACCATTCCATCCTCACAAACTTGCTCAGGTACATTAAAGTCTCTCATTTGTAACCTGTCGAAGGCGAGGAAAGGCCATGGGCGTTAGACCCGCTCGCAAGCCCAACAAACTGGGCAAAATGCCCATTCGCATTGCTATAGGGACGGCCGCCTTTTGTGCCGGGTTCGCATTGTTGCACAGGCTCTGGTTGCCACCCACTCTAAAGCAAGGGGGCCTTCAAGCTTCTAGCACTGTCGTTGTCACAACTAATGATGGTTTGCCTTCTCCTTCGTCTTCAATCCAGATGGATTCCCCAGGCACCTTCTCATCCTCGTCTTCTTCGGGTGTCGTACAGGAAGAAATGGTCGACAGCCTTGGGGACCATAGTGGTGACGTCGTGATCGAGACGTTATCATCAGATTTATTGATTGATCAGAGGGGTCAAAAGCACGTGAAGGACGAGGAGTTGCATAAGAAAGACGAGCAGGACAAAGAGATTGATGAGGCAGATAAAGAGAAAGATGGAAGCCAGAAAGAAGACAAAGAGGACGAAGACGAGCTGCGACGATTCGAAGAAGAAAATAACAAGAGACTGATGAATGGAGGCTGGAAAAAAGGTGAAGAGGAAGATGATGATGATTATGATGATGACTTCTTATCCGGAGAATGGGAAGACGCTGAGGAGGAAGACGATGACGAGAAGGACGAAGAGGAGGAGGACACTGATGACTGGGATAAAGAAAAGGAGGTGGATAATACTGTGAAAGGAGATATCGCATCTGATTCAAATTTTGTCACGGAAGCAAGCATCGTTGAAGAGGAGAAGGAAAAGGCCATCCTTTCACTGGCCGAATGTCGGACGAACTATGGGGAGCGACGATTTCTATACGAGGATGAGAAGGCTCTGCCACCTATTCTCTACAGCTTTCCAGGTGAGTGAGTGTCCAGACCTATTCGGCAGTTTTCTCGTTCGTTCATCGTTTTTGCATCCATATCGACAGGGAGTGGAAACACTTGGACTCGTCTTCTCATTGATTTCAGCACTGGGATTTATACTGGTACGATCTTCGCCAAGCCGAAAAATAAGCCCGAAAAAACTAAGCTGCCAGGACAAGGCTACTGTAATCATATGGTAATTAAAAGGAGTACATGCAGTTACTTACCATTTCATTTATTCCTTGTAGGTCTTTTCCCTAAATTTGTATGATTTAAACTAATCTACCTTTGATGTGTCTTTTTGTCAATGCAGGTCAGCGCCATCAAGGCCCATCCTAATCAGATCAGTCCCGAAGAACTTTTCACTGTGCCTCCTTCGGACCCACGCATAGGTAAGTGAGCGGGGCCTACAACAATTATGAGGCAAAATGAAGACTTGGGGGCGAAAGCAGCGGTAAGGGTGGAGAATGAGGGTATCACCAGAGTCCGTACAAAAATTTGCTGCACCGGTTTGGGGACCCCATAAACTTGTGTTAGCTTCAAGACGGAATCATCGAGAAGTACAAGATCCGTCAATTGTTTTCCCCTGACATTTCATGGACGCTAACGATTGCAAAATTGCTCATCTAATTTAATAGGTCGGTGTAACAGTCTAGGCAACATTACGTCATTTGATCGATTCATTTTGCTGACTCGCAATCCATTCGACGCCATTTGGAGCGAGTACCGAAGAACTGCTAACGACGTACACTATATTCTTCGTGACGATTTCGATTCGAGTCAATTTGCCCATACTGTAGTCTCAAAATCATCAAGTAAGTAAAAGATTGCACGCCTGACCCTGCCCATGTGCCCCTTTGCATGCTTGGTAGAATACAACTAGTACTTCTCCATTTAATGCATACATACTACCACTTATCCAGACGAATACAGAGATATGGTACTCTCATTCAGAAAGATTCGAAGGAAATTTCCAAAGGGCATCTTTCGCATTCAATATGAGGAAATGCTGGACCCAGATATGCGCCTGAGCATCCTGTCGAGATTGGTGAAGTTCATAGGTAAGTAAAATATGATATGTGTTGGTACATGTCACGATTAGTTTGCCTTATTAATTACATACTTTCCATTCTATGGAGTCACATCGACTTTCCAAGACCGACTTCTAAAACGATCTAAAGCGCACCATAGCTGCTTCGTCTCATATGTTGTCGTTTCCATCGTCACACCCAGGAATAAATAAGAATGAAAAAGCGGAGAAAATGCGGCAGCGTCTACAGTGCGCTTTCGTACTTGCCGAAGAGGAGGGCGGCGGTCGCCGTGCCGATAGAGTTGAGCAAAAGGTTGATGTAGACCAAATCGTTACACTAAACGAGGCATATCCACCAAAGGTCGCTTGCCGAATGTGGGATATCTTCGGCGCTGAGGCCAAAACTCTCGGATACACTTTACCAAATGGAATCATGGAAGAGGAATGTGAAAAGATGTAAGCAGATCATGAAGTCATGTAGGCTTCTCGATATGCCACGAACCCTGTCTGTGACTAGAAATCCACAAATTCTCTTCTCTTCAAGATTATAATAATAGATTATAATAATATCCTAAACTATTATTACAAGTATCTGCTCGATCAAGTTAGGTATCATAAATAATGGTATACGTAAGGCTGATTATTTTGAAAAATCACTCTAAATATAAAAAATTTGGGATCTGCAAAGGACCCTCGACGGTCGCCCTTTGTCACGCCCACAGAGAAATGTAAAGAAATACAGCTCAAATTAAATGTGATCCTCTTTCAGGCTTAATTTTAAAAAGGTTTAAATTGAGCGGGCTTAATTTGGTGCTTACATTAAGATATAAGTAGATGCCATCATGTCGGTGGCAAGGCTCGTAATGGTCATTAAACCCCCAAAAAATTTAAAAGAGCAGGAAACGTTCATAACTTTCTGTATAGTCCGTACGGTACATGTTATTTGTGGTGTTTTTGTATTAATTACGCACTTCGCGCTTTTTCTTTCTTTAGGGATCTAAGAGGGCTGTATGATGTCATCGTCCCGCGGAAACGCCAGTGGCCTGATGCCGGCAGCTTCCCCATCACGCGGGGCGGGCTTCATTTCGTGCTCACATTATGATAGGAGTAGATGCCATCATGTCGGTGGCAAGGCGTGATGGTGATTACCCCCCCCCCAAAAAAAGGGCAAAAAACGTACATAACTTAGTCCGCTATAAGGTTGATTATCGGTCACATTGATGAAGTTATCACAAAGAGGGGTGACCACCGGTATGCCCGCGACTCGAAGAATATCAACCACGCTACACCTCACTCATCGCCCCTTTGCCTCACCCGGAGTAACCCTTGAATCCCGTGGTGCTATCCGAAGGGGCTCCACTGTGTACTCCTATGGATCGCCACCACCACAGAGGAGCTCCCATTGGGTCTTGGATTTGGCTGAGATGCATTTGACATTGGCCTCTACTTTGTGTGCGTGCATGGACCGTCGTGGGAAATGGTAGCGCGGAAACAAAGTGTGATGCCTTCGCCACACTGGAGAGCACCGCAAGCAGAAATGATGGAAGCATCGCTGAATTCAAGGCAGGAACGCATCGAAATCGCTTGAGTGTGTTCAAACCGATCATGTGATAGAAAACTCCATGATCCAAAATAAATTAGTCTGGAAGCATGAACGTCGACGCGAGTGCACAAGCGTTCAGATCCTGAGCTAATGTTATGCGGCTTTCGATCATGTTTGAAGAACCTCCTCACTCGGTAATATCGGTAACATAGCAGCCTCCGGGCCTTTCGAGCCTCCGACCTCCCCATATCATTACCAGCCCTATAGTCGTGAGCCGTCCAATTACAGTGTGCCCCGTGGGAGGATCGATAGTGTTTGTCTGTCGAGTATTTGTTTGCTATTATTTTCCCTGCGTTGCTTGAGAATTTATCTCTTTCTCGTTGCTTACAGCCCTATTACAAAGGCATTCTAGCCCCAAAATGCACAGCGTGGACCCATAACCCTTATTGTATCACGCACTGCACGTGCATTCCATGTTTATAATCCTTATCGCTGCCTATCACTCACCAATGCGGACACGCCCAGCAATCGCGTCCGGTGCTTTTCGACCCACTCACTGGTCCTCTCCTCCACTCACATCTTCACAAGGTTTCTACCTCACAAGATAACAACCCGATCACCATGCGCCGTGTTTTTGCCTTTACCATCCTCACGGCAGCAACCAACCTCTTGGCGTTCTCTACCGCCACGAATGTCGCCACTCCCGAGATTACACACCGCCAACTGGGCGTCGAAACGTACAGCTTTGACAAGAAGCACGACACGAACCCCAAGTCTGACTATGAGCACCGTCCTTATGAGACGAAGCACAAGCCCGACAAGCCCTACTCCGGCTATGAGCATCATCCTTATGAAAAAGATAGTAAGGTTAACAAGGCCTACCCTAAGTACAACTCGAAAGAGTACTACCACGAGCCCACGCATGTCTCCAAATACGATGACGACAAGTACTACCACGAGCCCAATTACGTCTCCAAGTACGATGACAACAAGTACTACCACGAGCCCAATTACGTCTCCAAATACGATGACGACAAGTACTACTACGAACCCAAGCACGTCTCAAAGGAAGAAATGCACGTAAAGAAAGACGAAAAGGCTCATCTCCGTGGCAAGAAGAATGACGATAAGAAGGAGAAGCACCACGACAACGAGGGCTTGTTAGAGAAGGGCTTGAAAAAGGCGGTGGACGTCAAAGAGGGAGTTTGGGACAGCGTCTTAGATCACGACCACCACGGCTCCAAGGACGGCAAGACCACCTACATGCACGGAAACCACCACAACACGAATTCTTACCCTTACTACTCCTCCTCTTCGGACAGCTTTGCTCGCGGATTCGAGTTGGGCCGCGCCGAGGGCCGAGCGCAAGGGCTCGCTGAAAGCCAAACGCAGGGGCGCGGTGAGAGCCGACCGTCTAATCATGGCTCGGCCTGAGAGTTCTGGTGGCAGGAATTGCGGAACTTTTGACACTGTGAGGCCCTTTTCGTTTATATACATGTATCGTGCAAAGAGTCATCCGAGACATAAAAAAGACTGGTCAGCCCCTTCTTGGTAAATCAAGTATAATCTGCTCTATCATTTTGGGAACCGTTAAACAAATGTCGACAAAGCTTGTTGTTTGACATCAAGCACAATAATAATTATAGTACTTATAATAGTCATACTTACTCATGATTCTATTTTGGATAATAATAATCATCACAGTAATTATTATTCCACCACTACTATTCCTACAACTACAACAATATAAGTATCACGACTTCTCTTCAGAAAACAAAGAAGAAATACTCCCCAAAAATTATGAGAACTATTGCCGTGCGTGCGTGTCGTGACGTTTCTTTATCTGCATCGCTCTGTCTTGGATGATCTAATGTAGTAATAAATAGTGGTAGTAGTAGTAGTTGTAGTAGTAGCAGCAGTAGTAGTAGTAGTTGTAGTAGTATAAGAATACTATACTACAGAATATATGTAGACATCTTAGGCAGAAATTTCGGGGCCCAGTGTCTTCAAATAGACAAATCGCGAGGAATGAGGGCCACGCACGAAAGCACAGGTGATAGAAACCGAAAACGAAATCTGGCGTGACAGCGATTTCCCATCAAAAGCAACCCGGATGAGAACTTCGTTTGAGGGCGAGGCCATCGCAATAATAATAGCACCGCTTGCATTGCGAGCTGTTATGAGTATTGTGTCCAAATGTACATGGCTTTGTGGAGTCTCATGTCGCTACATCCATTTTCCGTTTCCACCATGCAAGCAAGCAATTACACCAGATAGAATTTATCACTCTCCGCTTTTCCGCCTCTAGAGCCTAGCCTCATTTCTGCTCCGCAACCACACACCCACGAAGAGGTGAGTGGCACACCATAGAGGACGGTGCTCAGAGGATGGTTGGAACACGCAAGGGATAGAGAGCGGCGTTCTTTTTCGTCGTGCTCAGTCGTAATTTTTTCATACTACCTCCTAACCTCCCTTTCGCCCTCCATGAGATCACCTGCTCATATTTCAGGAGAGCACTTGTGCATACTTGCATACAAACAATCGAATACACACTTCCTCTTAATAACAGGTTCAATCGGCACCTCTACTTGCTTCGTCTACCCTTTTTTTCTTCCGCTGTCTTCTCTTTGCCCACCCCAGTAGTCAAACTCACACCTCTCATCCCTCCCCTCACTTCTCATCACTGTAGTAATGGCCTTCCTGGCTGAGGTGCAACGAGAGATCTGCAATGGAGAAGTACCAGCATTGCCTTTACGATGGTGGGGATTGTTTTGCGGCATTTTAAACTTCTTCTTTTTCGGCTGGGGTAAGAAAGACCATGGAGGCGGAGTGTATGTAGGAGAGATGGTATAGAGAAAGCAAGGGGGAAGAACAGGAAAAAAGAAGCCTGACGAGTCCCAGCATATTTTCTCGATTCACACATTTATCCAGGCACTGTTGTTGCGGGCATCCGCAGCGACCGACCCACCACGGTATTTATCGGCGTCCTGCAGGTAAGAGAGATAAGAGGAGGGAAGGAGGAGGAGGGAGGCTACATGGCGGCATTCCCCTCCAAGAAAAGAAACCATGGCTTAATGAGGCGGAGCACACTCTCCCTCTCTTCCATATCCTTGATTTTCGCCTCATGCTTCCAATCTTCCTGCATTCATCCGTGTCATCTACCGTCCTCACTTCCCTCCCTCCCTTTTCTCCCTCCCCCTCTCCCTCCCCCACTCTCTCCCTTCAGTTCATCGTCCCCGTGTTTGGCTGGCTCTGGAGTATGGTTTGGGGGTACCTGCTAATCAGGTAAAAAAAGGAAGGGGGAATGGGATAGAGAGGAAAAGGGAGGCAGGCTGTGAGGGAGGAAGGGAGGGAGGGGAGGGCAGTGCTTATTATGTGGCCGAAAATAGAAAGGAAGGAAGTGCAGGACGATACATCACGCATTATTCGAATAAATTTTGCCTACCAATATTCGCTGACTAGGGTTTTCTCTTCCTCGCTCTAAACCTCTCCCCACCCTCCTCCAAACGGCAGTCGCGCCGAGCAGTACAACAGCTTGATTTAGAAAGGGAGCAGAGCAACAGTCTATCTCAGAGGCCCTGGGGGAAAGCTCAGGATCATGGTCACCATCCTCGCCATCATCACAAACCTGATGTTGAGGATCACCATCAACGGCAGCAGCATCGGCCTGTATTTCGTCCTGGGACGTTTGTTTTGAGTTTTGGTATGTTGTATCTAAAGAGTAACTTTTAGAAGGTCGATAGAGCAAGGAAACATGAAGTACCAACTGAAAAGCATCTCCTCCTCTCAATCTCCTTCGTCGTCGTCTACCTCTTCCGTTCATTGTTATTTCCTTTTTTTTGTTCTACTTCTTTTCGATTGCCTTTTCCCTTCTTCACCTCTCTTCTCGTCGTCCACACAATCCAATCAAAACCGTGATCGTTTTCGAACCTTCTCTTCTATTCTAATTCACACCCACAGAGTCTCTCCCATATTCACCTACATTCAACATCCACCGAGCCAGCGGTCTTACCAGCCTCCCCCTCCTACCCCGAGGCACCAGCTTTATTCTTATTCTTCTAGGCTATCCTACTACTCTCAACAAAATATGAACACCCCCCCCCCCCAGCCTCCTTCTCTTCTCCACGTCCCTTCGACTCTATTCCACCTCAACCTCATTCCTATCTTCTTTTGTCACCACACGCACCTCAATCTTCTGCTTCTCCCCTACCTCCCTCTCCTCCCTCCCCCACCTTCCTCCTTCCTTACCGAGCCCTCACCTCTAAAGAGCGCTCTCGCTGGTAGTGCGGGCAGAGAAGTCAGCATAGTACAAGAGCACTGCCATTGGCTGTCCGAAGATACAGAATATAAGCCTGCGGGATAGATGTTGACACACACAATCAAAGAAAGAGGGAGGGAAGGGGACAGAAATAGGTGAGAATTGAAGAGGGAGGGGGAAAAAAAGGAAAAAGAGAGGGAGAGAGAGAGAGAGAAGGAGAGAGAGAGAGAAGAGAGAGAGAGAGAGAGGGAGAGAGGAAAAAGAAAGGGAGTTGAGCCCGTGTGGTTGATTTCGACGGAAAGCGAGCAAGAGCGTGGGAAAGGGAGAGAAGAAAGAAAATTCTGCCCCTTTCTCGTCTCTCCTTCGCTGCATCTCTCCCTCATCCCTTCCCCGTTTACGGCCGTTTACGGCCGTTTAAAATGAGCTTCATGGTGACCAGAATTCTCCCTCTTTCCCTCCCTCCCCAACTTCTCCCCTCCCTATACACATTTTCCACCCCCTTCCCCCTTTAACCTCTTTCCCACACCAGCAAGGCGGACGACAAGCCGATCAACCTTTTCCCCCTCCCATCCTCCCTCCCTCCCTCCCTCCCTCCCTACCAGAAGGTGTAATTCCCTGCCTGCGTTTCCTTGAACAAGGTTTTCTCCAGCTGGTCCGTAAGGTAGATGAGAGGGATCTGGCCCATCATGGCCAAAAACGCCCACAGCCGCACGACGTGGCAGGGTATCTATGTGGAGGGAGGGAGGGAGGGAGGGAGGGAGGGAGGGAGGGACAGGTGATTGCATGTTAGCTAGCTCTTTCTACCTTCTTTTCATTCCCTCTTTCTCGTCTCTCCCTCCCTCCTTCCTTCCTCACCGAGATCAGCAGCTCGTGGAAGAAGGCCGAGACAGCGAAAACGGCGACGTTGGCCGTCATTTTAGACGCCCCCGCGCTGCGACGGGAGGGAGGGGGGGAGGGAGGGAGGGAGGGAGAGCGAGCGAAAGAGTGGGCATCGACAGTGCTGGGTGAGGCATGAAGGAAGGAAGGAGGGAGGGAGGGAGGGAGGGAGGGAGGGGCGGGCCGCACCGTAGCAAGGGGAGGTAGACATGACGGACGACAAACTGATGGACGGGAAGATTCCAAGTTCGCCTGGGTAGGGAGGGAGGGAGGGAGGGAGGGAAGGAGGGAAGGAGGGAAGGAAGGAGGGAAAGAATCAGAAGGCGAAAGAAAGTGGTTTCTCCCAACATTGACCATGACGCATCTCTCCTCCCCTCCCCCCCTCCCTCCCTCCCTCCCTCCCTCCCTCCCTACCAATAGCGGGAGAAGCTGGTGCTGTTCCACCAATCCTTGAAGAACAATCGATCCCCGAAACGCGTTAATTCCGCGAAAAGATTGAGGGTGCAGTGGAAGTAGACGTAGAAGAAAATGAGCCAGACGAAGGTGGAGGGGATGGCAAGGCGGAGCAGCTCACCCAGGGCCTGAGGGAGGGAGGGAGGGAGGGAGGGAGGGAGGGAGGGTAAATCGATGTGCGCGCCGTATTCCCTACTGAGGCCTCTTCCTCCCTCCCTGCCCTCCTGCCTCCCTCCCGCCCTTTCTCTCTCACCTTGAGGAGATCGAGACTATCGACGTGGCTCATGGTGTTCTGGATGATGGGGTGGATCTGCTGGTCGATGATGAAGCCCTGAGGGAGGGAGGGAGGGAGGGAGGGAGGGGGAGGGCGATGGGAAGGGTGTGAGAGGGAGGGAGGGAGGGAGGGAGGGAGGGAGGGAGGGAGGGAAGGCATACCGCAAAGGCCGTCATGACGATGATACGGAAGGTGAGCGAGGCGAGTGTCCGCAATCGAATCCTAGGAAAATTGATTCAATCGAAAGATAAGAAGACGTATCAATTGAATGATCAAAAAGTGATTTATGCACATGAGTCATAAAAAGGATTCGATCGATCAGGAGGACAGTTCTATTATTATAATATTAATAACCCGCTCCCTCCCTCCCTCCCTCCCTCTCTGCCTCCCTCCCTCCCTTCCTTCCTCCCTCCCTCCCTCCCTTCCTTCCTTCCTCCCTCCCTTCCTCCCTCTCTCCCTCTCTCCTTTTCCTCCTTCCCTTCCTCTTTGACTCACGTTGGCGCGCGTGGGTAGTCTGGCTGGTAGCAGAGAGTGGGACAGAAGAAGAAGAAGCTTATGTTGCCTAGTGAGACCGAGTGCGGGTACCGCGTGGCGCTTGGGAGGGAGGGAGGGAGGGAGGGAGGGAGGAAGGGAGGAAGGAAGGAAGGGAGGGAGGGAGGGTAAAGAGAGGGAGGGGGGGAGAGAAGGGAGAGGATAAGCATGGACCACGCCACATTCTGTCCGCAATTGTCTCCCTCCCTCGCTCCTTACCCGCCCTCGAGGGGTTTGGCGTTGTTGTAGCCGTCTTCGTGAAGGGCCGCTGCTGGCAGGTGAGCCTGAGACTTGCGGGCGCGCCGGGAGAAGAAAGCCTGAGGAGGGAGGGAGAGAGGGAGGGCGGGAGGGAGAAAGGAGGGATGGATCAATCCAGAAGAGAGGGAGGGAGGGAGGGAGGGAGGGAGGGAGAGAGGGAAGGGAGGGGCTTGCTTACATGTCGAAGATCCCAATTAGTGTGGGACCAGGAGACGAGCTTTAAGAAGGCGATCACTGCATGGAAGGATGGAGGGAGGGAGGGAAGGAGGGAGGG
>Ga0160420_100581_pt1 | contig 14279 bp, 18 predicted proteins | sample CelAP2metagpilot_FD_108197 | JGI IMG/M metagenome (GOLD analysis project Ga0160420, IMG submission 108197) | Phycosphere-associated microbial communities from algal ponds in Kailua-Kona, Hawaii, USA - Cellana AP2-5-5 metagenome pilot | ecosystem: Engineered > Artificial ecosystem > Aquaculture >... | reverse complement strand
GGGGGAGCAGATGGGGGGGGTGGGGAGGGTGGAGGGGGGAGTGGGGGGGGGGGGGGGGGAGGAGGGGAGGGGGGGGGGGGTGGGGGGGGGGAAGGCGGGGGGGGGGGGAGGGGAGGGGGGGGAGGAGGGGGGGGGTGGGGTGGTGAGGAGGGTAGGGAGGGGAGAAGGGGACAAAAAAAAAAGGGAGGCAGGTTCGGGAGGGAATAGGGAAGGGAGGGAGGGAGGGAGGGAGGGAGGGAAACACCTACCTGCTCCATGGAGGCCCCTCGCAAGCTTTTGATTTCCGGGTATTTTTTCCTCAGACCTTCCACGGCGGCTTTGCACTGGGTCACACGCACGGGGTACTCGCTGCTGCCAAGACTGTGCTTTACCTGAGGGAGGGAGGGAGGGAGGGAGGGAGGGAGGGAGGTTGGTGGAGCCGGACATGCACGCTGGAGGCGATTCGGAGATAGGGTCTAAACAGACGAATTTTAACAAACAAGTAATACTCCAGCATGACCCGTCCCCTTTTTTGACCCCTCCCTCCCTCCCTCCCTCCCTCCCTCCCTCACCTTGGAGTTGGTCACGAGGATGACTAGGTCAGGATCGGCCAAAGGAACGAGCGTCTCTTGCTGAGACTGACAGTCCAAGAGGAGCACCTGGACGGAGGGAGAAAGGAAGAGGAGGGAGGGGGGGAGGGAGGGTCACTTCCCAACTCTGTCGGTCGATCTTCTTTCTTCAATCGTCATCATCGGATTCCTCCCCTCCCTCCCTGCCTTCTTCCCTCCTTCACCTTGCCCGTCCTCCCCATTGCCGACACAAACTGATCCATGATCCCGCAGGGCACGTGGGCGAATTTATGCTCCGCGCTCTGTCGAGAAGAGGGAGGGAGGAAGGAAGGGAGGGAGGGAGGGAGGGAGGTGCATGAATGTGTGGATGTGTTGCGTGTGTATACGTCGAAGGAGGCCGGTGGGAGAGGAGGCCGGTGGGAAAGAAGAGAGCAAGCGAGGAAGAAAGGGGAGGGAGGAAGGAAGGAAAAAAAGAAGAAAAGGCAAGAGGGAGGGAGGGAGGGAGGGAGGGAGGGAGGGGGTACCTGACATCGCAAGGCTTTCTGGACCTTCCCGGGGGTGGTGCCAAGCACCTGCTCGAGGAAGGTGGCGACAGAGACCTCCAAGGAGGCGGAGGAGGAGAGCCCGGAGCCCAGGGGAACGCTCGACGCAATTGCGGCTTCGAACACCAGGTACTTCCCCTGCGGCACGTCTGAGGGAGGAAGGGAGGGAGGGAGGAAGGGAGGGTCGAGAGGGAGAAATGAAAATCGATGACGGCATCTTGTGATGTTTTGTGCCTCTTCTTTTAGCCTCTCTCTCTTCGTCCCTTACCCTTGAGGTACTCGGCCACGACGCCCTTGACGTAATTGACCCACTTGGGCTCGCCGGGGGCCAGGCCCTGGGGAGGGAGGAAGGGAGGGAAGGGTGGAAGTGACGGAGGTATGTGGAAGGGTAAGTGAGTGACAATCGAATGAAGATGGTGGCGGGTTCCATCATCCTCTCTCTCTCTCTTCTATTGAGTCTCAACGAGACCGAGTTACAATCAATCACTTCGCGCCTTTTTTCCCTGCGTGCATTACCCGCCTCTTCCCCCGGCGCTTGCCCTTCTTCCCCTCCTCTCCCCCCCTCCAGATTTCCTTCTTCTGATTCCTCTTCTTCTTCTTCTGATTTTTCTGATTCTGCTGTTTTCTCTTTGACTTCTTCCTCCTGTAACCTACTTTGTCAGCGACGAAGGACACGATGCCCTGATGGCTCTCAGAGGTGACTCGACACTGCGTCAGTGGCACCTTCTGATTGGGGGGACGGACGAGCAAAGAACCACGGCCTACGACGAACGTGCGCAAATCCAGAGCAAGAGGAAAGACGAAACCTTCGTTGTAGTCGGTGTGCTCACCTACGGGGGCAAGATGGGAGGAAGGGAGGGAGAGAGGGGGAGATGAGGTTTAGAACGAACGGGATGGCAAGAAAACTGGTTTTCCACCACATTCTCTTTTCCCCCCTTTCCTCTCTTCCATCTCTCATTCTCTTCTCTTTCTCTACTCCTCATGAACGCACCAATGAGATTGACTCGTCCCGGGGCGAAGGCAGCTATGTCAGGCTCGCTCCCAAAAGCGTCCTGGAACAGGGAGAGGGCATGCTGGAGCGTCGGGTCGTCGCGGGGTTTGACCATGCTTGTTGTGGCTCGTGCTGCTGCTGGAATGCCCTGGTTGTCACGTAGAGGTATAGGGACGCTGCTTGATACGGTACAAGGGGCTCTCACCAAACCTACCGTGTCTGTGTTGATGTGTTCTGTGTGCTGTCGAAGGGTATGCACTTGACCGGGGCCTGCGATGATGTCATGTGAAGAAGGCGTGCGTGAGCTCCGCGCATGTATGCAGAGGCAGGAGTTCTTCCTCCTTGTTCCTGTCCTCCTCCTCTCCCGCCTCTGACCCCTACAGTGATAGCTCGCCCTGAATTGATCGCTTGTGGAGTGTCGGTCAAGAACGTCGAGAATGTGAAGCAGAAAGTTTACTTCAACCAACGGCTCATCAGCCGCCAATGTGATGACGACCATGTTGTACCTGCTCGTGGCCTGACTCGACGAAATTAGAAAGAGCAACTTACCACGCCACTCACGCAACCTAGTACCTCTGCTCACACAAACTACTGTATGACTCTTCAGCCCCTTAATTAAGTCACCCTTGCCCCTCTTTTGTCCTGCATGTTTGCAAAGGCAAAAAACGCTGCGAGAACAACACACCTCCCCCCACGCCGCCCCCCGTTCTGACAGCTTCGATAAAGAAGTGGTAGGCCACCTACACCTTTAAAATCACACCAAGACACGCGAATACCCATCTCACACTCCTTCTCCATCCATGCCCACCTACAAGTTGCCACAGTCCACCGCGTCTTGCGCCCTCTGCCAAGTAAAGCAAAGAACAAGAGGATCAGGACCCTGCCCCTTCCAGAGGGTCCCCTACCCAGCACTTCAAGACTCCTCTTTTCAAATAAAGATGCCTCGCATCGTCTCCTCAGTCCTGACTCTCACAGTCTTGGCCGGCGTCACCACCAGCACCAGCAATGCGTTCCTCCTGCCCTCCTCATCCCCAGTATTGTTCACTTACCGCCCCTGCCTCAGTCGACAGCAGACGCCGTTCGCCTCACATGCTGCAGGGGCCGCCGCAGGATCACGTCGATTCTCTCTCCCTCTTTCTCCTTCCCTCGTTCGTCTTCAGGCCTCGCCAATCCCTGAGCCCAAAGAGAGGACAGAGGAGAAGGAGGAGGAGGAAAATGTTGCCAAGAAGGAAGAGGCCTGCGACAAAAAGAACAGCAGCAGCAGCAGCAGCAGCAGCATCGGTAGTGAAACTGCCGTAACAATTACGAGCAGCTGCAACAACAGCCAGGTGCAACGTGATTTTGATGCCTTTCTCACGGAAGGCAAGGATGTCCTGGGACTCATTGACTTGCTCAAGGCCCACGAATCTGCCATCACTATCTCCCGCACGCAGCTCACCTCTTTGCTCGACGTCCTCTCCAACACCCAGACCTTCCGCGACAACCTCCTCGATCGACGAGCCCGTGGACTTCTCCCCCCCAACGAGCGTGGATCCCTCTTCCTTCCAAATAACAACAACAAGAACAACAACAACGGTTTCATGGCAAATCCCGGCCGTGCCTTTATGTATCTGGAGGAATACCAAAAAGCCCAACTCGAAAGCATCACCTACGTCTACTCGGTCTTGAAAGAACGAGGTCTCTTGAAGGCTTTCGCATGCATACAAGAGGTCCGTGGCTACCAAGAGAACTACCTCCCCAAAAATGTGGATGCCGAGATGATCGAAACCCGCTCCGAGGGACTGCCCATGTCAGCGCTCACCCCTGGCCAGGCCCAGAACTTTTGGGCGTATGGAGGCGTGGCTTTGTGTTTGTTGGAGCTCGCAATATGTCGATTTTATGGGGTGGATGCCGGGGCGGTGATTCCGGGTACGATTGCGGCGTTTTTCTTGGATCGTTTCGTGGGGGGGGGACGCGTGTTTGATGCCTTTGCTCGGGTGTTGTTGCCGAGGTACAAGGAAAGGATTATCAGGCACGAGGCGGGGCACTTCTTGATGGCGTATTTATTGGGGTGTCCAGTGCAGGATTGTTTATTGCGGCCGGTGTTCAATGGTGAGTGTCATACCATATGGGAGGGGGATTTAATTATTCAGTGTTTCTTTTACATTTTTTTTGAATATTAATGATTTTTTACGTCAGCCTTGCATTTCCCAAATGCCTATCGATTAAGAGAGGCAGCGTGTAATACATTAACTAACCTTTGCCTCTTCCCCTCCGTCTCCTCTTCCCTCCCTCCCTCCTTTTCCCCCTTCCAAACAGGCGCCACATTCGGGGAAGCTGGCACCATTTTCCTGGACAAGACCCTCTTCGAGCAACTAGAGAAAAGCAAAATCTCGGCTTCGTCCATCGACCGCTACACCACCATCGTCATGGGCGGGATAGCAGCAGAGGCGCTCGAGTTCAAAAATGCGCAAGGGGGGGCCAGTGACGAACAAGCCATCATTCTCTTAATGAGCTTGATGAATTTTCCCGTGGACCGGATCTCGACGCAAGCCCGCTGGGCCGCCTTGCGCGCCGTGTTGGTGCTGAAAGACAACCCGGAGGCCTTCGAGGCCCTCGTAGCTGCGCTCTCTGCTGGGAAGACCGTGGGCGCCTGCGTCCAAGCCATAGAGGATGCCATGGCCACCACCAACCGCCCTTTCGTCCCTCCCGCTGCGGTCGGCCCTCCTCCTCCTCCTCCCCGTCTCCCTGTCAAGGAATACACCGACATCCAAAAGGTACTCATGCCCTCCCTCCCTCCTTCCCTTCTGGACTCCGTGGCCGATTTCTCCTCTATCACGCCCTCCTTCACCAAGGGAGAAGACGTCATCCCGAAAATGGAGGCCAAGGAAAAACGGATTGCCGACGCGGCAGAGCAGAAGTTAAAATCAAGGCAGAGGGAGGTGAACATAAGACTTCAGCAAGTCACTGCCAGATTAGAAGGGAAGAGCCCGGAGGAGGTGTTGGAGATCGGGAATAGGACCGGCACAGGGGAGGGAGGGAGGGAGGGAGGGGCGGGGAGTGGAGAGATGGTGAGTGACGAGGACGAGGAGAAGCAGATCGAGCAGCAACTTAGTGCATTGGACCAGCGCTTAAAGGAGCTGAATGAAAAATTGGGGAATGGCGGGGCAGGAAGGGGTGTAAGGAGGGGACGTCAGAAGTAGATTACATTAGATGATAGTGGACGTGTTCGATTTATTTGATTTTGGGGCATTGTACAGGTAGGGGAAAAAGAAGAAGCCGAGGAAAAGAAAGATGACGAGAGGCAGCAACTGTAGCACCGGCAGTAGTAATGGCAGCTCCGGCAGCTAAGGGAACTGAACAAAGCATTGGTAGGTAGGGAGAAAGCGAAGCCACATAAAAAAAAAGAGAGAATGTATCCGAAGAAAGGGAAGCAATCAAGGGATTAATAAACTTTTTGGACGAAGGACAAATTGAAGCCCAAAGAAACGTGCATGCACAGATTCATCATTGCTTGCTCTTTATTCATGTTTAATTCCTTGCAACACCATCATCCCTTTCACCCACTCCCAACCGTTGCAGACACGGGCACTGCCACCTCCTTCTCCCTCCCTCCTCCCTGCGTCTTCTTGCCCGACACCCGCAAAATGAATTGTGCGATCGCTTGGCTCGTTTCTTGCGGGCGTTCGTCGTGCACGCAATGCCCGCCTTCGATCTCGACGACTTCCACGTCCCGCCAGGCGGCCTTCAGGAGGTTCGCGCGTTTTTTGGCATCGTTGAGTGGGTCGAGAATCCCTTGCGTCACCAAAATAGGGCCACTGCGTGCGCGTGTATGTGTGTATGGGAGGGAATGAGGGTGTGTTGGTGTGAATAAAAGCAATCATGCAAATGATAGGGGTACAAATCTGAAACAAGCAATGAGGGAGGGAGGGAGGGAGGGAGGAGGGAAGACCACAGGGAATGTGCCTACCCTCATTTTGGCCATCACTTCTTTGGTAGAGCAAAGGACTAGCAGACATTCTCCCGACGATGTCCACTGACCAGACTAGCCAGGATTACAGCCATCTATCATAATGTCCTACACGCAAACATAGGCAGCAGGGTGGGAGGGAGGTGGGGAGGGCGGGAGGGAGACAGCATGGAGGCACCTACCCGAATTTGGCCATCAACTCGTTCGTGGGTCGAGGGACCGGTAGACGCCCTCCCGACGCAAAGACGCCCAACGCCCCCGGGTCGCAGCTATCCCGAATAATATTGTTCACAAGGCGAGGACCCACTTCCTGCGGGGAATGGCGGTACAGGTCTTTGCAGATTTTTTCAACCCGGGGCTGGAGGTACCAGAAGAGGCCGGCGGAAAAGGCCGTCAGCACGACTTTTGGCGGACCTGAGAAGGAAGGGAGGGAGAGAGATCGCGTGCTTTCCTCCACTGTGCGTCCTTCGCGACTGGCGAGCTCGGCGGCGTATTCCTAGTCGTGGAGATTTGAGGATGAACGGCAAGGAAATGAGACAAAAATCGTTTCCTGTTTTCTAGGTGAATCTACACTCTCTTTTCTGGAGCCCCTCAGTAGTGCAAATAGTAAGAATTATGCCATCGATTTCATCTATTCCTCCACTTGCAGTACCATCAAATCAAACAGCCCCCAAGCAACGCCTCAAGCTTCTCCCTCCACGCTCCCCTCCCTCCTTCCCCCCATTCCCTCCCTTCCCAACCCAATACTCTCACCTCCGGAGACACGACCTTCCCCGCCGTATTCACCAAAATCAACCCCTGGCACATGGGCCCAATGTCCGCCGCCACGCTCGCGGCCGTGAAGCCCCCAATCGAGTTCCCTGCAATAAAGAAGGGGCTCTGCACCACTTCCAGGGCGAAATCTCGCACTTGGTCTTGCCACAAATACTGCGTGTACGTCACGCTCGGCTTCTCGCTGTGTCCAAACCCAAGGAGGTCAAGGGCAAAGATCCTGAAGCCCTTCCCGAACGTCGCCGGGTCTTTCCGGGCCAAGCCCGAGAGAGCCTCGAAGCATTTTGACCACTGATCGGAGCTGGCTCCGAAACCGTGCACTAGCAACAACGTCGGCACATCACCGTCTCCCTTGATACCTTTACCCCCACTTTTGTTCCCCTCGGCTGTGCCCTCCTTCCCTCCCTCGCTAGTGCCATGCGCGTGGACCCGCGACACGGCATAGCGGACATTATGCCCTAGGAAGGGAGGGAGGGAGGGAGGGAGAAGGAAGAGGAAAAGAGAAAGGGAAAAAGCGGTGAGCATTCTGGGAGTAAAAGAGAACGTAGAGATCCCTCGTTCTCCCCTCCCCTACCTCCTGCTCCCTCCTACTCTCCCTTTTTCAAACCTCCCGCGCGTCATCATACTCTTTCTTTCTTTCCCTCCCTCCCCTCCCAGCTGCCACTACTACCCTCCTTTTTTCCCCCCACAGGCCGTTACCGTGAAACCGCCAATATTTAAATGTGAGCGCCTCCGTCTCGGGTAAAGGGAAATGGACGACGTCCCGTTCCGCAAGGATCTGGTGCCACTCTCGCCGCTCTACCACCTCCTTTACCATGGCCGCATTCTTGGTCGCTTTATCCAGGAGGAAAAAGGGGAAGGAGGGGGGGAGGGCGGGGAGGAGGGAGGCGAGGTACCGGGGAGAGATGGCACCGATGGCAAGGAGGGGGGAGAAGGCGCGTGTGAAGACTTCCCCGTCGAAGAGGCCTTCGTAGCCTGGTAGAGAAAGAGGGAGGAAGGGAGGAAGGGAGGAGGAAAGAGGTGGAGGAAGGGAGGAAGGGAGGAGGAAAGAGGTGGAGGGAGGGAGGGAGGGAGGAGGCCGTCAGTCGTGGCCAGCTTGAGCTCGAGGCGGGCATCAACCAGACCCGTATCCTATTCTCTTCCTTCCCTCCCTCCCTCCCTCCCTCCTCTAGACACACCTTTCGCAGCGATCAACCTTCGCATGACCTGCCTCTCCAACCCCTCCCCTGACGACGGCAAATACCGCTCTCCAAAGACCACGGGCCCCACCTCCATGTATTCCTTCAACCACTTCAACGCCAAGGACTCCCCCCCCCCTCCCTCCATCCCACCCTCGTTTCCTGCCTCGTGCGGGTAGTACGTAGGCGTCCAGTATTCTTCCCTTGCGGCATGCACCCGGGCTTGCTTGATAGCAGCGGCGGAGGAGGGCGGGAGGGAGGAAGGGAGGGAGGAAGGGCTGACATCTTCTTCATGACCATAGGCCAATTCCAACAGTTCTTCAAAGGAAGGGAGACGGCCCTTGTCGGTGATGGCATCCGAGAACGAGTTGGGAGGGAATGAGGGAGGGGGAAGGGGGGGGTCGATGGGCTTGCCCTTAATGGCGGGCAAGTAGTCTTTTTCCCAATTGTTGCCCACGGTGCCACCGGTAATGGATGAACGGAGACGGGTGGTCCATTTCTTGATTTTGAGGGAAGGGGAGGAGGAGGGGGAGAGAGAGGACAGGCCTCGGTTCACGAGTGCACGTTGGTTCTCGGTTATGTCCTCATAGACCCAGAGGGAGGAGGCCGAGGTTTCCTCCATGACGGCAGGCAGAATTTGTTCGACGGGCCCGATGCGCGTGATAAGATTGGAGGAGAGGGTGTTGCGAAGATCGGCAATGGCCAGGAGGTAGAGGTGGAGGAGATGGGGGGCGAGGGTGGAGAGGAAGGAGGGGTCGAAAATGAAGAGCGGGATACAGGAGGAGGAGGAGGCGAGGGAGGAAGAGAGGGCTTCATTGTCGTGCAGGCGGAGGTCACCGGAAGTAAACCAAACGATGGATCGTTCTGCTTGGGGTTGAATTGATGCGGTGGCGGCAGAGAGGCGAGTAAGGGCAGCGAGGGATGAGGAAGAGGAGAAGGAGGTTGAAGAAAGGCGGCTCCCGCGGGTGCGGAGGGCGGGCTGGAATGCCTGCATGCCGATCGGAAGAAAGACGAGAAGGAGAGCGCAGCCCACGAGGAAGGATGGGAGGGTCCTGATGATCATCGTGGGCTAGGCGCGCGGTCGCTTGTGCTGTGCGTGGTAGATTTCGGTCGGTTGGCTCGTTGGTGGAATGACGCAGGTGAAGCAAGGTGGAGGCAACGCAAGCAAGGGCTTGGCAGGGCCTGAACACATGAGAGAAAAGTGGTGTAAGTGAGCGATTTTTTTTTTCCGGGAACAGGGTACATAAATCACTTAAAGACACATCTTTTGCATTGTGTAAGGGCAGTCTCAAGTCGGTCGAGTGTCGAAACGCGATGGAGGCCGTTACTGGACTATTTTCCACAGTGGGGATTGTCTGTCTTGAGATTTGGGCCGGAGAGAATTTGGGCCTCAGTTTGCCCCAAATCCGGGGCCCAATTCAAGGGGTGTCTATCTGCGAGTTGGGCCGTCACTTTCACTATTCGGGCCGTCGTTTATTGTATCATCTCCTCAATGAAAAAATTGCTTATCATCAGTCACTCCACTGCATGGTAGCCTGGTTTGAAAATTTCGTCAGGAGTACCGGACGTTTACCAAAGAACCTATGACATACTCGACTACCCTTGCCTGGGTTTAGACGCTTATTGCGCTGTTTTCGTATTGAGTCTTTGTGTTCATTTTTCCAGTTGTTTGGAGATCGAAGCTTGAGAAAACACCCGAATACTGCAGCTTGACCCCCCTCCGTGTCCGCAACGATTCGTGTTTTGGAGGAATGAGTTTTACGTGCTATTTATGCCTGCATGCGTGATATGATTCTTGTCTTTTTCAGATTTTTTTTGAGCCTTTTGCATCTTGCTCGTTGACTTTTTAAACCTCCTTTCAACATCCATACACACACCACCGTGGGCGCCGTTGAAGCGTGCCGTTCGATCCCATATGTACATCCCAAATGTCCGCTCCTGGATCCCGCTCTTTGATGAGGATCTGAGACATTTCATCCCTCAAGCAAGCTTGTCTTCCCTTTCCCCCATAGCGTCGCCTTCCACCTCGTTTGCATCCCTGTTCATCGGCAATGCCGGACGACACGTACGAGACTGAGGAGAGTGAGGGGTGCGGAGAGAAAGAAGGAGGGGGAGGAGGTGGCGCCGAAGAGCTGAATATCTCCCACAAGTGGTCCACGTTGTTTCTAGAAGAAAAAGAGCTCCTATTAGTACTACCAACGCTGCTATGGGTGTAATGTGCCGTCACTGGCATCTTCCTACCTTTCGTCTCCTTCTTTCCTCCCTCCCTTTCCTCCTCTGACTCCTGGGGCGGGCTCTCCCCCAACACTTCCCACCACGTTAACTCTCCCAGGCCACCTCCCTCACTACTTGCTTCTCTTTCTTCATCTCCCCTCTCCTCTTCCTCCGCCTCTCCCTCTTCATTCACCTCCCATTCCCCCTCTTCCTCATCCCACTCATCAACCCCTCCCACCCTCCCCCCATGAGGACCGACGTGGAAGATGGAGGAAAGGAGGGAAGGAGAGGAGGCCACGCTTAGATCAGAGTCCGAAATATAAAACGCCTTCTCCTCGCTGGCATATGTTCCGTTGCTGAGGGAGGAAAATACAGCGGAGGAGGAGGAGGAGGAGGAGGAGGGGGAGAACGAGGAGGAGGAGGAGGAGGAGGAGGAGGAGGCTGCTCCGCTGCGCTCTTCCATTTTTACCCCGCCTTCGTCCTCGCCCTGTTTCTTCCCGGGATCATCCAGCTCTCCCGGCCACAGGAAACTCCTCTGTGCGGGAAAAATAGAAGAAGGGAGAGACAAGCGTTAATTTGAGTACAGATGTATCAGTAAAGTAGAGGGCCATGATCGGGAAACGTTGAAGAGACGGCGGCAGACAGAACGAATGACAGGGTCTACAAAAGAAGACATAGACATAGAGAGAGGGAGAAAAGGGAACACAGACGGAGAGGTGGGAAAAAGGCCCACCTGATATTCACTCAAATATGTTTCTGAAACCGCCCCCTCTTTTTGCCCTTCACGACGACGGCTGGTCCTGATGGTGCTGCTGCTGTCACGTGCTGCATCCGCTTCAACCAAAAGTCCCCACGTGCGGCTCCTTGTCTGTCGTTGCCCCCGACCCGAGCCCGAGGAGGCCTGCCCTTGTCGTCTTTCTCGCTGTTCTTGCACTTCTTGCCGGTGGCGTCGGCCGGCAAAGGGAAGCACATCCTTGGGGGAGTGATAATCCTTAAGCCAGCGGCGGCTTTTATCTCGAGGAGCTGCGTGCTGCGGTGTCCGGCCTCTCTCCTGTACTAGTCCTTTCGCTTCTTGTGCATATGCCATGGTGATGGGGACTTGCTGCGTTGCAGAGAAGGCGCTATTCGGGCACAAGGGTAAGCCCAACCTCCTCACGAACTTTGAGAGCAATATCCTGAAGCTGTGTGGGGGATTGCAAAAGGTTAGGGATAAGAGTAGACTGCATATTAATGCTGTGGAGCATGGTGTGCAATGTTCTGTCGTGTGGGCCAGAGAAGAGCAGTAAATATGGCCCGGGCCGTGACACCAAAGAGAGAGGAGGGAGAGAGAACAGGACAGGACACACCCAAGCCACGCCACATCACTCAAAAACCTCCCCGACACCGTTTCATGTGGTTGTGGTGTGTTGTGCGGTAAGAAACAGTACGTGAAGTGCAGTAACTCCACAGCTGTGGCAACAACAATGCCAGACAGCATACTAGTGCATGAAGATCGAGCTGCAGGAGGCCTAGTATGTTCGGGACATCAGTCAAGAACACAGGGTGTGGCGAGAGATGCAAACACGGAGACCGTTCACCAGTCCTCTGCAAGTCCCAATTTGAACGCGCAGAGCCCACACACGCACCCCAAGCATCATGAGTACTCTGACGATAGAGAACGAACAAAGGCAGAGATGTGGAAAGGCGTGGCATGTGCTTTTGACCATGCATTGGTGCTGAGAGTCGTGGGCGGCTGCACGGGAGCCTCACATCGGGTTCTCTCTCCATACCCTTGTCTTTGCCGTCGGACACCACATGAAGACGACCGCACTCGCAAGAAAGCTCCCAATAAGCCACCTTTACCCAAAGCACGTGTTTGTATAGTCTTCACTTAAAGCCAATACAAGTACTCTAGTGCTTTTGAGGGCTGTGATGGCCGCGGGCCTTTGCCCATCATCACTGCGCTGGATACGAGCATCATCTCAACACCTCCTCTCATACACGCCACCACCACACTATCACAGCACCCAACCAGCCCTAAGCAATCCCTGCTTTCCGCCACCATCTCTGCGCATTATCAGTCGCCGCGGCATTGAGTTGGAAGAGAGGTGCACCAGGAGAAGCAGCTTCTTACGGCAAGGATCGAGGTTGGAGGAGGCGGCGGAGGAGGCCAGGAGTGCAGAGCATCCATCCTCTTCCATTCCCATCCTTCCTCGCGAGCCACCAGCAGCCGGATTAACAACAGTAGCAGTAGCAGTAGGAGCAGCAATAGCGCTGTGAGCTTATGAGCGTGGAAACAGCGGCAGCAGCGGAGAAAAAGACACAAGGCAGCAGCAGCGTCAGAAGCAGCAATAGCAGCAGCAACGACGTAGACATGCCGCCAAGTAGAGATAAAGACGGAGTAGCGGAAGGAGGAGGAACGGGAAGCAGCGACATAGCACCTACAGCCCCGGCAGCAGTAGCAGCAGTTGTAGCAGCAGTAGCAGAAGGAGCAGCAGTGCCGGCTAGTTGTGATGCCAGCAGTAGCACCAGCAGCAGCAAATCAAATGAGATTTATAAGCAGAATGGCAAGCACTCTGCACCAGACAAGAAGGCAACGACAACGACAGCAGAACCAGCGGCAACAAAACCAGCAGCAGCAGCAGCGGCAGCAGGCAAGCCAAGTAGCGCCGCTGCTCGTCCCTCGTCCTCGTCCTTGTCCTCGTCCACATCTCTTTCCTCCTCCTCCTCATCCACCAAACCCAGCACCGGCACGAATGCCACCCGCAGCACCAGCCCTCTCCCGTCTCATGTCCGCAGCTCCTCCATTACCACACCCCCCCCCCTTCCCCGTTCCTCCTCCACCACTTCCTCCTCCTCGTCCTCCTCCTCGTCCTTCTCCGCCTTGACCCCCGCCCGGATCGCGGCAGCCCGTCAAGCCCTTGAGCACTATCTTTCCCTCTCCTACCTGCAATCAGATGGCGGTTTCCTCGTCTCACATATGAATCCGCAAATGTTCATCCCGCTCTCCATCCTCTCCTCCCTGCCCTCCCTGGCCTCCCTCCCCCCCTCTCCCCCCCTCCTTGTCGCCGCCCTCATGGACCATCCCACCCTTGCCCTGAGCGAGGACCAAAGCAGCGTGCGGCCCAACATCCACGTCGAAAGAACGACTATCATCCTCCGAGAGGTGAGTAGCAACACGCCTGAGGAGGAGTTGAAGCAGAAATTGTTTTCGTGGGATGGGTGTCCAGAGGTGAGGGCTTTGAAGAAGGATGTGGAGAACACGTGGTTCGTCTTGTTTGCGACAGAGAAGGACGCAAAAAAGGCGCTGGAAAAGCTCAGGGAGATGCTGTGGGAGGGAGGGGTGGTGAAGGCCCGCCTGCAGAGCGAAAATGTGATCAATAAGGCCTTTTTTTCGGGAGGGGGAGGAGGGCAGGGAGGAGGGAGGGAGGGAGGGAGGTGTGCCGGCGGAGGGGGGGGGGGGGGGGGAGGGGGGGGGGGGGGGGGGGGGGGGGGTGGGGGGGGGATGTGGGGGGGGGGGGGTGGGGGGGGGGGGGGGGGGGGGGGAGGAGGTGGAGGAGGTGTAGGGTATATAATGAATGGTGGAGGAGGAGGGGGCCCAAGAGGAGGAGGAGGTGTGGGGGGAGGGATGATGAATGGAGGGGTACATCATCATTATCAGCAGCAGCAGCAGCAGCAGCAGCAGCAGTACCACCACCATCACCAGCAGCAGCAACAGTTACAAGGCAGTCAGTCCTTTCCGTCCCCATCCTCCTCCTCGTCCTCATCCTCTTCGTCTTTCCAGCCGTCACACCTCCCCCCTCACCACTTGGGAGGTGGAGGGAGGGAGGGAGGAGGAGGGCCCTATGTGTATATGAATGGAGGAGGTGGAGGAGGGATGTACGTGGTGCCGAATGGCATGACCCCCGTCTACGGAGGAGGGGGAGGAAGAGGGGGAGGAAGGGGGGGAGGAAGGGGCGGAGGTGTGTTTCAGTACATGAATTCCGGATATGTAGGAGGGGGAGGCAGAGGAGCGGGGGGGGGGGGGGGGGGGGGGATGGAGGGTGAGACGAGACAGCCGGCCCACGGGGGGGGGCCTATCCCCGTATCCCTCCCAGGCGCGGGGCG
>Ga0160420_100580_pt1 | contig 14297 bp, 12 predicted proteins | sample CelAP2metagpilot_FD_108197 | JGI IMG/M metagenome (GOLD analysis project Ga0160420, IMG submission 108197) | Phycosphere-associated microbial communities from algal ponds in Kailua-Kona, Hawaii, USA - Cellana AP2-5-5 metagenome pilot | ecosystem: Engineered > Artificial ecosystem > Aquaculture >... | reverse complement strand
TTCCCTTAGTTTTCCTCTCCCCTTTGGCTTTTCCTTCCTTTTCCCCCGCCCCCCCCTTTCCCCCCCCCTTTTCCTTTTTTTTTGCCCCCCCCCCCCCCCCCCCCCCCCCTCCCCCTTGCCATTCCCGCTCGTTCCTCCTTCCCTGTGCTACTCCTCCTTCAATCGCCGCGTTCTATCTTCCTCTCCTTTCCCTTATTCTTTCCTTCTTTCCCATACATACAAATCTCTCCTCCTCTGACTATTTTTTTTACTTTCGATCACCATCCCTCCTTCAACTTTGACTCCTATCCCTTCACAGACCCCGAGATCCCTGGCCCGGGCACATACGTGCACAACGCTAGTGGCAACCCCTCCGCGAGCCTACACTCTTCCTCCCAACGCTTCAAATCCGACCATCATGATTACGATCACCACCAGCACCATCAGCAGCATGACCACTCGTCTTCCTCCTGCCTCAGTATGTCGTCAATTTCCGACGCAGACACAGCTTCCCGCCTCCTTGCCTCGCGGAGTGCCCCGGCTCTTCACCTGACCCGGCACCGGCAGCCACACCACAACCCGCTCCTTTCTACGAGACAAGGAGGAGGGGGATCAGGAGGAGGAGGAGGGAGGGACGGAGGGCGGGAAGGTGGGCAGTGTGGCAGTATGCGATTCTCGCTGTCGGATGCCAGCTTGAGGGATGCGGTGGTGAGGAGGAAGAAGAAGGATTTTGAAGCGAAGGAGAAGGTGATATGGAGGGAGGGAGGGAGGGAGAAAGGGAAAGAGGAACGGAGCGACACGATTTTGGGATCATTGGAAGGCGAGGTGAAGGCCTTGCGAGAGGAGAAAGAGGCGGTGTTCCAAGAGCTCGAGCGAATGAGGGTAAGGAGGAGGGATGGAGAGAGGGAGGCTGATGTACGTCGTCCCTTACGTTAACCTTATGTGGTGTTTTTCGTTCCTTTCACGCGTTACGCTCTCCCTCTCCCTCTTCCTTCCCTTCTCCCTCCTCAGTCGTTTGAGAGCGAATGCGAGCAGCTGTCGCGAGAGATGGAGCGAATGAAGGCACGCCTGATGGAGGTGGAGGGAGAGCGGTCACGTGCTCTAGCGTACTAAAATCGGTACCTGGACGAGGTGGAGGCCGAGGCGGGGGGAGGGCCGAGTGGGGAGACCAGCTGGAGGGCGAGAAGAGGATGCGGGGGGGGAGGAAGGGAGGGAGAGGCTGTATGAAAGGGCGCTCGGGCTTGGTCAAGGGTAAAGCAGTCGCCGGATGGATGGCACCCTTCCCTCCACCGGCCTCACCTTTCCTCCCCACTGCCCCCCCTCCCTCCCTCCTTCAAGCTTACGTCCCTTCTGGGGGTCTCCAGGCACGAGAACGAGGAGCTTCGTGAGGAAAAGACTTTGTGGCACGTCGAGATAAACAGGCTCCAGCGTGCGCTGGGGCAGACGCAGGAGGAAGGGCACATTTGCCGGCGTCAGGTAGGGAGGGAGGGAGGGAGGGAGGGAGGGAGGGGGGGAGGGAGGGATACATATGTCATGCAAATGATGGGAAAGTCGGTGACCGGCAAGCTTTCTCATGCCTCTTCTCCTCTCCCTCCCTCCCTCCCTCCCTCCCTCGTATTTCTGCAGGTGGAGGAGCTCCTTACCCGTGCCGAGGAGGAGGAGGAGGAGCGGAGGGAAGTCATGGCGGAGATGACGCGGACCCGACAGCAGCTACAGCAGCAGGAGGAGGCATGCAAGGGGCTAGAGGAGGAGAGGGAGGGGTTGAGGGGCAAGGTAGCGCGCTTGGAGTTGGAGGTCTTTGAGACGCAGGTGAGGGAAGGAGGGAGGGAGGGAGGGAGGGAGAAGGAGGAAGAAGGGAGTCCTTGGGTCACGATAGTATTGATGAAAAAGAGACGCTTACTCCTCTACTTTCATTCTCTCCCTCCCTTCTTCCCCCCCTCGCCCCCTCCTACTTCCCTAGAACGATGCCGAAGACCAATTCAGCAAATGTGAGCTGTGGCAGCGAAAATGCACCCACCTCCAAGACTCTCTGAAGCAAGAAACAGCAGCCAAGGAGGAAATGAGTGATGTTTTGACGCGAGAGAAGGAAGAAAGGGAGTTAGAACAGGAAAGACGGAGGGCGTTGGAGAAGGAGGTGATCTTACTGCAGAGAAATAATGAAGGGTTGTGGTCTCGTGTAAAGATGGCGAGGGAGGAAGGGAGGGAGGAAGGGAGGGAGGAAGGGCAGAGGGAGGTAAATGCGATGAGGGCAATGGTGGAGGAGACAAAGAAGGAGGTGGAGGAGGAAAGGAGGAAAAGAGAGGAGAGTGAGGAGGCGAGACGGCTCGAAGGGGAGGGACAAGGATGGGAGGAAGAGAGGAATGAGCTGGCGGCCCATGTGGTGCTGTTGGAGAAACAGGTTAGGGAGCAGAAAGGGCGAAAGGATGCGGAGCAGGAGGTTATGGTGGGACTGCGTGCGACGAATGGTCGGTTGAAGGAGCAAATGCAAGCCATGGTAAAAGAGCGCGAAGGGATGAAGGAGGCGCTGGCATCGCTACAGGCGGCGGTGGTTGGAATGAAGGAGGAGGGGGAAAGGGAGAAGTGGAAGCTGACCGAGTGCTTGAAAGATATCAAGGCAGAATTGAAGCGGAGAGAGAAAGAGGCAGTGGCTCACATCAAGGTATGTCTTAGAGAGTGGGATTGTCGCATGTCATGTTTGATTTTTATCTCTCCCAACTCCCCCTCCCTCCCTCTGGCTCTGTTTTCAGATGCCACGGTCATTCCTCCGCCCCCCTTATAATCCTTCCTTCTCTCTCTTAAAATGATGGCACTCTTGTAAGACCACTGGTTCGCCATTACTCAAGCTCTCTCTTTCCCTCTGTCCCTCCTTCCGTCCCACCCTCCCTCCCTTCCCTCCTTTAAGGAGCGGGCCCTACTGGAAGATCAACGCCTGGCCTCCTCCCAGGCCTACCACCGCGCCACGAGCCGGTGCGAGGAACTGGCCGAGGAAGTGAGGGAGAGCGAGGAGGAGATCGCTGCCCTTCGACGGGTGCTCGAGGAAAAGCTGGCATTGCAGAGGAGGGTATTTATGTTGGAGGAGGAGTTGAAGGAGGGAGGGAGGGAGAGGGCGGGGTGGGAGGTGCGGGCCATCAAAGCAGAGAAGGAGCTTGAGAGCCTCAGGAAGGCGATGCAGGAGGTGGGAGGGATGGAGAGAGGGTTATTGGTGGCGACGCTGGAAAGGCAGGTGCAGCAGCTGGAGGAGGAGGGGTGGGAGAGGGAGGTTGCAGCGATGACGAAGGAAGTAAGGGCCTTGGCTGGCGTGACGGGGCATCAAAACGGAAATCAGCGGGTGCAACAAGAGGAGAAGGTGAAGGGGACAATAAAAAGGTCGCCTTTTAAAGAGCTTTTATGGGCCGCTGCTGCTGTTGCCCCTGCAGCTGCTAACTCTCTTTCTGACACTGAGAGTGCGTGGCAGCAGCAGCAGTCGCAGCAGCAGTCACAGCAGCAGAGGTCTGTCTTGTCATCATCGCGGAAGGGGGAGGGCTTGTCTTCTCCACCCATGAGTGACGACAGAGCCGGTTATAGGGGAAAGCAGCAGCAGCAACAACAACAACCAGGGCGGCAGCGGCGTCTCGAGACTCCTTGCCCGGTATTTGCGATTTCGTGCGACGAAAAGGAAGAGGAGGAGGATGAGGAGGATGAGAAGGAGGACCAGGAGGAGGATGAGGGGGACTTTGAAGGAGGAAGCGACAAGGAGAATCAAAAAGGGGATGACGCGCTAGTCCAGCAATTGCTTGGCTCTGCACGAAAACACCAACTGCAACAGGATGAGGAGAGGGCGCGAGAAAAGCAGCAGCAGCAGCAGGTGGATGAGGATGTGAAGCTCAAGTCTTTGAGTGGCCGAGGTTGGAAAGGAGTGGAGGCCGACAAGGAGAATCTCGTCAATTGGATCCTCACGTCCCCGGAACTCGAGCCCTTCAAGCAGCAGCAGCAGCATCAATACCAGCAAGGGGATGCGCGAGAACGGAGGCTATGATTTTGTGGGCTTCATTTTGGTTCGAAGGTGGGGAAGATCAGAGAGGAACTTGCAGATATGTATCTTCTCTAGAAGTGCCTCATGTCATTTTAAACGAAGCACGAATGTAAATAAAATGACGAATCAAGAGCAAATCGACTTTTAACTTTCAAATGTGTCTCAAACGCCCGTTTTTGGGGACTATATACGCTTACCCTAATTTTTTTATTTCCATTCATTTATTTACATTTTTCAATCTCTATCTCTTCCTCCCTCCCTCCCTTCCTTCTTCTCGACAAAATCCAGGTGGTCATACAACCTCGACATGCACCAAGAAATAAAGGCCGACTCGCCTTCATCGCGCTCACGGAGTCATCCTCCTGCTACTGCTGCTGCCGATGCTGCTGCTGCTGCTGCTGCTGCTGCTGCTGCTGCTGCCGCTGCTGCTGCTGCCGCTGCTGCTGGGAAGATGGGAGGGAAAAGGGAAGGGCACCTACAAGGTCCACGTCATCATGTCTACCTCCAGCAGGGTGTCAAGAATCATCTCCCGACTGGTCCCTATTGCGCTGGCTAAATCCTCTTGCTGCCCCCTCGGGAGGCTTGGAAAGCGCCACAACAACTCCCCATCCAACATCCCTTTCTTCCTTCCCGCCCTCCACCCTCTCGCCTCCACTAATCGGAAACCTCTGGGATTAAATGCACATACGTGCATCAACGCATTCACCATCACCCCCTGCAGCGCATACAACCGCCTAAATGCCTTCTCCTCCAACGGCACCATCGCTCCCACCCCCCCCTCCACGGTTCCAAACATCAACAATCTCAGTCCCTGGCTCATTGCCCCTGCCCTTGCCACCGCGCCCGGCCTAGCATGCTGGACAAAACTCATTTTATGGCTTAAATGGAAATCAGCCTTTCGGACCAAGCGATTCCCTCCCCTCGACTCCACATCCGCCTGGGCGTATTGCAGCATCTGGACGTTACCCCTGTTGTCCCCCACCACCACGCCTAAGGACGGGGGGTCCACAACAAAATGGGACCCTCCCGGCTGCGCTGACACAATGGGCGAATAATCCTTCCCCAGCAGCTCTAGGGTGTGCGCCGGGTTCTCCTCGTGCCACTTCAATAAATGGACAGAATGGTAAGCATCGGTTACGGCAATCAAATTTTTCACAACTTTCAACGACACCACGTAGAAGTCGGCATCATAGAACGCAATCGGCTTCAGCTTCTCCCTCCCTCCCCCGACCACTCCCTCTCCTCCACCACCTCCTGCAGCGGAAAAGGAAAACACCCACAAGGTAGGCCCAGCGGCAATAATAATGTGTTGTCCCAATTGGGCTATCGCGGTGGGCGGACCTGAACGTTGAGTAAATTCATCCACCAAGGTCAAAGTCGGGGGAGAGGAAGGGCCACCGCCTTTACTGAGGCTACTGTAAGGATCTAGCATGATGCGGTAGATAAGTAGTCGCCCCTTGGAGGGAACGTCTTCTCCCTTTGCCCGCACCGTGCATGTGCCCAGGACTAGGTAGCTCCCGGTGGAACCTTCGGGAAGGGGGGGAAGAAAGGCTGCAGGAGACGGCATTTTTTTCCCGAAACGGTCACTACGGTGGTGGTGGTGGTGTTGATGGTGAGGAGGGGTAGCGTCAGGCTTGGAGTGGTACATCATCATGGCAAGCCCCCGCTCAAACGGTTGTAACGGCAGAACAGACGTTATTCCAAACGGCGCCCCTCCTACGATGAAGACCTGATGACCCCCCGCCAACACACCAGGCAACGGTGGACCCCCCAAATACTCCTCTTTTGCTGAGGTAAAATCAGTCAATCTCTCCCCTGTCTTAATCAGCCGCGGGTCTATCACACCCACCGCCGCTTTCTTCGACATACCCATTTTCTGTCTCTCCTCGTCTTCCTCATCCTCCTCCTCCTCCACGACCACTCCGGGCACCCCACCCACTCCGCCCTCTCCCTCCTCCTCCGCCTCGTCCTCCGCCCGACCTCCTTCCCCCCTTCCCACCACAACTGCATAGTATGGAACGAGGGTGGGGAGACCTTCAAGCGCGACAATTTTCTTGGCTTCATGTCCCAAGGGACCGAGACGACGGAAGGTGACGCTGGCGCCCGTAACGGCGCCAGAAGGAGAGGTGTAGCCCAAGGTGCCCCCTATTGCGGTTGTGATACGGGGATGGAGGGATGAGAAATAGCTAATTAATGACTGGTACGACTTATATGGCTAACATGACTGATATATCATGTATATATGGACATGTATCTGATTCCTTCCTCCTTCCCTTTCTCCCTCCCTTAACCTCTTTCAAAATCCGCGCCTCCGCAAAGCTTTCTTACCTAGATCAGCCATAGCTAGGGATAGGCACGCGTGCCCTTGACTCCCATTATGCGCAATCAAATACCCGGAAGGGGCGTCCGGAAACGGGTGAAACGCCGAGACATGCGGGTGTGGAGGAAGGGAGGGAGGAAGAGGGGGAGGAGCAACGGCTTTCCCTTTCCCCTTGCTCAAAGAGGGAGGGAAATGGATGGGTGCGGCATAGGGATCGCGCAGGCCAGCAAAGAGGATTTTGACGGTGCCCCTCTCGCAGAGTATCCAGGCAGGAGTAAGGCCCCCGATGAAAACTCCTCGTTGGTTGCCCACGGCGGCGGTAAAGGAAGAAAGAGGGGAGGACGGGGTGGAGGAAGGAAAGGGAAACAGACGCTTGTGGAGGGGGGGGCGGTTAGGGGCAGGGGCTGCGTGACGCGGTTGGCGGGTGATAACATCGTGAGGGAGGCGAAGAAGGGAAAAGGCCAATGGCCTCACCCCATTCCCTCCCTCACCTCCTCCTCCTGCTCCTGCTCCTCCTCCTCCTGGTGCTGCTGCTGTAACACCCGTAAGGGGCCGAGCCACGTACACCAATAAGTCATCTTCCGACGTCCACAGCACGACACACAATCGCTCCAGAATCCTTGCTGCTGCCTTTGACATCCCTCCCTCCAGCCCCCCTTCCTTCCCTTCCCCCTCCTCCGACGCAGGGCCCACCACGGCGATGGACATCTCCTTGATGGTGGGATAAGAGTAAGCAGCAACTCCTCCCTCCGTACCTCCTACAGCCATTCCTCCTGCTTCTGCTGCTCTTGCTGTCGCTCCTCCCCGTCGACCGGGGCGGAATCTCATGTCTGTGAACAGGAGGGCATTACGAAGCACCCGCGGCCCGTCAGCACACCGGGACGAGGAGAAGAGGAGATGGGGGTCAGAGGAGGGGAGGGAGGGGGGGAGGAGGGGGTATTGTTGGTTGGGAAGGAGGAGAATTTCCAGAGTTCCGTCTGCGCGGCATACACTGAGGAGGATCACGCCGTCATCCTCGTCCTCCGCCTCGTCCTCGTCCTCGTCTTCTCCTTTCTCCCTCCAGCCCTCCTCCCCCCCCCCCTCTTCCATCACTAGCTGCTGCTGCTGCTCCTCCTGCCGCCTTCTTCCCCCCTCTCCCTCCATCGCAAGAGCCTCTCCATTCACCTGCCCCTGCTGCCCCCCCCCCTCACTTTCTCCCCCCCTCCCTCCTCCATATAACACCATTTCCTCCTCATCCTCCCCCAACATTCTCCCCTCTCCTCCATCCTTCCCCCCCTCTTCCGCTTCCTCCAGAAAACTCACTGCGTCCGCCGCAGCCTTTGAATCCTCCTCCTCCTCCTCCTCCTCCTCGCCTTTCCTTCCACCCTTCCTCCTCCTCCGACCCAAACCCATTCCCTCCCGCCATCTAAACAAGGTAGCCGCTGTAATTGGACTCACTGCTGCCCTTCCTCCCTCCCTACCTTCCTTCCCCCCTCCTTCGTACCGTTCCCCCAACTCACACACCGCGAACTCCTCCCCTCCCTCCTCCTCCCCCTCGTCCGCGTCCCGCAACCGCAACACTCGCACGCTCCCATTCGTCAGCACGAGCAACAAAAACGGATTTTCCACACATACTGCTGCAACTGCTGCTGCTGCTGGCAATCCTGCCCCCCCGACCTCCCTCTCATCGTGAAGGACCATCTCTTGGGTTGCCCTCCCCTTCCACACAACTCTCAATGACGCCCCTACCCATCCTCCAGGCAGGGAGGGAGGGAGGAAGGGGAGGGAGGGAGGGGGCGGATTGCTGCTGCTGCCGCCGTAGATTTGGACAAGGCCTTGATGCTCTTTCCCAATCGGAGCCAAGGCGAGGGTGGGCGCTTGTAAGTAAAAGGGGGACAGGAGGGTGGAAGAGGAGGGAGCAGCGGAGAGGAGGGCGTCACGGGTGTAGTGATAAACGACTGTTTCAGTAGGGAGGGAAAGAAGAATGTACCCTCCCCGTCCCCCCCCTTCTTCTTCCCTCCCTCGTGCCGAGCCGGCAGCGGAGGAGGAGGAGGGAGGGAAGGAGGAGGGGGGCATGCACCAGAGGTCGAAGCAGGGGCCAGGGAGCACGGCCCGACCGAGGGTGTCGGATATGAGTCCACGGCGCATGACAATTAACGAGCCTTTCCTACCCTGACCGGCACAGCACATGAGCTCCATCCCCGGTCCTCCGCCGCCGCCGGTGGAGGTAGTGCGGGGAGGTTTCAGGAAGGCGGGCTTCGTCTCCTCCTCTTCTTCCTCATTCCCCTCGATTCCGTCTTCTCCCTCCTTCTTGACCCGGGCATTTGACTTGTGTTCTATTTCTTCTCCTTCTTCTTCCTCCTCCTCCTTATCCTTCTTGCCGATGTCGTCGGTGGCGGGGTTGGCGAGGGAGGGGGGGAGGAAGAGGGAGGACGTGCCTGTGTCATTTTCGGCGATCAAGCGCTCCGGGCCCAACAGCTGGCTTTGCGTGTATACACTTCCAGGTACGCGCGGCGCCAGCGTCGACCCCACCAATGGGCCTAGCGAAGGCCAGGCATCCAAGATGACTAGCGATACACGGGACCCCAGGTCCACTTGAATCTCTTCCTCTCCTCCTCCTGCTGCCCCCCCTCCTCCTCCTCCTCCTCCCTTTCTCCTGCAAGCGGCAAGGGATGAGTCGCCCTCCAGGACGTGACCGTACAAGACGAGCTCCTCCGACTCTTCCTCTGTCACTTCATCCTCCTCCTCCTCCTCCTTCTCCTCCTCTCCAGTGGGAAAAGGATGGTGTCCATTCATCCCTTTCTCCCTCCCTCCCTCCTCCTCAACCTCCACCTCCATCGCCTCCCCATCCACCCCCGGCTCACTCTTTATCATCTTCCTCCTCCTTCCTCCCTCCTTCCCACCACCCTCCATCTCCTTCTCTCCCCCTCCCTCCTTCCCCTCCTCGATCTCACTCAACCCAAATCCCATCAACAGCGAGTCCACCGTCCGACTCGCCAAAAACACCCTCCCCTCCCTTCCTCCCTCCCTCCCCCTCCACACAGCTATCGCACTCGGGAACACCCCTGTACCTGCACCTCCGCCCATTTTCTGTAGTCTTAAAGCAGTGACTTTCCCCCCCCTTGTCTCCAGCCTTAACCCGACCAGTTCCCCCGTCCCCACGGCCAGCAGCGCCACCTTGGAATTAAGAAACCCTACCCTTGCCCCGTCGAGCGCTATCGGGCAATTTAAACCGGTTTGCTCCGCTTTTTGCAACGGCTGTCGGGCCGTTGCTACCGTTGTGGACGCGTACCCGTTGGTGGCCGCAACGGTTCGCACCCGGCCATCTTGGATGAAGTGGATCGCATTCGTGCTCAGAACCAAGAGGGAAGACTCCAATGGCCCCGAGGGGGGTGTGATGATTTTAAATACATCGTGCGGGAGAAGATTAATGTGGAAGAGAGCAGTCGCTTTCCCACCGGCCGCGCAAGATACCACAGAGATATGGCCGCTGTGGGCACGAGCTGCCACGGTCCCACCCCACCCGGGAGGGAGGGCGTGAAGGATAGCAAGGGTCGGTTGCATAAACCCACCAAGAAAGCAGATGTCCTTGACAAGGCCACGGACTCCCAGACCTTCGCGGAGCTTGAGAATGTAGGGCTTGGAGGAGAGAGAGGAGGGGAAGGAAGAAGCGGAGGAAGAAGAGGTGGTCGGATCGAAATCAAAGTCAGCCGTGGCGTTCGGGTCCTCGTCGTCCTCCTCTTCGTCGTCGTCGTCCACCTCCTCCTCCTCATCCTCCTCTTCGCTCCCTTCAACCGTGTCTTCCGCAAACGCGTCGCCATTTCCTTTCCCCTCCTTCCCTCCCTCCTCCCCTCCTCCTTCTCCTCCTTGCGCCAGATCCAAATGCCCCTCCCCCTCTCCCGCAACCGCCTGCCCCTGCCCCGGCCCCGGCCTCCCTCCTTTCCTCCCTGCTTCTTCATCTCCCTGCCCTCTTCGCTTCCGCTTGCCTCCTCCTTGTCGCCCTTTTCTGTGGACCGCGGCAGACATGAGTGTCGTGGCCAACGTTTCCCTTGGAGGGATGCGGACAGGAAAAAGGTGTCTCCTCCTTGAGCTTTGATCGGGGCGAGCCCCCAAGAGAAGCCGCAACACTTTCTTGGCGAGCATGTCACGTTGGAAAGGCATGATGGCCACTTGGGTGCCATAGACCAACATCCCGGCACATCGCTCCGAAGGGTCCATGACAGTGGGAGCCGAGTCATTGATCCCCTCGAGACGATCAACTGCGGGGGGTTCGGCACGCACGGCCGAGCCCAAGCCGAGGGCATCGTGTTCGAAGCTGTAGACGTCCAGGACGACGAGTTCGCCGGCTTCCCGTTCGTAAGCGACCAGGACGGCCTTGGCGGGGCGGCTGGTGATGAGGAGGGCGTCGGGGAGGTCGGGTCGGAGGGGGAGGGGAAGAACGTTCAAGGCCTCGATGCGGGCGGCGAGCGTGAAGGAAGCAGTAAGCTCTGAGACGACTTCTCCGTTGGGCAGGGTGTGCAGGGTGTAGATTTCGAGAAGGTTGGCGTGCGCGGTGATGAGGTTTTGGTCTTGCGGGCCGGTGAAGCGGGCGAAGCAGCAGTGCTCTACCCCGGTGGGTGGGTGGAGAGGTTTGTAGCAGAGGAACACACGACCCATTTTGGAGCAGGTCCTTTTGCGGCTGCTACAATGCCTGTGGAGAGAGGTGAAGATCGTGGGGAGAGGTGATGGAGAATTGCGTAAGTGTGGTGCGGAGTGTATGATTATTGTGTATGGAATGGAAGGACTGCAATTGCCGGGTATGAGCCCGCAGGAAAGCAGTTGTGACATGGGCTGGGACTCTCACGACAGGAAACGTTCAACGCATGCGTAAGTTTCCTGGAGCGATATCAGTTAAGTCTTCATCATAGCCACAAGAACAATTAAAGCAACTATAAAAACTTGATTTGACAAAGATAATCTTGTTTCTTAAAAATGCACCACCCTCCGAGAGGAAGCCGGCCGACACGTTGCCTTGCTAAGCATCACACCCACATGGGCAGGGCACTTTAATTTCATGCTTTGGATCTATCTTTATTAAACTATCCTCTTATCAGCCCCTCTCCTTGCATGCATGCTCCAAAATTGGCAAAGCCTCGCCCTTGAGGCCTCCACCCTGACCAAGCCCGCTCACAATGTCATTACCCCTTTGGTGGCCTTGTGAAAAGCTTGTCAGCGCGCCGTAAATAGGGACACCAAGAAGATAAAAGCTGCAGCTTACATGTTCGTGATCGTGGCTAAGGCTGCACATGCACAAGCTGTTCGGACCATCCATTGCCAACGTCCAAGCGCGAGGCCAAAGACGCCAAGATTGCTGCCCTTCATGCGGAGCTCTAGTCCATACGTCTGGAGTTCACCCACATTCTGAGTACGCCCCTTTATTTGGACACGACTTTCTCTTAGGTATAACACGACGGATGGGGGCTGAGAGATCATGGACAACTACTTAACTCGTGGCGAGCTAGGAGTATCTGCGAAGCACGAAGAGCGTATGCAACAGTGCATTCGAGCAGCTACAGGCCATGGTGCCTCCAATCCACTATGAGCGCTAACTTAACATCAAGCATTTGCTTGATGCTACCGGGACATTCATGAATGTAGACGAGACCTCACTCACCATGTTTCAGCTAGTGGGGCTTCTATAATTACTCTTGTGCTCCTTCGTCCTGAAGCAGGCCCCCTTCTGCTGGGCGAAATGCCCGCCTGTTTTCACAGCCGTCCAGGGTGATATGAGCTACAGCAAGGGAGCGCGGCAGCTTTTTTTCTCTCGTCATTGGTGTCGCATAGGACCTTGTTGTCATACATATTTACCTGCGTGTGAAGTGTAGGAGAAGGAAGTATGGGGGTCGGGGAGGCAACCGGAGAAAGCCAGGCGCCAGCTTGCCGCAGTATTACCAGCACTAGAAGTGTGAAAGTGACCGTATGAACGCGTAATCACGGACCCTGCTTCTTCATATGCGGTTTTTGCATTATTTCCTGTCCCCTCGTTCCTCCTTGCTTTCCTTTGTGTGCCATGTGCGCGAGTGTCACAGGTGTGTCATGCGTTGTGGGTTGCTTTGGTCTGCGGAAGGAAGTAGCGATGGCGTGTGCAGCTAAGCTGAATGGTTTGAAGCGTGAGGTTTCGCATCTGTCTAGCGTGCTTGCCCATATTAAAAGTGCGGAAAATTAACGAACGAAATCAAGCGTGGGTTCACGCATGATCGGATCATCACAACACTATGATGGGCCTTCCGTTGCACTGCAAAAGAAGACGACGACGTACGCACACACTTCTCATGCCTGATTTATAAACTAAAGCCACAGAAAACCCACGAAGCGGCAGGCAATGGCCACCAGCAGCACCCCCTAGACGACAAGCCCGGCAAACGAAATGAACCCAGCATCCTCTTCCTCTTCCTCCTCCTCCTCCTCCTCCTCCTCCACGGTGTCACGGCGGGCCTCGGTCGTTGTCGCGGCGGACGTCGCGGACGTCTCGGACGTCGAACATGGCCAGCAACAGCAACCCCAGCAGCATCACCAAAACAAACAGCACCGCCCGCGACACTCCTACCACCACCACCAGTACTACCAGCACGAGCAGAAGAAGTACGACGTTTGTCACAATAAGTTGCGTCCTTTCTCAACACGCCAGCAGCAGCAACGACTGGCAGTCGCACTCCTCCTAATCCTCCTTCTCCTCGGCATGGTCAAATGGTTCCGGCTCTTTCCGCCTATCTCCAGCATTGCCTCGTCCTCTATCGCCTCCTCCATCTCATTGCCCTACACCTTGGCCAGCAACGGCCCCCACGCCACGGGTCTCGCCATCGGGGTGATAAGTGGTCCTCAACTCGCCCAAAAACGTCGTGTTCGCCTCCTGCAAGACACCTGGTTCACCTCGCTTGACTCTCAAAGAGACGGTGTCCTCGTATTTAGCGATGGGGCGGACGCAACAGTTCCAGCAGTAGGCATTCCAGGGACGGGATCCTCATGGCAGGGGGCGCAGGATCGGTGGTTGCCAGCTGTGACATATCTATCAATGGCTTTTCCCAAGGCAGAGTGGTATGTCTTGGTGGACGACGACACGTTTTTGATTCCCAGCAACTTAAAGGCGATGCTTTCAGAACAGAAAATAAAAAATAAAAAGAAGGGGGAAGAGGAAATATACATAGGACGGACGATGTTTGTCACGCCGCAGGAGGGGAGATTGCAAGGTCAGATGCTCCCCTTTGCCCATGGGGGATCGGGGGTGGTGTTGTCCGCGGCGTTGGTCAGGGAGATGGTACCTTTAATTATGGAGGTATTGGTGGGAGAGAGAGAGAGGTGTCAGGGGACGGGGTACGGCGACGGGGATTTGGGATTGTGTATCAAGGTGTTGCGAGGCGTGAGTGTACGGCATGACGCGTGCTTGCATGCATTGGGTCCGAAGGGCTCGTATGAAGGCCAGGGAGGAGGGGAGGAGGTGGGATGGTTTGGGGATGGGGGAAGGCCGTGCTCGTTTCATTATGCCTTCGGGGAGGACAGGGAGAGGGGGGATGGACAGAAGGAGCGAGGGAGGGAGGAGGGTAGGGTAGAAGGGGGGAAAGATGGGGCGGGTGATGAGCAGATTCGGGCGTGGCATCAGAGGTACAATGTCGATGAGTGAGGGAGGTGATTGTAAATATAGAAATGCATGTTGGTGGCAAGATGAGGTGAAATATGACAGCGCGTAAGTAAAATAAAGCGATCAATTAAAGAGGTGAGACTTGATCCAAAAATGAGTATATTTGTGGCAATAAGAGTTTTCTTGTTCTTTTTATTTTTCTTCTTATTCTTTCTTCTTCTTCTTCTTCTTCTTCTCCTTCTTCTTCTTTCTTCTTCTTCCTCTTCTTCTTGCTGTTGTTGTTGTTGTTGTTGTTGTTGTTGTTGTTGTTGTTGTTGTTGTTGTTGTTGTTGTTGTTGTTGTTGTTGTTGTTGTTGTTGTTGTTGTTGTTGTTGTTGTTGTTGTTGTTGTTG
>Ga0160420_100579_pt1 | contig 14303 bp, 9 predicted proteins | sample CelAP2metagpilot_FD_108197 | JGI IMG/M metagenome (GOLD analysis project Ga0160420, IMG submission 108197) | Phycosphere-associated microbial communities from algal ponds in Kailua-Kona, Hawaii, USA - Cellana AP2-5-5 metagenome pilot | ecosystem: Engineered > Artificial ecosystem > Aquaculture >... | reverse complement strand
GGAGTGGGAGGCGGAGAGCAGGTGAGCGAGGAGGAGGAAGGGAGGACGGGAGGGAGGGCGGGAGGGAGGGAGGGGTTACCCATACCAGGGGCGTCCTGGTATCGGTACGTGACCCGTGGACGCAAGAGGGAGTGGTAGACAGAATCTGCGGCATACAGGTAGTTCCTGAAGGTACCAGCCGCGACATTGACGTGCTGGAGCACGCAGACGAGGTCGCGGGGGGAGGAGGGAGAGGGAAGGGTGGTGGAGTCGTCGATAAGGATGGCACCTGTAATAGGGAGGGAGACAGGGAGGGGGGCAGAGAGCGAGGATCAGAAATTTGAGGAACCAGAAAAATGAGGGATTCGCTGAGGCCGGAAAAATGCCATCCTTCTCTCCTTCCCTCCCTCCCTCCCTCCCTCCAACTCACCGCCCATCCCGCCCGCCATCTGGATGGTGCTGCTCCCGTGGTAGTGGGGATGGTAATAAAAAGTGCCTGACTGGTGGTCGCCCCGGATGTGATACTCGCTCAGGGCCGTTTCGCCCGAGGCAAGAGTGCGGAACATGTTGTCGGCCTGGGGTGAGGGAGAGAGGGAGGGAGGGAGGGAGGGAGGGAGGTGAGGGAGGGAGGGGGAAGGATTAAGGAAGTGGGAAAGTCGGCCACCCAGGCGCATGACCAAGCCAGAGGGCTCGTCAAAAGAGGGAGGAAAAAAGGGTGGGAGGGAAGGAAAGAGAAAGCCACTCACAATGCCGCTTGGGTCGATGTGCAAGCCGTGGGTGTGGATGGTGGTGGTGTTTGGCCAGTGCAGCGTCTGAGGCACCACCTTGTCCTCCTCCAGGCTCTCGGCACCAAGCCCGTTCACCTGTGTTGGTGGGAGGATTGATGAAAATGTTTTGACTCCCCCTCGACGAACAGAGGGAGGGAGGGCGGGAGGGAAGGCGGGAGGGAGGGAGGGCGGGAGGGAGGGAGGGCGGGAGGGAGGGCGTCGACGGACCTGGTGAATCCGCAACGTTTCCCCTGGTCGGAGGAGGAGCGTGGGGCCCGGTACCATACCCTGGGGTTGCATATATGCACATGTACGTGTATATGTGTATGTGAGAAGCCCTAAATCATCCTTGAATCGCCTACGCTCCCTCCCCCCCTTCCTCCCTCCCTACCTCGTAGGTCCGGGTGCTGAACGTGACGGGGCCGTTGGTGATGCGCGTGGGTTGGATGCGAAAGGTCGTATCGAGCACGCCATTCACCGCACGCCTGTGTAATTTGGTATGAATATAATGTATACATGGACATATGAATGGCTTGGTATGAGCTTTCGCCTCGTATTCTAATTTCTCAGTCTCCTCCCTCCCTCCCTCCCTCCCTCCCTCCCTCATTTTCCTTCCTCTCACCGGACTTCTGGTTGCCGTAGCTCCTGCGGACGATGCACGCCCTTCGCGTTGTGGTGCAACAAGAGGTCATCGGTCCCTATTCCTGTACCTGCAGGAGAGGGAGACGCGGGGAAGTTGCCTCTTCCTCCCCCTCCACCGACGTGGCCCTTCAAACCAAAGAGCATCACGCACGCACAGACGGACACAATTAACGCCAACCCCATCCCTGCCTGCCGGACACGGCGAGCCAGGTACTCTCCTTCCTCGTCCACCTCATAGTAGGTGGTGGAAACCACAGGCAAACTGGTTGCGGTGAGGTCGCGTTTCGCCTCTTCCTCCTCCTCCTCCTCTGCTCCCCGAGAAGCCAGTCCCTGGTACACGTGATTCGGGCGAGAGCGGTACGCTTGCTCCTCCTCATGCCGTTGCAGGCGCTGTCGATCATCCAGTCCCTGTCCATTTCCGGTGCTAGTCGTCCCGTACGTGTGTGGCATCGTGCGGGACGTGCGGTGGGCTGTCATATGCAGGAGGGTAGGGGGCAGAGGGAGGAAGATAGTTAGTGGCGGAGTGGAAGATGAACACGCCATTTTTGCTGTGCATGCGCAATTCCCGCTCCTTCCCCTCCACCTTTTTCTTGTCATCCTCCCCCAGGGCAGCCTCCCTCCGCTGTACATGTTCGCAACCGCATTAAGTGCCTGCCGTCGCTCGCCACGTAAGGCGGAGACTGCTCTTATCATCACATGTCGCCAGCGACGCCCCACCACATCGAACCTGATTCCCTGATTCTCCCCCATCCTTTTTCATGGTCCATCCCACACTACAGTACGACCGAAATGTATACATCACTCGCACACACACACAGGTGAAATATCATGATGATACCACTCATTCTACATCGGCAACGTTCGTCTTCCAGACCCTGACCTCCCCGCGAAATGGCAACCTCACCACCAGTGCCGCACACTCTCCTTGAGCTCCTCCAGCAGCTCGAAGGCCACTTACACGCGCTCTTGTCGCCCCAGCCAGCGGTAAATAAGGGAAATGGTGACAGCCATGATAAGTGGCTGCAACACTTCCAATTGGCTCCTGAGGCATGGGCCGTATGCGTGGAGGGCTTCCGTCTCACCCTCGCAAGCCATCAGCACCAGTCTCTGCAAGAGCAGCAGCAGCTGCACCACCAACACCATCACCACCACCGTCTTTCGCTTTTTCTCGCACAGACCCTTGTCCTGAAAGCCCGCCGATCTTGGCGAGATGGTGGGTTGGCTGACCACCAAATACAGGAGCTTGCAGCATTACCTTTCCAAATCCTCGCCCTTCAGCCTTCCCTACCTCAGCATTACGACCTCATCGTTACCCAACTATGCCTCGGGCTTTGTGCCGCTGCCTTGACATGTCCACGCATCACACCCGAAAGTCTTTTTGCTCACCTCATGGCATTGGCCTCTGAGGCAGGAAAAGGGGAAAAGGAAGAGGAGGGGAGCGATACTGTGTGTATGCTCCGTCTAAAAGTCCTTGAACTTTTGCCTGAAGAGGCCCAAAGACGACGCACCCTCTCCCTTCCCGCTGAACGGCGATCTGCCATCCTTCATAACCTGTGCCACGGAGGACTTGAGGGCCCTGCTGGGTACGCCCTTGCATATCTCCTTTCCTCCTCCACCTCCTCCACCTCTTCCTCCTCCTCCTCCTCTTCCTTCCAGCCCTCGTCCTCGTGGTCCCTTCCTCACTCCTCCCTCCGTGCGGTAGGGGCATGGTTGGAACTGAAAACTGTGTCGTGGAACGATATTTTGAAGCCATTGGTGGTCCCGCACCTCACGGAAATAGTGCTGAGGGAATGTCAGGGACGGAGGGAGGGAGGAAAGGAGGGAGGGCTGGGAGCATCGGCACTGGATCTTTTGACTATCATTGTGACGGCAGCACCACCTGAAGGACCACCGTCCCTCTTGAAGGAGGAGGAGCAGCAGCAGTGCCTGCGGCCGGGGCAGCAGAGCGTGGAGGTAGGCATGATGCTGCTGCCGTTGCTTCGGAGTGTTTGGGTGTCGGTGGAGGGGGAAGGGCTGCCTGCCCTTGAGTCTTCGGTTGGTCGGGCTTTCCTGGGACTGGTGGTAGCAGTGGGAAAGGCAGGGCTATTGGAGATGGAGGATGGAGAGGACGAGGACGACGGGGAGGGAGGGGAGCGGGAGACGCGAAAGTGGGGCGGTGGGGAAGGGAGGAGGCGGAGAGGAGGAGGAGGAGGAAGGGGGGGAGCGACCGCAGCAGCTTGGCCATTTCCACACACTGCTGGTGGAGAAGAGGTTCTTCCTCTTCAGAGAGATCCCATGGCAATCCTGACCCCCCTCCTCCTCACCCTTGAACACGCGCCTCTTGAGCTGGTTTTGCTGACCTTCGAGTTTTGGAATCACCTCGGCTGCAGCAGTTGTACGACGAGCAGCAGCAGCAGCAGCGGCAGCAGCAACAGTGTCGGCAGTAACGACACGCCCTCTCCACCTTTGGCTTCTACCACAAGAGAAGACCAAACACTTTCCGCCCCTGCCTCCCTCCTCCTCATCCAGCACCATGCCCTCCGTCAAGCCCTCCCTCGGCTCCTCCACCGCACTGCCTTCCCCCCCTCCTATCCCTCATTCTCCTTGACTGCCCGTGAAGCCCTCCTAGAATTTCGAGAGGAGGCGCGAGACGTCCTGCGTGCCTGGGTTCTGGTCCCCTCCTCCATCCCGCCCTCCCCCCCTTCCTCCTTCACCCTCACCCTGCTGGCCCACGAGACGGTGACGCACCTCGAGCAGCTGGCAGAGGAGAGCTACTACAATCACCAGCAGCAGCAGCAGCAGCAGCAGGGGGAAGCATCCGTCTTTCCCTCCTTCCCTCCACCATGGGCCACTGCCGAGTCCCTCCTCCACGCGCTCACTGCCACTCCGAACACCCACCCCCTCCCTCTTCTCCTCCCTCCCCCTCTCTTGCCCCGCCTCCTCCTCGCCCTAGATTCTCTCCCCTCACATCCTGCCCTCCTCCGCGCTGCCGTCTTCCTTCTCTCCTCCTTCGCCGACTTCCTGGCCGCCCTCCCTCCCTCCCTCCCTCCCTCCCTCCCCTCCCTCGCTCTCGACCTCTGCCTCCGCTCCTTCTCCTTCTCTCAGGCTTCCACCGAGACCTTTCCTTTCCTCTCAAAACAAGACCATGCTGGGGCTGTTGCACTCCTCAAGCTCACCTCCCTCCCTCCCTCCCTCCATCCCTTCCTCCCCTCTCCCGCCGATCGCCTCACCCTTGCGTATTTCTCCCTGAGACGCCAAGAGGAAGGAGGAAGGGAGGGAGGGAGGGAGGGCTGCCCCCTCACTCCTGCGAGCATAGCCTTAGTGTTGGAGGCTACGGCGAAAGTAGTGCTCGCGACAAGAGACCCGGATAAGCTCGAAGCGCTCGTCGGGCCGATGTGGGCACGGATTGGAGAAGAATTGTGTGGAAGGGAGGGAGGGAAGGAGGGAGGGAGGGAGGGGGATGTGGTGACGCTGGAGTTGGAGGCGATAGAGGTGGTAGTGCGGGCGGCTCGAACACTGATAGTGCAGGGCCAGAAGGCCAAGGCGCCTCCGCCGCCGCAGCAGCAGCAACAACAACAGCAGCAGCAGCAGCAACAACAGGTGGGGGTATCTCCTCCCTCCCTCCCTCTCCTTCCATCTATCGCCTCCGTAGTCGCAGAGAGCTTCGTCGCCCGCGGGGAAGGGTTGACAGCGTTGCTTGGGCTCCAGAGTATCAACTCTCCCTCCCTCCCTCCTTCCTCCCTCTCTTCCCTTTGCCGTAGAAATAAGGGAAATGGGTGGTCGACCGCCTCACTACAGCTTACCACTGCGCTCTTCCGTCTCTTGCAAGTCGAGCTTGAGGGAGGGAGGGAGGGAGGGAGGGAGGGAGGGAGGGTTTCCAACAGGGACAACCTCCGACGCATCTTCTTCCAATGTTTCTCCGCTTGGGCACCTCTGCTCCTCACCTCCACCACCACCAGCATCTCCCCACCTCCATTTTCCTCCTTCTCCTCCTCCACCACTCCCTCCTTCGTCCTCCTTCCTGTCCAGCTGTCTTGGGCGGAGGCTGCGCTTGCCGTTGGTCTCACTTTGGGTACAGATTCAATCAACGCTCCTTGGGAAGTCTACCGCACTCTCTCCCAACGAGCTGCCCATCTCCTCCTCCAGATAGCTCCTCCCACTCTCATTCCTTCCTCCTTACATGTACAAAGGGAGGACCTAGCTGCCGCGTTCTTTTCTTCATGGACTCGCGTCCTCCTCCTTTTCTTCCCTTCTTCCTCTTTCTCATCCTCGTCCTCCTCCTCTTCCCTGAATGCCATCACAAGCAGCAATGGCAGAAACACCCTCTCATGTTCCTCCTCCCTTCTTTCTCCATTTTTCCCTCTCATTCTCGCCACCGCTGCCTCGTGTCTAAACCTGCAAGAACGCACCGGCGCCCGAGCCGTCCTCCTCTTCGTCCGTAAGGCCTTCCTCTTCCTCCCTTCGGCCTTTTTCCTTCCTCTTCCCATCATCACCCATCAAAAGGAAAGAATAGAGAGAGGGGAGGATGGACCTCAACAATGCCTTGGCCAGTCCCTCATTTTCGCTCTCCTTTCAGCAGTCTGTGGACACATGCCTTCCTGGGCGCTGGATGACCTCATCCTCACCCTTGTTGGATTCCTTTCCGCCTTCCCCCCACCTCCTTCTTCTTCACTTCCTTGCCATCCCTCCTCCTCTTCCTCATCTATCACCATGCAGTGGATGGCATGGGCTATCGCTCTCCCGTATTTCCCGCGGGCTCATGTCAGTGCCCAAGCGCGAAGTCTTTTCATCAACCAAATCGAGGAATGCATGAGGAAAAAGGACGTCAAAAAGTTCAAAGCGGCTGTGAAGGCCTTTTGTGGGGGCAAGAAAAAGGGGACGGCAGGCATGCCGCCCTCTAGGGGAAGGAAGGGAGGAAGGGAGAAAGAGGACCCGAAAGAAGAGGAACAGATTGACATGAGAATATGAATGAAAATTGTGACAGCTTTTATGTAAAGTATGGTAATCTTTGACTGTGTAGAAACAGGGATAGAGTACTCACAGAACATTATCGCAATAGTAAGACAAAAAGAAAAATAACAATAGTGTAATTGATTCAACCATAATTCTCGATGGGGCGGATGACACAGTTCGGAACATATCGAACTTTCCTACGATGGTCGAGGACAGACATGCGTCAAAGCCGTACATGCCGCGATATGGCTCACAAAATGTAGGCAAGCCTATGATAGTGTGCCACTTTGCATGAAACAGTGTCGTACTGCTCCGGCACGCGGTATGAGTGGCCTTTCCCGAGGATTGGTCCCCCCAATTAGTAGTAAACCCGGTATCCGGTAACGGTTGGCGAACCGGCTTTTCGTAAGGATTAAAGAAAAGGAAAGCGCGGGAACTTTTGTGCTGCATCGATAGTAAAGAAGCAACAAGACCTTTGATGCACATCTTTTTAGGTAGTCTTCGATCCAGCCTCATATAAATATTATATGACACGGCAGATAGCACAATCCTGAACGTAGCTCAATCCATCCTGCTGTGCTTGTTTGCCTTCTATCTTCGCCAACTCAACGCTTTTCCCGCCCTCCCTTCATTTCTCCTACCCTACACAGTCCCGTAATTCCAGCCATACGGACACAAAAAGCATGGAACTGCAGAATGCCAAGAGCATCGAGGAATTTGATGTGGGCCAGGTACTTTTTTCCCTTCCCGTTTTTCACTCTATCCAACTCCTCTCCTTCCTCCTCACCGATCTACTCACCTCCCCTCCCTTCTCCCTCTCCTCCCCACCACCATCAGATCATAGGCCGCGGAGGTTTTGGGTGCGTCTACCGCTCCCGACACAGGGCAACGGGTAAGGAGGTAGCTTTAAAGGTCCTGGACAAGGGATACATACACGCGAATGGCCTCACCCAACGTGTGGTGAGTGAGGTCGAACTCCACGTCCGTCTCCTTGCAGCTGCGGCTGCCGAGGGAGAGGCGACTCTGTCTACCAGCCCATCAACAACACCGACAGGAGCCAAGCGCCCATCTCAGCAGCAACACCAGCAACAGCACAAGCAATCTGCCGCCGCTGCTTCCCTGCATATCAGCACCACGAGCACTACCACCTCTCCTCCCCCTCCTCTGTCACCACAACACATCATCGGCCTCCTCGGCTGCTTCGAGGGCCCCCATGCCGTCTACCTCGTCCTGGAGCTTTCCCGTGGCGGCGACCTGTACAAGCACCTCAAGCGTCAAGGCGGGCGTCTCCCACTCATGGAAACCCGGCATATCATCAGACAAGTCCTAGCCTCAGTCGCGTTTTTACACCGACATCACGTATTGCATCGCGACATCAAACTATCCAACCTCCTCATCATGGACGCAGCTGCTCGCCCCCTCCAAATTAAACTGGCGGACTTCGGTTTGGCCATTGAGGAGAAGGAGGAGGAGGAGAGAGGGAGGGAGGAAGGGGGGGAGGATCAGGGATACGGCATGTGCGGAACCCCTAACTATATTTCGCCGGAGGTGGCGGTGCTGGGACAAAGACACGGGCCCGCGGCAGACGTCTGGTCGGTGGGATGCTTGTTCTACACACTGTTGATGGGAAAGGCCCCCTTTCCCTCCTCCTCCTCCTCTTCCTCTCCGTCATCTTTGTTGATGGAGAGGAGAGGAGGGAAGAGGAGGGATGAAGTGCAGCGTCGCAGCGATAATGGTGGTTTTGGTGAGAGTGGGAGAGAAGGAGAAGGAGGAGGAAGAAGAGTGCCCGGAAGAGACAACTGCGCATTTCAAAACAACAATGAAGGCCCTCCAGGCGTGACTACGACTGCTGTTGCTGCTGCTGCTGCTGTTGGCGCCGTGGAGCAGCGAGGGTACAAGGAACCACCTCACCTGTCCCCCGAGGGAAGAGAGTTCCTGCGCCTCCTCCTCCAGCCCGATCCCTCTCACCGACCTTCAGCCCAAGCTCTATTGGCTCACCCTTTTCTCTCGGATCCAAGCGGGAGGGAAGTCCTTCTGCTCTCCCTCCTTCCCTCCCCTCCTGCCTCTGGAGGCTCTGCCTTCTTTCCCGCGGAGAAGGAGGAGGAGGTTGAGGAGGAGGAGCTTGAGGAAGAACAAGAGGAAGAGACCATACTGACGAAGAGCTACAATTTAAGTCCACATACCTCCTCACACCCAACGAATTCTACGATCGCCATCAACCCCTCCTCGCTCCCTCCATCCTCTCCTTCCTCCTTCTCCTGCTCCATGTCTGTTGCGACAGCTGAGCCCCGCTTTCCTCCTCCTCCTCCTCCTCCTCCTCGGCCACGGATCCGACGCACGCTCCTGACCTTCAAGAAAGGAGACCACAAAGAGAGAGAAAGTTCAACAGCAACAGCAGCAACAGCAGCAACAGCGGCAACAGCGGCAACAGCTGCGAAGAGAAGAGAAAAGGAGCGCAGGTGTGCCCTCTTTCCACCTCTTCATCTTCCTGCTTCTTCGTCCTCCTCCTTCTCTTCTGCACCTCAAGTCATCATTCCTCCCTCTCGGCACTTTGGCGAAGAAGGAGGAAAGGAGGGAGAAGGGGACTGTCACAGTGCCACTGCTGCTGGTGCTGCTCCTCCTCCCCCTCCTCATCATCGACTTCACCCGCGTCTCAGCCGCCAGGTCCGCAAGCAGCAGCAGCAGCAGCAGCAGCAGCAGCAGCAGCAGCAGCAGCAGCAGCAGCACCGACGAAAGCTCCACGCCTCAATCGCCTCCATCTCCCAACAATCCACTAGCCCCCCTCCCTTCTTTCCCCCTCCCACCTCCTCCTCCTCCCCCCCCTCCCCTTCCTCCCCACTCCTCCCTCTCAACACCGCCCACATTCCCGCCTCCCGCTTCCTCCTCCCCCTTCTCCACCACGAAGGCCTCCTGCACATCCACAAATCCGGAGACCTCTCCCTGCGGATGCTCGCCCGGCAGGAAGGGAGGGAGGGAGGGAGGGAGGGAAGGAGGGAGGGGTGGTCCATGAAAGTCTCAAGGAGAGGCTTGCGTGTCCGGATCCGTCATGGAGCACAAGAATGGGAGGGAGGGAGGGAGGGAGGGAAGGAGGACTGTTTCACGTTGGGGAGCCTGCCCGTGTGTTACCATGCTGCTTACAGGTACGTTTGCCGGCTGGTGGAGGGGATGCGGGCGCTCACTCCTCAAGTGACCCTCTTCCTACTCGAGGAGGAAGGCAGGAAGCAGGGAGGAGGAGGAGTGCTGGCTAAGTGCATGCTGATGGCCAATGGGCCGTTACCGGATTTCAAAGTGAGATGGGCGGATGGGGCGGTTTTAACGTATAAGCTCAGGACGGGGGCCCTGGCCCTCACCTTAGGGGAGTCCGTCCCTCTGGCCCTTCCTCCCTTCCTCCCTCGCAAGCATGAGTGGAACGTGGAGGGAGGAGGCTCGTGCTGGGTGTTGCAGGGAGGGAGGGAGGGAGGGAGGGAGGGAGGGAGGGTGAGGGCGTACCTGAGCCAGGCTCAGGGGGCCATGAGACGTTGCTTGGAAATTGGGGAGAGGTGGGAGAAAGGGAGGGAGGGAGGGAAGAAGGGGAAGGGTCGAAGGATCATGTATGAATCAGTAGCGGCAGCAGCGGAGGAGGCAGTGGCCGAGGCCAGGCGATGGAGAGAAAGATTTTCGTTGTCGTTGTGTGGGAGGGAGGGGAGGGAGGGAGGGAGGAAGGGAGGGAAGGCCGAGGAAAAAAGGGTGACGATGAATGGCATCAGCAGCCGCAGTCGAAATGATGCTGGTGCTGCGAGGAAGGATAAAACCGATAGGGAAAGCAACAGCGACAACGTGGGCATCCACGCCCCCTCCTCTCTCCTCAAGGCCAGGCCCATCCTTAACGCCCATAGCAGTGGCACTGGCGCCACAACCAGCAGCGGCAACAACACTACCACCACCAGCAGCACCAGCAGCACCACCACCACCACCACCAGCAGCAGCAGCAGCAGCAGCGATAACGCTAGTACCAAAGACGAGGACGGGCACAACAGTGCTCTCATTAAGCATCTCCCAGGCGTAGGTCAGGCGATCCGGACGAGGGAGGGGGCAGTGGAAGTCCGTTTTGTGGAAGACGGGAGTCTCCTGACCATGAGTGCTGACGGGACATCAGTGAGGTATTGTCGGGAGGGAGAGGGAGGAAGGGAGGGACAGAGCTTTGCTCTCCTTCCTTCTCAAAGAGGGGAAAGAATGAAGGGAAAAATGCCGAGGGAAGTACGGGAGAAGCTCCGGGTCGTGCTGACACGCTTCTTGGCGTAAGGGGCGGGGGAATGAGGTTTGGCAGGTGTAGATAGGAGGGCGTAGAAAGACGTAAAAAGCAGGGACATTAAAGAAGGACGAGGAGGCGGAATAGGAATAGGAATGGGAAGAAGCAGTGACGTTGTGGAGTGCATGTGAAAAAAGCGAATAAGAAACCGGAAGGACGGTCGCGAGAGACGACTGGAAACCGCCCGTGGAGCTTAATATAGAGCAGTGGCAGAATTAAAGAAAGGGCAAATAATTCACAGAAGCACAGAGGATGGATCTCAGGGCGTTGATACCTCTCGTTTTTCTGATTTTTTTTCTTTTTTTCTTCCTTTCTCCATTTTCTCTTTCTTGGGTGCGTCATGGCCTTACTATTGAGAGTTTCGATGAGACAGCGAGCGACCAGCATCCATTTGCCCCCGTGTGACAGACCGTCTTCCACCTTCTTGTCTCTGTGGGTGAAAAATGATCGGACCAACGGGTGGCAGTTGGCATGAACAAGTCGATTCATAGATATACTGAATTGCCTTATGGAATAATAAATTTAAAAAAGGGAGTAGGGGAAAATATGAATATGCATGCGCCCTAAGTCTATTAATCTTGTTTAATGTATACCCACGGGGTTTTCAGACTAGCCCTCCTCTTCTCCCAACGCATTGCTGCGTGAGAGAAGGAGAAAAGACAAGCCGTCGCGACGCCTTGCAAAGGCCAAATATCATCATCGGGCGATTCTCATTTGCCTGTCCATTATCCCTTCCATCCTTCCAAAAATGAAGCAGGCTTACCTGGTTTTCTCATTAGTAATTGGAACGACCATTGCTGGCAGCGCTGCACTCTCGTTGCGATCGACACCTGCTTACTGCGCCTTGCCTTCCGCTTGACACCACGAGGCCTTAATTTTCCTTGTACGAAGAGAATGATGTCACGAGCGTAGGAGTAAGAGGGACGTGCATGGAAAAGCAGAACGCAAACTAGAGGATAGGAAGCCAAAAGATAAGATATGAATGTCTGAAGCATTAATGACGCCGCCAAGGTATGGAGTTCCGAAAGGAGAGCCTCAGGCTGCGTAAAGTGATATCTTCATTCAATCTTGGCGTGCAATGGAAGACGAATCGATCCATGGTGAAAAAGGACGAATGACTAATGAGTGCATGCCGTTGGTGGGGGGTGAGGAGGCTGATGTGATGAGAGTTGCTCACCTTGCGTAGGATGCCAAAGGCCTTGATTGACTTGTGCTGCTGCAGGAAGTGCTGCTACTTCTCGTCGACGTCATGGTCAATGGCGGCAAGCCTTGCTTGTGCTGGCAGCTTGTTGGTGGAGCTGCCCCTGGTCTCTGGTTTAACGGGTGCATTCAGGGTGCGGAATTGGAGAACTCGCCCTTCGCTCGCTTAAATGGCATTTTCTGCGCACGCGCACCCGTTCCCCTCTCACCCCAATGGGGGCCATACAGCTCGGTGCAAGCCCTGAAAATGATGCCTTGCCCTATTGCTGCTTTCCAAGCGGATCTGGTATATGGATATTGTCTACGAGATTGCCTCGTTCTCACCCTACCATTCCAACCACCCCCTCGTGGTCTCCCATTTCCCAAACAAAGCACCAGATGGAGGATGGCAACAGCAGCATGACGATGATGGATGTGGTCGACGCCAGCATACAACCACGGGACAGCCGCAACCAATCCTTGGCCACGGACCTCGTCCCTGGGGCCGTCCCCCGCGACGATGACGAAGAGGAGCCCACCCCCGTCAAACGCTTGGATGCAGCCTTCGAAGTCGTTACGAAGCAAAACCCTCTAGACGATGCCCCAGCATTGCAGGTAGCGTTACGTGTCCGGCCTTTGCTGCCTGGGTTGGCCGAAAAGTCGTGCATGCAGATTATTTCGGACCGGAAGGTGCATACCACCACCCCGCCAAGCTCAGGTGAGACAAGCGAGGAAAGGAGGAATGGCGGGTCGAAAAGAGAGGAATCGATTGGAAACATTCATGACGAAGAAAAGGCGTCCAGACTTTCATTAATTGACTTGTTGACCCTCTTTAACCCCCTCCTGTCTCGCCCACAGTTTATTTCAAGATCACAGGGGGTCAAGTCAAGGAGTTCACCTTCCACAAGGTTTTCGGGCCGGAGAGCAGTCAGGAGGCACTCTACATCCAGACGACTCAGCCTCTGGTGGATGCATTGTGGTTGGGGAAAAGCGGGCTGCTGTTTGCATACGGTGTCACAAATGCAGGTAGGATATACACCCCTCCCTCTCTCCCTCCCTCCCTCCCTCCCTCGCTGCATGTCCAAGGCGTCCTTGTGCTCTCTGCGTATTCGCGTCCATTCAATGCACTGATCTCCAGTGTAGAGAGATGCCACCCTAGCGTCAATGCCTCTCTCATCAACGTGACCCCTACATCTCAACCATAGGGAAAACACACACCATCATGGGGAAGGAGGGAGAGAAGGAGGCAGGGGTCTTGCCGCGGGCGTTGAAAGATTTGTTTGCCCGAGTGGAGATGGAAGAAGAGGGGAGGAGGATGGCTTTGGAGGAGGGGACGAAGGGTGGTGGTGGTGGAGGAGGGGCAGGGGAGGCGACGCCGACGCCGATGTGTTCGGTTGTGTGTTCCTACCTGGAAGTCTATAATGACCAAGTCTATGATTTGTTGGCGGGTGAGGAGCACGGGGAGGGAGGGAGTGGTGAGGAGCACGGGGAGGGAGGGAGTGAGACGGAGAGATGTTGGTTGTGTCGGTCTTCGTTGCGTGTCTTTCATGCTTATCTCTCTCCCCCCCCCCCCTTCCTCCCTCCCTCCCTCCTTCCCTCCCTTCTTGCAGAGGATCCCGTGGGCGCTGGCAGCAAGCGGCCGGCACTCAAGCCGGCAGATAGAGGAGGAAAGGTCGAGGTGAAGGGCTTGTCCAAGCACAGCATCAGAGATGTGACCTCGGGGGTAAGGAAGGAGGGAGGGAGGGAGGGAGGGAGGGAGGGAGGGGGTAGTGCGAAGGTAGATGGGAGTGGACCGCTGACCCTCTTTCCCTCCCCACTCCCCCCCCCTCCTTCACACCCTCTAGCTCGCCCTGGTAAGGCAAGGCGCACAAAATCGTCGCATTGCGGCCACACGGCTCAACCTGGACTCCTCCCGCAGTCATTCCGTGTTCACCGTCGAGCTGCTGAGGGAGGGAGGGAGGGAGGGCGGGAGGGAGGGCGGGCAAGGACGGGAGGGAGGGACGTTGTGGATCGTTGATTTGGCCGGGTCGGAGAGAGGAGGTAGGACAGGGCACTGGGCAGACAGAAAGCTGCAGCGGGAAACGAGTGGGATAAACACGTCATTAATGAAGCTCTGGCGGTGCCTGGACTCGCTCCGACGGAATCAGGCGGCTGCCACTGCTGCTGCTGCTGCTGCTGCTGCTGCGACGACTGCGTCCTCCTCGTCGTCCTCGGTGGTGCCGTACCGAGAGAGCAAGCTGACGCACTTGTTCATGAACCATTTGTCGGGGTCAAAGGTAGGGAGGACTGTGATGCTGTTGTGCGTCAACCCCAGCGAGCGGGATTACGACGAGACCATGCACGTCCTAGGGCAGGGGGCAGGGGTGCAGGAGGTCCGGGTAGTGAGGGATGGGGGGAGGGAGAGGCGGGCGGCCTTGCTACTGGGGGGGGTGTGGGGGGGGGGGGCACGGCGGGGGAGGGAGGGGGGGGGGGAGGAGGGGGGGGGGGGAGGATGTGATGGGGGGGGGGTGGGGGAG
>Ga0160420_100574_pt1 | contig 14440 bp, 24 predicted proteins | sample CelAP2metagpilot_FD_108197 | JGI IMG/M metagenome (GOLD analysis project Ga0160420, IMG submission 108197) | Phycosphere-associated microbial communities from algal ponds in Kailua-Kona, Hawaii, USA - Cellana AP2-5-5 metagenome pilot | ecosystem: Engineered > Artificial ecosystem > Aquaculture >... | reverse complement strand
TGCGTCGCCCATCGGAGAAAAAGCAGCGTGTTTGTTGTTATCGCTTGCTGGTCAAGCCAGGCGTGAGGGTGAGTTTGGGGGTGGAGGAGGAGGAGGAGAAGGAGGAGGAGGAGGAGGAGGAGGAGGAGACAGTGGTACGGATTTATAAGTGAGGGAGGGAGGGACGCAGGGAACCAGAAAGTGCAAAGTGAGAGAAAAGGGTGTGGTTGGAAGGATGATGTGTTTATATGAGATAGATGACGATCAGAACGATGTAGAAAGTGGATGACAAATGGAGGAGAAATGTCGTATTTGCGCTCGAGGGAAAGGATGAAAAGGGAGGCTGGGTAGAGGGAAAGAGGAGGACAGGGAATCAGTTAAGATAATCGTCAAACCTGAAAAATAAACTACTGACAATTCCATGAAATCTGGCAGGGGAGTAGGAGACAGGGGGGGGGCAGGAGGTGAGAGGGAGGATGACACACACAACTGAGATAGCCTGTGTAAGGTTGATGGAAATCAGCGCAAGCTGGTGAATCCTTTTTGAATGACCCTCTCCTCCATGTATAACTTATAGAGGAAAAAGAAGCCGTATACACTCGATATATACGATTTTTAATTTGTTATTCCTGGAATCATATGTGTATTTTTTTTCCATTTTCATGATGCGTGGGATGTGTTCTCCTCTCTCTCCATCTCCCTTTCCTTTCCTACTGACCATGCATCCGAGTACCTGTCATCGACTCCACTTCATGTTGCTTTTGATGACAAAATATATATGTATGTGTGGTTTATCCCTTTCTCCCTTTCTACTTCCTCCGGCATCATCCGTCTGCCTCGTCTTCTTTCGCTTCTTCCTCCTACTGATGGATCGTCCCCCGCACACACTCGGATCATCGCCCCCTCGGACAAATGGAAATGCACCCCTGTATTAATTAACGCATTGTTTCCAATCTATTTGAAATACAGGGATGGATTATTGTAATCTTTTATTTGAGTATTCAAGTCGTGATTTGCCTTGATCCCACTATCTCTTTTTTGACCCTCACGTCGGGTCGGTGAGACGGTAAAATAAGCATCTAACTTGCTTTCACACGCAGGCACGTGCACGCATGCATGTCCGTCTCTTACTCTCCCAAAATCCTCTGTCTCGTTCTGTAATCCTCCATCCTTTTCCCCTCCAATATTCACTCTATATCCTTGCCGCGCCCATGTTATGAGGTTTCAGCTGCACATTCACCAGCAACTCAAACGCGCGCACACACACACCCTCATCCTTCTCCCTTGACCCATGTCGCTCCTTGCCCTCAAGCATTATTCCCCCTCTTCCTTACTCCGGCTCATTCCTCCTGGCTTTCAATTCCCGCAAGCCCCACGACTCGACTCTCCACCTCCTGTAGCACGCAATCTATTGCGTATTCCGCCGCCTGGCGAGCCTTTCGTCGACGTTTGTAGAAAGCCCGCTTGCTCACACCCTCCATCCATCCTTCCTTCCTACTGCTGCTGGTCCTGACATACGTATTTATCGTTCCTATAGTGGTCGTCATGGAGTAGTACCCCACGTCGGGAGGAGAAGAGGGAGAGAAAGGAGAAGCAAGCTCTCCAGCAGCACAGGGCGCAGAGGGCAGATGGAAAGAGGAAGACACGTCATTACCGCTAGCGATGGGGGCGCGAGAATTGTTGTGACCCTTATAAGGTCGGAACGGTGCATACCATTCGCGGGTAGCAGCTTCTTCTTGTCGTACCGCTTCTGCTGCTCGCGCCGAGCGTCCCCGTCCTACTCTTCTTCTTCTCTTGTTAGTATCGCCGCCCAGAAGCATTGAGCCGGCGGCGGAGGAAGCTTGGTCAGCGTTACATTCCTCCTCTTCTCCATCGCAAAATACAAGACGGGTAACAAGCATAGCAGTTTCGCAGAGGCGATGCTGGTAGAGCCAGTCCTCGTCGCGCTCCGGCTGTGGGACGTTCGAGGCTACAGAGAGGCCAGAGGCCATTGCGGAGGATGAATACAGGCTCTGCTTGCAAGATATCGAAGAGGATGAAATGACAGGTTGGGAAGGAGGATTCATGTCCAGAGAATGAGACGTGATGGGGGTGGAAGCGGCCGCCGGCAGAGAGAAAGATGTTGGAAGGAAAGGCAAGCGGAAAGTCGCCATGATGCGTGTGGCGCGATTGCAATTCCTGTTTGTCGAAGGGCAAGAGTGGTGTTTGTGTCACTGTGAGTGCTTGTCGGTTAAGGGAATGGCGTAAGTGCCACTGTGAGATCCATATACAAGGAAGAACAAATTGTATCGGAGTGCAACCGATGCGTTGGATGTCTGTTGGGGAGACCGTGTAAGTTTGCGTTTAAGGTGTGCCAGCTGAAAATCCCAGGTGAATACAAGAGAATAGATGTCGGTAACAGGGAGCTTGAGAAGATAATGGGGATCAGGCAATAGCTTGGAAGGAAGGCACAGTCGTTTGTTGTACAGAAGGAAGGGGACAGGGAAACGGTGTCGATCGAAACGATGCTGCTTTTAATGGGCCAGTGTGCTCTTTTTTGAGCTTATGGTTATCCTTAATTGGAGTGCCCCAAATTCTTTATTCACGCGAGATGGAAGTCCATGAAATGCGGTTTGCATAGAAATATCTCACAGTGTTCAGCATAGTGCTTGGTCGAGGATGGGGTGCAATGTTCTGTATTAGGGCTTGCCCCCAAATTCAAGCGTTACACGCTTTCAAACCCAAAGCAACGGAAGACGGATTTGGAAACGTCGCGCTGCTTTGAATCAAGCTTGATTCATGTTCATGATTTTGGTTCATGATTTTGGTGTGTATTTGATGATGTTCTTTTTCATCGCCATTACCCGCTTGGAGGATATGAGTACTGTACTAGCGGAGTGTGAGCGGTCTTACAAAGAGACATCATGTGTAAATATAGCAGCACCTCTGCAGCTATCGCCGTTCTAGGATCATTCTCATTGCACATGGTTTCCCAATTTGAAGCATTTCGTTGAGCCTTAACAGAGGCAAAGCTAGCATCCATGTTTGTCTGGCTTTTACTTGTGCAGCGTCCTTTGCGCATACACGGTAAAGTAATCATGGTGATCCATTTAGCATCAATGGGAGGATGGATCCTGCCAGCGATGTGGTCTTAGGAATCGGAGTGGAAGGTGGAGGAATAATGGAAGTGGGAGCCCCAAAAATTTAAGATATACTCCTAGTCATTGGTATAGACAGCCGGTCGGAGTCACTATGGGTCGCAAGACTGAAGAGCGAAGCGGGCTGTGTGATGGAGGACGAAGAGATAAGAACCGAAAGCCTCAATGCAAAGCAAGTTCTAGGCCAAAGAGAACTGGAATGTATGGAGGAATCAAAACAGAGTAGATCAATATTATGGCCTCAAAAGAGCTCAGCGTGGTCAATACTCACTGATTCATTACATGGTTTGATCCATCACACATCGACGTGACCACATTTGGTTCGGATGAAGTACCGATATATCTTGGGAGTGTAACAGAAGCCTGGCCTTGCCGCCGCTTGCTGACCATTATCGACAGCTCTTAGTGGAGGAAGGAGACAAAATGTACAACAGATATTCAGGGCATCAATATGGGAAGATAAGAGGGGTGAAAGTAAGGCTTTTTCAGAAATGTGTATCTTGGTTTTCCTTTTGGATTTGCTATCGCCTCATAGGAATGGCTAATGCTGCACTTTTTTGTCGACATCCACTCAAATATTATGTGGTCATGCTTCGTAGGATGGGAAGAGCACTTCCGATGCTACCCATTCTTGAGCTTGCTTTGCGCGCAAAGAGCTACAGCAGAACGGGGCGGCAGTGCCTTTCTCTCTTGGTTTTCAAAGGGGCTTGAAAGGGGTGGAGACAACTATAGACTTTCGGTCTAGCATGCTTCTTTTTACTCTTATTCAATGTGCTTCCGCGGAGCTTCCTTCTCCATAGCTATGTGCTTGGGTTGGTCAAACACGGAAGGCGCGCCCACACGTCGTCCATAGTCACGGAGGCCGTGAGTGCTTTGGGAATGCACTTAGTTAGGGGGAAAGAAGGCGCTAGTATAGGTTCGGGGGGAACAACAAAAATGAAAGTTACTTTTATTTGCATATATCGTGCACACGATGGCAGGGATGGTGCTTGAGGTGCCGCGCGGCGCGAATGATTAGCAACCCATTATTACATCTAACCTCGACTCCCATTCCACAATGTACCTCATAGCGGTAGCAATTCTCTGATAGTAGATTGTATGCTTAAATTCTCCCAAGGCTTGCATATCGCAGTGTCTAGCAGATCCTTTCGCTACATTCTTAGGTGCTTGTCGGCCCATGTTCAAAGAGATTTTGACCGTTTGGGTATGGCAAAGTGCATGCGTCACCCACTTGAGTCTTCTCGGCCTCCCTGCTCTCCCTCCCGAAGACGCCTTGCCCAGCATGTCTGAGGGGTTTGCCAATCCCAAGCAGCGACTTCCTTTTTGTGGTACTTGACGGTCGATCACCTTCTTTCTCTCATCATTGCGGAAGGAAAGCAGGAATTGGACGTACCAAGTCTTGTACAGGTAACCAGCAAAAAACATGGCATTCGCGAGGGACGCCATACATGCATCCTCTCACTTCACCTCCCTTACGCAACCCAGGATCCTCTTTACGCATTCATTTCTTCCGCATCTATAGCATCTAATTGATTACCTCGACAACCAAGGGTGTATTGTGCTAACTGGCTGAGGAAGTTGAGACCGAGACTTCCTCACACAGACACTCATGGTTCATCCCCGTCCTTCTCACTCAGACACGGACTGCCCCCCTCCATCCCCTTCCACAGAGAGCATCGACGCTTTTACCTTTAGCTACGTCCTCTAAGAGAGATTCTTCTTTCCTCATCAGGCATTGCTCTATTTAATTGCCTATTGGCCCCACCCAGTGCCTGCCACCACAACGCCGAAGCAAGGAAAGTATGGAAGGTTACTTACAAAAGCAAGGGTAAGTCATCGTAACTCCCTTGTATTAAGGTCGCTGCCATGTCGTCGTTTGTATTTTCTCGAGGTCTAGACGGGCCCATCGACCCCACACTCTCGTCACTCAAGTTTGTTCTTGCCCCTGGCCTACTCTGTGCCTTGCGTGCTGTGGGCTAAGCACCACTCTCTCTCCTTTTCCCGAAATTCATTGGAGGTATATGCATTTCCATCCTTGCATGTACCAAAAATCTCTTTACATCTGCTCTTATATATCGCCCCTACGAGCGAACCTCCGCATGAGTAGCAGACAGTGTAATCTCCCGCCTGTGCCTGCATCTCGGTTTGACAACCGCCTTGACGCTGTACCAATCACCCCTTCCCTCATCTCTATCCTGCCTTCCATTTCCCCCTCTTCAGGTATGTCTTCTCTTCTCGCCGGTACTTCATCCTGACCGGCACGGCACTATTGTGCTACGCGTCGAGGGGCGACCAGAGTGAGGTGCGAGAGACGTTCGCTCTCACCTCCGACACGCAAGTGGTGGAGATGAAGACGAAAGGTAGGGACGGGAGGGAAAGAAGGAAGAGGAGGGAGGGAAAAGAATTCCATCAGCAGGCACAGAGAGCAGCGAGGCTGATATACTTCACCCTTAGCATTACATACACGGACCCACATCCTGCTCTCCCTCTCTCCCTCCCTCCCTCCCTCCCTCCCTCCCTCCCATCCTCCTTGCAGAGAAGCTCAAGTTCCGTCTCAAGAATGAAGGATTCTCCTGGACCCTGGCGGCCGACGATGATAATGAGGAGGAAGGTCGAAAGTGGGTGGAAGCCATAGCAAGAGCTGTAGCTCACTTGGCCTCCTTCTCGGCCGACGGCTACAGGGGAGGAGAGGGGGAATCCACGGCCGGACATACACATACACCGGCACGGAAGGTGGTTGTGATTGAGGTGGGTCATCGTCTGAGACAGGAAGGATGGAAAAGAACCGTGACGGCACGCTTCCGCCCATTCCCCTCTCTTGTTGCTGCCCCTCTGCCGGAAGCGCCGAGTCATTCATCTCCCTTCCTCCCTCCATACCCTTCCCTCCCTCCCTCCCTCCCTCCCTCCCTCACCTCGAGCAGGGCACTGAGTTCGTGATCGACCCTCGGTATGAGGTGACCCGCCGACTAGGAAATGGGGCGTATGGCGTGGTGGTGGCTGCCAAGGACACGATCACGAACACACCAGTAAGTTCAGAGGGGGGGCGGGGGAAGGAGGGAGGGAAGGACAATTAGGCAGGCGATAATGTACCAGTCAGGTGGCGGGGCGTAGGGCATGACCAAGATTGCCAATCGTAAGATCATGAGTAAACCGGGAGGGTGGGACGGAGGGTCGGCATCGCCACTCGCGTTTAGATCGTCACGTGCCTTGTCATAACCCGCCCTCCCTCCTTACCTTCCTTCCTTTCTTCCATTCACCTTCCCCAAAGGTGGCCATCAAGAAGTGTTTCAATATATTCCAGTCCCTCTCGGATGCCAAGAAGATTGCTCGGGAGGTCCGACTGCTGCGGCAGATGGACCATCCTAACATTACCCGGATCATCACGGTAGGGAGGGAGGGAGGGAGGGAGGGAGGGCCGGTGGATACAGATATGGTAAAAGTTGGGCCCATTTTCCCTTTCTCACCATTCACACACAATTTGCTCCTATTGCCCCTCCCTCGCTCCTCGCTTGCACCGTAGGTCATCCCGCCCCTGACGCCGGCCTTTGACGAGGTCTACATCGTGTCGGAGCTGATGGACATTGACATGCACAATCTCATGTACCTCTCCCGGGAGAAGATCACGCCCGACCACGTCCAATTTTTCGTCTACCAGGTAAAGGCCATCTCTCCTCCTTCTCATTCTCCCCCCCTCCCTCCCTCCCATCCTCCTTTTCTACTGCTTTTTCCGACGCCTTGGATTCGCTCCGAACCTCTCTTCTCTCCTCTCTTCCCTCCCTCGTCTGTCCTGCAGGTCCTTTGCGGCATCAAGTACATGCACGCCCTCAACATCATTCATCGTGATCTCAAGGTATTAGCCACTACTCTTTCCTTCCATTTCTATCCTTCCCTCCCTTCTTCGCTCCCTCCCCTCCTCCCGCTCCCGATTTGACCGAGCTCCCTCCTCCCCTCCCTTCCTCCCTCCCTCCCTCCTAGCCGTCCAACCTCCTGATCAACGCCAACTGCGACCTGAAGATATGTGACTTTGGCCTAGCCCGCGGCATCCACTTGGATAGCCCCGCCCAGGTTCGGCATGGAGGGAGGAATGCAGGGAATGAGGAAAGAGTTGAGGGAAAAGTATGGGGGAAGCCACCACAAGACTATATATATATAGTATTGAATTGAATTGAAACTGATGACCGAAACTTTGCACTTACAACAACATCGGGTTCATGCATGGCAGGTAGCCTCTAAACGGTCGCATCTTTTTCAACCACTTCAACTTCCTTTCCTCCTCCCTACTTACTAGGACAAGGAATGCGATCTTACGGCCGCAGATGCTGCTGCTCCGGAAAAGCCCAAGGACTTACTGAGCGAGTACGTTGTCACCCGCTGGTACCGGGCACCTGAGATTCTCCTGAACCCACGCAATTACTCCAAGCCGGTGGATATTTGGGTACGATGCATGAGGGAGGGATAGGAGGAAAAAGAAAGAGGGAGTGGGCTATATAAATTGCGCACCATTGGATGGTCGCGACCAGTCTAACTCAAATGGCAACTTGCGGGCCTGTTCTCCTCTTCTCCTCATTTCGACCCTCCATTTATCCTCTCTTTCTAAAACAGGCGGTGGGCACCATCTTTGGCGAGCTCCTGGCGCGCAAGCCCATGTTTCCCGCGCACAACTACGACCACCTGATCCGCCTCCAGACCCGGACACTCGGGAGTCCGTCGGAGGAGAACTTGAAATGGGTCACACGTGAGAAGGCGCGCACTTTCATGCGCTCCTTGCCGCAGTACCCGCGTCGAGACTTCAAGAGGTACGAGTTGTCAATTTAGTTATGGTAGTGCTTCCTCTCCTCTCTGTCCTCACTCTTTCTCGCACTTGAATCTTGTATTCAGACGCTCATGAATTTATTCCTCACACTAAAATAGTCTCTATCCAGAAGCCTCTGCACCTGCTTTGGATTTGTTGGAGAAACTCTTGCAATGGGACCCTGCCAAGCGCCCTAGTGCTGCTGAGGCTCTGTCGCATCCTTACTTCGATGACATCCGGGACGCGGACTTTGAGCAGGTATGGGCTGAGAAGAGGGGCTCAGTCGGAGGCCCAATACAAATTTAAAGGGAATGGAGGCTTTGAGCTTTAAACTCACGACTAATCAAAAACAAAACAGGAACCCAGCATCGTCATTGACTGGGGAGACTTAGAAACGATGCGCACTACCAAGCCGAATCTTCAACGATACCTAATCGAAGACATGGTGACGATGAACCCTGATTCAGCGGCTTTGTTGAAGACAGTTTCATTGGAGAGTGGCTTCGGGGGCGCAGCTGGGGCTACCTAAGCGAAGAAAGGGGAAGTTAAAGTGAAACATGGGAAGAGGAGATGGTGCAAAGGCGAAGGGGGGTGCCCTTTGATTTTCTGTTATGATACAGTCTGAAAAATTGTTGGCTGATGCTCAGGATGTGGCTCAACGACTTGATAGCAAGCCTACGAGCAAAACCAAATAAGTTGAATGCACCTATCTGTCTGACACTGTGCAGTAGATAGCCATGCTATGTGCGAAAAGGAGAGGTTTAGATTTCGGTGGGGTCAGTCTGCACATGTGAGTAGTTGCACGTGTCATTTCATGTAAAAATATTAGGTTGTCTGTTTGTCTGAGGGTCTGTTGATTCGATCTACACATGCGCTTGCTTTCTATATGTGTGTCCTGCTATCGCGGTGTCTTACTCTGGTGCTCTGGCGATCTTTGACAAAGTATGCAGTGTGCGCTGCGCACGAGTAAGGGAAAGATCGAGGCAAACATACAGGAAGAAATAAGAGGGAGAGGGACAAAATAATTGTGAAATAGGAATTATTAAATATATACCTGCCTGTTGCATAAAAGCGAGAAAGTGTAGAACCCAAGGATTTCGAGAGGCAGTGTTAGAAGAGAAAGCAAAACATGCGTATTTGTGTGTCTGTGTCGCGACGGACTGTCGCCTCATAGAATAGAAAGAGATGAAAAGACGAAGAGAGATGAGAAACGGACGAGAACTTAGGGATCATTGCGGCGGCGGTGGTAGCAGCGAGAAGATAGAGAGACAAGAGAAGAGAAGGGATAGAATAAATAACGACGAATATGATAGGAGTAGATGTTCCATCACAATCTTTAACACCAATTCTTTTGTTCCTTGTGGATTGCTTTGATTCGTATTACTTTCAATCCTTACTTGATTATATACATCCTATGCAAAACAATGGCCTGCGTCACGCACCACAGGAAAATGTCGCGCCAGGAATGCCATTAGCGCGATACAGACAGCCCTGAGAGGTGAAGGGTAGAGAGAATGCGGGTGTGTCGTGAAGATAAGGTTGAGTATGCATGAATTTGTAGATTAAACATGAGCAGAGGCACATATCAGAAAAGAAGTGACAAAACGGTTATCGATTCCTTACCTGCAACACGAGCCCGAATACGTCGCTTAACATAATTCCAACGGTGTCCGCAATTGACGAGGATACTAAAGCCAGTTCCCTTGAGAAAGAGAGTGTGCGTGTGCATGTATGAGTAAAGGAAAAGGTGCAGGGAAAACAGTCTAAGTGGCCCCTCGAAGCACGCTCCTACCTGTGTTCCTCCCGGGAATTTCGCGAGATCAAACTAAAGCCGGCCACATATACGGCGCCACCCAGCAGCCCCGCGATGAAGCAAGGTATGAGCAGCGTCCAGTCATACCTATGGACAAGTGTTTTGAAAAAGTGCATTGTAAATAGAGGTGACTTTTTTGTTTCGGGGGAGGAAGAGTTGAGTTAAGTGGATTTGTATCGTGAGGTCGTCGATACGGACCGTGGTTTGACCTCCAGTATATATCGAAACACCATGTCGTGTGGTTGAGTGACTATCTGAGCGAGTAAAGCCTCCCCACCTTCACGCCTTCCGCTTTCTATCTCTTGCCTATATCCTCTCCCCCCTTCCTCCTTCCCTCCCACACACGCACCAGAAATGCCAGACAGCGTTCAGGCTGAAAAAGATGAGGAGGAGGCATTGAAGGGCGGGGAGGATCCAGAGTAATGTCAAGGAGGGAGAAATAAACATGCCGGATGAGCGGGAGATGAAGACGCCGACCTGGGAGGCAAAGGAGTGATGAGAACAGTCAGAGAAATGAGGAGAGAAGGAAGGGAATCACGAAAGGAGGGGGGAACGAAAGGAGGGAGGGGGTTCGGGGCATCCACACGCGCCTGGTAGCACATATTGGCGTAGAAGTAGAAGGACTTGCGGGCCTTTTCCGAGTAGACGGGAAAGCCGATGGCCGACCAAGTGCCGGATTGCATCGCGTATTCCGCCCAGTACACAGTGATCTAAGGGAGGGAGGGAGTGAGAGAGGACATGCTTGAATGAATGGGAGCATGCTACAACTGCAGTGCTCGGCCTGCCCGTCTCCAGCTACCCTCCCTCCCTCCGACCCCCCCCTCCAGCCTCCTCACCAATGGCACCGTGTAAGGCCAGAGGCTCAAGAAGAGTTGCCACCGTTCACGCATCGTAAATGCATGCGTCTGAGGATGACCCTTCCGCCTCCTCTCCCATCCCGTTCTCCCCGCCCCTCTACCCCCTCCCTCGGTCCTTCTCCTGCATGACAGCCCTTCCTCCCACTCTTCCTCCTCCTCCTCCACCTCCTCCGTTGAGGGCGGGTGCAGGGCATAGACGGCTGAAGCCGTGCCGGGACGGATGAGGGCAGACGAGGCGGTCCCGTTCAACTTGTTTTGCGTGGGTGTGAGGGAGGGAGGGAGGGAGAGAGGGAGGAAGGGAGAAAGGAGGAGGAAGGGAGGGAGGGGGATGAGTGAAAGAGGAGGAGAGCCGAGACTTTGCACCTTCATCTATCCTCCTCCCTTTCCCCCCCTTCCCTCCCCTCCTCCCTTCCTCCCTCGTCATTCTCTTACCGGCCCCAGCATCGACGACACGGGCACCCCCCCCTCCCTCCCTCCCTCCCCATCCCTCTCTTCTTCCTCCTCGTTCACATCATCGGCCGCCGAGCTAAGCTCGTTGTTGATGTCTTCCATGACCCCCTAGCGCGGGAGGGAGGGAAGGAGGGAGGGAAGGAGGGAGGGAAGGAGGGAGGATGCATGTGAGGGAGGAAAAAAATAGATTGGTGGGTATGTATGCATGCGGGAAGGAAGGAAGGGAGGGAGGGAGGGAGGGAGGGAGGGGGGCTTACCCTGTATGTTTCGGAGGAGGGGTCACCGAGTCCGAAGAAGAAGGTGGCGATCCACCCGAGGGGGAGCACGAGGGCGACTAGGAGGGTGGAGGAGAAGGAGACGCCGCACAGAAGGTGGAAGAAAACAACCCAGCCGTAGCCTGAAGGCGAGGAGGAAAGAGGGAAGGAGGGAGGGAGGGATGGAGAATTGCATGGGAAGTTGAGAAAGGGTGACACATTCGAAGCAACAGTTTTCTTCTATCCCTCCCTCCCTCCCTCCCTCCCTCCCTACCCAGGATGCCCGCGAAGCCCGTGCCTGACGACCAGGCCGTAATGGTAGAAGGGCCGTGATACTGCGCCGTCAGACCCAGCATTGAGGCTTCTCCGATGCCAGCTTGGAGGGAGCAGAGCCCCACGCCTGTGGAGAGGGAGGGAGGAAGGGAGGGAGGGAGGAAGGGAGGGAGGGAGGAAAGAAGGAAGGGATGGATGGATGGTGAGAGACAGTGAAACAGAGCCTCTTGAGCCTTTCGAGAGATCTTCTCCTCCGTGTTTTCTTTTTGTCGTCACCAATAAGAGGTCCTCTTCTCTTTGACCCCTCCCTACCCCTCCCTGCCCCTCCGTCCTCACTTCCTCCCTCCCTCCCTCCCTTACCAATAAGCTGGACAGCCAGGGTTTCCCCCGTCGCGACCGTGATAAGGGAGGCCGCCATCAGCACCCCGCATATCGAGGCTCGGATAGAGTAGGCAAAATAGTGAAACCTTAGGAGGAAGGGAGGCAGGGAGGGAAGGAGAAATAAGACGTGAATATGAAATATTTTTTTTTTTCCGTAGTCGTGTCCCGTTAACACGTACCAGTAGGGCGCCGTGAGCTTGACGAGGAAGGTGGGAGCAATGTCAGCCAGAAAGACTAGACCCACACCGCCTGCGCTGATCTCTGAGTGCGTAATCGTTCGGAAGCGGGGGCATGAGCAAAAGGACCACACCCGTACATCAACACTAACGACTTGAAACTCTCCCCCCCATATCCCGAGTCCCGCTCCCTCGCACTTGCTCTCTTCTTCCGAGTTCCTCTCTCCCACTTCACTTTCCTTCCACCCTCACCTTTAGCGCCGGCGAGCATGATCACATACACAATATTGTTCAACAATCCCAAAGCCCAGAAAGCTGCCAGGTTATGGCGTTTCTCAATCTGCCGTGCTACTGTCTCTCCCTCCTTCCTCCTTCCACCCCACCACATACTGGCTCCTGCTCCACCCCCTTCGCCTCCTCCTCCGGCGTTCGGCCGAGGGGGGGACAAGAGCACCGCTGTAGGTGCAGGAGGAGGGGGCAGGGCGTCGCTTCCCACCTCAAACGGGAAAACGTGAGAAGGAGATGCCGCCACGGTGGTTGCAGAGCCAATCTCGTGCTGGGGCTGCTGGTGCTCGGGGTGGTGCCTGTGCAATGTGTGTGGTTGAGGGGAGACGCACATATAGGTAACGCGATAATTGTTGAGGCGTTGCTTGGAAGCCTCGCGGAAAAACTAGGAAACGGCATTCGCTCTCTACTCACCCACACTCAGACTACCCCTCTCAATCTCTCAATGCCCGCCGACAGGGCACAGGACAAACGCCTGTACTAGCGCGAGAGCCTTGATCGGGTTGCAGGGCGAAGCAACGCCGGAGTAGAAGACACTTATCACATCATCAAAAGCAAGAAGACGTCTTGTTGCCATACTCAAATCTCATTCCAAGCACGGCATAGGTACGAGAAGGGGAAGTCGATACACACATGCATACAAGTGAACATCCATGTGCTTGATGTTCATGTACAGTAAGCCTTTCTTGATATGGCCGCAGGCCTGCATGAAAGAGTCGGTTGCCTCCCCATCGCACCCCGCTAACTTCCTTCACCTATCTGACCACCATGACCTACATGCTAATCCCTTTCCTACATTCCTCCTCGTTTCCTTACCATCCTAGATGGAGGCCATCAGCAGTAGAAGCAGTAGCAGCATTAAGAAGGCCGCCTCGTCCGTCACGGAAGGCATGTACACCCAGCATCTTTCCGAGGAGGTGACGCAGGCCGTGCAGGAGGCCATCCCGACCAGTGACCCCCTTGATCGACCGGTGCGTGGGCGTGGAGGAGCAGTGGAAACGAGGGAGGGAGTGAGGGAGAACAGCAGACCGGTGGGCATGGATTGGAGGTTGACGTGTCAAGCCGGGCGCCTCGTCATATTGGACTTCCTCCGAGATCCTGACACCTTCTTTCCCCCCTCCCTCCCTCCCTCCCTCCCTCTACCCCCAGGATTTTGACGCGATCGATTTTATCAACGCCAAGTTTCCCTCCGAGCAAGCAGCCCTTGAAGCCTTGGACCCTTTCATCAGCCAGATCACGGAGGAAATCGGTAGGTATATGCCTGCATCCCCGCCCTCCCTCCCTCCCTCCCTCCTCCCCTCTCTCCCTCCCTCTCGCTCATGTTTCCCTCTCTCGTTTCTCTGCCCGCCAGGCGTATTGGACGTGGATATCTCCCAGGCCATCGAGGCTCAAGCCAAGGCCGGGGAGCAAGCTACGAAGGACATAGCCGAGGCACAGGTCGGTCCTCCCTCACTCCTTTCCTTCCTCCCTCCCTCCCTCCCTCCTGCTCATCCGCTCATACCACTCATCGTCATCATCACACGCCACTGACTGGCTCTCGCTTTCTCTCTCTCCCTCCCTCCCTCCCTCTCCTAGTCGGCCATCTCGGAGCTTTTTGCTAAAATCGAGGGCATCACGGCCAAGGCCGAGCAAAGCGAGATGATGGTGCAGGAAATCTGTCGGTACGTCCTCTCTCCCTCCCTCCCTCCCTTCCCTCCTGTTTCCTTCTGAATTTAATCCCCTTCTCCCTTTAACTGTCACGTGCCCATGTGCAGTCATCTCAATTTCTCTAAATTTCTCTAAATCTCTCTAAAGCTATCGTATCTGATCCCATGCCGTTCTGTATTATCTCTCTTTCCCTACCGTGACATGCCTGAGATGAGATGAGTTTAGCCTGTATGGATTCACTCTCCGTATACTCATCCCCCCCCTCCCCTCCCCTCCCCCCCCCCCCCCCCCCCCTCCCCCCCCCCCCCCCCCTCTTTTCCTCCCCTTCCCCCCCCCCCCCCCTCGCCGCCTGCCAGGCCCCCCTGGCCGTTTTTCCCTTTTTGGAAGAAGCACACG
>Ga0160420_100572_pt1 | contig 14472 bp, 27 predicted proteins | sample CelAP2metagpilot_FD_108197 | JGI IMG/M metagenome (GOLD analysis project Ga0160420, IMG submission 108197) | Phycosphere-associated microbial communities from algal ponds in Kailua-Kona, Hawaii, USA - Cellana AP2-5-5 metagenome pilot | ecosystem: Engineered > Artificial ecosystem > Aquaculture >... | reverse complement strand
GGGAGGGAGGGAGGGAGGGAGGGAGGGAGGGAGGGAGGGAGGGAGAAATGGACGGATGGGGGCAGACAGGTCTCATATAGCCGAATCTTTAAAACATCACCTTAAATTCCCTCCCTCCTTCCCTGTCTCCCTCCCTCCTTCCAGCTTATGGGCCGTCCTCGTGCCTTAAATACCCTCATCCGTACGCACGCCAGACACGCCCTCCTCCACTGCTCCCTCCTTGCCCGCCCCCTCAACGCCGCCGAGCCCCCCATCTCCTCGCCCTCGTCCTCTTCCTCGTCCTTGTCCGCGACTTCCTTTTGGAAGAGCACCTTCAGCTCCCTCTCGGAGGCCGATCCCCCCCCCCTCCCCTCCTCCGTATCCTCCCCCTCGCACCAACACCCTTTCCTCCCTCCCTCCCTCGCCACCGCCCTCATTCACCTCACCTGGGAACTTGAGACCTGCGTCTTTTTTCACGCCCTCGGTGCCCTGCCCCTATCCCTCCCCGCCCTGGCTGAGGCCACCGTCGCCGCCCGCGTGTGCGTGCTGTTGTGCGCCTGGAGGACCAACTACCTGGCCCTCCTTCAGCTTGTCGCGCACCCGCCCTTCCCCCACACTGTCCTACTGGCCTTGGCCAAAGCGGGGAGGGAGGGAGGGAGGGAGGGACGGGTGCCGCCGTCGGTGTTGATGCTGGAGGAGGAAGCGAATGAAGAAGGAGAGAGGAGTGTTGATAAGTCGATGGTGGAGGGGGAAGGGGGGAGGGGGGGCGAGCGGGCGCAGTCGGGATGTGACGGGGAAGAAGAGGAAGACCCTCTGCAGAGCTTGGCTTGCGCGGTCCGTGAGTTGCGGTTAGCCTCCCAGGAGTGTCAGGACGGGATGGACGAGGAGGAAATGCGGGAGGGAGGACCCGTAGAGTACCCTCAGCCTCCCTCCTCCCCTGTGCCCTCCTCTTCCTCCTTCGCCTCTTTTTCCACCTCCCTCCGAAACACTCTTTTCGGTGGCTTGTCCCTCTCGAGCGCACCTGTTCCCCATCCCGTCCTTCGTCCCTCCTCTTCTACAATAGGTGCATCGGCCGCGGCTGCAGCCAGAGTAGGGGAGGGAGGGAGGGAGGGAGGGAAGGGGAGAGGACTGTCCAAGGGACACTTGGGGTCTCGGTCGATGGAGTGCCTGCATAACGCCCCGCCCGCACAAGATAGCGCTAACGGCCGTCCTCCTCGTCCCGGGCTGTCGGGAATAAGAGGAGGAGGGGGGAGAAGGGGAGGGGGAGGGAAGGAGGGAGGGTTAGGGACGCGGTCACTGTGCACTACGCCGGTGGCAGCTAAAGGGGTGCCTTCGAGGCTGCCGGTGGGTGGGAGGAGGTTTTGGGGAGAGAGGGAACGAGGGAGGTCGGGGAGGAGGACGGGAGAGAGGCAGTTGGCCAAGGCGCTGGGGTCGTTTGCGCGGGCGCCGGGATGGCAGTACTTTCGGTAGGTGATGGGGAGGGAGGGGAGGAGGGAGGAGAGGAGGGAGGGGGCGGCCTCCGTGTCACCGAGCTTGAGAACGCACATTTGCACATTTGCACGCCTAATCCTCCCCTCCTTCCCCTCCCTCCCTCCCTCCCTTCAGCCGGCTTGAGCGCCAGGAAGCGGAGACGAGCCTGCTTCACGCCCCCGTCGGCGCCTTCCTCCTTCGTCCCAAGGGCAACAATCTTGACCTCGTCCTCACCGTCAAGACCAGCGACGGAGGGGGGGAGAGAGAGGGGGAGAGAGGGGGAGAGGGAGGGCGGCTGCAGCATTTTGTGGTGCGTTCCATCCCACCTTCGGCCTCGGCGCCACCTTGTTTCCGGTGTGGCTCCGTCGGGCCTTATAAAGACCTGGAAGATTTGTTGTACGAGGTAAGGGAGCGAAGGAGAAAAGGAGGGAGGGAGGGAGAGAGGGAGGGAGGAAGGAAAGAGGGCGAGGGTGACCCTAACTCGACAAGTTTCGATATGACTGTTTAAGCCTTGTTTCCTTTTGTTAATACCCTCACCATCCCTTTCTCGTCTCTTCATTTTCTCGACCCTTCCCTTTCTCTTTCCCTACCCCCCACTCCATGCTCCCTCCCTCATCAGATCTCCTCCTGTCTCGAAGTCGGCCTGCGCCTCCGTCCTTACCCCCACCCATCCATCCCCCTCGCCAACTCCTTTGCCCTGGACGCCTCCCGCCACTCCACCTCCGCCTCCTCGGACTACACGCCGGGTAGCCCCTCCAAGGGCGAGGAGGAAGGGGGTCACCAGCAGCAGCAGCAGCAGCAGCAGCAGGAAAATGGCACTGCTGCTCCTGCTACTGACATCCCTCCCTCCCTCTCTCCTCCTGTCCCTGCTTGGCATCAGGCATACTATTCCCTTTCCCCTAACGGCACTCTCCTCCGAGCCCTAATCCATCACGTCGGCCTCTCTCTCTCCTCCCTTCCCTCGCTTCCCCTTCCTCCGTCCGCCGTGGACAGTAGTAACAGCAGCAACAGCAGCAACAGCAGCATCAGCGGAGAATCAATCAGGAAGAAGGATTCGCAGAGCACTGTCGCCTATGGAGTGGAGGGGCAGCCTTCCCTCCTTCCCTCCCTCCCTCACCCCCATGACGGGATGGGTGGGTCGGCCTGCTTAAGACTGACGGTAGACTTGCTGGCTTTGAGGGCAGTGCATCGACAGGTGGGGATGGAGGGAGGGAGGGAGGGAGGGAGGGAGGGAGGGTTAGGGAAGCGAATAAGGACTTGTGTTCAGGGATCGATTTTCACTTTACGTACGTTTATTCTATTGTCTAGGCTTGCGAGTTGATGCGGCTAGTGGGGGAGGAGGAGAAGAAGAAAAAGAAGGAGAAGATGAAGGACAAAAGGGAGGAAAAGAGGAAGAAGAAGGAGGAGGAGGAGAAGAACGAGGAGGAGAAAGCAGAAGGACATGGAAAAAAATTGGACGAGGAAGGGGAGGAGGAGGAGGACGAAGACGAGGTGGAGGAAGAGGAGGAAGAAGAGGAGGCGATGGAGGCATCGTTCTTCCACCTGGTGCACGAGCCGGAGGGGGTCTTCTCGGGGCCATACAGCCCGCCACCGCCACAGGTAGGGAGGGTGGGACGGAGGAAGGGAGGGAGGGATAGGCAAGGGGGCCTCTGATTCCAGACTTTCGCTCACGTGGACCTTGCTTCCTCCCCCTCTTCCTCTTCCGCCCCTTCCTCGGTGCCCAAAACACATGAACAACCCTGTCCTTGCCTCCCCCTTCTCCTCCTCCTCTCCTGGTGGGATGGCCACGCCAGGCCGTGATAGCCCGGCCGTGGCCTCTTTTAATTTTACCCTTTTCACTCATACATTCGTCTGTACCGCCCTCTCTTCCTCCCTCCCTCCCTCCCTCCCTCCCTCCAACTACAGTGCATCAGCTCCTCCTCTTCCTCCTCCTTGCCTGCCAAGATGCTCGAGACGAGCAGTGGCAGCCCCGCGGCCGCTTTTTTGGCGCCCTTGGCGCGGTGGGTGGATGTAATGGAACGACAATTGCAGGTAGGGAGGGAGCAAGAGAGGGAGGGAGGGAGGGAGGGAGGGAGGGAGGGACAAGTCACCCACATGCTGAACCCGTTCGTTTTGAGATTTAAATGATGGTTTGTACGAAGGTCCTCCTCATCTTTGTGATAACACGTTTGATACATCTAATTTAATTGAATTAGGCCAGCCTCGCCCCGCGCATATCGTTCCGACTGACTCGTGAGGAGAAGGAAAGGCTGCTCCTGGCTGCGGCCGCGGCGCCGCCCAAGGGTGGAGCAATCGATGGGGTGAGTCTCTTCTCTGGTCTTCCGTCTCCTTCTCTCCTTCCCTCCTTCCCTCCTTCCCTCCTTCCCTCCTTCTCTCCCTCCCTTCCTATGTACATTGAGTCATTGAGTTTGTTCACGGCCAACCCTCCCTCCCTCCCTCCCTCCCTCCCGCCCGCCCGCCCTCAGCCCGTGTCCTCCACCTACTACGGCGACCGTCTCGTCCGCCTCCTCATGCGCCCCGACTGCCGCGTCGTCTTCCACACCCTCCGGGTAGGTGTGGGCCATCGCACCGCTCAAGTCGTGGGCTTCCTGGCGCATGACGCAGCCACCTGGCTCGTCAAACACGGGTACGTCTCCCTTCCTCCCTTCCTCCCTCCCTCTCCCCCTTCCTCCTCTCCTCTCTATCTCCCTTTCTCCCTTCCTCCCTCCCGCCCTCCCGCCCTCCCGCCCTCCCTGCCTCCCTCTCTCCAACCCTCCCTCCCACATAATTCTCAACCCTCCCTCCCTCCCTCTCTCCCTCTCTCCCTCCCTAGCTACGAATGCGACCTTGCCTCCGCCAAGGCATCCCTCAGGGAGATGGAATCACGCAACGTCCTACAGCGGATCAAGAGCCCTGGTCTGGATGAAACGAACGAGCGGTATGGCCTGTATTATCGATTCGTCGACCCCTGGCAGGTACGAGGGAGGCAAAGGAGGGAGGGAGGGAATGAGGGAGGGAGGGAGGGGGGCCCTGCTGGTGTATCGGCCGGCTGTCACATACTCAAGCTCTCGATCCCATTCATTTCTACCTCCTCCCCCTCTCCCTCCCTCCTTCCGACCCTCCCTCAGGTGGCGCCGCATATTGAGGGTGCTGTCAGTGTGCTGGCGGAAGGACAGGTGGGCCGAATGCGCGTAGAACCCATCCGGGCAGGCGAAACGGCCGATATCGCAGAGGTGGAAAAGCTTGGCAAGTCCCTCCCTCCCTCCCTCCCTCCCTTCCTTCCTGCCTCCTTCCACTCCGTCACCCCAACCGCTGTTCCTCTTGAGCTGCGGATAAGCGACATATTCATCCGGCTTTCCCTCCCTCCCGCACTCCCTCCCGCAGGCCCTCACGTCCGCTCACTGTGGTGCACTCTCCGCGGCGATATTTGGGTCAAGGAAACTATTGCCCTGGCTGTCCCTCCCCTAGTGCGGGAGGCAGGGGTGGCATGCTCTCGAGTGGACAGCAGCGTGGATGCTTTCCATCACATGGGCGAGACGGAGGCGTATACCCGCGCGATCACCCGGTAGGAAGGAAGGGAGGTAGGGATTGGGGGGGGGAAGAGGGGGGAAGAGAGAGCGGTTTCAAGCTGCTGTTACGCTTCCTGCAAAACTGCTCATCTTGATTTGTATCGATTTCTTCGTGTCATTCCTCCCTCCCTCCCTCCCTCCCTCCCTGGCAGGCATCTGTACCGGAATGCCCTCTTCGCGCGTCTCCGCATGCCCTTCCGCTTCATGACCCTCATCCAGGTGAACCTCACGGACCTCCAGCCCGTGCACCAGACTGGACAGGTAAGCCTCTTCCCCTCCCCTCCCCTCCCCGCTTCCCTCCTTCCTTTTCTCCCAGCCTCTCGTCCTTCCATGGCCTCTTCCTCCGACTCCATGTCTCAATCCCTTCCCTTCCGCCCTACCTCCCTCCTTTTTTCCTTTCCGCCCTCCTTCCCTTTCCTCCAGGGTCACTCCCACCAAGGCTCCCGTCATTTGGACCTCTATTCCATCATGCGCCTGAAGCGTCGCTCTATCTACAGCAGCAATAAGAGCACCCTACATGTGTGTAGGGAGGGAGGGAGGGAGGGACGGACGGACGGACGGAGGAAAGGTGAGAGTCCACATGCTGATAGTGACCATCGCGTATGCCCTCCCTCCTCCTCTCCCTCCCTTCAGCCGCCCCTAACCGCCAAGAGCCGGACAGCTGACACCGTGATGACCGACAATGTCCGTGCGTTCCTCCACCCCTCTCCTTCTCCCTCCGCGCACGGTGGTTCGTCTTCCCTCCCGTCCTCCGCCTCCTCCTCTCCCTCTCACCACCAGCAGCAGCTACACCAGCAGGACGAGGCCTCTCTGACCACTGCCCTGCATGCCACCTTCCGTTTCGCCTTGCCAGAAGAGTGCTTGCCAGCTCGGGGGTTAGAGGCGGTCGAATGGCTGGCCAAGGGCCCTCCAAGGGTAAGGAAGGAAGGAGGGAGGGAGGGAGGGAGGGAGGGGGAGCGAGGGAACGAATAAAGGAAAATTTTTCGGTTCTCGCAAAAGAGGGTTGGTACTCAGGAGAAGTGGAAGGAGGGTGAATTCGCTCCCATTGCACTTTCCTCCCTGCGTCGGATTAGAGATTGAGTTTTGTTAGGAAACTCAGCCCCCTCCTTCCCTTCCTCCCTCCTTCCCTCCCTCCCTCCCTCGTCCCTCTTAGATAATCCACATCCTTCTCTACGAGAAGCGCACCATCATGGCCGACAGCCTCCTGGGAGAGGTGGAGGTGCCTCTCAGCTTTCTCACGGAGGAGGAATTCATCGATGCCTGGCTTCCCGTTCGCACCCGTGACCACCACCACCACCATCATTACCATGTGCCGCCTTCTTCCCACTTCCAGCCTGCAGCTGGAGGAGGTTGGACGGCAGGGGCGAGGAGTGTGACGCCTCCGCCAACATTGATGCAGGTGCAACAGGGGCAGGGAGGGAGGGAGGGAGGGGGGCAGACTGTATGGATGGTAAGGGTGCAGGTGTTATTGTCGTTTCTACTGATGAGTGCCAAGCATTCAGAGGAAGAGATGGAGGGAGGGAGGAGGACGGAGGAGGATCAGGTGGAGAAGGACGGAGAGGGGGAGGAAGAGGAGGAGGGGGAGGAAGGGGAGCACGAGGTGCGTGCGACGTCGATGATGGACGACTTATAGCTAGGACGGGGAAAGAAGCAGATATGCACGGAAGTGCGGAAGCCCACCGTTAACTTGAAGGGTGCCATCGTCGGTTGGGGGAAAGGACGAAAGAAAGAAGTGAAATGTGTGATGGAAATGGAAATAAATAGACCGATAAAATGGGGCGGTTGGCATATACAGAGAGATAGGGATTGTAATGTATTTGGAGTCGATGTCTCATAGCGGAGACGGATGCAGAGGGGAAAAGGAAAAGGAAGAGAAGATGAAGGAGAAGATTGAGATGGACAAAAAGGAGGCAGGTGAGAAGGGAGCAGCAGAAAAAAAAAAAGAGAAAAAAATGTCATCTTTCTAGGTTGGGCTTGTCTTTCTCTCACGACGACTACTTATTTTTTGATAATAAATTCTTTCTGTACATCCGCTGTCTGTCTGCTTCTTCTCCCGTTTCTTTACCCCCTCGCTATTTATCTTTTGCCTTGCACAACTTTTTATATTTTATCGTCGTACTTCCCCTTCGACAGTATTCCCTCCTTTGTCTCTGTGTATCACTTCGTTCGCACGGGCCTCCCTCCGTCTTCTTTAAAGTCATTTTTGGGGGAAAAAGCTTGTCATGGTCTTCTGTCGCTTGTCAGCACTTTTCCGCTCCCCCTTATTCCCTTCACTATCAATATCTCTTTTTCCTCCTTCTCTTTTCTTCCCACTCCCACCAGAAGAATAGCTCAAAACCTCCTCTGCATGCTCCCTCTTTGCTCGTTTCTTCCCCATCTTCATCCGTCGTCCTCCTCCTCCCTCGCCTCCTCCTCCCTCGCCTCCTCCTACTCCTCCTCCTCCTCCTCCTCCTCCTCCTCCTCTCCCCTCTATTTTTCTGGGAGTCAAGATCTCCACCTCGTCTCCGCCTTCTCTCTTCTCTTTCTCCTCTTTTTTCTCCTTCTTGACCATCTTCTCACGTCCTTTCCCCTCCTCTATCCCCTTGCCAACCGCGACAGGCGAGCGGAATATAGACCGTACTTTTCCTTCAACCTCACCCTCATTCCTCCCTTCCTCTTTTCCTTCCCCGAAAAAAGCATACAATGTCCCCTTCCCTCCTTCTACCTTCCCTTCTTCCTCTTCCTCTTCAAGCTTTATAGGCACTGCGCAATCCTCTCCCTCGTACTGCATGTTGCTCATCCGCTTGCTCACAGGCTCACACACCAAGAAAGGAACCTCCCTACCCCCCTCCTTCCCTCCCTCTCCCCTTAATACCGATAAAATCTCTCCAACATTCCCTCCATCCAGCCATGCCTCCTCCTCCTCCTCGTTCTGCAAAATTACAGGCATTCGGTTGTGGAGCCAGGAAAACGAAGGGGAGGCGTCCGTCGTTAGAATCGTGTACGAATACATCACCTCCTTCGCCTCATCATCCTTTCCTGCCCTACCCTTCTTCTTGTGGAACCACGTGTCATACAGCCCGGCCAGGGAGAGGAGGGATCGAGACGGATCGGAGGAGTGGCAGTAGTAGGGTTGCTTGGCCCCCTTCAAGTCCTGGAGGACGAGGAAAATTAGCGAGGAAGGTGAGATGTCGCGGGAAATGGACGGGGGAGGAGGAGGGGAGGAAAGAGAGAGACACGATCAGTTTACCTTCCTCCATTCGTAGAAGCCTTCCTGTGTGTAATGGGGGGGAGAGAGGAGAAGAAATAGGTGAGGAATAGTTGGGAAGGAGGGCGGGAGACCAAGGCGAACATATACACGTACCATGCAGACGATACAGCGCTTGCCACTGACCAGGCGCCTGAACATGGGCTTTGAAACAATAGTCTCACTGCGCGCATTGAACGCCCTGAAAAAATCCAGCTTCTCTCCCTCCTTATGCCATGACGGGATCAAACCCCAATGCATCACAACCAGTGCCCTCGCGTCCCCCTCGTCTTGACCTTCTTCATCCTTGTTTTTCCTATTTGCTTTAGCGGACTCTCTTCCTTCTCCGCCGCCTTCGCCCTCTTGGTCTCCTTCGTGCCTTGCCTGATGGGGCTGGTACTTTTTGTAACTTGCATCACGGACAATGACCGGAGATTGGTGTCCAGGGTGCAGGTTATGCCGAGGCTGAAATCGGTCCCCGCCGTACATACGCTGTGGAGATACACCATAGGTAGCCGCAACGGTAGATATTGTGCAAGAACAGCGGGTTCGGCCACACATTAGTAGATCTGACAGGGAAGTCCACGTCGGGTCGTAGCCAGGAAAGTGAAGTGTAGACACCAGGCGGCGCTGCGTGAGGTGAAAGAAAGAAAATAGCCGACGGCAGCAATTTTGAGCTTATGAACGTCTATGAAATGTTAGAATGTGGACGTGGGGGTTGGAGCACAGAAGACAATAGAACGCAGCGCGATACATGCTCTGCTGCAGCACGGTGTGGAGGGACTCGCCGATGAGCCTCAACTGACAGCGATCTAAGGGCCACTAAGGCGGGCTAAAGATCTTTTTTGGACACCGTTGAAACACTGCCTTTGGTCATTTAATTGTCATGATGTGTACGGAAAGCTCAGGTACTGCACAGAGACACAAGTCAAAAATGCGTCACGTCGAAACCAAGAGCTACGTCAACCTCCCACCCTAACCCTCCACAACACACAACCCTCCAACCACAACACGGACAGGACCATGCAGAGGCCCGTGACGATCGCAAGCAGGTCGAGAGCGTTTTCCCTGGTGGCCTGCTGCACGTTGATAACAACCACAGCTTTTGTCGTGCCCTCCATTTCGTATAGTCGTGCTTGCCCCAGCGCCACTCGTCTCCATGCCGCCGCGTCTGTCGCTCCCGCTGGCTCTGTGGCGGCCTCCTTGGAAGCCTTGCACGACGCTACCATGGCCAAACTCACCGACACACTCAAGGTTTGTAATTGATGGCGCAGTTATTTACCGTTTGTCTCATGACCCTGTTAATCTATATTCTATCTCACTCTCTTGCAAATGCCCTGCTTTTTTTCTATTTTGCTTTGTGATTTCCCTGCTTTTCCTCTCCTCTCCCACTCACCTGCTTGAAACAGGTGGAAGCTACGGATTATCCTGCTTCAATGGAAGTGGAATCCTACTCCGGCAAGAGCGGCGTCACAGGCAGCGTTGCCGGCTACAAGGGCAACGTCCGTTTAGTCTGGACGGGAGAGGGGAAGATGATGCGCGAGGAGGGGACACAGGGCGGGGGGATGTTTCGAAGTGACATTGCAATTTGGGTGGGGCCTTTGACATTGGTTCCTCATTTGGTAATGTCGCTGGAGCTGGGGGAGGGGGAGGGAGGGAAGGAGGGCGAGGTGAAGGTGTTGTTGGACTATGTGTCGAGGGAGGATCTACAGTACACAACGGGGAACAACCACTTGACCGACTACTTCGCGGGACCGGCTCGAGAGGTAAGTGGGCAAGGGAGAAAGGGCGGGAGAGATAGGAGGGAAGAGAGGAAGGGAAGGAGACATGGACGTAAAAATGTTGAGTACGTATTTCTATCTTGTTGGACAAAACAAACCTCTTTCTCCCCTCTCCAACATTTCTTCTTTCCCTTTCCCCTTCATCCTCCTGTCCTCATTTCCCCCTCGCTCTTCACAGGCAACAGAAGCAGCCGCCACCGACCCCTTGACCCGCGGTCGGGTCGTGCTTCCGTCCTTCTACTCCCGCGTCCTCGTCTCTCCCTCCGCTGTGTCTCTCTCCCTCCCTGCCTCCCCCGCTGGGATAACCAAGGCCGGCGAGTGGATGGAGGCCCACGTCTCCCGCTGGTTGGGCTGGTGCGAGAGCGCGAAGGAGGTAGACCGGATGAAGAGGGGATTGCTGCTTTCGAGGGACAACGGAGTGCGGCGGACGTGGGTCGAGGGCACGGCCGGGGGGCTGGAAGTGTTTGTGGGAGGGAGGGAGGGAGGGAAGGCCTTGGCGAAGCAGGCGGCGATTGCGATGAGTGGCCCGCAGCAGGAGGCGTACGTGGGGGGGTTCAGTTGAGGAGGGGGAGGGAGGGAGGGAGGAGAGGGGGAGAGGCCGATGGTGATGAAGAAGCAAAGAACGAGATGAATGGGATATATGAGAATTTGATGGGCATGGCCCACCTTGCTCGTTCGAAGAGGAGGGAGGGACGGAGAAAGAGAGGGAGGGAAGAGGAAAGAAGGGTAGAGAGCAGAGCAGCAAGGGGAGGTGAGAGAGAGACCTTGACAGCAGTTCCACCTCCTCTTCCTCCTCCTCGACTCCCCGTCGTTGCCGTCATCCTTGTCGTCCTTGTTTATTTTCCTTGTTGAGTTGTCTATCTCTCCTTTTTATCTTTGAATCATCCCTCCCCACCCTGTCGGTCTTCCCTCTTCCTTGCGTGAGGTGTGTGCGTGTGAGGAACGACGACAGAAGATGGGAAACACATCCTCTCAGCCCGACAACCCGCCACACACCCACAAGAAGAATCAGAGCGCGAGAGGGAAATGTCGAGGGAGAGGAACATGATGACGACTCACCGCTGTGAAAAAGACAGGCAGATCAATACCTTCCCCTCCTTCTCTCCTTCTCCCTCCATCCCTCCCTCGCTCACTCCACCCACCCATCCACACGCCCTCTCCATGCGCATTTCCTTCCACTTCCCTGTATATATACCACCGCCCCACCCCACCATTCCACTTCCCACTTCTCGTCGACTTCGTCCTCGTCCTCCTTTCCCACTTAGACAAGCTCCAAGATAGCCATGGGGGCGTTGTCTCCCTTGCGGGGCAGGGTGCGGAGGACACGACAGTAGCCACCGGCACGCTCCCCGTAACGATCTTGCGCCTGGGAGAGGAAGAGAAACAGAATGCGAGGGAGGAAGGAGCGATGGAGATGTGAGAGGGAGAAGCGGGAGAGGTAACCGTGAGGACTCAAAGCCATCAGGAAACAAGGAGAGAGAAGACGCCTGCAAGAGCGGGGAGGACAGGGAGGATCCCACGCGAAAGACTGCCCCAAGCAGCTCCCCGACACCCGTTTCACACACCCACACCCACGCCTACCTGCTCAAATAAAGCAGCGACTAGGTCTTTGTCGTACATCCACCCCAGGGCCTGTCGGCGGGCGTGAAGGTCTCCTCGCTTGCTTAAGCCGATCATCTTATCAACGTATTTACGCACGGCCTTGGCCCGGATAAGCGTCGTCTTGATGCGTCCGTGGCGGATGGCTGGGAGGAGAAGGGGAGGGAGGTGAGTGAGGAGGAGCAGGGTGGGCGGGTGAGCTGGTCTGTGGTACGTCATATTCACCTTGCGGCTTACTTTCATGTTTTCTCCACAACCCTAACCTCACTCGTCCACGCTCAGTCATCTCGTCCAAAGCTCCGCTTGTCAATGTTGCATTCTCTTCCCCCTCTTTTCATTTCAATACGCTCCATATCCCCCGAAGCAATACCCCGAGGGCATCATTCACCACTATTTTTCATTCCCTCCCTCTCTCTCCCTCCATCTCTCTGCTTCCTCTCGACTTACCCTCAGTGGTTAACGCTCGGAGCAACGCCTTACGCTGGTCAGCGGGCAAGCCCAACTTCTTGAAACGCTTGCCGTGTCGCATCATCTCCATGCCACCCTTTGCTCGCCCGCCAAAGTCGAACGACATGTCCTCTGTCGAAAGCACGCGGGCAGACGACCCGGCGCGCAGAGGGAGGGGGGAGGGGAGCATGAAGGCATTGGCCAGGCAGAGCACCACGGCCGCCGCCAGGAAAAAGAGAGACCGGGAGGCCATTTCTCTCGCTATGTACATATGATAAAGGGTTTGGGATTGGAAAGTGAGTAAGGAGGGGTGAGATATGACAAAAATATCCGCAAGGCGTGGCGAGAGATGAGTCGAAGACGGCCAAGGCGAGCCAAAGCAGTCCTTCGCTTGCCAGCCATAGAATCCACATCCTTCTATCTAATACTGCTTTATATATATAACGAGCTGGACAGTATCAACCAGCCACCGCGTCGACTTATACATGACTGCTGTTTGTTTTGCTTACGCACTCCAATGAGCCATTCCCCAGGTGCAACAACAAACGCACAGGCGATGGGGTCCAGATTGGACACGATCGAGTTTGCATCGGCCGGCCGTAGCCCATAAAAAGTTTCACAGGTCGATAGCAAGGAGGCGGGTGTGAACGAGTTGTGGGTGAGGATGGGTGAGTGCGTAGAAGACCACAGGACCCACGTGCTGACTGCAACAGAGGACACGCCCTTTCCCTCACCACCCACCGGCCAAGTCCTCCGGGTATGCTTGTTTGAGTTATCTCGTTCTCGAGTTACCCTCCGACGAGTCGTTCTTGACTTCCTTTGTCTACATGCAACACACAACCATGTACGTATATAAATTTAACGAAACCTAACAAAAAGGCAATCTCACTTGAAAGTCGTTCTCCTCGTGCGTGTTCTTGTTTCTTTCTTTCTTTCATTCAGTTCGCACCACCATCGCATCTACGCACACACGCGCCCTGCCTCCTCCATCCTCCCCTCTTCACCCCATCCTCTTCCGCTTGCTTTATCGCTTTTTCTTCTTCTTGCCCCCCCCACCACTACCTCCTCCTCCTCCAAAGCCCTTTTGCGGGGCGTCATCGTCGCCGCCGCCTGACTGCCGGGCCTGCTTCTCGAGCTTCCGCCGGGCCTGTCTGTGGGTGATGGGGTGGTACGAAGTACCGACGATGGGAAGGTCCAAACGCGGCAAGTCAGTGAGTCATGTGGTGGAGTGTGGGAGGGGGAAGTAAGGGCAGGAGGGCGTAATGCCTACCTATTCTGGCTCATCATGGCCAGGTTTCGCATGTCGAGCTCTTGCAACGCCGACTCGTCGATGACGGCATCCTTTCCCTGTGGGAGCCATGGGGAAGAGCGAAGAAGGAAGGAGGGGGAAGGGAGAGAGGGATGAAGATGAAAAATGTGATGAAGAGAATTATTGAGAAGAGAAGAAGAAGGAGGACAAGAAGAATAAGAATAAGAAGAACAAGAAGAACAAGAAGAAGTAGAAGAAAAAGAAGAGAATGAAGGACACAAGGGTTAGCTGTCCGAAGAAGAGACGACCCGGAAGGACAGGGCGACTCCCCCCTCCCTCCCTCCCTCCCTCCCTCCCTACCTTGCTCGGATCAAAGCCAGTCTTCTCACTCAGTTTGTTGCTCATCCTCGTCATCATCAAGCGGAGGTTTGAGAATTCTCGCTGGAAGGTCTTGGCCTCCTCCATGGAGCGGCCACTCTCCTCCACGATGCGCTTCCATCGAAGGTCGGAGCCTGAGGGAGGAAGGGAGGGAGGGAGGGAGGGAGGGAGAGGTTGTGTTCTTGGCGCGACTGCTGTCATCCACGATACCGTCCCCTGGCGGACAAAGAAGATGAGGGAGGGAGGAAGGGAAGGAACGAGGGAGGGAGGGAGGGAGGGAGGGAGGGAGGGAGGGACTCGTCACCCAACCCTCTCGTTTGCTTATGAAGGGGAGGAAGAAGGGAGGAAGGGAGGGAGGGAATGAGGGAGGGAGGGGCGCGCCCTAGACAGACCTACACACCTGGATTGTCGAGGAGCATCTTGGGGTCTTTCCTCTCCTCGGGCTCCATCACGTTGATCATCTCCTGATACGCGAACAGCTTCTTCTCGCCCTCGTACATAGCGTCACCAGGCAGGACCCCCGCCATGCCGGGTATCATTTTCATCATGCCTGGAGGAAGGGAGGGAGGGCGGGCGGGCGGGAGGGAGGGAGAGGGGGGGGAGGGGGATGAGGTTCTGGAGAGGTAGTCACCTCATGAGATGCCTTCCACCGCGAGGGAGGGAGGGAGGGAGGGAGGGAGGGAGGGCAGATACCTGAGAGGCTACCCATCCTGGAGATCATGCGGGTTTGAGTCATAAAGTCATCGAAGTCGAAGGTTCCCGTCATCATCTAGGGAGGGAGGGAGGGAGGGAGGG
>Ga0160420_100571_pt1 | contig 14473 bp, 21 predicted proteins | sample CelAP2metagpilot_FD_108197 | JGI IMG/M metagenome (GOLD analysis project Ga0160420, IMG submission 108197) | Phycosphere-associated microbial communities from algal ponds in Kailua-Kona, Hawaii, USA - Cellana AP2-5-5 metagenome pilot | ecosystem: Engineered > Artificial ecosystem > Aquaculture >... | reverse complement strand
TACCTTCCACCGGACCGGGGCGGTAGGTTGGGGTGAGAAGGGGTTTTTGGGGGGGTGAGGGGGGTGGGGGGGGGGGGGGGAGGGGGGGTGGGGGGGGTGGGGAGAGGGGGAGGGGAGAGGAGAATGGAAGGGGAGGAGCTTCGGGAAGAGATGTTTGGGACTGCTGTTATGACCATCACGGGCGAGGAAGAGGAGGAAGAAGTGGTGGAGGAAGGGGGGGGGGGGGTCAAGAGAAGGGGGAAGATGAGCGGGAGGACGACAATGTGGGAGGGGGGGAGGAAGGGAAGGAGGGGGAGGAAAGGAAGGAGGGGGGGGAGGAGTTTATGGTGTCCGTTGCCGTGGACCTGCCCCTGCCGACCGAGGAGGAGGAGGGAGGAAGGGAGGAAGGGAGGAAGGAATGGATTGAGGACGACGGGACGGTACCGGTAGACCACAGTGAGATGATTCGAGGGTATGTGGCTGACGTGTTCGCTGCTGCTGGTGATGTAGACGAGGCCCTGCGACGGCATGTGCGGAGGGAGGGAAGGGGGGAGGGGGAGGAAGGAGGGGAGGAAGGGGGGGTGTTGCCGCTGGAGTTGTATATTAATTTGGAGCAAGATCGTTTGGTGGATGATGGGCGGAGGAAGATGGAGTGGAGGGAGGGAGGGGGGGAGGGGGAACTAAAGGAGGAAGAGGAGAAGGAGGGAGGGAAGGAGGGGGCGGTGCAAGAGGGACAGATCCATCGGAAGGCTCTTTTTGATGGCATCAACGGCGTGCTTCACACTCTTGCATTCAAGCACTACTCCTCCTCACCCTCCCTCCCTCCCTCCCACCGTGCTCACACCGCCTCCCTCTCTCTTTCCCAGTCCCTGGGCTCGTCCACGTCCTCAACTTCCTTCTCCCCTTCCTCCTCCCCTTCCTCCCCCTCTCCCTTGACCTTGCCGTGGAAAAAGCGCGTTGTTCGTAGCCATGGCCGTCGCCACCGGCAGGATCATGCCAGCCACCCCTCCCTCCTTCCCCCTCTTCCTCCCCGCCTTCCCACCAAGGGAGAGATGGAGGAGATGGTATTGTCCGCCTTACTCCACACTTCAGGGGGAGGAGGGGAGGGAGGGAGGGAAGGAGGAGGGACACATGCCAGCAGTTTTTTCGCAGAGCAGGGAGGGAGGGTGGGAGGGGGGGTTGGAGGGCGGCGGGAAGAGAGGGCGAGGAAGGAGGCGCGCGAGTGGATGGAGGAGGAAGGTAAGGAGGAAGAGGCCCTTAAATTGTATTTAGCGGACTTGCTCCTCGATGACCTCCTGTTGGAGACGGCAAAGGTGGTGTGTCGGACCGTAGGGACGAAATGAGGAAGGGGGGGGGGGGAGTATATATATATGTATGTGTATATATGGACGAAATGAGGAAGGGGGGAGGGAATGTGGGTATGGAGGAGTAGGAGCAAGGCGAAAGTCAGCGGTGTGAAGGCGCGGATGGATCGCATCAGGTTAGAAGGTGGTGGAAGCCGAGGGAGAGATACGTTAAAAAAGCACGAGACGACGCGAGCTACGTCACAAAGTTAAACAAAGAATAACAACACAAGGAAAGAAACAGACCAGAGCGCACGCTTGTTTCTTCCCTCTCTTTTCCCTCCCTCCCTCCCTCCCTCCTTCTTTCTCTCCCTCAGTCTTATCATAACCTCTCAATTACTATATTAAGAGATCTTCTTTTTTACACTCTCAATTGATATTTTAGGAGGTCTTCTTTTTTACTCTCTCAATTATTAGATTAGATCAGGGGGTCTTCTTTACTACACTCTCAATGACTAAATCAGGAGGTCTTATTTATTACAATCTCTATTACTAGAGTAGAATGTCTTCTTTATTACAATGACTATAATAGGAGGTCTTTATAACACTCTATATTACTAGATTAGGAGGTCTGCTTAGTAACCCGTCGGGAGAATGAAATAAGTGGAGCGCAAGGTAAGAAAGGAATATATTACGATGGAAGCATGTCGTACCTCGCAGAGTCTGTCACTCTCTTGTTTTCATTCTTTCTTCTTCTTCGCTCTCTTTCTTGTGGCCGTTCCATTTGCATGCTCATTTGCTCGCGTGTCTCTGGTGGTTGTAAGTGTATGTATTTTCGTTGCTCTCTGTCTCGTCGCTTCTTGCTCGTTAACGCTTAGGCTCTGGGACTGTCGACCAGCCCTCTCTGTCATTGTTTTCGTCCTTTAATCGTGATGTGTACTGAGCCCCTCTTCTCCACGCTCTCTCCTTCCTCCTCGGGAAGGCAGGGAAGGGAGGCATCAGAGGGAGAGAGAATTAAGGCAAGGGGAAGGAGAAAAGTCACAAGACCGCAAAGGTCAGCGAGCTTCCCCCCCCTCCCTCCTTCCTGCAGTCCCGTCTTGACCCTTCCCTCCGATTCGTCGGTCTTGCTTGTGCGGTCTCGGCGCATAAAAATTGTATTTGAATCCTCCATATTGTCTTCTGTCGCCCTCCCTCCCTCTGTCCCTCCTTTGCTCCATGCTCCGACGATTGTGCCCTTTCTATAAAAAACCCGAGACAGGGGGAGAAAGGAGAGAGGGGTGTGTTGGGGAAAACAGAGAAGAGAAGGTGAATGGACGCCTTCAATTATTTTGGTGGATTTGTAAGAGAGAGGCGGGATTAGCAAGGAAAGAAGGAGGGAGGGAGAGAGGGAGGGAAGAAGGGATAGAGTGAGAAAGAGAGGGAAGGAAGGAAGCAACGACTCACCTCCTGGAATGGTGCCGTTCGAATTCAATAGGCTTAGGCATACATATATATATATATATATATGGAGTATACATATAGTGGACTTATGCTCGCTCTCCGCGGATGCGACGGGCGAGTTGAACGTCCTTGGGCATGATGGTCACGCGTTTGGCGTGGATCGCACATAGGTTCTGTGGGAGGGAGGGAGGGAGGGAGGGGGGGGGGGATATCCAGGGTTTGGTCGAAAGCGCTCAATGGCACGAGAAGGGAACGAGAAGGGAGCAGAGACGGGGGGAAAAATACAAGGAAAGGCCCAAAACGAGGAAGGGAGGGAGGGAGGGAGGGAGGGAGGGAGGGAGGGAGGAGTGGCGCACCGTATCTTCGAACAAGCCGACAAGGTAGGCCTCGCAGGCTTCCTGGAGGGCCAAAATAGCCGTGCTTTGGAAGCGGAGGTCGGTCTTGAAGTCCTGAGCGATTTCACGGACGAGACGCTGGGGAAGAGGAGGAGAGAAAGGGAAGGAAGGGGAGGGAGGGAAGGGAGGGAAGGGAGGGAAGGGAGGGGAGGGAGGGAAGGGGGACAGGTAAGCATACAAAGCGCTTGCGATAACAAAGTGCGCGGCGAACGCTCCTCCCTCCCTCGCTGTCTTCCTTTCTTGCATTACCTGGAAGGGAAGCTTACGAATGAGGAGCTCTGTGCTCTTCTGGTATTTGCGGATCTCACGGAGAGCGACTGTGCCGGGGCGGTACCGATGAGGCTTCTTAACCCCGCCGGCTGTGGGCGCCGACTTGCGGGCGGCCTAAGGAGCAAGGAAGGAAGGAAGGAAGGAATGGGAAAAAGGGAGGGGGGAGAAAGGGGGAGTGTTGCATTAAGGTGCGAACTGCACAGGTATATACGCATGGTTACAAGATTATGGTCCTCCTGTACGCGCATCTCCTTCCTTACCCTCCCTCTCGTCCTTACCTTTGTGGCGAGCTGCTTGCGGGGAGCCTTGCCACCCGTGGACTTACGGGCCGTCTGCTTGGTGCGAGCCATTGTCTGGTGGTGGAGAGATGTGTGTGTGTTTAGGGGTGGGGGGGGGAAGTGGGAGTTAGTGAGGGGACGGGGTACATGAGGCGGGTTCACAGTTAATATGCTAGAAAAACTGTCAGTCGACACCAAAAAAGAAGACACACGACCACCGCCACACGTAAAGCAGGAAAATATGTGTATGAATTCATTATTGGTAGGTGGATGGTTTCTGTGTGCGTGTGGGTGGTGGTGGGTGTGTCCAAAGGTACGTAGGGAGGGTCGTGAAGTGCTGTTTTGGGAGAGCAGGCAGGCACTGGCCATAACACCTGCTCCACGCACCAGGCCAACAACCAAGATTTCCCACGCACAGTCATGCCCATAAGCACCACCAGGAGTGTCCGTCCGTATGTGTAAAGGGACGAGGAGAGGAAGGGCGGGTGGGGACGTGGGCCAACACAAAAGCGCTTCAATGCTGTATTCCTCCTCCTCCCTGCCCTGTCGTTGCATTGACACACGCACGCCGTGGTAGGGCACAGGATGCACGGACAACCCGCAAGCCCACATGTCACACCTTTTTGGCGTGGTGGACCAAAGGAGGGCGTGTGTGTAGTGTGGTGGGGGTGAAAGGAGAAGGAGGGTAGAGGCAGGGCACGCATGCATACATATGCCTCAGAGGGGGGTGAGTTAAGCTTGGTGCATGGACTAAGACTGGTCCCTTTTGGTTGGCAGTGGGTGCACGCACGCAACTCGCAGCTCCACATGTTAACAAAGCTGTGAAAACAATACTAAAACAAAGTGTGTGTCTATTGGGCATGTCGGTGGCATGGTTGTGTCGTGAGAAACCAAGACGTGATCCTACCACCTTAACCCAAAGATAGGGGAGTTGAATCCCTCCATTGCGCGCCTTAAAGGCCGTGTCATGAATTAATGGATTATAAGACTTCTTTCGCGGCCTCCTCTCGCCGGCTGGAGCGCGCTCTCAAACAGCCTTAACTCGGCGTTGATAGCTTCCTGCTGACCCCTGCCATTTCTCCACATATACTTCATATTTTTGCACATAACAACAATAAAAGTGAGAGTTCATGATATATGTGAACGTACGGTAATAGTTTTTGGTCGTTTTGATGGTTTTTTTGTGTGAAAATGTCGACTGAATGGAGTGATTGTTCGAGGGGTGTCAAATGTTGCATGGGAGATATGTTGACATGGTTCACGAACATAAAGAGCTCTTTCGATTCAGTGGCTTTTGTCCTTTGTGATGCACGAAAAGGTTGGGAAAAGGACCACAAGATACGTATATATGTTTAGAATGATTGAATGGGAGGAAAGCCGTGCAAGTGGGAGTAGAGGGACGATTTTCATGGGATGCTTGGGAAGGGAGAGAGTGTCTGAGAAAAATGAGGCTCATTAATGGTGGCCCCCCCTCAAGCGCACACTTCCTTTCCGCGTATAGCGTATGGAAAGACTTCAGCCTTGATGTAGACAAACAAATAAAGTGTGTGTCGATGAACATCGGAAAGGTGACAATGAACTATCGTCTGAATGATGACGTGACCGAACGTGGACGGGGTATCAGGAGGGAGGGGGGGACGTTTAGAAACCACAATGTGTAGGAATCGGGAGAAATTGGCATTAATACCACAATATGGAAAGGTTCTTCTGTGGCCAACTTCAGGCTTGGGACGGAAAACGTTTGTTTTCCTTCGACACTCGGCAGCAAAATTAGAGCGAGCATGACAGACCCCCAATGGATAGGTTCATGCACTTCTTTAAATTTAGGTACAGCAACGCCTATAGACAACGTGTTCATACTTTCTCCCTTCTTCTCTTTCGCCAGACATTTATCTCCCTGCCTCTCCCAATGCCTGTTCATCCTCCACAAACTCCAGTCCTTCATTGGCGGCAATATTCACTGGAAGTGGAGGGATGAAGAGGGGGGGGGAAACGTAAGTGTTTCATAGATGGTAGAAACGATAAATATCAATATTTTTGAGAAAATGGGGAGGAAATGACAGAGGAAGAGAAGAAGGAAGGGAGAGAAGAAAGAGATCTAGGTCGTCCATGTCAGCAAGTACCTGATACCGTAGTGCGACCCACGTGGATAGAGCCGCCCAGCCTCCCCTCTTTTTCCTCCTCCTCTTCCTCTTCTTCTTCTTCGTCTTGTTCCCCTTCCTCTTTACGACGCTTGTCCTTTCCCTGTACACGGGGAAGAGCGAGACCGTAGGTACTCAGATATTGGCCTCCCTGCCTCCCTCCCTTCCTCTTTCCCTCCCTCCCTTCCCTCTCTCCCTTCCTTTTCCTCCTTACCTGCTCCCCACCCGGCCAAAGCCCTCCTGTGACGGTGCCCAAAACTTCATTCACATCATCGATGATGTCATCTCCTCCCTCTTCGGTACCGCCGCCCCCGGAGCGCCCCAAAGGGGGAAAACGAGGAATGGAAAAGGGAGGCTTTCCTCCCTCCTTCTTCCCTTTCTCCTCGTCCTCAAGGGGAGTGAGACGGTCCGTGATGGGGTCGAAGCCCGCCAACGCCACTTCGATGGCCTGAAGGGGGACAAGAGGGAGGAGAAGAGGAGGAGGGAAATGGGGAGTATCAGTGCCACGGAAGAAAAGAAAGTAAGAAGAAGAAGAAGAAGAAGAAGAAGAAAAAGAAAAAGAAGAAACGGAAGAAAAAGGAGAAAAGGAGAGATGGAGGGAGACGTAGAGACTGCAGCCAGCTGGATGGATATCTACATGCTCTCCTATTCATGTGTTCCCATCACCAACCCCTTCCTCCCTCCCTCCCTCCCTCGCTTCCTTCCTTCCTTTCTTCCTTCCTTCCTTCGCTCCTCCCTCCCTCTGTTCCTCTGTTTCTGACCTGCCGTTTCTTGGCTGGTGACGTGGCTTCCTTAATGCTGAGACAATCATCTTCCGGGACGCAGAAGCCCTGTGAGAGGAGGAGGGAGGGAAGGAGGGGAGGAGGGAAGGAGGGAGGGAGGGAAGGAGAAAGGGAGGAGAGGAGGGAGGAAGGGAGAAGAGGAGGAGGGTAATCATTAGGCCGTTGTGTAGATCGCATGATGATTCCGCCGTCACTTCGATGGTTATTTGACAGGCACCGTAATTATGAGAAAATATAGCATGTCTCCACTCTCGATTCCCTCCTTCACTCCCTCCCTCCCTTCCTCCCTCCCTCCCTCCTTCCCTCCCTCCCTACCTCGAGCAGATAAAAATCAGGTAGACACTCACAGCGCTGATAGCACATTTTGTTGCACATTTTTACCACACCTGCCGGTGTCCCCCCTTTGGAGTGCTCTATGTGATTAGAGCATGTAAGTGCACATTTCTAGCAAAGGAAGGAAGGAGGGGTTAGGGGAGGTAGGGAGAGAAGGATGAGAGAGGGGGGGAGGTGAGACGCTTGTCTTCTTTTTGCTTTCAGTTCACTTGCACCTCCCTTTTATCCTCCCTTCCTCCCTTCCTCCCTTGCCACCCCTCCCCGCTCCCTTTCCCTCACTTCCTACATACCGGATCAACGGCACAAAAAGCGAAACGGGCGTTCTTGGGGCAGACGGGAGTAGTGGTGCCACGCGTCGTTTCTTGTGCCGCCGGAGGAACGAGGACCTCTCGCTCTTTTCCGTCCATGAACTGGAAGAAATTGAACTCTTCGGTGTTTTCTTTGGTACTGGTAATGAAATAAAGGAGGGAGGATGGGGATGAGATACGAAATTTATGGTGTCCCATACTAGTAAAGAAGATACTCCGATGACCCTCCCTCCCACCCTCCCTCCCACCCTCTCACCCATCCATCCATCCCGCCCTTCCTCCAAGACCCAGCACCTACCCATGGAGGTCTGCACCACTGCCAGAGGTGTGGTCCCGGGCACGGCGTAAATGAGGATGGAGGGATCCGGATGCGAGGGTGTCGTGCTCTTCCTCGTTCAGCCCGACAGTGTGGAGGGGTCCTGTCGGAAAGCACGGCAGGATGAGGTGGAACAATCGAGGGGTAGGAAAAAGAGGTAGAGATCAGACGTACCATTAGGAGCAACAGCGTTGACGAAAGAGACACATTGTGCAAGACCAATAATAGCGAGGATGAACAGGAGGGCGTGGTGCAGGGGCCGGCAAGACGGGGCTTCAGCCGCGGGTCTCATTCTGCAGGCCTTTTTTTTATGTCTTACTTGCGTCTCCTATGGAATTTGTGCGCACGTGGGAAAAGGACATGTGAGATTAACACCGTTATGATGCGGAGTATGTGGTATGATTACAAACGAGGTAGGCCGTACAGACATGTAGACAGCGCACGCACGGCACGGAAGCCGTGGAGCAAGGCGACTGGACAAAAGCAGCAACGGTCATTCGAAAACTCGATGAAATCAGTTGGGGGGAGGTCAAGCCACGACGTGAATGTGGTGCCTTCAAATATCCTCCAAACCTGTGAGAACAAAAAAGGTAACAGCTGGAGAATTGGCGGGGGGTAATAGGATGGTGGGATAATGAAGAAAAAGATGGGAGACCGATGAGGTAGACAAAGACTTCATTCAGCGCATTGAGGGCCTTCCTTCCAAAAGACCTTGCTTTTTTAATTACATCAAAAATAAAACATTTTACTTTCCCCCTGTGTCCATGCCCTCGACATTGTGTCGATTTCTTTGCTCCTTACTTTTTCTGTGTGATGCCTTCCCCGCTTCCGTCATTCATGTTCTCTTGTTTATCTGTTTTTCAATTTCGTTCCATTCCATCTCTCTCTCCTCGTCAATATGTACCGTTCCTCTCGATCCCTCCATCTTTACCCCATCTTTTCCCCTTTGTTTTCTAACATTCACTTACTGATTCAACTACATACACGAACACACCTCCCTCCGTAGTCTCCTCCCCCCCCCCTCACACGGCCATTTCCACACCACCACTTCCATTCACAGCAACCACCACAGGTTGTGAATGCGGAAATGCAGCAGCCTCCTCCTCTCCTCTCATTCTCTTCCCTTCTGTTTCTTCCATTGCTCCCCCATCCCTCCTTAAAGCCTTTCCTATATCGTCCAAGAACACCTTCACTTCCTCCATCCCCTTTCCTTCCTCCTTCCCTCCCTCCTTCCCTCCCTCCCTCCTTCCCGTCCACCCCTCAACGGCCGCAAAAACGTGTTCTTCCTCACTCCACAATAAGACCAGGGCATCAAGGCAGAGAGAGCGGGGCAAGGAGTCCTCCTCCGTGCCTCGCAGCAGCAAGCCTACGTAGTCTTCGAAAGCACGACGGGCAGGACTGACGGGAAGGAGGGAGCAAAGGAGGGAGGGAGGGATGGAGGGAGGAGGACGAGGGTAAGAAGGTGAGTGATTGAAAAAAGTGCATTGTCCAATCTCTTTTAGATAGCCATGACAATAATGAGGAAGGATGGAGGGAGAAAGGGAGGGAGGGAATGAAGGAGAGGGAAGGTCATCTATAGATCGTACCTACCTCGGTTCTCCGCTTGAGGCATGGCAGGGGTACGCGCATCTTCCCTCATCATACGCTGCCGTCAGTACTGGCAAAACAATTTTTTCTCCTCCCTCATTCCCTCCTTCTCCTCTTTCGTCCCCCTCCCCTCCATGTCTACCAGTGGCCGCTTCTGAGGTGGATGAGGAAGAGGAAGGGAGGGAGGAAGGAGTAGCCGCAGCTGCAGCTTCTCCTGACGAAAGGGAAGGGAGACTTGCAGCAGCTGCAGCAGCCGCAGCAGCAGCGGTAGGGGCAAGGAGGTTGGACTGGTACGTGTTGACAGTAACATAAGAAGGGGCAGAGGGAGGGAGGGAGGGAGGGAGGGAGGGAGGGGTAGCGTCCTCTTCCTCCTCCTTCTCCTGTCTTGCCTCCGACTCCAGAGGCGACTCTTCTGGTTGATTTTGTTGTTGTTGTTGCTGCTGCTGCTGCTGCTGCTGCTGGTGGTGGTGCTGGTGCTGGTGCTGGTGCTCCTCCCCCTTGCCTTCCGCCTCCCCTCGGGATATAGCCAGCGTCGCCAACGTAGCCATGGCGTCACTCGCCGCTTTGGCCTTCTCCTCCTCCTCCTCCGCCACCCCTCCCTCCCTTCCTGCTTCCCCCTCTCCCCCCTCTTCGGCATTGAAGATCAATGGGCCCAAGGGCGCGGCTAAAAGGGCAGCAGCAGAAGCATCCATTGCAACAGCAGCCGCACGCGTGCCCGTCTCTCGGGTCATTAATGTGCGTCGACTATTTCTCCTTCTCGTGGACGTGCTGGCAGCAGCAGCGGCAGGGTCTTCCTCCCCCTCCTTCGCCAAATCCCTTCCGTTTCTCTTGATGGCTCCCTCCCCATCCTCCCTCTCCTCCTCCTTCCCTCCCTCCTTAATAGTCGCCATATCTCCTTCTCCGCCTCTTCCTTCCCAGGCGTCCTCGCCTCCCTTCCTCCCTCCCCTCCTCGTCCTCACCAATGGAGCCTCAACAGCTGCTGCTCCTGCTCCTGCTGCCCCTACTCCTCTAGCCGTCCTCCTCCTCTTGCTCACGCGTATAGTTTCTCCCTCTTCCCCTTCCTCCTCCTCTTCCTCCCTCGCGTCCTCCCTCGCTCCCTCTGTCCTTTTGTCCTCCTCGTACTGGGTCGTCACAGGAGGAGAACGTGATGCAGCAGACATCTCCTCCCTCCGTCTCTCCTCCCTTCCCTCCTGCTCATTTTCCTCCCCCACCACGTCTCCCTCCTTTCCTCCTTCTTCTTCCCCTCCTTCCGTTCCACCGTCCCTTCCTCCTCCTCCTCCTCCTCCTCCTCCTCCTCCTGTGGCCGTTCCTTCCGCTTCGGCCTCTGCCTCGGCAGCCGCTGCAGCCGCTGCCATGTCCATCAACCCTCCCCCCCCTCTTCCCCCCTCTCCACCTACCCTTCCTTCTCTTCCTCCTGTACCTCCCGGCGATATGGCATCTGCTGTCCCTCCTTCTGCCGTTTCTCCTGTAGCTCTTCCTACTACTACTGCTCCTCCTCCACCTCCTCCTCCTCCTCCTGCTGCTGTTCCATTTCTTGATTTTCGTGGGGGCTTGCCGGTGGCAGCTCGCATCTTGGCGACATACCTACAGGAGCAGAGAAGGGAAGAGGGAAGAAAATTAATATATCTGAATAAAGGAGTAAATCACCAAGACATACATATTATATGTATATATGTTAATCAAAAGGACAGAACCAGGAGCCAAGATGACCATAAAGATAACCACTACAACAACTACACTTGAAAAACATACCCCTCCCTCTTTCCCTCCTTCCCTCCTTCCCTCCCTTCCTCCCTCCCTCCCTCCCTCCCTACCTGTGGTTAGCCTCACGGTTCAGCCTCCTGACATGCTCTATTTTTGCTTGTCCGCTCAGACCTACCGCCCGTCCTGGCTTCTGCAGCACGTGACACTTCCTTCCGGGATGTCGCCTTTGGATGTGATACCGCGTGCTCTTGGCCAGCTGGTATGTGTGCCCGCAGAAAGGACAGGCGAACCGCCCGTCTTCCCTCTTGTGAATCACGAGGGGATTGTCCGCCGTGCCGACATCGTCGGGTACCAGACATATGGATCCTGTTGTTGTTGTAGCTGCTGCTGTTGCTGCAGGTACGGGAGTCAAGGAGGGGGGTCGGGCAAGGGTAGATTGCGGGGAGGGGGGGGGAGGAGAGGGAGAAGGAGGAGGAGGAGGAGGAGGAGGAGGAAGAGGAGGAGGAAGGGAAAGAGGAATGGTTTCGGAGTTGTTGGTACTGTTGCCCCGTTTGCGGCTTTGAAGCTTCAGGTTGATCGTGGAAGAGGGGTGAAAAGCAGAAGGAGGTGGAGGAGGAGGAAGGCCACCGGGATGGAGGGTGGGAGGAAGGGGAGGAGGGGGAGAAACAAGACCAGCAGCGAGGGTGGTAGCGTCTTCGATAAAAGGCGCGGGAGGAGGGTTGTAGGATGGCGTATTATGCATGGTAGGAGCGACCCCGTGCCCTCCTTCGATTCTTGGGGGCGCTGCTTGGGCTGCTGCGGAAACCGAACCTGGAGCGGGCGGAGGCGGCCCGGAGGGAAATTCCATGGCCATATCTAGGGGTGGGTGGGAGTAAGGATTGAGACTATCGTAGCAGAATTACGGAAGGTAATAGATTGGACTAGGGATGTGCGCTGCTAATGCTCGGTACATAAGTCATACGCTTATGGAGGCTAGGCAGATATGTGTTTGGGTGATGACCAGTATCCAGCTCGCTCTTGTGGAGGAGGACGCGAGGCGCTGGTCATGGCGCGCCAAGCAAACCCCAAGCACGCACATGCCCTGCCCCTTCTTCCGCACTAAACATGCCTATGTCTTCTGAATCTGCAAAGATAGAATCAAAGCAATGGTTGTAAGCTCGGGCCCCACGGCCCACGAGCCATCTTGAAGGCCTAAGTCCTCTTCTCCATCTTGCCATCGAAATCTCGAAGGTCCCTCATGTATCATATATTCATCCTCCCAATTCCTCCTCTCTGAATGCATACAGGTCGCGCCTCCGGAAAGCTACCGCCTTCTAAGGTAGGCCAGAAGTGAAGAATAGTCAATGGGCTGGTGCTGGCACTGTCTGGCGGCTCTAGCGGCAAGACAAGACCTTAACCCTCTACAGCCTTTCTTGGGCCGCTCCGGACTCGCGCTATTTTTATGCCTTCCCTCGATGACACTTACAGCACGCACAAGCACTCATGCGCACATATTGTCGATGCCACCACGCAAAGCACCTGTAGCTGTTTATTGCTGGAACAGTTTAACCAACACACGTCTTGCCACCCCCCCTCATTTTCTCCCCTCCCTCCCTCCCCACCCCTAAACAATCACATCATCATCAACAGCAGTAGCACCAGCAGCCGCAGCAGCAGCGGCCAAAAGCAAGTCAGCGCGAGGAAGATGGTCAATTCCACCGAACTCCTCCCTCCCTCTCCCACGCCTCCTCCACCCCTGCCACTCATCACTGATGGCGCCCATGAGCAGGCCAGTTTGCCTCCCCTCGCCCCCCTTCCCCACCCCCATCATTCCCTCCCTCCTCCTCCTCCTCCTCCTCTTCCTCCTCCTCCTCCCGGTCTTCCCGGTCCTCCTCCGCCGCTCATCAGTATGGGCATGGATAGACAAGGAGGAGGAGAAGAAGGGGGAGGAGAAGGAGGAGGAAGAGGAGGAACGCAGAAGAAGGCGGCAAAGCCAAAAGTAGCCCGTCAAAAGGGGGCGGAAAAAGAGGGGGGAGGACAAGGAGGAGAACAAGGGGAAGAAGAAGAAGGCAAGTCGAAGGGTAAAGGAAAGAATGGTGGACGTGGGAAGAAAGATGACCACAAACACAATGAAGGAGGAGTGGGGAAGGAAGGGGGGGGGGAGGAGGAGGGGGGTGCCGAGATGCACGACCGCGACGATGGCGGAGGAGGAGAAGGAGGGGAGCATCCGATGGTGATTCACAAGAGGGAAGACGGGCGGTTCGCCTGTCCTTTCTGCGGGCACACATACCAGCTGGCCAAGAGCACGCGGTATCACATCCAAAGGCGGCATCCGGGAAGGAAGTGTCACGTGCTGCAGAAGCCAGGACGGGCGGTAGGGCTTACGGGCGAGGCCAAGCTGGAGCATGTACGGAAGTTAAATAGAGAGGCAAATAGACGGTATCAGGCACGAATGCGGGCCATGAAGGTAAGGACGAGGGAGGGAAAGAAAGAAAGGTGTCTTCTGCCTGTCTTTTCCTTTCGAGGCCGCCTCCGTGTGATTTGGCTCTAGTCCCTGACCCACCCCTCCCTCCTTCCCTCCATCCATCCATCCATCCATCCCTTCCTTCCACCTTCCTTCCCTTCTCCAGGGTACGAACGCCAAGGCCGGCCACCAAGACGCCACATCCGCATCCGCTCCCTTCGACATCCCTCCCCCTCCCCCCCTCCCTCCCCCCCCTCCTCCTGGAGATCTTTACATGCTTCCCGCCCTCGGTCCCCCCCCTCCTCCCTCCCTCCCTCCCTACCCTCCTTCCTCCGCCACCTCCCTCTCACATGCCTTGGGAGGTGGGGCCAAACGACGGAGAGGGGAAGAAGGGGAGGCAGGACGGGAGGGCGAGGGGGGAGGAGGGAAGAAAAAGAAGGCGGGAGCTTCGGAAGGGACACAGGAAAGAGCGGGCGTGCAGGGAATGGAGGAGGAAGGGAGATTGAAAAAGGGAGGAGGAGGAGAAAAGAAGGGAGGGAGGGAGGGAGGGAGGGAAGGAGGGAGGGAGGGAGGGGCTTTCATAACCGAGTTTCCCCTGTACCCCGAAGCGGCGGGCGGCGGCGGCGAGGAAGGGGAGGAGGACGACGTGGAGGGAAGGAGACTAAGGTAAGGATAAGGAAAATGAGATGATAGCTCGTGTTCTTCCGTTTTCGCACAATTTTGTGAGTGAACCTCCCTCTGTCCTTCCCTCCCTCTCTCCCTCTTTCTCTGCTTTGTAGGGAGGCCTTTGCGGACATGGTGGCCGTGACGATGGAGGGCACCCTCCCTCCCTCCCTTCCTCACTCCCAGTGCTTGGACGCGTCGTCATTGATATGGTGCAAGGATCCCACCATCTACAGAGCCGTGGGGGAGTACTTGCGACAGGTAAATGGCCCTCCCTCCCTCCCTCCCTCCCTCCCTCCCTTCCTCCCTCTTCTTGTTGCGAACGTCCAATCCATCTCCCTCCCTCCCGCCCTCCCTCAGGCCCCTCTCCCTGGCCGTTACGATCAGATGGACGAGCCTCTGCGATGGAATCACATCACGGCCTTCCTGACTGCGGTGACAGGGAAGGAGGGGGAGGGAGGGGTGAAGGGGGGGGGGGGGAGAGGGGGGGGGGGGAGGAAAAGGGGTGGCGGGGACTGGAGGTGGGGGTGGTAGGGAGAGGCGTGGGGGCG
>Ga0160420_100570_pt1 | contig 14507 bp, 23 predicted proteins | sample CelAP2metagpilot_FD_108197 | JGI IMG/M metagenome (GOLD analysis project Ga0160420, IMG submission 108197) | Phycosphere-associated microbial communities from algal ponds in Kailua-Kona, Hawaii, USA - Cellana AP2-5-5 metagenome pilot | ecosystem: Engineered > Artificial ecosystem > Aquaculture >... | reverse complement strand
TGCTAAGACCCAAATAATGATTACAATTACGACTAAGAATAAATAGGCAGCCATCTTAAATTTCAGAGATGGATCTTTGCAGCCACCCCCTCCCTACCAGTCAGTATGATAACGCCCACTTGCAAGTCATCCTGGGCCAAAGCCACGCAGCGCTTGAGCTCCCGAATGGTAGTGGGACGAAACGCATTTCTAACTGAAGGGCGGTTAATGCTGAGCTTGGCGATACCTGAAACCAGGAAAGAGAGGGGAGGAAGGGAGCGAGGGAGGGAGTGAGGGACGGAGGGAAGAATGAATGCGATGGATGACAGGTTGAGGAAGCTGGAGCTCGTGGTTTCCATTTCCCCTTCTTAGTTGCTATCTCTCCGCTCCTTCTTCACCCTTTTCCCTTCTCTTTCGCGTTATTACCCTCTTGCGGTGCGACGCGATAAATGACGTCGGTCAGCCCAAGGGCTTGGCTTCGATCTTGCCATGCCGCTGGGCCGGAAGAGGTCTTTTTCATTGCGTGAAAGCAGAAAATGGGAAGGTAGAAAGCGAAATGAATGTGAGAAATTACAAATTAGGGCACAAGAGTAAAGGGCGAGGAGAGACGGCGGGACAGGGGCAGGAAGACATGGAGGGTGAGACTGTAGGCAGAATGCGCGGAGTGAGGAGGCTAAAACGCACCCGGTGAAAGCCGTCGCGACGAGGCGTCGGAGGAGGCGGGGTGCGTAACAATGAAGGAGCCATGCGAGAGGTATTGTAGAACTACCTGTAAGTCGCGAAAGGGAGAGGGCAAGTGAGTAAATTATGTGCTTTGATGGCGGGCTTGGACAGGCTGTACGATATTTGCCGTCTTGGCGCCCAATCTGCCTTTACAAATTACGCGACGACCTTTTGCATACCAAAGACCTTCCCAGCACTCCCACAATTTGTACACTACAGCCAACCAAGCACACACTTAAGGCATCGAGCACCATGAGCATGAAGGGTAAGCCCACTCTCCCTGCCATTTCGCCGCTTTTTCCCTCCCTTATTTTTACCCTCCCGAATTTCCACCCCCTACTTACTGTGAAGGCAAAGGCGGCAAAGGGGGTAAGGCCAAGGGTGGGGGCAAGAGCACGGCAGGCGGCCAGACTATTGAGATCAAGCGGAGCAAGGACCGCCTGACGGTACGTATATACAAATTTGGGGGGGGGGGGGAATGGAAATGGGGCGGCCATCGGGGAGAGGCGGATGTTTAGAGTGAAAATAGAACGCAGATCAAGGGCAACTGGTCTCTTGGCTGGCACTTAAATAGCGTTTGCACCAGCCAATCTTCGTCCGATCAGGTTCGGGTAGATTCCTCGATTCCTCACTCTCCCTTCCGCAAAATCTGACCTCTCTTTCGTCCATCTCCTTGCTTCTCTTCCTCCCCAGGCCTCCATCAACGAGTCCATCCTCACCCTCCGCCAAGCCCTCTTTGATGACCTGGGACAAAACAAGGATGTGGTACGTGCATGCTCCATCTCGCTTCCTGCCCGCCTGCTCTCACAAACGTAAACAGTGTGTCACTCTCCCCTCTCTCCTTCTTCCCTTGCCTTCTCCTGTCTTCCAGTCCGTGGGGATCGCTGCCCCCTTCCTCAAATACGACCGGAAGGGCTTGGACGTCACCATCGAGTTCAAGAGCAAGCTTAGCAAGGAGGAAGGTGAGAAGGGAGGGATGGAGGGTAGAGGAGGGGGGGGCAATGAAGAATTTTTCTTCCGAGAATGACTGCGTTCATCCCGCCTTCCACTCCCTCCCTCCCTTTCTCCCTCCCTCCCTAGTGACCTGGGCTTTTGATGCCGTGAAGGAGACGATGGAAGAGACATACGACAACTCGGGCTACGGATGGGACGATGAAGACAAGCTTGCACAGCTCACTGAGCCGGAGGCACGGTGGGTTCCCTTCCTCCTTCCTTTCCTTCCTCCCTCTTTGAGAGAAGCAGACCGGAAGCATGTCGTGCAGTCCCTAATGTCCCTCTCTTTTTCTCCTTCCCCTCTGTCTTTCCTCCCTCCACTCAGTTTCCTCGTCATCCGGGAGGCTCTCTTCACCGAAGAGAAGGACGAGAACACTGCCCAGCAGGAGCACGAGGGCGAGAACAAGGGAAAGGTGCTGGAAAATGAAAAGGAGACGCCGAGCCATAGTACGGGCAAGAAGAAGACATACAGCGGCAGGGACAAGAAGGGCAAGAAAAAGGGCGCCTTGGTAGGCATCGTCCACTTCCGGTGCGTATTTGAATGGCCCCGCCCGCCCTCCCTCCCTCCCTCCCTCCCTCCCTCCACCTGTACACCTCTCCATCCCTTATTTTTTCCACCTCACTTCCCTTTCAACCTTTATCTCTTCTTCCATGCTTTTTCCAAGCAATACATCTAAATGATCTCCTTCTCTCCTTCCCTTTTTCCCCCCCTCATCCTTTTTCTTCTTTCCCCCTGCCTCCTTAGGTTCTCGGTCCAGGGAGATTTCGTGGACAAGATGGCCGGCGCCCCGTCCCTGATTCTTTGGGTAAGCAAGGAGGGAGGGTTAGAGGAAGGGAGGAAGGGAGGGAGGGAGGGAGGGATGAGAGGCTGGATCTGACCTGACGCCGGCGAAATGAGTGATTTCAAACGTGCTTCGTGATCTTACACCACCTCCCTTCCTTGGGCTCTCTTTTCTCTCTCCTTCTCTTCCTTTCTTTGTCCACACAGGATATCGCCATTTTGGCTGACGCACGTCGCAAGGGGTTGGGAAAGCATTGCCTCCTTCTTTTGGAGCTCATTGCGCGAAAACAGGCCATGCATGCCATTTGCGTGCCGGTAAGGAGGAAGGGAGGGAAGGACGAGGGAAAAGGGAGAAGGAAGGAAAGGAAGGAGGAAGAGAGTGGCAGAGATAGGAAAGGGATGAAAAGGCTTCCTATAGGAAGCAAAGGGGGGACCGAAAGTTGGCCGTAGGTATATATCTAACCTCTCCCTCCATTCTTTCCACCCTTCCCTCCCCTCCCCTCCTTCCCCTTCCTTCTTCCTCTTCTTTTCTCTCCAGGTCCAACTGTCCGATCAAGCCACCCTGGCCTGGGTGACCAAGGGAGGGAAGGGATACGTGGCTATGGAGGACGAAGTCAAGGAGAGCTTGGATTTTGAGGCGGAGGAGGAAGGATTTGAGGTATATGTCAAGACGCTCCTGGCCCCGCCTCCCCTCGCTGCTGTTGCCCCGACTCTTGCGCCTGCAGTGAAGAAAGAGCAGATGGAAAAGGATAACTAATGAAAGGCAAAAGAGGAAGGGGGATGGAGGCGGTTTCCAAAAAGATGAAAAGAGTATAAAAAGTTAGAGGAATTAAAAAAAGCTGGGGATGAAAGTAGAAAAATTGAAAAGTAAAACTAATAAACAATTGATCAGCCCTGGATATATTTTATGTTGTTTATATATTTGACTATGTATATTACTCTGAGCGAGAAAAGCCAGTGTAAATGGAATTCCTCACAACATTATACGTTCGTCCCTTGGATTATTTTTTGTTGCTGTCTCTATGTCCATCGACTGCGAGTCTATCTCCGTCGAAGGAAATCACCGGCTACAACAGAGACCCTGCTCGCACCACATCCACCCTTGTAATCTCCTTTTTGCGATGTATGCTTTGAGTATATAGTGGCCTATTTATACGATTGGAATTTTGTTGAGGGTTGGATTCCGTTATGTCACGATTTGCTTAGCCGGTGGTGGCGTTCTATCTCCGTCGCCTGGCATCATTGCTTGGGCTCTGTCGCCCCCATTTCGGTGTCCTCGTTTTCACAGTCCGCTGCGTGTTTCCTATCCGCCCGAGCCTGTGCGCTGTCTCCCCGCAGTGTCATCTTTTCTGCCAGCGGTGTATCTTTCAGCCAAACATCGAACAAGGCCTCCATATTCTCCAATGGCACGCCCTTTGTCTCTGGAAGGCCAAAGAGCACAAAAACGGCCATGAATAGGCACAAGCAAGCGAAGAAGAGGAATGTCCCCCACAGATTGAAGCTGCAGTGTCAAAGGAGGGGGAGAGGAGAATGTGTTTTCAATGGGAGAAAAGAGGAGGAGAAAGATGAGTGCGATGCGCGTGGGCAACATGAGGCTCGAAAATAGAAAGGAGCGTGGAGCCTCATGATAAAGTACAATGTACAATGAATCAGGAGCGAATGCAGGATTCACTGATGAGAGAGGAGACGAAGCTTAAGCGTGTACTCAAAAATTTTGATCCAGGGGGAAATACAATCCAATCTTCAACGCGCTGTGATATGAGCATGATAATGTGCGCTTACGGTTCTTTCAATTCTACCTGGGAAAACAAATCCAATGACGAGTAACTTCACACGTCCACGTTCTTCAGCCTCCCTAACCACTTACTTCGCCGGCAGGATCATGACGGGCACGGCCTTGGCGATGCAGAAATTGGTAATCCAATTGGCGAGAGTGGTTATTGTCATCCCCTTCCCGCGCAAACGCTGGGGAAAGATTTCGGCGGCCACGACCCAGGCGAGCGGGCCCCACTGAAAGGAAGGGATGGATAAGAAGATGAGAGTTAGGTTACCAAGATAATTGGAGTACAGGAAAATGAAGGACAGGTCGCAATGGCATCTTGTCCACACTATCTCCTGCTTTTCAAACGGAGACACAAGGCTCATGGCCCCTGTTGGCCCCTGTTGTCTTACCGAATAGGCGAAATTCATGACGTACAAAGCTGTGCAGGCAATCACAGCGCCCGCTATACGCTTGTCTGTTTCGTAGTGAAAGGCAGCAGACGTAAAGAGGGCAAACAGGCCTAGAGAATGGAGTAAGGGATAATATGGAAATATGAAAAGCGTAAGAAAGCTAAAAAGATTAACTCCCTTTGCGTCAAGCATGCAATCTATCGCTTTGCCCCAAAAAAAGCACACACGTAAAAGCTTCCTTTCCTCCTTTCCATTCTTCCTTCAACCCCCATACCCGTAAAAAGAGCCATGCCCAAGCCCCCCAACACGAGTAACACCCTCCGGCCCGCCTTATCCACGAGGTAAAGCGCCAAGAACGTGCTCAGATAGTTGACCAGGGCGACTGCTAAGTTCGCTACGATGGCCATATTCGAGGCTAAAAATTTCTTGAAAATAACCGGTGCAAAATACATCACCTGCGCAAACAGAGAGAGTAGGGTGGGAGAAAAGGAGGAATTGAGGTGCAGATAATAATCATAGTCACATCCATCTCTATGACGAACGACGGCTCTTTGATCTATTGTTTAAGTATCCCCCTTCTGTTTTCATGTGACAAGAAGAGGATTTGTACAAACCCTTACCCTAACAGAAGGCGCCAAGTCCATAACAAGGGAAGAAAGTGCGACCCGGGACCCCCCGACACGCCCACGATCAAACAAAACAAGAAAAGGGAAAGGCAGTCTCTGTGACTTTTTCTGTACCGCATTGATTCCCGAAAACTGTTGCAGCAGTTGGATGCCAAAGCCGAGCATGGTCCGATACCACATGTATTCGCCGGGGGCAACAAGGTCCTTCCACGCGCCTTTTTCCATACGGGCTTCCGACTGGCGAATCGGTATAGGGGGAGGGAGGGAGGGAAGAGAAAGAGGGAGGAGGAATAAGAGGAGGAACGAGACAGGCTTCTGACTTGTCGGAGGAGATAAGGCGGGAGGGAGGGTAGGGCAAGCTGTGAGAAGAGGGTTTGTACAAGGCGAACGAAGGACGTACCTCTCCCGAAAATCACAATTACCCCCCCGAGATATGCAATGATGGACACACACGCCCCATATTAACATTCGATATGTCAAGAGGTTGATGCTCCAGAGAAAGTATCGATCTCACAAAAAAGACTTATGAAGTAACCATCCTCATCAAGACAGACGTACCTCGACTGCTGATCCAATGGCCGCAAGCTCTCCCTCTACTTCTTCTTCCTGCCGGATGCGCAGCAGTGCAGCCTTGGCTTCCTCGCTCTTGCCATGAGCGACCAGCCAGCGCGGGGACTCGGGCAGGAAAAGCTAGTAGATGAAGGGGATGGGGGAGGGGTCAGGAGGGCTACTACTATTTCATTGGAGTTGCAGGAAAAGTGTGATGCATGTGCAGCTTTCTTGACCATTATGGTACCCGGATAGCTATATTCGAACACAGCAGGGAGGGAAGGAGGGAGGGAGGGAAGAAGGGAGGGAGGGAGGGAAAGAGAGAGGGAGGGAGCGAAAATTGATAGGTACCATCAAGAACATGAGGAGGATAGAGAAAAACCCCTTCCCTCCGTATGAGATCCGCCAGCCCTCTTCCCAGTGCTGCAGGCCCACATTTAGGGCCCCTGCCAGGAGGATGCCTCCTGTGATGGATAGCTGCTGGATGGAGACGACGAGACCTCGGACCTTTGCGGGGAGGGAGGGAGGGTGGGAGAGAGGGTGGGAGGGACGGCGGATGGGTGGTGGTCGAGGTATTTGTGATTCGGACACGAGGGACTGAAGGAGGAAGGGAGGGAAGGGGGGGAAGAGGGAGGGAGAGAGGGAGGTCTACCTGGGAAGGCGCAGTTTCGGATTGGTAGAGCGTAGCAGCCATGGACAGACCACCCACACCTAGGGCAGAGGGAGGAGGCAAAAGAGAGGGAGGAGGAGGAGGAGGGAGGAAGGAGGGTGGGTCAGGTGCGACCACATGTGATATTTTGGCTTCGATAAAGACAGTGAGAGTTGAAGTTGAGAAGGAAGGCATGCAGGCACAATGCGAGGGAAGTAAAGCAACCTAGACATAGACAGATGATAGAGAAACCTGGAGGACGCGAGGGAGGGGTTGAGGGAGGAAGGGATGGAGGAAGGGAGGGGTAGGGAGACGCACCAATTCCCGACAGGAAGCGGCCAGCAAGCAGCATCGCATAGTCCCGGGGAACTAATTGAATAATGGCGCCGACGGAGAATATGAAGGATAGAAGAATAATGCATTTTTTCCGACCCAGGAAATCAGTCAGAGCCCCAGAGGGCATGGATCCGACAATGCAGCCAAGGGAAAACATGGCCGTGATCCAGCCTGCGGCAACGGAGGGAAGGGGAGAGTCAGCATTGTACTCGGAGAACGAGAGGTGCGCGATCGCGAGGGAGAGGAAGGGATAGGGGTAGGAGAGGGTAGGGTTGGATGGAAGCGAGGCAGGAAAAGTGTGGGGTCCCAGCCATATTCTTAACTTAATATCCTTCACGCTGTCCAAGAGCAAGATCCATGAATTCTGTGCATGCTTCCCGCTCTTTTTCCCTCCCTCCTTTCCTCCTACCTTGCTGATTCGCCACCCACGCCGGGTCGCTTTTGTCGCCGAGAGCCGGCCAATTGAAATGATTCCGAAAGCCAGCCATCTCAAACGTCCCGCCTGAGCCCCCTAATTGAGGCAATGAAGGAGGGAGGGAAGAAGGGAAAGGAGAGCAACAAAACAAAGGGGGGTTGGAGGAAAAGAGGAATAATACTGTGTGGCGTAATTTGGACGAGTGCAGTCATCTTTGCACGTCCTTCCTTCCATTTCGATCTAGCCTGTCCCCCTCTGTTTCTTTGACTTCCTGCATCTTCCTCCACCTTCCCTTCTTACCAATGTCGTAGCCAAACAGCAGCCCGGATAAGGCGGTGATGTTGGCAATCACATATACGAAGCGCTTGACGGGGTAGACAGTGGTAGTCTGCTCGGGAGGGGGTTCAGGGTTGGTTGATAGGAGGAGAGGGAGACCGGGTGTAAATAAATTGGCGACAGAGTTCATAAAATGGACTCAAAGAAAGGCTGTTGGCATCATTTCTGCAGCCTAGATTTCTCAAACATACCTGGTCTTCCCCCCTGTTACTACTGCTGCTGCTACTGCTGCTGCTGCTGCTGCTGCTGCTGTTGCCGTTGTTGGGCGGCCCTGAGGCTGTAGATATAGTTGCCATGGCACGGCCGAGTGGAATTTGTCGCTTGGCAACGAGGGCACCACGAGCGCGCTGCTGTAAGGTTGTATTGTACTTATAGGGAGACCGATGGAAGGAGGGTCCGTCAAGGGGGGGTTTCAATGTCCATACGAGCGCCGACCTCCTGTCCCGGCGTCTTTTCCCCGCAGGACATGACACCACTCGCACCCTATTCTTAGTGCTAGCAGCAGCAAGGGCGCCCCTCCCCACCATGACCCACGCATGCGCCCGATGGGTGCGGCACATTCGGGAAGCAAAACGCACCCGACATGGAAGCAAAATTTACCCACTTCAACTCGGATCCTTCGTTACTTTCTTGTCGACCTCATCTCTATAACTCAGAACCGCCTCGCTCACCACAACTCACGGCACAGCTTCCACTGCAAGCCCCCAGCGCAACGTAATCATTCCTTGTCTTCCGTCACCCACTCCCCGCCCCCCCTTCCGCCGTGCTGCCTTCATCAGCCTTCTCCCAAGCGTCATCATTTTCTTGTTTCAGCTTTCTTCCACCACCGCCTTTCGGCTACCCCTCCTCTTCGCCTTCCCGCCCCTCCGGCCCCTTCTGTTCCGTCCCTCCCACGGCACCCTCCGCAGTAGCCTGCCTCGACTTGTAGTCCTCATGTCCTCGTCGTCGTCGTCGTCGCCTCCCCCTCCCACTCCTCCTCTGATTTCCCCTCCGTCCCCTCCCACCCTACCACCGAGTCCCCTTCATTTGCCGCACATGACAGACCATTATCAAGGCATTATTATTGAGACTGAAGGACTCCCCTCTGATCCTTGTGTCTTCGACAGGCAGTTGAAGGCGTCGCTAACTGGTAAGGTCTTTTAAATGAATTTGGAGGAGCATCGGGTCTTTGCCTGCAGCGAGGGAGTTATCAAGCTCCCTCTTGTCCGACAATTACCATCGATAGCTTAATCTGCAGACACCTCCCTTCTTCATCCCCTTTCCCTCGCTCCTCTTCCCCCTCTTCGTCTTTCTGCCCCGCCAATTCTCGCTTTTTCTTCCCTCCCCTTCATTCCTCCCTTCCTCCCCTCAGCATGGAAAGCAGAGCTCAAACGCGGCATTTGGCTCAAGGTTCCCCTGTCTCTCGCCTCCCACGTGCCTGTGGCAGCTGCCCAGGGGTTTGAATTCCACCACGCCGAGCGAGGGTACGTGATGATGACCCGCTGGCTGGCGACCGATACGCCTTGCACACTCCCGCCCGGGCCCACCCACCAGGTGAGAACTTTCCTCCATCCCTCAGCCCCTCCATCCCTCTTATCCTACTACCATCCCTCCCTCCCTCTCTCCCCCCTCCTCATGCTCTAGGTACGAACTCCTTCCCTCTTTCCCTCTCCCCTCCTTCCCCCCCTCCGCTTTTTCTCCTTCCCTCCTTGCCCATTTTCGGGAGACTCCCTCTTTTTGTCGTCTCCTTTCTCGTCTTATTTCACCTTTCCATCCGCCCGCCCTCCCTACCTCACAGGTGGGCGTGGGTGCCTTGGTGCTCGACAAGAGTGGGAAGAACATTTTAGCCGTGCAGGAGAAAAGTGGGCCATTGAAGGGGACGGGCGTTTGGAAGGTAGAGAGGGAGGTAGCGAGGGAGGGAGGGAGAAAGTAGGGGGGAAATGTTATGGGGTCTGTGTAGAAGTAGAAGAAAAGGTCCAGACGAGGTAAGTGTTAATGAAGAAGTGGACGATCACGTCTTAGTAAGTCATTTTCACCGTGTATCTCCTTCCTCCCTCCCTCCCTCCCTCCCTCTCCCTCTCTCTCCCCCTCTCTCCGTCCCTCCCTCCCTCCCTCTCTAGATGCCCACGGGCTTGCTGGACGTGGGGGAGGACATTGGCACCGGCGCCGAACGTGAGGTGGGAAGCAGACGCCTTCCCTTCTTCCCTCTCTTTCTCCCTCCCTCTTTAGCTACCTCCATGCTTTCCGTCTCCCTCTACGGTTACAGCTCTCTCCCTTCCTTCCTCCCTCCCTCCCGTGTCTTCTCCATGCCTTCACCTTTCTCTTTTACTTTGGATGAAGACAATTTAAAAAAACTTCTCTTTTAGCCTCATCAATTCGTCTTCCCTTCTCTTCCTCTTTCCTTTCCATTTCCATCCTAAAGGTGAAGGAGGAGACGGGGGTAGACGCGCGGTTTCGGAGCCTGGTGGCCTTTCGGCATGCTCACGGCTTTGCCTTTGGTAAGAGTGACTTGTTCTTTGTGGCACGCCTCGAAGTGGAGGAGGGGAGCAGGTAGGTAGGCAGGGAGGGAGGGAGGGAAGGAGGGAGGGAGGGAGGGAGGACAGGCTTACCCCTCGGTCAATTTGATGTTTATTCTTTGTGGTCTCGGGGCGATTGTCTGTGTAGGTAAAGAGGGAAGGTATCATAATGAATTTTTATTTATTATATCCCTGTTATTTATTATATCTATCCCTCTCTCCACCCCTCTTTCACTCCACCCGTAGCATTCAACCCTGTCCGCGTGAGATCGCGGTCTGTGAGTGGGTGCCTCTGTCCCTGTTCCTCTCCCAGCCCCGCTTTCTCTCCTCTCCCCTCTACGCTTGTGTCTATGATCTATGCCAGGACGTGTTGGAGGAGGGCGGGAGGGAGGGCGGGAGGGAGGGCGGGGCCCTGACGGCGATTGTGGGGACGCGTCTGGAGATGGGGTTTAAGCCGGGGACGGCCTGGTTGTATCACACATCACAATGGCACCATGAGAAGCATGGAAAAGGAGGAGGGGGCGGGAAGGTTGGGAATGGAAGCAACGGAATAAAGGATGAGGGTGTGATGGCTAGGGTCCGTGAACCGGTGGAAGGCGGGGCGGGTGGATTTTAAGAGAACGATTTACATTGAAGATATAAAAGTAGCTATGTATACGGATAGGAAAAGTGGACAGGGTGAGCTCTCGATGAAATTAGTCTGCTACTTATGAAAGCTTTTTTTTTTCCTTTCTGTGGAGGTTGAGGGATTTGGAGTGCTCAGTAGCGAGGATTCTCGTGCGGGCCCACCTTTGGGTTCTCCTGCATAGTTCGAAATACCATTCAAAAAATTGTTGTCTTCATCCAGGCGTGCTCTTTGACAAGCTTCACACCGCCTCAATCATCCTAGAGGGGCGAGCCCCTCCGAGATTCGTCTCTCCTCTGGATGTTCTCTGCCTCCCCCGAGGCCTCCTCTAAAAATAATGGGCCTTTCGTTTGGTCAAGCCCGGTGCACTTGATCGGGCGCGCTGACCTACGATTTGTTTCCAACGTCACTCGTCTTGATCCTACCCTTGTTCAATCTACGCACGCACCAATCACTGTCAGTACCAAAGTACCGCCCATTGACAAAAGAAGTGCGACGGCCTCATCCTTTAGACAGCGACGCCACCGGATGAAAATGTTCCGCATCAAAAATCAAAAATTAGTGACTTGCACCGAGCTCAATCAAGGAAGCAAGCGCACACACATGCATAGGCTGCGCTCTCACTTTGTCCATCATACACACGCAAGGCATGTGCATAGATGTTGCGTGTATATCACGTCCTAATCGTCCCGTGAAAACCCTCCAGCTTTGCTTCTCCCACCCTCAAGAGGCTCACCCTACCTTCGCATTCAACGTTCGTCGTCTGTCATTGCAGGAACACATTCCCATTCCCGTTCACCCACCACGCAGCTTTCCCTAGCACTCACACCTCGAGATAAATACGCAGGTTTTGTGTGTCGTTGCCTCTGCCTTACCACTTCTGGTTTGCCTCGGCCTCCGTGCGTGGAGAGAGCAGGGAGTGTCCAGCACTGATAACCGTCCCACGTGCAAGCACTCATAGTTACACCTTACGCATCTCTTCACAGCCGCAGACACAGCAGAAAAGAGACTCTTCTTTAGCTCCCTCCACGCGGTTCTACCGCGGAGTGTGACGGACGCCGTCGTGGACAGCTAGGGCTGCCCCCCCTTCACTGCCTGCTTCCTCCCCATCAAGCTCTCGCCCCACCCGCCTTTGATGGACGGTGGAGCCGAAAAACCAACATTGTGGGCCTTATCTCAGTCCCTCGCATCCTCTCTAAGTTCCTCTTCCTCCCCCTTGACCGCATTCTCGACCTCGTCTTCCGCGACTGCCGAAAAGGACCGGCCGTCGCAGCAACTGCAGCAGCAGGAGTCCTATACTGGCATGGAGGAGAAACGTACGTGGACCATCGATGAACTCGAGGTAAGTGATTTGGAGGGTGGATAATCTTGTAGGCAGCCAGAAAATTGTTCTGTTTCTGCATCCCTTACCCCCCCCGTGATCCTTGTCGGCGTCTTGCGAAGTGCCAGGATAAATTAAGGACAGATCCCTTCCTGCTTACCTCCTCCTTCCTTCCCTCACTCCCTCCCTCTCTCCCTCCTCCTCTCTCTCCCTTGTTCGTCCTCTATCCTAGGAGGGTTAAATGGCCTCGATAAATCTCTTCCGATGGGTTGTGGCTGGCTAAGGCTTTGCCGCGGTTGGCTGTACGGAAGTCACACTCACTCTCCTTCCTTCCCCCCCTCCCCTCTGCCCCCACCCGCCTTTTCCACCTCTCGTCCCTTTCCATGACAGGATCTTATTGGCCTTGGGCCCTTTCAGTTCTTCCTCCTCTTAATTGCCGGCTTGGGCTTCGCCGCGGACTGCATGGAGGTGACGTTGATGAGTTTTATGGGCAATGGGGTCGGGCATGAGTGGGGCCTGAGCACTCACCGAAGTAAGGGGAGGGAGGGAGGGAGGGAAGGAAGGAAGAAGGGACGGAGAGAGGGAAGGAAGGAGGGAGGGAAGGGAGACAGCCATGCGTCCGTTATTAAATTTCATTCCTCCATTTTATGAACGAACCCCCCCTCCTCTTTTCACTCTTCCCTCACTCTCTCCCTCCTCCCCCACCCCTTCTTGCCTCGTTCCCTCCCTTCCTCGCAGCGCTTGCCTGGCTGGGTTTTGCGGTGTTTGGTGGCGAGTTCGTCGGCTGTCTCATCTGGGGGCCGGTCTCGGACAGATGGGGACGGCAAAAGGTGAAGCTTTTCCCCCTCCCTCCCTCCCTCCCTCCCTCGTCCTTCCTACTTTTCTGGACTGCTCGTTTTCAGACATTTCAAAAATCTCAGACAAATGGGGTACATATGGAAGATCCTCCTCCCTTCCTCCCTCCTTCCCTTTCTCCCTCCTTCTCCCCCTGCGTACGCCTCACATCCTTCGAAACGTGTTTTCCCCCTCCTCCCTCCTTCCCTCCCTTCCTCCCCCCCTTCCCCCCTCCACAGGCCTACCTGGCGTCCTGCATTATGATGCTCGTCTTCTCCATCGCCAGTGCCCTCTCTCCTTCCTTTCCCTTTCTACTCGTCACGCGCGCCCTGGTCGGCTTTGGAATTGGCGGTCTCTCGGTGCCTTTCGACTTGCTCTGCGAAGTCACACCTACCAAATACCGAGGTAAGCACCTATTTTATCTACCCCCTTCCCTCCTCATCACCCGCTCCCCCGGCCGGCATATGTGTGTGTATTCCTCGTGTCGTGCTCTGTGACTTCTACTGCTGCCAACGCACATGAGGTGGGTGCTGAGCGTCGTCATGCCACACGTCCGCTTACCCCCTCCCTCCCTCCCTCCCTCCCTCCCTCCTTCCCCTCCCAGGCACCATGCTACTGATGATGCAGATGTTTTGGGTGTTGGGCTCGGTGGTTGTGGTGGGCATGGCCTGGGGAACGCTCGAGGAACACGGCTGGCGGTACCTCACACGTACGTACTTGCTTTTGTTTCGCTTCCCTTCCTTCCTCCTTCCCTCCCTCCCTCCCTCCCTCGTCCACGCCTTGTGCTCCCCCCTTTTTGAAAGACGACGTTTCCCCCTCCACCATCCCCGTTCCCACCCTCCCTCCTTCCCTCCCTCAGTCGTGGCCTCGACCCCGCTGCTCGTTGCCACTCTGGCCATCTTCTGCCTCCCCGAGTCCCCTCGCTGGTTACTGGAGGAAGGGCAAACGGAAAAGGCGTGGCAAGTATTGGTAACGGCCGCCCGTTGGAACGGTCGAAAGGATCTGCACAGCGATTTGATCAATTTGAGGTGCACCGAGACCCCTGCCGAGGGAGTGAGGGAGGAAAGGCGAAAGGCGTCCATGGCAGCCACGGCAACGGCCATAGTGGTGGAGGAGGGGAGGGAGCAGGGAGCGGAGGAAGAGCCGATACCTTCCGCAGCACCAGCACCAGCAGCAGCAGCCCAGGACATCTGTCCCCTTGAGCCCCACCACCACCATCCTTCCTCCTCCCCGCTCTCTTCCTCCTCTTTTCTGTCCACCCTCCCCCTCCTTCTCAGCGCCGCCCTGCGCGCCACTACCCTCTGGCTGTGGGTCATTTGGTTCTCCTTTGGCCTTTTGTATTATGGCATCATCGTCCTCTCGGCCTCCATCTTCTCCTCGGAGGGGGAGGCAGGCACGGAGCATGGAGAGCTGTTTGACTACCCCACACTCATGTTTGCGGCGGCTTCGGAGGTAGGTACAGAGAGGAGAGGGAGGGAGGCGCTGGGAGGTTTTGCAGTGGGTAATCCATGAGGCGGAAGGAGGAAGGTGGGGGTAGGTGTAATCCACGAGGAGGAGAGGGAGAAAGGGAAGAAAACGGGCAGAGGTGGGGGGGGGGGGGGGGGGGGGGGGTGAGAAAAAGGTTTTTTTTTTTTTTTTATTGGTTTTTTTTTTTTATATCCTCGGTAAATTTT
>Ga0160420_100569_pt1 | contig 14532 bp, 11 predicted proteins | sample CelAP2metagpilot_FD_108197 | JGI IMG/M metagenome (GOLD analysis project Ga0160420, IMG submission 108197) | Phycosphere-associated microbial communities from algal ponds in Kailua-Kona, Hawaii, USA - Cellana AP2-5-5 metagenome pilot | ecosystem: Engineered > Artificial ecosystem > Aquaculture >... | reverse complement strand
GCGGATGTCTGTTCATGCGTGTCGAGGGGTTAGGAAGAGAGGGCAGGGAGGGCAGGAGGGGTAGTGACCGGGTGAGGACAGGAGAATCCAAGCAAGCAGACAGTAGGCGCGAAAGGAAACATAACAAACATAACCCGACAACTGACAAGGATCGAATCGGTGGAAAACATACTCGTTTGGTCAATGCTTTGAAAATAGCCGGGATGGAGGCATTCTACTCGAGACAGACAACATGTGAAGACCGCCTGCCCCGAGACGGGCCATATGGAGGGCGAATGCGATGGGAAACGGACGAGACGGCTTACCTACCTGGGTACTTGCCGCCTTTGAATGGGGACTTGAACGTGATCATTTCTCCTCGCTCAAGGTGCCACAGCTCTGCTTGTAAATGTGTGCGTGCGTTGGAGAGCGTGGTGAGAGACGAAGAGGGCAGGACACAGCACGCGACCCATCGTACCTCAACCTCCTGCCACAAGCTTCTCTAGACGGGCGAGCAGATCACCGAATATGAATATGTTCCGCCTGAAGGACTGAATATTCACGAGAGCAACGAGACCTAGAAGTGAAGAGAGTAAGTGCCGCCCCTAGCTTAGCGATAAAAACCCACTTTTATAACTCTACTGTTTCTCGTTATTTCTTCACTCTTTTTCGTACACACACTGACACACACTTAACATTTCAACGCAGCACTGCCCACTCAGTGCTGGCTTTATTGCTCTTACAACCCCATCATTGTTTCTCCCTTATCGTGGACCCTGATGACTTGCCTGGATGCTCTCTTTCCTTCCTCCACTCCCTTCCCTTGGCCACCGCTCAAGAGAGGGGCACGCATGGTGCTCTCAAATTTGCTCGATTTGTAATCTCTTCTCTCCGTCCTCCAAGCCCATTGCGTGAGCCCAAAGGCGCATCATCATTTATGTTATCCCTTCCGTTCCTTTTTTTCACGCTTCTCTTCTTGTCTTCCCTCCCTCTCTTAACTTATTCTCCTAGTGGTCGCCGCGGCTGCCTGTGCTGTCGCGGCTCCAGTGGAAGTACACAAAATACACACATGCATGAACACCAAAATTATCGCACAATACTAGCACATGAAAGCCTTCCACCTCCCTCCCTCTTTTGTCTCCTCCATCTTTTTGTCCTCTTCCCCTTCATGCTCTTGTATCTGCCTTCTCTTCCTCCTCTTCCTCCTCATACTCCTCGTGCACACTTAAGGGGCTTCCGCACTAGGCGTGGCCTTGACGGCATCCCTGGCCACAGCCTCGGCATCATCTGGTGGTGCCGTGTCACCGCTATACTTGGCGATCATGTCCTTGTACACCTTCGAGGAGGGAGGGAGAGAGGGAGGGCGAGAATTGGGCCACGTGTTGGTTCTGGATAAATTGTTGCCATGTCGAGTGAGAAAGGATCAGGCGTTTCAAATACTTCCCCGTGCCATCCTCCGTCCCTCCCTCCGTCCCTCCTTCCCGTCCTCCCTTTCTTCCATTCTCTCTTCCTTCCTCCCTTCCTCCCTCCCTCCCATCTCACCTTGGCCGACTCCTTGAGTGTCCGCTTCTGTGTCTTGTAGTCGACTTGCACCAGACCGAAGCGCACCTTGTAGCCATCCGACCACTGTCGGGGGGGGGGAGGGGGGAGGAAAGGGGGACGGTAGGAGAGGAGGGAGGGGGATTCATTACGAGGAACCATATAATTGTGTGCATGTGAGTCGTGAGGCTTCCCTCCGTCTTGAAACCAGCCCTCCCTTCCTCCCTTCCTCCCTCCCTCCCTTCTTCCTTACCTCAAAGTTGTCGAGCAACGACCAGTGGTAGTAGCCCGCCACCTTGACTTTGTCGTAGTTGATGGCCTTCCACATCTCTGCCACGTAGCTAGGGAGGGCGGGAGGGAGGGAGGAAAAGAGGGAGAGATGGGGTGAGGGAGAGAGGGAGGGCGGACAGGAGAAGAACAAGAAGCTTGCTAGCTCCTTAAGGCAAGCCAAATGACATGCCCAATCGGATGGGAATGAATGGAATAATACAAGCACACCCATCGGTGTCTTCGCGCACGAATGGAAGGGAAGGGTGGCTCAGGAAGTGTGCATGCCCATCACCAAGGCGAGGGGTGCAATAGAACGAATGGTGTGGGCATGTGCGCATGACAAACACCCCACAGAAAAAAGACCAACACCACAAGCCAATCCATCTGCCCCCCCCCCCTCCCGCCTCACGTACCCCTGCAGGTAATCCACTCGCATCTTGTCGTTCAGGGCGGCCTCGGGCGTCATGGCCGACTCATTCGGCACGCTCAGGCCGTTCTCCGTCACGTACACCACCGGGTCATCGTAGCGGTGCTTAATCCATCGCAGCAGCCGACGCATACCCCAGGGCACCACGCTCAGCCACGACGCATCCCCCACAGCCCACCTCGGGTCCATCATGATCCATCCGTTCAAGTCCGAGAAATAGTTTTCCGCCCCGATCTTCTCCGTCGGTCCCTGCAGCAAGTTCGTCGCGTAGTGGTTGATCCCGAAAAAGTCCGCCGAGCCCTTGAGGTCCTGCTTCTGCTGCTCCGTGAAGGCCGGCATGCGGTCTCCCACCCTCTCCTTCATCTCCTCCGGGTAGTCGCCCTTGTAGATGGGGTCGGCAAACCAGGCCAGGTACCAAATCAAGCTCCTCTCCGCCGCATCCTTATCCTCCTGTGTGTGGCACAGAGGCTCTTTCCACTCCGTCGACAGAACCGCGCCAATCTTACCCCCCTGCTTCTCTTGGTACTTCTCCCGGTACACCTTAACAGCCGCGGCGTGACCCAGCAGCTGGTTGTGGCCCGCCATATAGGGGTTCTCGGCCATGTTCTTCAAGCCGGGCGCATGCCCCCCCTGTCCGTATCCAGCGATGGCCGTAGTCCAGGGCTCATTCAGCGTAAACCAAAGCTTGACCCTGTCCCCCAGGGCCTGAAACATCACGTCCGCGTACTGCCCAAACGCCACGGCCGTGTCCTCGTTCAGCCAACCCCCGTTCTTGGACAGCGCCTCGGGGAGGTCCCAGTGGTACAGCGTCACAGTGGGGACAATGCCGTTGGCGATGAGCTCGTTCGTTAGATTCTGGTAGAATTCCATCCCCTTGGGGTTGATGGCGCCCGTGCCCTCCGGCAGCACTCGCGACCACGACACTGAGAACCTGTACGACTTGAGACCCATGTCTTTCATCAATTTTACGTCCTCCTTGTACCTATGGTAGTGGTCGCACGCCACGTCACCCGTGTCTCCGTTGTCAATCTTCCCTGGGATTTTAGAAAATGTGTCCCACATAGACGGGCCCCTCCCGTCCTCCGCCGCCGCCCCTTCAATCTGGTAGGCCGCTGTTGCCGCCCCCCACAAAAACCCCTCTGGAAAGGCCGTGTCCTTGCTCGCAAAGACCTCTTCTGCCGTCAGCTCTCCTCCCGGTTCTCCAGGAATGGCGTACTTCCAACATGTGACGTCCGGGCCCTCGGGAAAGGGATCCTTCGGGTCCGCCTGAGGCAACTGCCTGTGCAAGGGTGACTGGGGTGGCTGCTCCGTAGCCCCACGCAGCTGCGCGGCTACGATGGCCGCCGAGCTCGAAAGCAGCAGGAAGCGGCGCATGGTGAGGTGCTGTTAAGGACTGGGGCTGGTATAGGAAAGGACGAGGGCTCAAAGCTCTATTTTATTGTTTTGCGGTAGGGTGGGAGGGAGGGGGAGGGAGAGTTGAGCTTGAGGAAGAGCAAGGCACTGGGTGCGGGGGGCGCATAAATGTGCACTGGCAGGTGGTGACCGGGCGTAAAGTGCCTGCATCTATACGTGTCGTTCTTGTCGTGCTCGGCATGACAAAAGAGCTCCCCAGCACACAAGACGCCTCATGCCACACCACACACCAATCATAAAGTATCCTGCAAGGCACATCGAGATTGACACTTCCTTTTGCCTAGCACGTCCACCTGCCACCAGGCTTCGGTCCAAGGCAAAACCTGACACAAGAAAAAAACAGCAGCACGTAAATATGTTGCAGACTTTGGTATTCTTCTTTTTTCAACAGCACCAACATGTTGTAGATTTGCATGCGTGCTTCTTTTTTCGGAATTCCTACCATCTGCGGAAAAAAGGCGTAGGCCCAAATATTTCTGCCCCCGAACAGGAGCGAGGCAAGTGCGTATGAACACACCATTTGGTGCGGAACCAAACGTGGCTTATAATGCCCTCGATTCTTAATTTCATTAGTCGACAAGGCCAAAGATGGAATACGAATTTGCCGAGCGCCGATGGCTTTGCCAAGGTTGCTGATTTGGCACAGTCTGTCTGTTGCTGGCAAAGCCCCGATTGGGTTAATCCGGACGGCCCATCAAGAATTCTTCGCCGCCGCCTCACAAAAAATAGCATGTCTTCTTTGCTTTCCTTTTCAACCCTGCCCCTTCCCAGTGCGTCCGAGGGCTTCCTCTTACCTCTGACTTATGTTTAAGAGTCTGTATTTATTCTTTATCATCACTGCCCATTCCTTAAGACCCTCCGCGCTTCGGCCTTGCCTTCACACCACCCCCTCTCTCTCTGCGGCCGACTCCTCCTCCACCACCACTCGAAGCCACCTCGGCTGCCGCAGCAGCGGTGGTAACAGCATCCCGACAACGTGGGATAGCCGTAGTAAGCGCAGACTTACCATCTGTCTTCCCAGTCCCTTCTCCTCCTCCTCTTCCTCCTCCCCCCTTCGCCGGGGCCTTCGCCCCCTTGGCCATCTTTGCATCTTTCTTCCCGGCCTTCGGCACCAACAATTCCTCTGTATTTCCCTCTGCATCTTTCTTCTCTCCTCCCTCCTTGTGCACACCCTTCTTCCCTTTCGCTGCCGCCTCCACCACCTTGGCCTTCTTTGCCCCCTTTTTCGCACTTTTTGTTGAAGCCGCAACTATCACATCATCTTTCTCTGCTTCTTCCTCCTCCTTCTCTTCTTTCGCCTGCTGCGACTCTTTGCACGTCCTCCTGCTACTTGCCCCCTTTTTCTCCTGTTCAATGACCACTCTCGCCTTTTTAGCCCCCTTCTTCCCTCCTTTGGTCGACAACGCCACTACCACTTCCATTTCCTTCACTTTCTCATCTTCTTCCTTCTCTTTCTCAGCCTTGTTAGAGGCCTTCAACGCGCCTCCCTCACTCGATATTGCCATCACCGATTCCTTTCCTTCCTTCTGCTCCTCCTCCTCCTCGTCCTCCTCCTCATCCTCCTCCTCCAAACCCAACCCACACACGTACCCCTCTGGCACCCGTCCCTCCTTCTTCAACTTCCTCAAATCCTCCCTCCCCTCCCTCCTCATCGCCCTCCTCCTCCTTTCGCACTCCTCCCTCTCCTTACCCTCCATATACCTCACCAGCCTCTCCCTCACGTTCCGCTCAAAGCACCTGCTCATCAGATCCCCAATCACGGCCAAGACCGTTTTCTTGCTGTTGAACATTCCACAGTTGAACCACACTCGCCGCACATCGCTCACAAAATCTACCAACGGAAATTTCTTCCCTTCTGCTTCCCCTCCTCCTCCTTCTTCATCTCCCTGCTTCTTTTTCCCCTTCCCCTTCCCCTTCTCTGCAGCTGCAGCTGCAGCCGCCGCCGCCGCCGCCGGCGCTTCGCCCGCGCCGAAGTAACGGTCCCAGATGGTGGACAAGTCCATGGGCCGACGCACGTAGTCGCTGTAGCCGGTCACCGCCTCCACCTCCACCGGCTCGCCAAAGGCCCCACTAAGCTCGTGCTTCAGGAGCCAGTCCAGGCACTTTTTGGCGTCTTTTTCCGCGGTGGCCTCCAACCCCAGCTCCTCCACCACTGCCCGCGTAGGCTCGTCTTGGGGAAGGCGGCATTCGGCACACACCCACGATTGCATGTCGGAGGGGAGGGCGCGGTAGTGGAGGCAGCGGCAGTGGTAGGCGCGCGGGCAGCTGGAGCAGAGGAGGAGGAGGTTTGGAACACGCCGCTTTTTCTTAGGGAGCAGGCCTCCTCCAACCCTGTCCTCGTCGAGCTGCTGCTGGTACTGAATCTTTTCTTCCGCCTTCTCCTCTTGCTGGCAGACGCAGCACACCTGCACGTTAACGTGGTCCTGATCCCGTGTCCGCGCTGCCGCTGCTGATGCTGTCGCTGCTGCCGCTGCTGCTGCTGCTGTGCTACCTTCATTCTTCACGGTATGAGTCCAAGGAGAGGGGAGAGAGTGTGCCGCCCCTGCTGCCGCAGCAGCAGCATCCGAGATACTCGAAATAGCGGATCGCTGTTTTCTCTTCATCCCCTTCGAGACCGTAGCTGGCGACGGAGAAGGGAGGGAGAAAGGAAGGGAAGGAGGAGCACCAAGCAGGCCGAGACCCGCCGCTAGGGAGGGCGGGAGCTCCTGGTCCTCCGGTCCACCCCCAACACCTTCTCCTCTACCTCCTACTGCTGCTCCTCCTTTTCCCACTGCAGCTGCTGCTGCTCGTCCAACTCCCGCTGCAGCCATCTGCGACGGAGGGACCATCTCCAAGGTGTAGAGCCTTCTCCCATAGCCCCCGCTGCCACTGCCAGGCAGGAATTGGCTTACCACCGGCTGGCCCCCCATCCCCTGCTCGCTCCTCCTCCTCCTCGCCGCCGCCGTCTCCCCTTCTTCCTCTGGCGTTGGGATCACCACTTTCCACCCTCCCTCCCTCCCTCCCTCCCCCTCGTTCCTTCGTAGCTTCACAATCATAAGGGGCGAGTTCCGGAACGGCACGAAGGACCGGTACCTAATACGCACTCGCACTTTCATCGAGTCTCCCACCACCGAAAAATCAAGTTTAATCCTCTTCTTCAACCCCTCCGTCGGCCTCCCCTTCCCTCCCTCCTTTTCAAGCTCCTTCCGCTTGTTGCCGCCCTTCACCCTCTTCCCCCCCCACCCATTCCCTCCCCCTCCTCCCCCCCCTGCGCGACTCAGAGGATCGAAGCCCGGCTTGACCCCCTGTAAGATCAACGCCAAGCTCGCCGCACTATCTTCCTCCAGACCTGCTGCCCCTCCTGCTGCCCCTCCTCCCCCTGCTGCTCCCCGCGCCTCCGCCATTGCTCTCTCCATCGACGCCAGGTACTTCCCGCCTTCGAACCCGGGAGGGAAGGGAGGGAGGGAGGGAGGGAAGGGCTTCCCATTCCCGCCCGCAACAGCATTTGCCACGTCCGCGATGAATGACGGATAGTGCTGGGGGTGAAGGGAGGGAGGAAACGGATACCCTGCCGCGACAGCTGCGTGCGCCAAGATCCGGGCTGCCTGCTTCGCCTGCCGCTTGGCCTGCCGATTGGCTTTAGCCGTGGCCCGCTGCCTGAGCCTTGAGGCAAGGCGCGCTTCTTTCTTCGCGGCGGGGGTTAGGCGGGAGGTGGGAATGGGGCGAGGAGGGGGTGGGACGCCGCGGGAGGCTTTGTTGATGGCTTGCAGGTAGGCCTGGAGAGTGAGGAGAAGGGGTAAGTCCAGGGAGGGGAGGAGGAGGGCGGGGAAGGAAGCCGGGCCCCGAGTCTTGACAGCAGTGCCAGCAGGCGCAGCAGCCGTGGCATGAGTGGGACGGAAACCGCCCAGGGGGGGGAGAAGAGCGGGGTCAACGCTGTGTTTGAGCAGGTTCTTGGTGGTCGTCCGGAAGACGCTCCCCTCCTCCGCCTGGCCCGTGAAGACCCTCCAGACATCCTCAGCAAAGAGGGAGTGTTCCACCTCAAGGGGGCCAGTGCGGGAGAGTGCGTGGGGATGGGAGGTGAGGAGGGAGAGTAAGTCCCCGTCATCTGTGGCGGCCCGGCCGGCCTTGAGATTGAGGGTGCGACGGAGGACGTCGAGGGCCCGACGGACGGAGGCACGGCGACAGGGCTTGCAGGGACATTGGAGGGTGCACACCACGCACAGGGGGTGGGTGGCGGTGGGAGGACGAGGGGGAGGAGGAGAAGAGATGGTGCTGAAGCTGGCTCTGGATATTTTTGCTGTTGCTGCTGCTTTTGCCGTTCCTTTGGTGGTGCTTCCCGGAGGAGGAGAAGAAGAAGAGGAGCGAAGAGGGGAGGAAGAGGACCCTCGGTCCTCGTTGGCCCCTCCTTTTTCTCCTCTTCCACTCCCTCCATCCTCATCACCATCGTCACCTTCCTTTCCCTCCTTCGACTCTTTCTTCTTCTTTCGCCCCTCCTCCTCTTCCTCCTCGTCCAGCCTCAAGCGCGGCTGGCCCTGCTCCTCAAACAGGGCCAACCCCTCTTCATGGCTCATGTCGTGGTGGTGCCGCCTGAAGTGCAGCTCACACAAGGCATGCGACAGGTAGCCCCGGGGGCAGTACGACAGCAATTTCTCTCTGAGGGGCGTGGGAGGGGAGGAGGGAGGGAGGTGGGAGAGAGGGTAAGGTGCCCTTCCTCTGCAGTCCTTGTCTGCCCTTTTTCCCCCTCCCCCCTCCCTCCCCCCCTTCTTCCCTGCCACTCACTGTGCATGCTTACAGCCGTGGCAACACTGCTGCTTCTGAATAAGCCCCGCGGGAGTGTGGGGGAGGAGGTGGCGGCAGACACGTTGCGCCTCCCGGGAGAGCGCCTCGAGGAGGAGGTGGAGCTGGAAGGGGAGAAGGGGAAGGACGCTATCGATCACCGGGTCCAAGTGGTCCTTCAAAAGGCCGACATCTAGGCAGGAGACAGGGAGGAAGGAAAGGAAGTGAGACGGAGAGAAACAGGCCATCGTTGCGAGTTGCGAGGAAGGGCAAATGCCTCGCTTCTTCCTATCTGCCACCAACTCTCCTTTCTTCTTCTCCCCTTCCTCCCACAACCCTGAAGGGGACACGCAGGGGCCATCTTCGCTACCTACCGATGGTCTTAGCAGCCTTCCTGGCTGCCTTGGCCGCCGCCTGCTGGGCCTGCAACAACAAGAGCTGCTGCTGTTGCTGCTGCTGCTGCTGCTGCTGTTGCTGCGGCTGCTTGGCCGTGTACTCAGCGTCTGCCCCGCCCTCAGCTTCCGGGCTCCTGTTGGAAAAAAACAGAGCGAGAGAGATAAGAAGAAGAACGTCAAGCAAAAGAAAAAGAAGAAGAAAAAGAAGAAAAGGAAGAAGGAAAAGGAGAAGAGGAAAAGGTAGGGGAGGAAGAAAAAGAGTGAGAAAGATAAATGAGTGACGAGAAGATGTGGTAGTAGGTGGTAGTTAAGGTGGTGATCGTAGTGGTAATAGCAGTAGTACTAGTAAATTTAGCAGTAGTAGAGGTAGTGGTAGAATAAGACAACACCCAAACCTCTCTATTCTTGACAAACAAACGAAAGTGTTTGTGAGTGAGCGGGTGGAGGGGAAAGGAAGCCTCCATCAGGTACGCCCCGCCCCCCCCCCCTCCCCCCATTCCCCCCTCCCTAACCCCCCCCCCTGTGTCTGCCTCGCCGCGGCCATCATCAAGGCTTTCTCCTCGGCCGCCCGCCGGGCCTGCTCCGCAGTCTCTTGCTGTGTCTGCTCTTGGTACGAGTAGTGCAGTTCCAGCGCCTCGGGATGGGCGGCCGCGAGGGCTTTAAGTTGCTCCGTGACGGACTGGCTGAGGCAGGTCACTTGCCGCAGCGTCAGGCCCAGCTCGTGCCCGATACTGGTGGCGAAGCTGGAAGGGAGGAGGGAGGGAGGGTGGGAGAGAGCGGTTGAGAAACAAATTTTGAGGATGGATAACGGCCAATTATCAAGAGAGAAAATCAAGGAAAGTGGTTCGGTCAAGACTAGCCTGCCTTGGACGAATACAAGACACGTGCATCCAAAGACATCCCACCACCATACCCCTCCAGCATCCCAACCCTTCCTCCCTTTTCTCCTTCTCCCCCCTGGCACTCACGCTTCGGGCTCAGGCAAGTGTGTATCGGTCACGTCCCACTCAATGTCGTCCTCAAAGTAGTCTTCACTGCCTTCCGCCAGCTGCACCTTGACATGCACCCGCACCTCGGGCAGTGGGGTGGGCGTGGGCGAGGAGGAACCCTTCTTCGCTTCAACAAATGCGGCAGACTTGGGCAAATTCATGTCGTGAATGGGTCCTGTGAGTGTAGGTTGGAAAGGAGCGGGGGGAAGAGTGAGAAAGAGGAAGTAATGACAACCAAGGGAGGAGATGGAGGGGGAGGGGGAGAGGGAGGGGAGGCTGGAGGGGTGGTCAAGCTCTTTTCACATACAACTTAAACGTACCAATAGCTGCCCATCCCCATCCTTTGGGTCGAAGTTGCACCATGGTTACTGCCGCACACAAAGGTTACGATCCTGACTATTTAGGGGTGCTGTCCGTGCGCCGAAGCAAGGAATAAGCGAGGGAGAGCGACGTGCGCTGCCTCGATGGGCGGAGAGGAAGGGCCAGATAAGCGCTCCTGCTGGAAATTTTACCGCAGCCCTATCTTGGGTAGTTGCCTGTGAGGTCGTGTGCGTGTGGTTGTAAATTGCTGTGTGAGGTGCTAGTTTGTCCACGAGTCCACGAGAAGAAATCGGTCGTACAGCCCTCTTTCATCATGCCTTCATCGCGGTCTGCGACGCTTGGCGAACGATGATGCTCCTCTGCAGCAGTACGAGGTCTTCCCACACTATAGTGCCCACAAACCCCACACGCTCACGGCCCCGCCTCTGGCACAGCAATCATACAGGCAGGGCTGAAAAGTTTATTGTGCCACGATCGTGAGCTCCTTCGTCCCATTTGTCGCCCGGCTGCTCTCCCTCACATCGCAAGGACCGATTTATTTAATTTCTGAAGGCTTAAACCCGCTTTGAAAGCCCATACTCGACTCGTCGTCCACACACTCACGCCCTGGTGACGCTTTCGACTGCTGGTAGGGTACGCAACGCACCGATCCAGTAAGTGCCGTCGAGCCGTCGAGTCCTATTATCGCCCTCCCTGAGGCACACAGTACAGAAATGCTGCTGAGACGCTTGCAGCAACGGACGCCCCGGGCAACAACCACGACTACCACTACGACAGCAAAACGACGGCGATCCTCATCTCCGCTCATGACCCGTGCCCTCTCGTCGACTGCGGCCGCGGAGGATTTCTTGCGCGGCGTCGCCTCCACGTCCCCACAACCCTCCTCGTCCTCGTCTTCCTGGAGACCCGAGGAAGCGCGCGAAGCTCAAACCATGCTTCCTCAACCCCAATACGATGGAGACTGGGAAATCCAAGCAGAGGAAGAGGAGCAGCAAGAACGAGTGGGGGGGAGACGTAGGGAAAAGCGACACGCAGAGGAGGAGGAGGAGGAGAATGAGGAGGTATGGGAGGCGGAAGGCCACTTGCGTCGGTTGAGGCCTCATGCATCCCTTAATCTCTTCGCAGCTGCAAGCTCTATCAACGACTATGGCATCCACAAAGAAAGTCATCCGCACACGGGTATGACAGCTGCAGCAGCAGCAACGGCAGCAGCCGCAGAAGAAGGCATTGTCCGGCGGCGCCTCGGCCAGCCCAACCTGCGATGTCCCGCTCTCGTCCTTAATCAAGACCTCACCCCTCTTACCCTCTTCCCCCTCACCATCGCGCCGTGGTGGTCTGCGATCCGCAGTACCCTGCGCGGTCGAGTAAGTGTGTTGGAAAGTTACGACAGGCGGGTTAGATCGACGCATGCCTTGCATCAACTCCCATCCGTAGTGGCCTTGACCCGGTTACAGACCCCTAGCTATAGCCACAAGCATTATGATGATGCTCCTGCCGCCTCTGCCGCTACTCCTGATGCACAAAGTAGTAGCAGTAGTAGTAGCAGTAGCACTCGTCGTAGTACAAGCACTAGTACTAGTACAAGTACTAGTAGAAATACTAGTAATAGGAGCATTAATGGTAGTACCAGCAGCAGTTGTGGTTGGAGTGGTGTGGAGGGGGCAGCGGGCGTGGGGGAAGACACCCTATCTGCGTGGCGGATGCCGGGTGTGGAGGGTGCGGCGGGCGTAGGGGGAGAGGCCTTACATGCGTGGCGCATCCCGAGGCCGTTTAGACGGAACGTGGCATTGAGAGACGGATACCGGTGTTGCTTCTGCGGGTGCCGCCTGTCGTACAGGACACTCACCTTGGACCACGTAGTTCCCAAGTGCCTGGGGGGGGAGGATAGCTGGGAGAACCTGGCGAGCGCCTGCATGCGGTGCAACAGCCGGAAGGGGTCTCTGCGGGTGGAGGAGTTGGGCAAGATCAACATGAGGCTCTTGCAGGCCCCGTACGCTCCCACGGCGCTACAGGTACGTACGTGCTCCCTCACTCACTCGGGGGTACCGGGTGTTTGTCGTGCAGTGGTCGTCGGTTGTTCGAGGGGAGGGGCCTGCATTGCGAGTCTAGATAGGCCAGTTCCCTCTTTCTCTCGTGTCTTCATGAGGTCACACTCCGTCTCCTCGTCTCATCCCTCCCCCAACGCACAAAACCCTCACCCTCTCGTTGCACCTTTTTTCAATAAAAGCTGGCCTACGCCTACGTCGACCTCCTCCCCGCCGCCATCCTCACTCAATGGGGCCGGTACCTCGAAGGACCTCTCGCCCGAGAAGCAGCCAAGTTCCGTGCCTTCCACGCCGCCTTCTCCCTCCCGCCCTCCTCTCCTCCCTCCTCTGCTGCTGCGGCTGCTGGTAAGCCTATGACGTCTTTCCTGAGAGTGGAAGAAGCATCATTGCCACAAGTTATGGTCACAGCAACAGCTGCAGTAGCATCTGCAAGGGCAAAGGGGGATGAGGAGGAGGGAGCAGCTCCTCTTTCAGAGCCATTGGCCCTGTCGACGTAGACAGGGAGGAAGGAAGGGGAGGCAGATTTGTAAAATGTATAGCAGACTTTGTTGATTGGAACTTTAGAGATAGCAGCAAGGAAGAGTCACGGTGTCCATTTATTCAAGATGAAATATCGAGAAATCTAGTTAATTTAGGAAGGAGACCAGAGGAAGAGAGACAGAAAGAGAGTGAGCGGTCGGTATCGTGAGCACAAGCCGTGCCATGGACACAGACTCTGCCGTGCCTACCGAAAAGGAAAAGTTAAGGGTGTGACTACTGGAAGTCTAATTGATTCCTAGATGAACTTTTTCCGCAGATTTATTTCCTTTTTTTTGCTATTGAGCCTGTCGAGGCATCAAAGAGCCCCACCACCTCCACCGTCTTCAACTTCATTTCTTCTCTTTTCTCACTTTAGGCACCCACGCCCACACCATCTCTGCAGTAATCGGGCTCTTTCCACTCGAGTCTGTCACCTGCACCGCAACCAGCACGTCTCCCTTCTCCTCCGTGTGTATTTTAGTCAACTGCTCCTCGGTCAGATGGGCCTCGGCCTTGATGTCCCCCTCGCACCGCCGCACAAAGTTCACCTTCATACTCTTGCACAACGGCAACGCTGAGTCCGGGACGTTCATTCCTACCACAATCCCCGTAGCACTCTCCGCGGCCAGGGCCATCCCACAAGCGTGAATGCCGCCGATATGATTCTGGACCCGGCGTCGGTTCTTCAAATGCACCACGGCTCGTTGGTCCGACATTTCCTCCACCCAGATCCGGGCCGTTCCGGCCAGTTTCACCTGTGTTGACGCGTGTATTGCTCAAAGGGTGAGGTTAAGAGCTGGGGGCATCACGTAGTAAGGGGAAAACGACATTGGAATTAAAGGAGATGCTAACGGGAAAGGTAAGTACATACCATCATGTCAAAGGCAATCGTGTATCCCCACGGCTTGTAAGCGGGCGGCAGCGGGCTCGTGAGCTTAGCCACCTGCGTTGCCAGTCGATTGAGCTTTCGGGTCGCCATGGCTGCTTCTAAAAGGGCGTAAAGCGGAGGGCGGGGGATGCGGTTGATTGGCGATAGTTTTGATTATGACGAACTCTCAGGGCTTGGGGAACGCGACGGCGCCACTGCTTGCGAATTGTGTTGGGGACTGTAAGGGAGAAGTCAGCTTGGCTTGTCCGAGGGGCGTAAGATTGGAATTGCATAGTCAAAAAAACAAAGTGTAGTGATGAGACTCGCATCATGAGAGTGATCTCAGCACGGAAACACACACGTCATCATCAAGCAACAATATCCCCCCCTACAGCCGAAACTCACTCCAAACTACACAGATGCAGACGCGATAGCCCGCATCTTATTCTTCACGTTGACGATGATGGAGGGGCGTTACCTCCACCTCCTGTTCTTTGCCCTGCTTCCGACATGTCTTGATGCCTTCGTCTTTACCTCCTCCATACTTCCCCGCCCACCATCAAGACTAGCCTCGACCTCAGCCGTCGTCGTTACCCCTGTCGCCATCAATGCCGAACGTCAACGTCTCCCGCGACTCCAAACTCTGGACTATACCACGATGGTACTTGTGGCCCAAGAAATGAAAGAGCAGCTAATACCAGGCCGCGTCGAGAACGTCATCCAACAAGACGACTTCAGCCTCTTGTTCCAGATGCGGTGCGTGGATGCCTTCACCTGGCTCTTGGTCTGTTGGCAGCCTGAGGCTGCACGAGTATGTCTGCAAAAGGATGGACCCAATGGCATTGGTGGCGGTGACAAGAAGAAGAAGAGGGGGGGTCGGGGAGGGGGCGGGGGGGGCGGAGGCGGAGGAATCTCGGGCTCGGCCTTGTACAGCCTCCCTGGTCAGCTTAAGGGCTTTCTGCAGCTTAAGACGCTCATAAATGTGGTAATTCCACTTCCTGGGGAACGAATT
>Ga0160420_100567_pt1 | contig 14559 bp, 18 predicted proteins | sample CelAP2metagpilot_FD_108197 | JGI IMG/M metagenome (GOLD analysis project Ga0160420, IMG submission 108197) | Phycosphere-associated microbial communities from algal ponds in Kailua-Kona, Hawaii, USA - Cellana AP2-5-5 metagenome pilot | ecosystem: Engineered > Artificial ecosystem > Aquaculture >... | reverse complement strand
GTGTGGGGGAGTGGGGGGGGAGAGGGGGGGGGGGGGGGGGGGGCGTGTATGGGGGCGTTGAAGTGAGGGTAGGCGAAGGATGGTCGTCCTCCCGTATGACTCATGAGCATCTACCCACACCACACATTGCTTTCAATAATAATAAACCTGTGGTCACAACGCACTCTTGAAACAAAAGACGTCGGAGACCTCGCCAATCCAAGAAGACGAGCGTCCCTCCTCCTTCTCTGCTCCTTCCCCTCCGCGCTCCACACACAAACATACATACTCAAACACAAACGTACGCTACCTCCGACACACAAACCTACCTTATTCGATGCATCTGGCACCTTAGGCTGAGCCGCAATGTAATTCTCCAACTCTGACTCGAGCTGCGAGACTTTGACGCCGGCTTTGAAGAAGACGCGGTAGGCTAAAGCCTGCGGCCCCTCCTCCAACATGGACTTAAGCAAAATCTCATTATCGATAAATTGGGACTCCAGCCGAGTGGCCAGCTGCGGTAGACGAGTGATCACATCCCACGCCTTCTCTGTGTAGCTCTCGGGGGACATTTGGTTGTTGCCCTTGGTGCTCATCATCGCCACGGAGCGGCGGGCGCGAGGGCCGGCGGCAGCACGCGGAGCACCCATGAGGCTGCTCAGTCCGCGCGCAATCCCCACGTCGAGCAGGATGGCGGAAGGCTTATCAATATTCATGCCTGTGCTGACGACGGCGGGCTTCCCCCCCTGGAATGGGAGTAAGAATGCCTGGACCGTGTGCGCCACCGCTAGCAAGGTGGTGGTGCCCACGAGGAGGAAGAACTTGTTCTTCTGCGTGATGGTCGTCATGGTCGACATGGAGTAGCACAGCTGCTTGTCACGTTGTCGTCCCATGCAGATTGCGTGTGCAGCTATCCCTGTGCGGATGTGTGTTGCGAAAGAGGGGGTTGGGGTTGCGTTAGCTGGGCCAAAGGAGATGGCAACAAGCTTTGTGGTTGAAGAGAAGAAATGCGACCTCCTCCCTGAGGTGGAGCAAGGAGAAGGAGGAAAGTGAGGAACAAGCAATGAAGTGGCAAATCTGAGCCTGTAAACAGCGTGTAGGCTTTAGACCACAGGAAAACAGCAGAGGCAAGACAAGGAGGACCACAATAGCAAACGAAAGAGAAGCAAATTGTTACACAAAAGACGCCTGGGTGGCAGCTTCTTATCCTTCGAGAAGGAATGGCACACGCCATCGCCGACACGACTTGCCAAGACCATATTCATTTGCCTTTGTTTGGGCGCGACAGCCAAAGTTTTTGAATATGTAAACGATATATTATCTATTCTATACAAAAACATATCCGTCTGGTATGGTGGGGAAAAGTGCGAGGTCGGTCATCATCGGAGGGCACTGAAGACACATGGGACCAAAGGAGGTGTCAGGGAGGGAGGAGGTTGAAATTTGGGAAGGCGCATTTGTAGCTCCGATATGAGCTATGTAAGAAGCATTGATTATTATTTTTACTCATAAACTTGACTCGATACCCACGAATGGACTTTTCTCGGTATATACATACATATACACGTATACATATAATGAGACAGGGAGGTTTTAAACAGTAGGCCCGTTTTACCTGGCTTTCCCCACCAAAAAAACCCTGCGAGCTATTTTATTTTGCGTCAATTTGTGTGTATGTGTGCCTTTTCCATGCCTTCTAATCTTTTTTGTATCCGTTAGCCACATAGCACTCCCTGCAGTAATGATCGTCGTCGAACGGCAAGAGTCCTTTTTCGCATCCCGCCAGTTCCACCAAAGACGGCACGTATCTTTCACACGACCCTCCCCCCGCCCCCGCCTTCTTCCACGGACTACAACGCTGCCCCAGCAAACTAATGCTCGAAGCCTGTCTTCCCCTATCCTTGCTTCACGTTCAGTTTTCCACGCTATAAGGTCGTTGCGACCCCAATTTTCACGACCACGGCCCGCATGGGCCCTGCCAGCTCCACAGACAAAAACCATGCACGAGGCGAGCAAACCCCACAAATACGAGGACAGCGAGACCGAGGCTGAGGTGGAGGCTCTGCTTTCCTTTGCAGAAGAGCTGGGTGTGGAAGGCTTGGAAGAGGATATGGATGTCCTGGCACCTTCCCCTTCGCCTCCTTCGCGCCCCTCACAGGCGTCAACACCATCACCACAAGCACGCACTTCCCCGTCAGCGGAAAGACTACATCAGACTTCCAACTTGGACAGTTTAACTTCCAAAAGGCAGCCAACACCGCCATGTTCCCCTGTTATTCAAGCTCTACCTCTTGCAAAATCATCGGCGTTAGGACCAACACGAACATCTGCCGGCACCATTCATTCCGCACGGTCAGTGGCAGCTCTGATGGAACGCCGCACTCTTGCCGCCTTCGTGGCCGCTGAAGACAGGTGCTGACATACAGTGAAAGAGAGGGGAATGCCACTGTTCCTTGAACACCGCTTATCACCAGTGGTGCGGCGAAGTAGAGAGGGAGGGAAAGGGGAAGCTGCAGACGTGCAAAACCAGAAAGAGCGGGAAAGGTTCTTCGGGCAGACAGCCGGAGGACAAGGTGGGGGAAGGCCTTCGGAGATGCCACGGTTGGTGATAATTGACGAGGAAGGGGGCCTGCGTCGACAGAGGCGGTTGACACAATTGCCATACTGGCATGAGAACCCAGCACTGTCGGATATGATTAGATCAAGATAAAATAAAACTGTAGTAGAAAAAAAAGGTTAAGATAAAGACAAAACTGTACGATAAGATTCGATCTCAGATGATCTAATTGGAATCCCTGGACCTTATTTTAAACTATGCCTGGTTACATGCCTTTAAATGGTTGATAGCCACCTTCCGAAAACCGATTTTTGAAAGTGTGAAAAGCTACTCCGCTATTTCAAATATTCTTCAAAATATCTGTCAGTTTGCAGTACGATCAGTGATAACTTCTGCTGGAAGCTAACATGCTCGGACTTCCTTCACTTATTTATCCTTGCAATATGTACATATATATATACAAACATATATATAATATATATCAAGCCTTCTTCATGCTGTAACCCACCCATCTATTCCTTCCTCTCCCCCAACCCCAATTCCATCGTCGACATGAACGCCGCCACGTCATTCGTCCACTGTCCATGCGCATACACATCATTATGACCCGCCTCCTGAAACTCAGAAAACCACAAATCCTCGAGTAAGTCCGGACGACGTCTCACCCTTGCGAGTTGTGCAGCGTGATACAACTCCTGTCCTAAGAAAAAAGGGATCATTCTATCCCTCCGCCCATGCAATATCAGGATGGGTTCATTTAACTTTTGAATGTAATCGAGGGAGGGGAAACGCTCATGCATGCTATGAAGCAAGGCGTTCTTAACGAAAGGCAAAAGACGGAAGGGGAGGGCGGAGGGGTGATGCAGTGCTGCCATACTCAGGTTGGTGAAAGGGGCATCCAGAATAAGGCCCGTGGGGACGACAGGAAGAGAGCATTTACTGCTGCTGCTGCTGCTGCTGCTGCTGCTGTCGCTGTCGTCAGCTGCTGCTGCTTCTGCCTCCTCGCTCAAATAATGAGCCAAGCCCAATGCCACGCCGGAACCTAAGGAATGCCCGTACAAATAAATATTTGCTGGCCCTCCCTCCCCCTCCTTCCCTCCCACCTTCTCCTGAACCCACGTCCACACCGCTCTTGCATCCAACCCCAACCCTGCCTCGGAGGGGGAACCAGTCGAGTCTCCAAACCCCCTGTAATCAATTGCAATCACATGCGCCTCCATCGTGGCTGCCAATGCCTTCACCAATTCCACCCGATTAAATTGCCCTCGTGTCGCAGCATTCCCGTGGAAATAAATCACAACCCGTGTGTTTGGCCTGGCTAATGCCAGGTCAAAAAAATCTTCCCTTGCACGACTTCCCGGGGGCAGACGACTAGCCTCCACTGCTATCTTGTGAGAAGGCAACACATGCCATCCCCCCAACTCAAGACCGTCCGAAGTCTTTACGCGGATATTTCGTGCATGCGGCAAGCGAAAAGAAATCAAGTCGGTCAGGTCACGAAAGATGGGCCAGCGGACCCAGTGGAGGTAGGTCATGAACCCTTGGGACTCAGGGACGGTGAGCAGGAGAGTAGTTGCCAGGACCCAGAACCCCGCTATTCCCGCTAAGATTTTGGCGGATAGATTGAGGTGGGCGCGTCGTTGTTTCTTCTTCTGTCCGTGCCTGATCCGTCGGACAGCTTTCCGGTCTCGTTCCTCTTGTTTGTGACGGTGTTCTTGATTATTTTTTGGCTGCTCAAGCATTCGCACGCGAGCGCGGCCTTTGAGCGCCGATGAGTTGGAGCAAGGCGCGTCTACGCCATCACGACAGGCGAGCTGCTTGGATTGTGACACCGGGAGTGCACGAGACGAGGAGGATGGAGAAGCGGCCGCGCTGGAGCAGGACGAGGAACAGGATGAGGATGACGAGGGCCCTGAGCTACTGTGCCTCTGGCTGGCTCCAGCACCGCAGCCTCCGACTGCACAGGATGAGGCGACACTACAAGTGGCACATCCTTGAGGTGAAGCCGCCACCAAAGGCCGGGGCTTTGCCGTGGCTTGCATTGACTCTGTAGATTTTTGGTGCAGGGGGGAGTGAGAACCGGTGAATATGAGTTGGTATGGAAGCATGGAGAAGATGCACCAGGGCCAGGAGGTCGTTTAACTTGAAGGTTGTTGTGTCATTCCGACACTCCCGTCCGTTGAATGTCATTCTCATGCCTGTCTACACACGCGCTCATAACCACATCCCTTTCAACGTACCCAACGACAGGAAGCCGCCTACAACAAAGGTGGGGTTTCCTTCCTATAAGACTTAAATCGCCGACCTTGCCTCACTCCGTCCCGCCAGTGGCCTCAAGCTCGAAACGAGCATACAACGATCAGTCAGTCTATAACAATCCACGACAACAACGCAACGACCAGAAGCTCATCATCATGACAAGCACGCACGACAATGCCTTAGGTGCGTATTGACAGGGGCTTGGGCTCAGAGTGAAGTTTGGGAAAGAGAATGGCGAGATCTGTAGGGGCAACGGAACGAAGCGGGGGGCTATGCGCATGGCGCTACATGAGTATGCCAAGGAAGAATAGGCCCTCGATGCCTTGCCACATCGTGCATCGCCTTGTGCCTTGTTCTCGGATAAAAATAGAGGAGGACGCTTCAAACTCACGACGTAAGGGGAGATGCATAGGCGGGGGGAGGATGGATGATGTTTATTTGTGATCCCCTGGAATAACCGTAGGGCCTTGATTTTCAGGGTTTCCATTTTGTATGGTGAAGGCTATGAGTCTCTACTTTGATATTCTGCCTTCTTGTACGGCCCTCGCCTACCCCGTCGACCCTCCCCTACCCCGTCGACCCTCCGAGCTTTTCTGACTTTCCCCCTTTTCTTTTTCTCGTCGAACAACAAATTACAGAGGAGGAGGTTCAGCACTGGGTGGAAAGTGTGCTCAAGGAACCCTTTCCTGAAGGGATGACCTTCGCTGAGGCCTTGAAGGATGGAACACGCTTGTGCCGGCTGATCAACGAGGTGCAGGTGTGTGTCGCGTGTGGGTGGGTCAGTGGGTTGATCGGGTGATTTGTGTAAACTTTTGAGAAGCGTATGATTCAAAAGTGCCCCAAAGATGTGTGGTGGTGGGTGCATCCTAGCATCATTCAATCAATTTTGTTCCTCATCTGCACTTCTTTTCACTCCTTCTCTTTAGCCGGGCAGCGTCAAGAAGGTCAACCAGTCCGCCATGATGTTCAAGCAAATGGAGAATATCTCTCTCTTTCTGGCCGCCTGCCGATCCCTAGGGGTACCAAGTTTTGACTGCTTCGAGACCAACGATTTGTTCCAAGGTACTCCGTACTTCTCTTTGTCTTCTCTCTTGTCCCATCCTTGCGTCCCCGCCTCGCTCTCCTTGCTCTCGCTCTCTTTTGCATAACCATCGCTCACCTTTTAATTACTCTCCCGGCCTACCCTATTTTCGTCCAGAAAAGAACATGCAAGGCGTCCTCCGGTGCCTGGATTCCCTCGGCCGCACCGTGCAGACCAACTGCCCCTCCTTCCCCGGCCCCCATCTTGGCGCCAAAATGGCCACAAAAAATGAGCGACATTTCGATCCTGCCCTGCTTAATGCAAGCAAAGGTGCTGTGAACAAATTGAACATGGGATCCTCAGCTTTCATGGAGAGGAAAGCGCCAGATATCTCAGCTAGCGTCACATTTGGGAATGAGTGCGTGGGGGCAAGTACTACGGATGCACCCACTTTCTTGACGACAGGCAATTCAACAGGTATCAGGTCCTCGCCTAAAAAGACGGAAGGGGGAAGGGAGGAGATTGCTCCGCCGGTGCCGGGAGCAGGGGCGGTGGAGGGAGGAAAATTGGCCGAGTGATGATGACAAGAAGAAATGTGTTTGTTTGTTCGTACAATGGAAATATGAGTAGAGGTGGTGAATGATAAATGACTAAGAATATACACGCCGGCGTGTGTAACATACAGAGTAAAGTTCACCCTTTCGTAAGTGCAATTTAAGAAGTGTTTTGATGCGACAGAAAGACGTGACGTCAGTGAGGCACAGGAAGTGGTAAAAGAGAAGAAAGGCGCGGAAGTATGGGGAAGAGCAGAAAGTGAATAATAATGACTGAACGATTCAAGAGCTTGGACGGCTGCACTGTAGTCTGGGCTTCGTATTCTTCTTACCGTATCCGAGTCACACCGAAACTGCTAAAACCCTTTCCGTGTCATGTCTTATGCCGGTCTTCTCCTTCGTTTGTCTCTCGTGGTAACGGCCCCTATCGGCAGTTGAGTTGGCTCCTGGTTCGCGACTCGTCCCCAACCGTGCCAAATGACATAGGAAATTCAACTCCGCGGTCACAACAATCATGCAGGAGGATCATCATATGTGATATGTTTTCACCAAGCGGTATGCATGCGTCTAGGACTACCCTCGCTGCAAAATAATTACGTATTCATACCCTTCTTCAACCACTGGTGGCACAGAGACAGGGGTGAGAGGGAAATATCGTGTTTTGCCCACGGCGACCCTCTAGGAGGCCAAGGGAGAGGGCGTGTAGCACAATATAAGCATCGCTACCGATTCAAGGGGGACATCGCGCGCTGTTTGTGGTCTAGGTAGCCGTCAAATAGGTATGTGCATGAGGCGTGGAGCGCAACCGGCGGGGGTGGTGGAAGGAGGAGTCCTCCAGCGTACATTCGTGGCTGTTCGGAACGAAAGGAGGGCCACCCTCCAACACTATGGAGCCTTGTAAATGCTTACTGCCAGCACAAGGAACGTCTGCAGATCCTGGTGTGGTGTGTATGTGTGTGTGGTGGTCTACATGAGCTAGCTTTTTATTCGCTTTTAGGCGAAAATGCCCGATTCTAAGACGTTTATGCTAGAAGGCCCAACAGCACGCCTGAAATTTGATGCAATATCTTCCATATATCGCATTGGATTACTCCTACGCACATCCATACCCTCCATCAACCATCCGCCCATCCCCACACAGCACACCGAGAAGAAGCAGCAGCAGCAGCAGCAGTAGTAGCAGTAAGCCTTCATTCATTACCATGTATCGCCTGACCGAGCACGAGATTAACCTGGAGACCGCCGAGCTGGACTCTGCCGCCCACCTCACCACATCCATTCCCCGCAGTGGTCAAGATGATCGCGCGGAATACGATGCCTTGGCTGCGGCGGCCGTCTCTACCATTGGCAGCGGGGCGACACTCGATTCCTCCTCTTCTTCTTCCTCCTCCTCCTCGAGCAAAGACGAAGAGTACGGAGAGATTACGACCTTGATGAAGGGAGAAACCCCAGGAGGGAAGGGTAGGGTTCGCACCCCTTCCTCGACGATGAAAGCAGGAGGAGGACTTGGGGTGGGGAAGTTGGAGATTGAGGGAGGGAGACCAGGTGATGGCATGGATCCGGCGATGAGGTTGCGCTTGACAAGCATGTGGAGTTCGCAGAACCTGGCGTTGTTGATGAGTTATTGGACGATTGGGTATGAGTGGATGGGAGAAGGCGAGGGAGGAAGGGAACAAGGAGGGGCAGAAAGAGGGATCAATCGTGTTCGTGCCACCCGCACTCATTCTCTTTCTTCCTCCAACCTCTAGTTTCGCAATGACCTTTACGGGCACGCCTCTTACGGCCTACGCCGTCGGAAAGTTGAACATCAGCCCGGCCCAGCTTAATATAACTGGAACGATGCTAGCGTTGCCTTGGTCATTCAAAGTACTCTATGGACTCTTGTCAGACTGTGTCCCCATTCGCGGGAAACGCCGCAAGCCGTATTTTATCATCGGCTGGTCTATTTTCGTGGGTGAGTGAGGGACAGGGAAGAAAGGCAAAGAAGATAGGGGGTAAATATGGCCTATTACGACTCAGATTGCGGCCACTCATATTATATCCCTCCCTCCCTTTCTTCCATCACTCCTTCTCCCCCTCCCTTCAGGCATGAATCTCGCTCTGGCCTCCATGGGCGAGCCAAGTCTTAATGCCTTGATCGGCATGGGCTTCTTCTCCGTGTGTGGATACATGCTCGCAGACGTCATGTGTGACGCGATCATAGTCGAGCGGTCTCAGCTAGAAGTGGAGGGGAAAGTAGGGACTATGCAGGCAGTGGGCTATATGGCGAGGTACATCGGGAATGTCGTGGGTGCCACGCTGGGCACCATTTTGTACAACGAGGCCGAGTGGGGGTGGGGGTTAAGCATCAGCAACATTTACTTGCTCAACGGGTTGAGCGCGCTTGTATTGGTGGGCCCGGTTACCTGGCAGCTGTCAGATCCGAACCATGTGTTGGCCGCGAGGAGCCTGAGAGAGCAGCTGGAGGATATATGGGAGATGGTGCAGAGGAAGACGATTTTTGTGCCCATGTCGTTTATTGCGGTATGTACCCTATTTCCCTCCCTCCCTCATTCCCCTCTATCCTTCCCTCTTTCGTTCTTGCCCCTGACACGGCCCACCTTCTTAATGCCCCTTCGTCCTTTCCTCCTTCTCTCCCTCCCTTTCTTCCCATAGGTGTACAATATGATGCAAATTCCGAACGGTGCATGGAGCAACTTCCTCATTTTGGGGTTGAAGTTTACGCCCTGGATGCTGGGTATCATGTTTATTATCGCAACAGTCTTCTCGTGGTTAGGTGATATGGGAGGGAAGGGAGAGAGGGAGGAGAAGAGGAGACCTTTGGTGGCGCCAGACGAAGATTGCTTTTCTGTATCCTGATGTTTCTTTCTTGCGTTTTTCACATGTTTTCTTTTCCCTCCCAGGTATCACTTTCTACCGTGCCTTCCTCATGCCCTACTCCTGGCGCTGGGTCTACATCATCTCCACCTCCCTCACTGTCTTCTTCTCTGTCCTTCAGCTCTGCCTCATCTTCCGCATCAATGTCAGGTGGGGGATCCCCGACCTGGTGTTTGCCTTGGGAGATGACGCGGCCGGCAGCTTTATTCAAGCCTTACAGTTCCTGCCTGCCGTGACCATGTACATCGGTTTGTGCCCCGCCGGCGCAGAGGGGACGAGCTACGCGATGCTTACTACCCTTTCGAATGTGGCAGGTGCGATTGGCTCGGACATGGGCACCTTGATGACGGGCATATGGAATGTGTCGAATGAAAGCCTGTCGGCGGGGGAATGGTCGGGCCTGTGGAAACTCAGTTTGTTGACGAGTTTATTGCAGCCCCTGGGATTGTGCCTGTTGTTTTTGTTGCCCAGGGACGTGGCGCACCAGAAGGCGATGCAAAAATGCGATAAGAAGAACTGGTGGGGGGGGGCGGGATTTGTGACATTTTTGGTGGTTGCATGGAGCTGGACGATCATCCAGACTTTTGTTTATTTGGCCACGGGGAGCAGCGTCTGATGAGAGGGAGGGAAGAAGGGAAACAGGGGGTGGGAAGGGGTTTATATATATTTTGGCCATGGCGATGATTCACTACACGACGAGAAAAGCTGAAAGCGTCAGTCGATCTAAATCTGGAGCGGGGAAGGCAAGAAGTGAGTAAGTGGACTGCAGAGTAGCTCAGCCTAATGACTGTACATTGATTGAAAAAGGCGGGTGAAGGTGGAAATCCATGACAAAAGTACCTGCCACTGCACCGGCATTCGCATCCGCACCAGACAGGCAGGCGGGTGTCCACGCGGGCGACGAGCAAAAGACGAATGTTACGATCCGTTTTTAAGCAGTCGCCTCGTGAACGACTGCTTGATAGTGGTCGGTGCTCAATCTATGCCAGCATGTCCTGTAGAGGGGAAATCGAGAGAATGAAAAATTAAAGAAACAAAGCACCACAATTTGTCCCTCATGTGATCGACCTTTGGGATTGCTTCTTCCTTTGCCGAGCACATGAAAGTGGCTTTCGACCCATAACAGGTGCTTGTCCCCCCTCTCACACACAAGAAGAAGTGAGTTAACATGGCCAAACAAAGACAATGAGAAAAGCAAAACCACAAAAGCGCCTTAAAATTCACAACCCTCCTCCATCCGTCTTTTCTTGAGATTTCCTTCGTTCCTGATATCATGGTCCACCACTACCAACCCCTTCTATACGACATGCTCCCTTTCTTCTCTGTCCCTCTGACTCGCGCATGCCCGGTGTATAGAGGACAGGAGGGGGGAAAGACACCTATGATATGATTGCTTGCGTGACTTTCCCCTTCCTCTCTATCTCCCTACCTCTCACCGCACCCTGGGTTGGCCTTTTTCCTTCCTCTCTCCACTCCATTTTTCCTACCCCTTCGTCGACGTCGCCATGATATTGCTGTCGTTGTCTCCGTTTCCGGGTTTTTATTTTTCACTTAAAAAAAAGAAAGAGAGAAGGGGAAAGAGAGAGAAACCGTCTACCAACCATTATCATCATCATCACCCATCTTCGTATTCTTCTTCCTTCCTCTAATAGTAGTCACCGGTGGCCTTGCCCTGCGCGTCAAGGAGACCCGCCCAGTACTTGCTCTCGAAATCGGCCTTCAGATTAATGTTGAGCAATGCCTCAATGTCCGAGCCACGGGAACGGACCTGGAACACAGCCAAGTCGCGGGGGGGCTGGAGCTTGCCGAGGACAAGGGGGCCAAGGACGGGGGGGAAAGGGCACCAGTCTCCGACGAGTTCACCGGACTCGAGGCTGAAAGCGGACTTGTGGAGGGGGCAGACAATGGTGCCATCGCCCAGGGAGCCCTGGTCGAGGGGCGTGCCGAGGTGGGGGCAGACATTGGCAACGCAGTAGACAGAGCCGTCGTAGTCGGCCACAAGGAGGAGTTGGAGGCCCTTGGACTCGACGGGGATGATGTCACCGGGGGCAATGTCGGTGGCCTTCAGGAGGGGCACCCATTCGTCCTTGGCCTTCACACTCTTGACACGGATGGAGCCGTCCGAGGCCTGGGGACCGGCGGCCAAGGGGCCTGCCCGAGGGGAGGGCCGGGCGAACTGAGGCACTGTTTTTGGGGTCGGGGTGGGGTTGATGAGGGCGGGTCAGTCTTCTCCAGATCGAATGCGGCATACAGTGCAAAATGGTATGATTGCCCTGATCCTCGCCATCCAAGTTCCTCGCATTCCAAGGTCCGTCTCCCCATCCACCCGGGCATCTATCTCCGCCCAAAATGGGCGTGTATACAAAATACATCCACACAATTTCCCTACCATCCGACACATGCGGATGCATTGACTGGCTCTTTGTGTGGCTCCCCCCCTTCCCATCCACATCACCTTTGAATACCGAAAAGGACGCCCTACCCAACGCAAAAACAACCCCCCACATAACATAGCCAACTCTAAGGTAAAAGGAGCTGCTACTAAGAGTATTCTCATTCCCCTTCCTCCCCCTGCCCTTCCTCATACCAACTCAGACTTACCGAAAGCCTGGGTTGTGGCGCAGAGAGCAAGGAGGACGGCGGCGACCTTCATGGTTATGTGTGTGACTGTGTTGTGTGGTGCGCGGTTGTGTGCTGGTAAGCATGTGAGTCGAAGCAGCCAAACAGCAAATCAAAGAGCCCAGACAGGAGCAGCAGCCTAAGCGAGGATCCTGGGGCAACCACGCGGCATCAAGTTCTGGAACAACATCCACCGTACACATGGAGGGATGGGACTTCAAAGATGAGATACGTGAATAAATACAGAGACCAGAGATGAGGCGTGAGGCAAGGCCCCTTCATTCAATTAATTAGGACCTGGTCCTCAAGAAGCGACAGCACAGAAGCAAGCCAAATGGCTCGCCACCCACGGTGCCTTTCCTCCCCGTGTGCAAGTCAGAGACACGCCCCAAGACCCTCTCTCACTCCCTTCTACATATCAAGTCCACATGTGCACATTTTGATCCCCTTCACGTGCCCAAACAACCCTGATCACCGGCTGAAAAGCCCACGAAAAGCGGTAGTTGAGTGTATCTTGAGCTTTCGTGAGGGCAAGTGCGGACTCGAGTGATCATCACTGTTTCTTCTGTGTTTTCCGGAATCCAAAGCCGAAAGCCTCAACCCAGGCAAAATTACGGCCTGGCACATGGCGCGAAAGGCCATCGACAAGCATCGCCCACTTTTTCCTTTCTGCGTGCACACGCGCGGTCACGGCTTCGATGTGGGTGGTCATGGTATTTGTTCAATAAGGTTCCCTCCACGATTTTCAAGCCTCTCCAGCCACTCAATTTGAATTTCTTCTCCGACCATCGGTTCCGGGCTCTTCTCAGGTGAGAACTCACCCCTCTCTCAACACCAACACAGGGTGGCTTCTTTTCCACCATGGCGGCCGACAGCGACGAGAACGAGGCCTTATGCAGCACCATTACCCCCAGCAGCACCAGTTGCTCAAATGACGAAAACAATCCTCCCCCAGCCCTGACCCTCGCGCAGCAGCAACAGGCCGACGACGACGCCAAGGGCTTCCCCAAGAATCGCTTCTCGCACGGCGTCACCAAGCTCTGGCACATCCCACCTTCCCTCAAGACGGGCAAGCCCGTCAAGCTGGGCATTGATGAGGCAGGCCGTGGTCCTGTCATGGGACCGATGGTGTATGCGGCGGCATTTTGGAAGGTGGAAGAGGTATGTCTTAATAATAGGGAGGAGGGGAGGTTGAGGGAAGACCTGTGCATCAAATGAAACAAACGACGAAAGAAGAATGCCTGTGTCTGTGGTTGGGAATGAAGGATATTGGATTTAAATGTTTGAGAGGGCGAGAAACGGTATTTTACCTCCCAACGCCTTGATTTCCTCCCTATCCTGCAGGACGCCGCCATGATTGCCATGGGCTTCGACGACTCCAAGGCTCTGGACGAAAAAACCCGTGACGGGCTATTTCAACGCATGCTGCGGACGCATGCTCATCTTGGGTGGGTTATCCATTCCATTCCTGCCGCAGAATTGGCAGGCAAGATGTTAATGAAAGAGCCGACGAGCTTGAATAAAATAAGTCACGATTCCGCAGCAGACATGATTTCTCTCGTGTTGGCGGAAGGTGTGTGTGTGACGGAGGTATTTGTGGACACAGTGGGCGACCCAGAGATGTACCAGAAGAAGTTGGAAGGACTGTTTGCGCACCATTCCCCTCGTATCACGTTTGTGGTGGCGAAGAAAGCCGATAGCTTGTACAAGACCGTGAGCGCGGCCTCGATTGCTGCCAAGGTGACGAGGGACAGGGCCATCAGTGGGTGGGTGTGGGAGGAGGGCTTTCAAGGCAAAGGTCAAGTGCCGTTGACGAACTTCGGGAGCGGCTACCCGGGGGACGCCCGTTGCTCGGAATGGCTGAAAGGCAACAGTGACAGCGTGTTTGGCTTTCCTAGCCTGGTGCGCTTCAGCTGGTCCACGGCCCGGGATCTGATGGAGAAGGAGTGCGTAAAGGTAGAGTGGGAGGAGGACGAGGAGGATGGGGGGGGGCTACCAGCGGGGACGGCGTCGATTGAGGCGTTTATTCGACCCAAGCCGGGGGCACCCAAAAAGGCACGGAAGAGAGCCAAGTATTTTCAAACGCGGGGCATGGAGACAGTGGGGGACTTCTAATCAGCTATCACAGGATAGGAGGTCGATGATGATAATGATAACAATAGAGCTATCAGATACTGGAGCAGATGCATGGGGCAAAACTGGTGTGTCATATTGAAGGTCGTTTGCATCATATCTTATTGGCTAGTTTTCAATTTATTTTGTACATGGTGTCTGCATTCTATTCTAGTGCTTTGTCTTTTTATTATTGCCCTTCTTCTTCAACGCAACAGAGTCCACTGCATCTGCCACAGCTGCAGCAGCTGCTACCCTTGCCGCTTTGGCTGCGGCCGCTCTAGCAGTCGCGGCCGCTTCCGTCTTGAGACCAGCCATCATATGTTCCTTCCTCTCTCCATCCTCTTCTTCTCCCATGTCTTGCTCGTCACTCTCACTCTGGTCCCCCCCCTTCCGTTTTCGAGGCAATGAAACAATTTTCGGATGCTTAGACCGGGTGCTACTCGTCGCTAGAGCAGGAGGAAAAGGCCTGGGGGAGGAGGAGGAGGAGGAGGAGGAGGAGGAGGTGGTGTTATCGGCATGTGCCAGAATAACATCTGCTGCTGCTTCAGCTGCAGCTGCTGCTGCTGCTGCTGCTTCTG